>Ga0206946_1048_pt3 | contig 37351 bp, 36 predicted proteins | sample Alteio_BWOrgHeat_2_FD_152965 | JGI IMG/M metagenome (GOLD analysis project Ga0206946, IMG submission 152965) | Enriched cells from forest soil in Barre Woods Harvard Forest LTER site, Petersham, Massachusetts, United States -... | ecosystem: Environmental > Terrestrial > Soil > Temperate forest > O... | reverse complement strand
CGATCGCGAAGGCGGTCAAGACGGGCGCCGATCACATTGAACCGCAGCGGCCCTCGACGATTGCGCGCTCGCTGGCGATTGGGAATCCGGCGGACGGCGTGTATGCGGCGTCATTCTTAATGTAAAGATTCTTCGCGCCAATCCGCTCAGCCAGCCGCGGAGCCTTCACCAGCGGCGTCCATCCCGCGGGCGTCTGCGGAACGTAAGTATCGGGGACAGGTAGCAGCGCCTGGTAGCGCCACATATTGGTAGGACCCTGCGCAATCGACTCGCGCGTCACCGTCTTTTTGGCGGCGTCAAGATCAACAACAACTTCCAGCGGCGAGAAACACTCGTCACAAATCGAGAGCGGCTGGTTCTCATACCGCTTCCCGCATTCCCGACAACACAACTCGTAAGATAAAGCCATTCTGCCCTCGCATCCGAGAGCGGCATTAAAACCCGTCGACTAAAAACGGGTGCAATTCTGCACGGGCACTTATGTGACGACTCAATTAGGTACTGCTTACTACTGGTACTGCCTAACACCTGGGATTTAGCGAGATGCGATACAGCTTGCACCCCGAATCTCATGTTCCCCACCACTTAAGGTGAGCGAGAGTTGACACCGTTGTCTCAAATTGCTTGAGCCGGTTGTCGTGGCGTCACAGGGCCCGTCCCTCAGCCACTCTGCATGAAATTCAGGCTCGCTCACAAGGAGCAAACTTGAATGTTTATGTTTTAACACATGGTCGGCAGCGATGCAAGCGGCTGGTCGTTTGAAAACTTAGCGAGGGGAACCTTCTCCCTTTGTGTTCGACCCCGCTATCTCTATGCTTTTGAGACATGGGATCATCCCCTAATCCCACATCTTTCAAGACCCTTCCGGCTTTCGCTCAGAGCAGGTTCTGCGGCACCCATATACGTTACGTGGCAATCTCCATAACTGCTCGTTCCCTTCTTGTCGCTGTCCATTCAGACTCAATCTCCACGGTTCTAACTTCTCCCGTCAGATCATGCCGAAAACCAGTTGCAATCGCTCCGCCGAGCGGCACCCGCATTTGTGAATGATTGGAAGATGTGGGCCATGCGCAATCTGCATGAAATTTTGCGGGATGCAGATCGGCGGTGGCCTGGATATGCGGGAGTTGGATGCTGACAGATTGCTGGTCCACGGATGCGGAGGCCTTTCCCTGGGCTTGCTGTTCCGCCATGCGCCCAGACTTCATCGCTTCGGCTTCGCGGAGCAGGATTCTGCCGAGGCTGGGGACTTCTTTCTCGGGGATGTCTTCGGGGTCGGGCTGCTGCTGAGGTGGAGCGACGAGTGAGCCGTCTTCATGCGCATGGGCTTCGCGAACTGTGGGCAGCTTGCGGTCGGCGGAGCGCTGGCGGTTGTTTTGTGATGCGACCTGCAAGCCGTAGATGATGATCTGGGCGCGGCGGGGATCGATGCGGTTCGCGGCCAGTGCGAGCACGACGTCGGAGATGGCGAGCTGGATGGCGTCGGCGTCTTCAAGCGGCGGCAGGTGGTGGACGAGGGTGGTTGGTTGTCCGGAGCGACGGGAGGTATCGGGGCGCCGGCGATTGGATTGGTGGAAGTAGCAGAAATCCTGGTCTTGCAATGCGGGTGACTGGCAGCGTTTACCGCTGGTGAAGATGTGACGGCACTCGTTGTACATTGGGTGACTCCCCTGGGTATGTTCCTTGTTAAATTATTGAACGTGTGTGGGTTAGGGTAAAAGCTACGGACCCCTAAGGGGCTAAAGCCCCTTAGTTGATTGCGCGGGCTGAAGCCAGCGCCTTCCTTCCCTCGTCCGCTAAAATCGGTAAATTTTGAGAGTGTGGCGTTTAGGGTGTTTTCTCGTGCGCGGTCGTCTTCGGGGCTGAAGGGTGTCGGCGATGGTGGCTCTTTCTGCATCGCATGGATTCTTTCTCCCGTTGGTCGTCAGAATGACGGCGTATTCGGGTAGGTGCTTCCTAAACACGAAAGCCCGCCAGTTGCCAGCGGGCTTTTCTCTCTATTTCTAGTTTAGCAATTTAGGTGGTAATACTCTGCCAAATTGGGCCTCCCATATTTCGTTTGGAATGTGTGGATTAGGAGAATTCTTTGTCTCGCAGGGCTTGACATGGGTGCCGCATTTCCGTTCTCGAAGCCACTCAATCACCCCAGCGCGCAAAAATCGCGCGCCGGGGACCCCGATAGCCTACGGCAGTGAGGTGATCGCCTTCGGCGACGGTTTTATTCCGGGGACTAAAGTTCCCGGCTTCTACCGGGAGGCGCTTTGCGCCTCTTTTTGTTTTTTAGATTTTGCTCTTGCTTAAAAATGTGCTACCCCCATCCTTTGCTTCGCAAAGGATGGGGCACCCAAACTTAGCCCCGGCGTTTCACAAAGGACTTTCTGAAACACGCCAAGTGGAGCACTCGCTTAAAGGCGTAATATCCTCTGACACGCAGCGGTTATGAACTACGCCAGTTGTCCGACTCGTATCGTCAATGCGCCAGTGGAGCTTATCTGGACGCTTCTTACGCGTCCGGAAGGATGGGGCGATTTCTACAACGTGCGAATTACAGCCGCCGATCCTCCCGGGCCTGCTGTGGTGGGACAGACAGTTTTCGCAGAGTCTGGCCCACAGTTTCTGCACTTGAAATTACAGTTCCGGTTCACGAAGATCGACGCATTGAACTATAGGCTCGGATTTGATGCGCGATTCCCATTTGGCATCACTGTGCAGGAAGACATGACCTGTGTGCCGGTGGGACAGGAGCAGTGCCGCGTCAACTATCGCTGTAATTTTGACTTTCCAAAAGGATGGCGCGGCGCGTTCACGCATTTTCTCGTGCGTCGCCGGCTCGACTCCGGCCCGTTAGACTCAATAACCCGCCTGCAGCGGGCAGCGGAGCAGCTTCATGCGAAGTCTCCACGTGGGTGAATGATCTTCAGCGGAGAAATTACCATCATCTCTCTGCGAACGTGGACCCGCCAGCAGCATGAAATTTCACAATCAACAGCGCCGCTTGTCCATCCACACATCCCACGTAACCGGACCAATTTCCTCATCATCAAACGGCAGACCCGCCACCTTGAGGGCCAGCTTGATCTGGCCGTGGTGGTAGCCCTCGTGCCAGACCATGTGCTGGAGAAAAAGGATCGGGTGGTCGTAGTGGAGGTTCATCTCTTGTCCAGCTTCCAGCCGACCTTTGACCGCGTCGCGCACGGCCTTCGCGCTCTCGTTGAGCATTTCCACAATGCGCCCGCGGTCCCGCTCGTCCCTCCACTCACCCTCTGGCAGCTTTCTCGCAAATTCGGGGGCGTCCTCGGTGAGAAACACCAGCCGCACATAGTGCATGTGCATGAACATCCTCGCTACGGACGGGCTGCCCTCCATCACCCTGGCCTCCAGCCCACCTTCCGGCAACGCGCGAAGCAGGTTGATCAGGATCGTGTTGTTCCGATCCCATGAGTCCAGCAGTGCCTCAAGTAGGCTCTGGTCGTGTCTTTCCGGCATTGCAACCTCCGTCCGCTGCCATAATAAACGCCGGTGCTCCAGGTCTCGCTTTTGAGACATGGGATCATCCAAACCCACATCTCAAAATCGAATATGGGCACACAAGTCTAAGGAATTGGAGATGTGAGGCAGCCGCCCTCACATGGCTCATTCTCTACGGGTTGCTTACAGAAGGTGTCAACAGAGCCAACCACTCTCTAGTGGTGACCGCCGCCGTGCCCCTGAAATCCGGCGCTGTGTTCATGGCTTCCATCGTGACCTGCGTTGCCTATGTGGCCTTGCCCATCCACCGCCGCGTTCGCGTGGAAGTGGTTGAACGGCTGCTCTCCGCGCTCCGGCATCGGCCCGTTGTAACCGTGATGAGGATCGTAGCGATTATCAACGTGGCCGTAGAAGCCGTGATGGCCATGGAACCAGGGACCGGCTCCGATAAAAACTCCGCCAACGAACCAATCCGGGCCGTAATAGCCATAGGGAGCACAGTTATACGGGGCATAGTCAAAGTACCCGTACGGACACACAGGCGCGACTCCAATGTTAATGGAAACCTGAGCCGGTGCCACGGACACGCTGCTCACCAGCGCAACAGTGAGAGCAGAGAAAGCAAGCGACTTCCATTGGGACATAATTTCTCCTGAATCCTTAAAATTAGACTTCTAAGAAGAGCCGCGAGTTGCGCCTCTGGTCAAGACATAGTCCACATTTCTGATAGGTTTTGCAGGACGACCCTTTAATCGTCAATAAATCGACCAGACCCCGGGCGTCGCGACTTCTACCAGGTGGCGGTCCGGGTCGCGAAAGTACAGGCTTTGGCCGCCCAGATCCCATTTACGTTTCTCTTCCACGACGATTCCGTTCTCCGCCAACCATGCTTCCCAGCTCTCCAACTCAGACGCCGGAACCGCGAAGGCGATATGAAGCTCGCCGTCGCCGTCGTGCGCAGAGTGGATCAGGCGCGAACCGCCCTTCTTAAACAGCAATAAGATCTGGCGATTGGCAGCCTGCATTGCGCAGCCGCGTTCTCCGAAATCGCTGATGATGCGGAACCCGAAGATCTTCTCATAAAAACGGACTGAAACGGCTACGTCATTGACGTACAGCGAAGACTCGAGAATTCCTTCGGACTTAGGAGGCATGCCGATTCTCTGGGGCTATTCCATCGTATCGCGACCAGTTCTCTTCTTGATCCTGAGTTGGAGGGCTCGGCTCACTTTACTGGAAAACAATCGAGATCATTGGCGAAGGTGATTGGACCTGAATAGTGACGCTTTATTTCGGCCTGCGTCTCATCCTCGTTTCCCAAAGTCCGCAGCATTCGATGAGAGAGTATCAATTGCCGGACATGAGCATTCCCAGCGATCGTTCCGATGACCGAAGGCGGCATATGGAGACGCCTTTCCACCCCGGTAGCGCCCTCCGGCACGGCATTATGAGCGACGAATAGATCTGCGTTCGATGCCAGCTGGGTCAGGCCTTCTCCTTCTCCGTTCGTATCTCCGCTGAAGACAATTCGCTTGCCACCAATTTCCACTCGCCAGGCCAACGCGGGAAACGCGCCATGAACGACGCTTACTGCGTACAGGGCCATTTCGGCGTTGCGGAATACGAGAACCGGCGTTGCGCTGGGCGCAACATTATGCGGTTGTAAGGTATAGCTTCCTTCGGTCGATGGTTCCACCAAATCGCTCAGGTAGCGCCAGGCTCCGTGTGGCTCACTGAAGAGGTCACTCACAAACTCGGTGGTGGAAGGCATGAACTTGTTTCCCGAAGGGCCGAATATCGGCAGGGGGCGCTTGCGGTCTTCAAACCAGGAAGAAAAGATCAAGGCGGGAAAATCGCTGGTGTGATCGACATGAAAATGGCTGAAGAGAAAAACGTCGACCTGGGACATCTGCGCTCCACTCTCCCCAAAGCGGAGAGCACTGCCTCCTCCGGCGTCAACCATCACACGCGCTCTACCGTGATCCCATAGGAGATAGCTGGTCGACGCGCGCTTATCCTGCGTCTCAGGGCCGCCAGAGCCGAGTACCTGGACCGCCAAACCGGTAGAGCCGCAGGATTGCGCAGTTACAGGCAAAGCCCGGCACGCAAAGAAGAGATAGACAGAGATAAGTAGAGCTTTTACGGATAACAAGCCCGACAAGCTGGCAAGTCGCATGGAAGGCTCCAGTAGGGCGTATGGTACTCACCCTCGATGCGTCCCGGCAAGCTGCGCGATCTCCAGTGAGACCAGCCCGGAAAGCAGAGAGTGCTACTCCTCGACCTCGACGACTACGGGTTTCCTTCCATAGGCTGACAGAAGTCGCGAAACCAGCACGGCAAGGAAGAGAACGCCCAGCAGGGCCTCAATAATGGTCAACAGCCGTGCTTCGCCGGAAACAGGTGTGATACCGGCAGCACCCAGCGAAGTCATGCTGCCGAAGCTGTAGTAGGCCGCGTCGAGCCGATTAAAAAACATGTGGTCATTGACTGTCGGATCAAGATAAAAGGCATGCGGCTCAAGATAGCTGATCAGGATGAAGACGCTGGCAAAGCTGAAGCCTACAAAGAGATAAATGCAGAGCGCTCCAAAGATGGATTCTGAATCGGCCCGCTCTTTGGCAAAGATGCGGCGGAAGATTACCACAACGATGAAGACATCGAATGCCAGGGAAAGAAACGAGTTGACAACGGCGGGTGTGCTTCTGAGATCAGCGGCGTAGACGGTGTGCTGCACAATCGCCGGAACGGCCAGGACCAGAGCGATGACCACCACCCCCCGCCGCATGCTGAGAGCGTACACAGTAAAGAGAATCACCATGCAGAACAGTGCGCGATAGAACAAAAAGCGGAAATTGCTCCCGAGCGAATAGGGATAGTAGAGCAGCATTCCCAGCAGAAAAATGAACAGCCACATGAACTTGTTCTGGTACCAGGCGTGACCGCCCCTTGTGGCGGCGCGAATGAATCGAGTTTCTCTGTCCATAGGCTTGGCAAATACGCGGTCATGCTAGCACGCTTGGATTTACGCTGCACCGGCAAATGCGCCGCAGACGATTTCGCCGTTGCGGGCAGGCGGGCTACATCTCCCAGTCGCAATGCGTTCACACAACCGCGTAGACTGTAGATATGAGCAGAGCCAACGAGAATCGCGCAAGTCAGAAGTTCGCGGACAAACAAAGAGCCGCATCGCAAAAGGCAAAAGCAGAGAAGGCCGCGCAAAAGAAAGCGGCCCGCGAAGCCGGGAATCAACCCGATGCGCGGACTGTCAAAGAAGCGACAGAGGGCTGATTCTCAGCTCTGATGAAGAAATGAACCGTCTCGTTTACAGCAGAACTCAGTTGCTCTGAAAATCGCATGGATGCGATCCCTCCAAACATTTCTCTCATAGCGAAAACCGGCACAACCAAACAGAGTGCCGCACCAATGATTTTTCCAGCGCATCGTCTACAAACGATGAGACAATCTCTGCGCAATAGAAAGCCCCACCCGTACTCTCCCCCTTTTGACAAGTCAGGGGCTACACGGAGAGAAATTCAATGAAAGTCTATCTTCGCTCGTTGATTGTGCTGGCCATCAGCGCCTGCATAGCCATGCCACCTGCTCACGCATGGAATTCCATCGGCCACATGGCCGTCGCCTATGTCGCGTGGCAGCAAATGAGTCCCGAGCTGCGCGCCCGCACCCTTGTGCTGCTGGAGAAAAATCCCGATTACAACAAGTGGTTGTCGTATATTCCGGCCGGCACATCCAATGATGACCGCAATCTCTATATTTTTATGATGGCTGCCACCTGGCCCGACGAAATCAAGGCCCAGGGCAGTGGATACAACCTTGATGGCGATAGCCCGCCACACTCCAGCGAAGCGACCAACAACACCGGATATACCGATAAGTACATGCACAAGTACTGGCACTTCGTGAATACGCCGTTCAGTACCGATGGAACCAAACTACCAGCCATTCCTACACCGAATGCCCAGACGCAGATTGCCGCCTTCCGCCAGGTGCTTGCCTCCGATGCCAGCGACGATCTCAAGTCCTACGATCTTGTCTGGATCATGCATCTCGTCGGTGACGTGCACCAGCCCCTGCACTGCGCGACGCGAATCACTGCATCCAGCCCGAGAGGAGATGGCGGCGGCAACTCCGTCAAACTCACCAACCAGCCCGGAGACCTGCACGGCTACTGGGACAATCTGCTCGGCGTCGGCGATACGAAGGATTATCAGGTGGCAGTCACTGCCGCCAAACAGCTCCCGGCTGCGGGTGCAACCGCATCCGATGGGAACGAAGCCGACTGGGTACAGGAAAGCTTTCAGCTCGCGCAGCCGCATGTCTACATTGAGCCCATTGGAGCCGCACTCGGCCCTTACACGGCGGACGCCACGTACGAAACCAATGCGCACTTGCTCGCGCAGCAAAGAGTTGTGCTGGCGGGTGCGCGCCTGGCCAACCTGCTGCAGAGTCTGAAGTAGGGCCAGTTTCACCGTATCGAGCATTGCTCGCCAGCGAGTCGGCATTGCATGATGGAAATACATCATGACAGACACTCCTAAGCGTTTAGAACCTCGCTGGCCGGCCATGCTCGCTCTGTTCGCAGTGGGCGGATTGCGTCTTGCTCTGCCTGAATCCCTTTCCGTAGGTCCGGCATGGCTGCTCATTTTTGTTGTCGGAGTGCTGTTGATTCCTACCGTGTGGGCGCGCTATCGCGGAATGTATACGACCAACAAGATCCTGGGGTATGTGCTGACTTCAGTGGTTACGCTTGACATGGTCTGGTCGCTTTACCTGCTCATCGCGGCACTCCCTTCGCATAAAGAATTGCCGCAGGACCTGTTGCGCTCGGCTGCTGCACTCTGGCTGGCCAACATACTCGTCTTCGCTTCGTGGTATTGGCGGCTTGATGCCGGAGGCCCACACGCACGCGAACTCCGCGGGGTCCACACCGATGGGGCCTTCCTGTTTCCGCAGATGACGCTCAACCAGCAAGCCAAGCGTCAGATGGGCGAAGAATGCTGGAGTCCCGGCTTCGTCGATTATCTGTTTCTGGCCTTCAACACCAGTACAGCGTTCTCACCTACGGACTCGCCCGTTCTATCGCGATGGGCCAAGGTGCTGATGATGCTACAGGCTCTGATCTCTTTCGCAACGGTCGTGCTGCTAGCCGCTCGGGCGGTCAATATCCTTTAGCCCTGTTCCCGGAACTCAGGAAAGGGGAGTCCGCACAAGCTGGCTTCCAGGCACGAGCCAAAAGCCAGCCTTTACAGATGCACTCATTCAATTGCCTGCTTCTTCCTCTCCTGGCACGATCGTCGAAACTTTCTTCGTAGCCACAACAGGCGCGGCTGCCGGTTCTGCCTTTCCCGGAGCTGGATTATCCACACCGTAAGGACGCTGCATCTCGCGGTTCTCGCGTGATTTTGTAGAAAGATGGCGATGCACATCGGTCTTCTTGATCAATGTCATAAAAACTCCAATTCGGTAAACGGTGAAAGTGCGAGCCCGTCTGGAGCGAATGAAGTCCGGCTTGAGACGAGGAAAACTGCTGCTAAACGCCGCTTACCCAGCAATCTGTGCGGCCTAAAAAGTGATTCTGGTTGCGCCGCTTACGGCGCAAACCCGGGCCCCGAATAATATTCCCGCTGCGCGACCTGGGGCTTCTCTCTTCGCAGATAAGCCACATCGCCTACAGCAGAAATCAAGGGTGCCTCAATGTTGGATTGCGCAAAAAATACAAGCGCTTGCGGATTGGGGGGAATCTCGCGACCGGTCATTTACGGCAAGCAAAACCTAGCGTATCGACTAGGGCTTTTCGTGCACGCGCGATGGATTGCAAGCAAAGTTGATAGGAATGGCAGGGCCGCCTAGCATCCTCGGCTGGCTGTCATTCTCCACGTGCTTTGCGTCATACGGAGTCCTGCTGCCCAGACTCGGTACGCTCAGCCTGCGAAAGGCAAGCACGCTCTTTCCAGATTTGCTGACATGTTGTTTCTTGATGGGACTCATTGCCCTCCAACTTTACGGTTGAGTACCTGGAAGTGACTCGTCTGGAGCGAACAAGCTCAGGCTGGAGGCGAGAAAAAATTCGACCTGTACCTATAAGCATACGCTCGAACCCTCCGTCGTGCGCGGCAATATGAAGCGCCACACACTTTTCTGCGCGAAGCATAGGATACCAACGCTCACACCGTAAACGGCCAAGCTCCATCCGTCCCACTCCATGCGAAGCGTTTCTCTCCCCATAGCTCAGGGGTTGTGCTTGCAAACCAGTCGGCAGGTGTATTTGCGGACGGCAATGCAGAGGCAAGTGCAAATGCAACCTTGAGCGCACTCTTCTGCTCTGCCTCCATCGCACGTTTCTCCACTGACACGAAGAGCGCCGTGCCACTGGCCGCTACAAATTGCAGCCACTCCTGCGTCTGACGCCACGGCACAGCGCTCGTCACCGCGACGCAATCCCCGTCCACCACAAAATAATTGCGGTGCTGCGCCAGGCGGAAGGCAATCGTATTCACGCCCATGCGCCGCGTCCTCTCCCAAATTTTTCCGCTTGTGTCGTCGCCGGTGCGTTGCGCGTCGAAAACTCCCGCGCTCAATTGCCCCATCGTGTTACAGCCAAGAATCAGCGTTTGTTCGCCCAGCGTCCTGCGAATTTCACGGTAGAAGCCGGAGATGATCTCGGCATTCGTTCGGCTTCGGTCGTGAAACGACCACCCCGGCAACGCCGGCTGCGCGCCCATCTCAAAACCCCATTGCCCCAGCATGTCGTAGGTCGAGAAGTCATGCTTTACCAGCTCGAATCCCCAGTCCATCAACTGGCGCAGCTGCGCGCGCACCGCTTCCAGCGCTTCAGGAACAGTAGGATCATAGGCAAGCTCCGCTGCGCGTTCCATGCGCTTGCCGAAACGCGCCTCCGGCATCAGCCATGTCGTGTTGGTTTCGTGCGACGCACGCAGCGGGCGTATCCAGATTCCCGGACGCACTTCCAGCTTGCGAATCCGATCGGCGAGGCTCTGCATGTCCGGAAACTTCGCCTTGTTCGCCCAGCCTTCGTCCATCACCGTAAAAGGACGCGGACCGCCCGGCGGACGCAGCTCAGCGGCCAGTTGCGCATCTTCGAGAATCTGCTCCTGGCTGCTGTTTCCGTAGGCGTAGTACCAGTCATTGGTGCCGTAGATCACACCTGACGCAGGACGCGGCTCGGCGCACATCACACGACAGAACTTTCCGAGCGCCGCCATCGGCTCCTCGCCTGCTTCGCCTTTGCGCGCCACCACAGTAGCCGCGTACAGTTGTCGTTGTCCCAGTACAACGCCCGATCCGCCATTCGCTACATCCAGCCACAGCGATACGCCTTCCGGATCGATCTGCCAGAAACACAGCGCGCCCGCTCCGGTCTCCACGCCGTATCCGTGTAGAGCCGCGCCGTCATACGTCGCGAAATACCACGGCATCACCCGCTCCGGAACCATGCCGCGCCATGTCAGATCGCCATAGCTTCGTTCCCATTGGTCGCCCAGGAAGCGCAGCCTTGATGCGATTGCTCGTGCCATGGACACAGTCCAGCGCACATGAATCTGCGTCAAAGCTATACCCGGAGCGGAGAGGCGAATCGCAACCTTCGCGGCCTCCGGTGAGACTTCCACCTCCACGCCGCTCGCCTGCCAGCGTGTGACTGTTCGCGTCAGCGCCATCGCGTTCTCCAACCCGGCATAAGCCGTAACGAAGTCCGGATTGCGAAACAGATCGATATAGGTCGATGATTGCTGCGCCATGGCAGAGGCCGTTTGACCCAGTGCACCAGCCGCACTTCCGCCTACTGTTGCGGCCATTGCTTTGCCTACAAAAGAACGCCTCGTCAGAAGAGCTGTGTCGCGCATTTCGCGATCATAATCGATCGGCGTATCCGCCCCAACCCAAGTGCGGCGCCTCTGAAGTTCAGGGAGACTGGAAACATCTTCTTGTCTCACCAATTCCACCGGCTAACGCTTAGGCTCCCACATGTGTTATCAGCGTGCTACCCTCTTTTCTTGCACGTTGCCTTCCCGGGAATGAAAGGGTATTGGAGTACGTTCTGTGAAACAAGCCTGGAAACTCACCGTCTACGCACTGTTGACTCTTCCGTTCTTTGCCGTCCGAGCGCAGGAAACTCATGGCATCGCCGTCGCAAACATGGACCCTTCCGTGAGGCCCGGTGACGACTTTTTTCTTTTTGCCAATGGCAACTGGATCAAGAACACAGAAATTCCGGCTGACCGCAGCGGCATCGGCGTCTTCTCTACGCTTGCCGATCTCAGTAACAAACGTACCGCGGGGCTGATTGAAGAAGCTGCCAAATCTAATTCGCCTGCTGGATCGGGCCAACGCAAGATCGCCGATCTCTACAACTCCTATATGGACGAGGCGGGCATTGAAGCCAGAGGCCTCGCACCGCTCCGCCCGCACCTCGATGCCATCGCCGCCATCCACGACAAGGCGCAGTTATCCCACGTGTTGGGCGAAAGCCTGCGCGCCGATGTTGACCCGCTTAATAACACCAACTTTCATACCGCGAATCTTTTCGGGTTGTGGGTCGCACCCGGATTTGAAGACTCTGACCACTACACCGCTTATCTGTTGCAGGGCGGTCTCCAGCTTCCCGATCGCGAATACTATCTGAGCGACAACGCGCACATGCGTGACCTCCGTGGCAAATATCAGACGCACATTGCCGCCATGCTCAAGCTTGCCGGGTTCGACGATACGGAGGCCCGCGCCGCGCGCGTCGTTGAACTGGAGCACGCGATCGCCGAGAAGCACACTCCGCTTGCCGAAAACGAAGACATTCACAAAGCCAACAACACCTGGCAGGCATCCGATTTCGCTGCCAAGGCTCCGGGCCTCGATTGGAATGAATACTTCCAGGGCGCCGGGCTCACGAAACAGGCAAGCTTCATCGTCTGGCAGCCAACCGCTTTCACCGGCGAGTCGGCTCTCGTCGCATCTGTCCCACTCGATGCATGGAAAGATTGGCTTGCCTATCATGTCATCGAAGCCTATGCCGCCGTCCTGCCAAAGACTCTGGCAGATGAGAGCTTCGCCTTCTTCGGCCAAGCGCTCTCCGGAACATCGCAGCAGCGCCCCCGCTGGCAACGCGGTGTCTTCGTCGTCAACGGCCTGCTTGGCGATGAAGTCGGCAAACTCTTCGCCCAGCGTTACTTCCCTCCCGAGGCAAAGGCCGAAGCTCAGGCCATGGTTGCGAATATCATCGACGCGTTTCGCAAACGAATCGATGCCCTTACCTGGATGGCTCCCACGACGAAAGCTGAAGCGCAGGCCAAGCTCACAACCCTCTATGTCGGCATCGGCTACCCGGAAACCTGGCGCGACTACTCCGGTTATGAAGTGAAGGCCGACGATATCTTCGGGAATGTCTGGAGAGGCCGCCTCTTTAGCTATCACCGCGAAATCGGGCGCCTCGGCTCCCCTGTAGACCGTCACGAATGGAGTATGACGCCACAGACCGTAAACGCCGTCAACCTGCCACTGCAGAATGCGCTCAACTTTCCGGCGGCTATTCTTCAGGCGCCCTTCTTTGACCCTCAGGCGGCAGCCGCCGTCAACTATGGAGCCATCGGCTCGATCATAGGACACGAGATCAGCCATACTTTCGACTCAGAAGGCGCTGCGTTCGATTCCAAAGGCCGTGTGCGTAACTGGTGGACGCCTGAAGACCTTGCCCACTTCAACGCCGCAACCGCAAAACTCGCCGCGCAATATGACACTTATATGCCGTTTCCCGATCTCCACGTAAACGGCAGGCAAACGCTCGGTGAAAATATCGCCGACCTCGCCGGCATCGCGGCTGCCCATGATGGCTACCTCGCCTCGCTGAATGGTAAACCGGCTCCCAAGCAGGATCATTTCTCAGGCGATCAGCAGTTCTTTATCGCCTTTGGCCAGAACTGGCGCTCGAAAACCCGCGATGCAGCCCTCCGCCAACAGGTCATTGGAGATCCGCACTCCCCGGCGCAATTCCGGGCGAACACGGTGCGCAATATCGATGCATGGTACGACGCCTTCGACGTTAAACCGGGAGACAAACTCTATCTCGCACCAGAAAACCGCGTCCGTATCTGGTAGAACGTTAAAAACCTGGCGTTTCACGCTGAAATGGACGACTGGGAAATAGATGACCGGAGCTTACGCCAGGCGGACATCAACTAAACCGCGTCCGCTTCCAAAGCAGCCATCCGCAGCCAACGGCGGCAAACGCCAGCGCCACGCACAATGCCGCCATCCAGAAGACATTCATCGCCAACGGTGGCACCTGCGCCTGGAATCCAAGCCAGAGAAAAATCGTAACTGCAATCGCTACAATTACGACATCCCACCATGGCCGCCGGGTTTTCTCGTGATCTCCATGGATCGCTCCCAGTTGTGCCGCCACGCAATCCTCAAAACTCAACCCATACTTCTCGCACTCGCGCGAAATCGCATCGCGCCCCGAAGCCTGCTCCCGCGCTGGAGCAGCCGCCGTGCTGATGAACACTGCGCCCATTATCATCAACAGCGAGCCGGCGACAATCAGCCAGCGCCCTTCGCCGCTCACATGCGCCAGTTCGCCAAAAACCATGGCACCCCACGCCAGCCCCCACAATTGGTTCGTATTCGAGAGAGGAATTCCGCGTCCGATGCCGATATACTTCGTCGCATACTGCTGAAACAGATCGCCAATCACCCAGCAGAAGCCGCCGAGAAAGATCCAGAACACTACGTGCCGTGCCGCGGACAGCTCCCCATGCAGGCGCGCCACCCCGCCGCCAAAGGTCACCGCCAGCAGCGCCATCGTGCCGAGTTCGCCGAGTGTAAAGATTGTCACAAACGAAAGCGGATTCATCCCGCTCAGATACGCCTTGCGATACGGCACATACATTGTGCCCCACAGCAGGCTCGCGCCGAGCGCGGCCAGAATTCCATGCACGGCCTGCGCGTGCGCCGTATTTGTATGTTGCACGGTTACAAATGCCAGCAGGATCGCGGCTGTCACAATCGCCAGCGCGCCACCCAGAACCCGCGCTCCGGTCCTGAATCCGGCGCCGCGCATCTCCTGAAAGAGCAGCCAACCCCAGAACATGCCAATGAGACTATTCGCGTTCCACAGAGGAAACGCAATCGCCAGCCCCACATCGCGGATGGCGAAGACGGTGAGCGTGTTTGCCACCGCCCACAAGGCCCCGGCCAGCACCGCCCACACCATCAGGTGCGGCTTGGCAAACAGGTCGCGGAACACATAGTCCGTACCTTTGAGCAGGGTAGGCAGCGTCCACCGCGCCACGAAGACGCCCAGCACCATCGCAAGTGAGACGGCAAAGGGCGAAATGCCGATCGTGACCAGCTTCGTCGGAGCCTCGGCACCGCCCAGCCAAACTCCTGCGGCGAGGCCACAGGCCACGCCCAGCCCATGCAGAGAGCCCTGCGCCTTAGGTGTGGGCATCAGTGCAACCACGCAAGCAGAGCCACACCCACCGCCAGAACACCCAGCGGAATCCAGAACTGCACGTCGGTCAAAATCGCTTTCAGCATTTGGATAAACCTAAAGGCATCGTTCCCAAGCTGTCAAAAGCTGTCGTCTCTTACACAAAGGACCTTCGCGCAAGCACAACGCGAGGTGCGTTAACCACAACTTCCCGCGGTAGGAATATGGCCGGTCCTTACCTCCCCGCCACCTTTCGCAGGATAGAAGAGATGGCGGGGATTTCCATTGTGTGTGGCATCGCTACCACCCCAGCAAAATAAGGGGAATTTCAGATGACGATCGTCCCCCCGCGCTCCTATAATATGGACGTCACCGGAGGACTCTTCGCATGCATAGCGTAACCGCCGAAAACCCGCTTCAACATCTCGACGACTGGGACGATTTCATTGCCAGCCGCTACAAAGAGGGAAAGGCCGAGGAAGAGTTCCGCAACTACGACGCTGAGGCCAACCCCGGCGTGGCCGAATTCTATCGACAGAACCACGCGCATCAGACCCTCGACTTTGTCCTGGCAAAGCGCAAGGAATTTCTCGGCCTGAACCGCGGCAGGAAAAGCATCTGGGAGGCCGCCGACTACCTCAACACGCTCGTCGACGACAGCGACCCCGATACCGACCTCACCCAGATCGAGCATCTCCTACAGACATCCGAGGCCATCCGCAAAGACGGCCATCCGCGCTGGATGATCCTCGCCGGCCTCATTCATGACCTCGGCAAGACGCTCTGCCTTTACGGCGAGCCGCAATGGGCCGTCGTCGGCGACACTTTCCCGGTCGGCTGCGCATGGTCCGATCAGATTGTCTTCCCGGAATACTTCGCGTCCAACCCGGACAGCCAAGTGCCCGAATATCAGACCAAGTACGGCATCTACGAGCCCCACTGCGGCCTAGACAGCGTGTATCTCTCCTGGGGACATGACGAGTACATCTACCAGGTGGCTAAGCCCTACCTACCCGAACCGGCGCTCTATATGCTGCGTTACCACTCCTTTTATCCTGCGCACAAGCACGGAGCTTATACGCACCTGATGACTGCGCACGATGAGGAGATGTTCGACTGGGTGCGCAAGTTCAATCCCTACGACCTGTACTCGAAAGGCGCGGCGAAGCCCAACTTCAAAGAGCTGAAACCCTATTACGACGACCTGATCGCGGAGTTCTTCCCGGAGAAGATCGACTGGTAGGTTCTGCCAGTCGGACACCTGTTACTTTCCGAGGCGTGCTTCCGGTGCAATCAAACGGCGGGGCCTTCCACTTCAGTTCGTTCAGCGTCAGGATGACAACTCTTCCTGTTGCCGTTGATTGATCGTCAGCACGGGCTTGCAGATTGATGGTTCCCTCCACTTCTCCGTCCGGCACTCTCGTTACTCTTTCCTCGTCTTTGGCGATTGTGGACCGACAATCGCTGCAGCTGCAGTCGGCGTGGTGTGCTTCGCTGTCGGTCTGAACGTAGGTACATTCGTCGCAGCGGCAGTTCTTCTTATGGCCGCTCAGGTCTTCTTTCTCGAAGATGGTCGTGGCTGGAGCTATCTCGTCGCCTGAGGTGGTGAGTACGACCTGACGCACGTCTTCCGGGAGGAGACAGCTATAGCCGCCAAGGTTGGATGAGGCGATCTGGAGTGCATAGAGCAAGAGGCCGGCGCGTTTGGCATCAATTTCATTGGCGGTGAGGGCGCGGGCGATCTGCGTGATGCCGATCTGGATGGCGTAGCGGTCTTCGAGCAGTGGCAGATCCAGGTCGAGTGCCGTTTGCGCGGCGGGTGCGTTGACGGGGATGGCTCCGTAATCGACGGCCGTGGGCTTTGGCGGCGGCGCGGGTTTTCTGCGGCGATGGTGCAGGTGAAAGTAACAGAAGGTCTTGCCGTTGATGGCCATGGCGCGGCAGCGCGCTCCGTCGACGCGGATGTGTCGGCAGCGATCGTACATGAGGGTACCCCCTCCCCTAGTTTTGAGGATGTGCTTTATTTTCAGCGGTTTAGGATTTCGGTTGGCGCGGAAGTGATTTATTTTGTTTGGGTTAGGTTGTAAATATAGGAAAAATCATGAGTTACGGGGATTGCCTCTAAAAATGCAGAAAGCCCGCCATTGACGGGCTTTCCTCTTCTGAACTTATCTCTATATCCAGTTTACCAAGTTTGATGGTAATAGTACGCCAACTATCTTTGCCTTATAAGGCTTTATGAATTAAACAGTTAGGCATCGTCTGCGGCGGCCAGGGGCTTGACAGCGTTCGCCTTCAATCATGGAAGACACAATCATCTACCAGGGGCGACCAGCATATACGTCTAAGTAAAAACCCGTTGCGGCAGATCGGTAAACACTGGAGCGCTTCTGAGGACCTATTCCTTTTGTTTCTCGTGCAGGGGATGCCACGTAACATAAATCCGAAAGCCAAAGTGGGGCTGCGATGAGAACGGACTTGCTGCAATTCAACGGCGCTGTCGAACGCAATCCCGCCATCGATGCGTGGATGAAAGCGCATAGAGGCGAATTGGGAGCCATCGCGCATGAGTGGTTTGAGGTGATGCGAAAATGCGGGGACGAAGTCCGGGAGCTTTTGCATGACGGCTGTCCGGTTGCATGTTTGGGAGATACGCCCTTCGGCTACGTCAATGTATTCACTTCGCATGTAAACGTGGGATTCTTTCACGGCGCAGCGCTGCCGGATCCGGCCCGCTTGTTGCAAGGCACCGGCAAGTTCATGCGCCATGTGAAGCTGAGACCGGGAACGGCCACAGACGCCGCATCGCTCAGCAGGCTCATCGAGACGGCGTACTCGGACATAAAGGCGCGCGTAGAAAACGGCTAGCTCACAGAAATGCCTCGAGAGGTCGGCGCCGGAAGTGAACCTGTCAGTGCTGAATGCTTTCCGCTTTGTGGTCAGCGCCTGCACTTATTAAGTTCGCGAAAATCCGGGAAGCACCGGGAACCCCTTCCGTCATCTGGCGGTAGAGGGCGTAGGCCACATAGATATACGCGCCCTTGCCGTAGCGGGCGTAGAGCAGGCCGCCTTTTTGCGGGTCCTGGCCGGGATCGTGTGTCTCGGTCAGCGCTGTGTAGCGCGGGTCCCACGATTCCATGAACGAGTGACCGCGCTCCTCGACCCATCCGTTGAAATCGGCTTCGGTGATGCGGTTGGGCCATGTGAGCAGCGGGTGATTTGGGGTAAGAATCGTGACTTTGGATTTCTCATCGACTACTTTCTCCGGCGACCGTCCGAGCGTGTATGGGAATGGGCCGAAGTTGTGGTCGTACTCAGGGCTGTTGTACTGCACGATGACTGTGCCACCGCTCCGAACGTAATCGAGCAGGCGGCCATTTGCGGCTGCCAGCTCAGGCCGCGCCGCATAGGTGCGGATGCCGAGAACGATGGCGTTGTACTTGCTCAGGTCGCCGTGCAGGACTTCGTCTGCCGTGAGCAGATGCGGTTGCACGCCGATCTGTGCGAGTGCCTGCGGCACCTCATCGCCTGTACCCATGATGTAACCGACGTTCAGTCCCGGCGCGACCTTCACATCGACGCCATGCGCGCGGTAGGTTGCCGGATGGTAATAGTAATAAGGCCGCACGCCAGGGTAGCCGACCGTTTGCACGCCCTCGCTGAATTCGTAGTTGCCGATGCGCGCGACGGCCTTGATGGGATAGGTAGTGTCGCTCATCGTGGGGTTCGCAGCGCTCAATGAAGACGGGTGCACGGTAAATGTAACCGTGGCAGGATCATTTGCCGGCAGGTGGAATTTTTCCGATGCGGGTGCGGCTGTCCAGCCATCGGGCAGTTCGAGTCGCAACTCGCCGTCGGCAGCACTTTGCTGCTCGTTCTCGAGCGAGACGGTGAGCGGAAAGGACTGGCTTCCCAGCGGAACAACGCCCGCACCCGAACCGATGCTGACAGAGACCTGCGGCAGCACCACAAGCGGCTGATAGACAGCGCCGAGTCCATGCACATAGTGGACCGTCTGCACGACCTGGCCTACGCGAATGGGCACACCGTCGTAGTTGAACTCCGCCCAACCCTCAACGGGATAGGGGGCAAAGGAGCGGTTTAGCCAGCGCGGGTCGTTGATGTTGTAAAAGGGCTGCTCGATCGAAGGACGGCTGTAGTAAGGACGCGTGGGCGCGGCGTGGCTCGGCACTTCGACCTTGAAGAGCATATCGGCATCTGAGTCGCCGGAGGCATTTGTCGCGGGGCCACCCTGACGCTCGACCGGCCATTTTTCATCCTCAGGAGTGACGAGCCAGGTGCGCACCAGCCGCAGCTTTCCGCCCGCTGTCCAGGGCTCGGCACTGGTGACATGCAGCCGTACGTTGAAGCCCATGCCGGGGGTTGCATGCAGAAAGGTCATATCGGCTGCCTGCCCGAAGAACGGATTGCGGTCGGATTCAAGCCGCGGCGTTACGAGCGCATTGATCTGAAGGCCGAGGGCCTGGGCGAGGGCGGTATTGAACTGGGCAAGCTTGATCTGCAATTCGTGATTGACATTCGCTTTGTCATCGGCGCTGAGTGCACTGGCGTTGACGGCGTCGATTAGCTGCTTCGTTTTGAGAAAGCCGTCGCGCAGATCGGGAACGATCTTCGACGGGTCGGAAGGAATGTATGCGTAGAGCGCACGCGTGACGTAACGGTCGATCTCGCGGAGGCCATCTTTGAGGAACTGCGTATCGCCATGTGCGAGGGTTGCGATCCCTGCGAGCGATACATCGATGCCGTCAAAGAAGGAGGACTCATGATCCGTCGTCGAGACGAGCGAGCCATACCGGTGATAGGAGACATCGAAGGGCCCCGGCAGCGGCGGATTGCCTCCGCCATTCTGCGATTTCTGCTCGCTCCAGCCCTCGCGCGCCATCTGTAAGTAGGAGCGCCCAAGCGCGGGGTCGAAGGTGCCTTCCGGGATCTCGACGTTGGTTGCCGGAACGCTGTCCATCCACCGATCGTTCACGTAGTCGCGAAGATGGAGGGGAGACGACTTGCCGGTGGCGTAGTCGAACATTGTCTTGCCGTTGATGGAGAAGCCCGGCACACGCGCATAGACCTTTAACGGCGACCAGGGCCGCAAGCCGGCGGCAATCTGATCGGGAAAGACATTCGGATCACCCGCCGCCTTGAAGGCTTCCTGCGCCATTTCGCCGGAGACCTGGTGATGGCCGTGGCCGTCGGTGACGTTGCCGGTGAAGACAGAGGTGATGACGAGAGGCCGGTTCAGACGCACGGCCCGCACAACATCGTAGAGCACGCGATCATGGCCCCATTGCTCGAAGGCCTCATCGATGGTCTTGGAAAACCCGTAGTCGGCAACGCGCGTCCAGTATTGTTCGGTGCCGCTGAATTCGTCGGCGCGCAGCAGCTCATTGGTGCGGATGAGGCCGAGCGCATCGTAAGTTTCGCCGGACATGGCGTTCTGGCCGCCCTCGCCACGCGTGAGCGTAAGCATGGCCACGCGGGCACCGGCTCCGCGCGATTCGAGCGTGAGCATGCCGCCGTCTTCGTCATCGGGATGGGCGACGATCATCATGACGCTCGCCCGCGTGTGCAGCTTGCGCAGCGTCTGCCATAGGCCGTCGGCGCCGCGATCTTCCGGCAGCGTCTGCGCGTCCGGGGAGGCGGCAATCTGCGTGGCCCAGGGAATCGACTGCGCCTGCGCGACGGCGGCAGCGGTAAACGCGAGTGTAGCGATCAGCTTGAGTCGTCGGCTGGCGAGCGGCATCGAGTTGTCTGGTCTCCGGAATTGCAAGGGTTAGAGCCTGTTATGAACTTCAGGGCGAGCGGCGTTGCCGGCAAAAATCAGGCCAGACAAGGCGGAGTCCGAGGGCTGTGGCGGGACCACCGTCGAGGACGACAACGAAGTATGGCCTGATTTTTCCCGCAACCCGAAGGGACGGAGCCAATTTTGCCCAGCTCTTTGTCGCTCGTCGCTAAGATACACCCGGTATCTGTCTCTCCTCGTTCCGCGACCTGGGCAAAATTTGCTCCCGTCGCCTCTCGCCCTGAAATTCATAACAGGCTCTAAGCTCAGTGTACAATCCACTGGCTGTTTGATTTGTTTATGCGGTGGGGAATACGACCTGCTGCATTTACGGCACGGCTAAAGCCGTGCCTCCCCAAAACTCCGACCTTAGTTCCTTTAGATGATGATCGAAGCATGCCGTCGCAACTGAAACGCCAGGTAGGCCTGGGCAACGCAATCTCGCTGAACATGATGAACATGATCGGCGTGGGTCCGTTCATTACACTGCCGCTCGTGGTGGTGGCGATGGGCGGACCGCAGGCCATGCTGGGCTGGATACTCGGCGCGCTGATTGCGGTGTGCGATGGGCTGGTGTGGGCCGAACTGGGCGCGGCGATGCCGGAAGCGGGTGGCTCTTATGCCTTTCTGCGGGAGATTTACGGGCGTGAAGGCGCGGGCCGCTGGGCATCCTTTCTCTACATCTGGCAGCTCGGCTTCAGCGCGCCGCTGTCGATTGCCTCCGGCTGCATTGGGCTTGCACAGTATGCTGCGTATCTGTGGCCTGGGCTCGGCACGCCGGTGCGGAGCTTTCCGCATCTGCATTACACGAGCCTGTTGGCTGCGGTGACCTGCCTTTCGATTCTTGCGCTGCTGTATCGCAACCTGAGCACGATTACCCGTCTGGCGTGGATCTTGTGGGCGGGCGTCCTGCTCACCATCGGATCGGTGATTCTTGCAGGGGTCACGCATTTTCATGCGTCGCAGCTGGCGATGCCCGCCGGAGCATTTTCTCTTACACCGGCCTTCTTTCAGGGGCTGGGCGCGGCAACGCTGATTGCCACATACGACTATTGGGGCTACTACACGGTCTGCTTTCTCGGCGGCGAGGTGCGCGAGCCAGGGCGCACGATTCCGCGCGCGATTTTGATCTCGATTGCCGTGGTGGCTGCGCTCTACCTGCTGATGAATATCAGCGTGCTCGGCGTGATTCCATGGCAGGAGCTGGTGAAAGGCGGCGACGGGCACTACGCGGTGGTGGCTGTGCTGATGCAGCGGACGTTTGGACAGACGGCTGCGCGCATTCTGGCGGCGCTGGTGATGTGGACAGCCTTTTCGTCAGTCTTTTCCCTGCTGCTGGGCTATTCGCGCGCGCCCTATGCCGCAGCGCTCGACGGCAACTACTTCCGCGCCTTCGCGAAGCTGCATCCCAGGCATGGCTTTCCTCATGTCTCGCTGATGGCTCTCGGGGTGGTAGCGGCGGTTTTCTGTTTCTTCGACCTGTCGCACGTGATCGCGGCACTGGTTGCGATTCGTATTCTGCTGCAATATGTCCTGCAGCAGTTCGGCATCATTTTGCTGCGCGTACGGCGGCCGGAGATGCCACGGCCTTTTCGCGTGTGGCTCTATCCCCTGCCGCCGCTCGTTGCGCTGGCGGGATTTCTTTTCATCCTGTTTTCGCGGCCGGATGCGTCGCGCGAATTTGTCTATGCGGGCGTGATTGCGGCCAGCGGAAGCATCTTGTATTTCACGCGGGCCTATCGACGGCGCGAGTGGCCCTTCGCGCCTCAAGCGAAGTAAATCTGCACGGTTCCGAAAGTTGAAAACTTTACCTGCACTTCAGAACCAGCACTTGCGAGAAACTTGCCGCACCAGCTTCCTGTCGTGATCCAATCGCCAGCCTTCAGTCCGGCAGTGCGGTGCTGCCCTTCGTTCGCCAGCCATGTGACGAGCCTCACAAGGTCAGTACCCGCGGGGTTGGACGCTGTGCCCTCAAAGCGCATGACGCCGTCGATGGTCATGACGACGGATTCCTGGGCAAGATCGGCACTCTGCCAATTTTCCAAAGCAGCGCCGTAGGCGAAGCCGCCGTTCATCTGTAAGTCACCAATCATCGACAAGCGATCTACTTTATCCGGATCGAGGAATCCTGTCTCCATCAACTCAATGGCAGGGTGCGCGCTGGCAATCGCGGCAACGACCTCTTCGCGCGAGTATGCCTGCTCGCGGACCGGCAAATCTTTGCCAAGTTGGAAGGCGATTTCGGCTTCCACGCCACGGTAGCGGCGGTAGGACTCGCTCAAAGTCTGGCCGCTGGCTGCGAAGCCGCCCAGCAGGGGCATGGGTGCATACGCGGGCGTCGCGTCAGGAGAGAGCGCACCGACCTTCCATCCGCCAACCGGGCCGAGAGCGCTGGCAATGATGTCCTGTATCGCATAAGCCTCGTCGAGGGTATGCGGGCGCAGGGCTTCGGGGAGACTCTCAATCGGCTGCGTCTCGCGGCGCGCCTGCAGCAATAATTCCGAGGCCTGCCGCATCCGGTCATTCTCCTGTGCGGAAAGCTTTTGCCAATCTTGCGGCCTGCCTGTAACCATTTGCTGCTCCTGTGAGTCACACAATGTGATGTTTTCTTAACTGCAAAAATATCTGTTTTTCAGATAGATGCAAGTGATGTTTTTTGTGAGACATCCACATCAGACGATGAAGCGTACTCTAGTCTGTAGATAGAAAGCGGTGCACACAGCGATGCTGATCGGGAAACCAAGCGATATTCCTTCTTCTGAAATTACTCCCAAGTCTGCTTATCTCAACCGCCGGAAGTTCATAGCTGCGGCTGCAGTCACAGGGGTAGCAGCGTTCGCTGGAGACCGCATCACGCGAATTCTTGAGCCCAGGACCAGCGTACAGGCCGGAACGAAGCTCGATACGGTGAAGAGTCCGCTTTCAACGACGGGTGAAGATCTTACGCCGTATCAATACATCACCAACTACAACAACTTTTACGAATTCGGTGTGGAGAAAGGTGACCCGGCGAAAAATGCCGGGCGATTACAGACGCGCCCCTGGACCGTGACCGTAGAAGGCCTGGTTAAAAAGCCGAAGACCTTCGACATCGATACGCTGCTGAAGCTGCGTCCTCAGGAAGAGCGCGTGTACCGTCATCGCTGCGTCGAAGCGTGGAGTATGGTGATTCCGTGGGTTGGCTACTCGCTTTCCGAGTTCATCAAGGAATGCGAACCGCTGGGCAATGCGAAATTTGTGCAGTTTTTAACACTCGCTGATCGCAAGCAAATGCCGGGACTCAGCCAGTCTTCGATCAACTGGCCTTACTCCGAAGGACTGCGCATGGATGAAGCCATGAACCCGCTCACACTGTTGACCTTCGGCTTGTATGGCGAGACGTTGCCAAACCAGGATGGCGCGCCGGTCCGCATCGTGGTGCCCTGGAAGTACGGATTTAAATCCGCCAAGTCGATTGTGAAAGTCCGTTTTGTGGACAAGCAGCCGCACACCGCATGGAACGATCAGGCGCCGAACGAATACGGCTTCTATTCGAACGTGAATCCCAACGTAGACCATCCACGCTGGAGCCAGAAATATGAACGCCGCATCGGCGAGCCGATTTTGAAGCAGCGCCGCCAGACGCTGATGTTCAACGGCTATGGCGACCAGGTAGCCAGCCTCTACAACGGCATGGATTTGCGTAAATACTACTGATGTCGAACCGTTCAATCGTCTTTCTCAAAGCCATGGTGCACATTGCGTGCTTCGCGCCGGTTGCGTGGCTCGTATGGAGTTTCTGGCGTGCGAGCACCTCAACTCCCGACGCGCTAGGCGCCGATCCCATCGCCTTCGTCACGTTTTTTACCGGCAAAGGAACCTTGCGCCTGCTGGTTCTCTCGCTTGCCATCACGCCGGTACGGCGACTGATTCCCAAGCTGAGCTGGCTTATCCGTTTTCGCCGGATGCTGGGGCTCTACGCCTTCTTCTATGCCTGTCTGCACTTGCTGACTTATGTCTGGCTCTACTCCGCCTTCAGCTGGAGCGCTATTGTCAATGACGTCAGCCGGCGGCGATTCATCACGGCGGGCGTCATGGCATGGCTGCTGCTAGTTCCGTTGGCGCTGACATCGACGACCTGGTCGATCCGCAAACTCGGCGGCAAACGCTGGCAGTCGTTACATCGGCTGGTCTATCTCGCTGCCATCGCGGGAGTTGTGCACTATTGGTGGGGCGTGAAGTCGGGTGTCCGCACGCCGCTTACCATCACCGTGGTGCTGGCAATTCTGCTTCTGGCGCGTCCCGTGCTCAGCTACTTCTCCCGCCGTTCCCGGCCAAAACCAGCCGCAGCGCAGCCAGCGCAACTCTAGCGCGAAAAGAGGGGTTGTATGGACTGTCAGGAGTTGGTGATGGTTCGTGCCTCTGCCGTCCTAAAATTTGCGGCGGTTTGCCTGCTTCCGCTCGTAGGCGTTGCGCAAAGCGCCACGCATCAAGCCGCACACCATAAGGCCCCGGCAAAGACGGAGCCAGTCGAGCCGCCGCTCACAAACGAAGAGCGTGCGCAACAGATTCTCGACCGCTTCACTTTTGGCCCGCGTCCCGGCGATGTTGCCGCCATCACGAAATCAGGTTGGGAAGCGTGGTTTGATCGGCAGCTGCAGCCTGAATCGATTCCGGATACGGAACTTGAAAAACGGCTGACGGCTTATCCGTCTCTGACAATGCCGCCGTCGCAGGTGGCGATGAATTTTCCGGATGGTGGAGTGATTCGACAGATTGCAGCGGGCAAGCTGCCGACGCCGCAGGACCCCATGCTGGCAGGCGCTTACGAGGTGATGCTGGAGCGGTACAAGCAGAAACAGGCGAAGGACGCAGCGGCTCAGGCTCAGACGGCAGCGACCCAGACTCAAGGTGCGGTCACGGCCCAGGCGCAAGCTGCCTCGATGCAGGCTCCGCCGCCGATCGACATGGACGACGACCAACAATCAGGACCCACGGCGCAGATGCTGGCCGAGCAGATTCTCGGCTACTCGAAAAATCTGCGCATGCAGGCGATCATGCGTTTGCCGGTGGAGCAGCGCATGATCCTCTGCCGCCGCGTTGCCGACCCGCAGCGCGGCATGCTGATGAATGATTTCAACCCACGTGAGCGTGAGCTTTTCCAGATGATGGGCGGCGGCGCGGCGGGTATTGGCGTGGCGCAGAATGAGTTGCAGCAGGCAAAAATTCTCCGCGCCATCCTGAGCGAACGGCAGCTGCAGGAGGTGATGACGGATTTCTGGTTCAACCACTTCAATGTCTTTCTGCACAAGAACCCGATTGAGACGTATTATCTGGCCGACTACGAGCGCAATGTGATCCGCGAACATGCGCTGGGCAAGTTTGGAGACCTGCTGCTGGCTACGGCCGAGCACCCGGCGATGCTCGACTATCTCGATAACCGGACCAGCATTGGGCCAGATTCCCTTGCCGCGAATCGGCAGAAAGCGAATCCAAAGCAGGCGGACCGCGGCTTGAATGAGAACTATGGCCGCGAGGTAATGGAACTGCATACCGTCAGCGTGAACGGCGGCTATACACAGGCTGATGTGACCAACCTCGCAAAAATCATGACAGGCTGGACGATCGACCATCCTGAGCTTGGCGGCCCGTTCGTCTTTGACCCGCGCCGGCATGAGCCGGGCACAAAAAAGTGGTTCGGGCAGACGGTGAAGGAAGATGGATTCAATGAAGGCGTACAGGCACTTCGCTGGCTTGCGGCGCAGCCGCAGACTGCGCACTTTATTAGTTACAAATTAGCTCAGCGTTTCGTTGCCGACGATCCGCCACCCGCGCTGGTGGATCGTATGGCGCAAACCTATCTCTCCACTGATGGAGACATAACGCAGGTGCTTCGCAGCATGGTGAACTCGCGGGAGTTCTGGTCGCGGGCAAACTATCGCACCAAGATGAAAACGCCGCTCGAATTCGTGGCCTCGGCCTTTCGCGCAACCGACACGAACCCGACCAACCCGGGAGCTTTGACGGGCACGCTCGCGCGGATGGGCGAACCGCTGTATCAAATGCAGCCGCCGACCGGCTATCCGGTGACGGCAGATCATTGGATGAACTCGGCAGCACTCGTTGACCGTCTGAACTTTTCAATGGATCTGGCCACGAGCAAGCTTGGCGGCATAAAGTTCGACGCTCCTCATCTGCTGGCCGCCGGATTGCTGTCGCGGCCCGCGGCTCCGGCTGATTCCCTGCATCGCAGGCCAGTGGCCGAGCCAGTCATGCTGGAGCAGAAATCGGGCTATCCGGGAGGACAGCAGGAAGCATTGGAACTGATGGAACAGTTGCTGATTGCAGGCGATGTTTCCGCGAAGACGAACAGCGTCATCGACAATCAACTAGCTCAGGCCGGGCAGCAGGATGCGGGTCAGGTTCTGGATACGATGACGGCGCTTATCCTCGGGTCGCCGGAATTTCAGATGCGATAGCTACGCAGAAGATCGCAGGCACGCTGCAGGTCTTCGTCGCGCTTGGCAAAGCAGAAACGCAGAATGTCTTCGCCGCGCCCTCCGGTGAAGAACGCGGTGCCTGCTACCGCTGCCACTCCAGTTTCCTTGAGCAGATTGCGGGCTTTTTCGCGCGCCGTTGCTCCCGGCACGGCGCTGACGTCGGCCAGCACGTAGTATGCGCCGCGAGGAATCGACGGCGTGAAACCGGCATCCTGGAGAGCGCCGCAGAGCAGGTCGCGCTTGGCCTGATATTCGGTGGCCATCTCCGCATAAAAGGTGTCGGTCAATTCCACGAGTCCTGCTGAAGACCCATATTGAAAGGGCGACGGCGCGCAGACATAAGTGAGATCGTGAAAATACCCGATAGAGCCGAGCCAGCGCTTATCTCCCGCGAGATAGCCGATGCGCCATCCGGTGATGCTGAAGGTTTTCGACAGGCCGGAGATGGTGATGGTCCGTTCCGCCATTCCGGGCAGCGACCCGGGCGATACATGCTCTGCACCGTCGAACAAAAAGTATTCGTAAATCTCATCGGTCAGAATGAAGAGGTCGTGCTCTTCAGCCAGGGCAGCAATCTGTTCCAGTTCCGCGCGCGTGAAGACTTTGCCGCAAGGGTTCGACGGCGAATTGACGATGATGGCGCGGGTGCGCGGCGTGATCACACAGCGCAGCGCGTCAAAGTCGATCTCCCAGGTGTGCATGGCCAGTGGAACGGGCTTCGGCTGTATGCGCAGACTCAGCAGAGTGTTGACATGGTAGCCATAGAAGGGCTCGAAGAGCACCACTTCGTCGCCGGGATCGAGGAGAGCGAGGCATGTCGCATACAGCGCGCCGGTTGCGCCTGAGGTGACGAGCACCTCGGATTCGGGATCAACGTTGATGCCGTTGTAGTGCGCAAGCTTGCGGGCGATGGCCTGACGCAGCGGCGTAATTCCATCGAGGCGTGTGTAAATATTGTGACCATCATGAATGGCCTGGATCGCGTTCTCGACGACGGCAGACGGCACCTCAGTGTCGCAGACACCCTGCGCGAGGTTCACCCCGCCGATCCGATCGCACTCGACCGTCATGGAGCGGATCTCCGATTGCATGATGCGCGGAGAGATCTCGCTCAAGCGCAGCTTTTCCGTTGCGATACCCATGCCATCTATCTAATCACGGGAGCGGGAGGGACAGAAAGCGAGCCATTGTCGCCCGATCCATCTTTCCGGTTACGAAAAGCCTGATCTGAGATGATCTAACCTATAGCCGACTAAGGAGACAGGGCATGCATCTGAACCGTCGCGAATTTCATATTCTTGCAGGGGCAAGCCTTTTATCGCATGCTCTGCCCGCGCTCAACGCACAGAAACACAACGCACAATCAACGGATCGCCCGATCGGGTACTGCATTGTAGGGCTGGGGCGCATCTCCATGGACCACTTTATGCCGGCGATGGCGCAGTCGAGCCAGTCGAAGATCACGGGAATCGTAAGCGGGCATCCCGATAAGGCGCACAAGATGGCGGCGCAATATGGCGTTCCGGAAGATTCGATCTACAGCTATGAAAATTATGACGAAATTCGCCATAACAAAGGGGTCGACGCCGTTTATATCGCGCTGCCCAATAGCATGCACGCTGAATACACAATACGGGCAGCCAAGGCCGGAAAACATGTGCTGTGCGAGAAGCCAATGGCGACCAGCGTTGCCGACGCGAACGCGATGATCGATGCCTGCAAGCAATCGAATGTAAAGCTGCTGATCGCCTACCGCTGCCAGTACGAGCCGACGAATCTGCGGGCGATCGAGCTGATTCGCCAGGGCAGACTCGGCACGGTGCAGGCGATTGAGAGCGCAAATGGATTCAACATCAGGCCGGGCGAATGGCGTTTGAACAAAAAACTAGCCGGCGGCGGTCCGCTGCTCGATGTGGGAGTTTATTCGCTGAATGCATGCCGCTATCTCACGGGCGAAGAGCCGGAGGATGTGAAGGGCTACTGGTCTGTGATCGACCACGATGGGCGCTTCGACGAGGTGGAGGAAAATCTCTCCTGGACGATGAAGTTTCCCTCCGGGATTGTCGCCAGTTGCAACACGACCTACGGCGCCAACATGGACGGCTGCTATCGCGTGCATGGATCGAAGGGCGTGCTCGATGTGCAGCCTGCCTTCGGTTACCAGGGTCAGCACCTTAAAGCTGAGTTTAGCGATAAGACCAGCCTCGATGAGCCGAATCCGGCGAAGGACCCTTCGCAATTTGCGCGCATGGGCGACTACTTCAGCCAGTGCATTCTGCAGAACCAGACGCCGAAGACGGCGGGCGAAGAGGGCCTGCGCGATATGGAATGGATGAGCCGCATTTATGAGTCGTGCGGCCTGAGGCTTTAAATCAGATTCACCGCCAGCGATGCATGGTGCTGATCGATGGTTTCCAGCAGCCGCTCCGCCATACTCTCGGCCTTGCTCACGAAGATGGCCGCAGTTGCTGGTGGAAACAGTTCTGCTGCCGTCTGCTTCCAGATCTCGAGCCAGCGCTCAAAATGCTGCGAGCCGATGCGCGGCATCAACAGCAGGTGTTTCACCATTGGATTGCCTTTATAGCGCCCGCTTGCAAGCATCAGTGAAGACCAGAAGGCACGCATGGTTTCAAGATGGGGCTCCCACTCGTCGCCGATCTTCTCCGCAAAGACGGGACCTAGAACCTCATCCTGTCGGACGCGCGTGTAAAAGCGATCTACCAGAGCTGCAATCGATTCCTCTCTGACGATATTCTCTGCTGCAAACTCGACAAGCATACATATATGATACGGTTTTCAGCGTATTCGATGAACTATCTTGCGGGAGCAGCGGATGCTTTCGCCGAGGATCCAAAAGAAATGACGCGCAACAGCTGGCTGGTGGTTCTAAGCGCCATATTTACAGTTCTCTCGGGAATCTCGCATGCGCAAGAGCGCTCCGGACAATTTACAGAACAACTTATCTGGAGCGACGAATTCAATGACTCTGCTTCCTCGTCTCCGCCCTACGCTGCAAACTGGAAATTTGAAACAGGCTCCAGCGGCTGGGGCAATCATGAACTGGAAACGTACTGCGGTTACGATTCAACTCAGCCGCTGTGCGATCCTGCGCATCCCAATGCTTTCATCGGCAAAGATGGCTTCCTGCATATTGTGGCGCGCCGCGATGGCCAGGGGCATTACACCTCAGCACGCCTGACGTCGCAGGGACTGCAAAGCTTTCAATATGGACGCATCGAAGCGCGCATCAAAATTCCGAAAGGCCAGGGATTCTGGCCCGCTTTCTGGATGCTTGGCGACAATATCCATGATGTCCAGTGGCCGGCATCCGGCGAACTGGACATCATGGAGAACATCGGTAAACAGCCAGGCACGATTCACGGATCCATTCATGGAACTGGCTTCATCGGCGATGTCATGGGGCTACCCTATACACTGCCGGACAATCGGGCATTCGGCGATGACTTCCATACCTTTGGGCTCATCTGGTCGCCGCGGAAAATTCAATATTACGTCGATACCCCAACAAATATTTATGCAACGTTTACGCCGTCGAGCCTTCCGCACGGTGCCGTCTGGCCCTTCGATGCAGGAAAGTTTTTCTTCATTTTGAATCTTGCCGTTGGCGGCGACTGGCCTGGTCCGCCAGATGCGACAAGCAGATTCCCACAGGAGATGCTGGTAGATTACGTGCGGGTGTATGCCAGGCAAGAAATGCCGAACTGACTTCGAAGGAACAGGCACACATCCGCCTTCAGAGTTAAGTCAGAGCAATCGCCAGCTTCGTGACTGACATCGGTGGGAAGGTAAAGCTCACCGTCGAGCCGTTTGCAGTTGCCTGCGCCGATTTCGAAGACACAGCATTCGGCTGTTCAAAGGTATTGTGCGCGTGGATATCGGACGCCGCCAGCACAGTCGCAGCCACAGCAGCAACACTACCGCCACGGATGACAGTCTGGGCCTCCCGCGCCTCGGTAAGGTGCGGGTTGACGACTGTGAGTGTCACTTGCTTTCCGTTCACCGATGCCGAACCCATCAACCCCGCAAGGCTGCGCTGTACGGAGCTTTCGCCGCCACGCGGCGGCCCCCAGCGATCCGGTTTCACCAGATCGGTAAAGCCAATCGAAGGCGCGGAGATCTCCGTGCGCACCGCTTTCGCCCCCTGATGCGACGCGTACATCTCAAACACGTTGAAGTTAGGCGTGACGATGAACTTGTCTTCATGAGCGAGAAAGAGTGAATCGATGCAGTTGATGAGCTGCGCGCAGTTCGCCATGCAAACCTTCTCCGCATGGCGGTTGAAGATATCGAGGGTGAAGGCGGTCACAATCGCATCGCGCATCGTAATCTGCTGCCCGAAGATATGGGTGGGGTCCACTTCGGTTCCAACTCCATACCATGGGCCGTACTCGTCTACGACCAGCCGTGTCCGATGCTCGCGATCAAAGACGCCCATTGCGGTCCACATGTTCTGGATGATCTGTTCGGTCGATGTTCCCTGATAGAAGAGCGAGTACGCATCCTGATCGTTGAACTTCAATGCTTCGAGCGCATTCGTATAGTTATGCATGGACCACCCAAAGGGTGGGGGAATGGGACGGCGATGCAGAATGTCCTCGAAGAACTGTGTCGTCCAGTCGACGTCATTCTGGTTCGGCCCTGAGGCGACGAACCGAAGATCCACACCGTATCTCGGAACCCACGCCGTGTAGCGCCGGTATTCATTGGAATATTCCTCGGGCGTAAAGGTTCCGCCGCAGCCCCAGCTCTCATTGCCGATGCCCCAATAGCGTACGTTGTACGGCTCAGGCGAACCCGACGCGGCGCGGATATCCGCATAGGTGGTGCTGTGTGCAGGTGAGTTGCAGTATTCCACCCACTGATCGAATGACAGCGCCGGCAGGCTGCGCAGGTTTGCCGCCACGTACGGCTCGGCGTTGCTCAGTTTGCAGAATTGGACAAACTCGCTGGTGCCGAAGGTGTTCGGCTCGAACTTCTGCACGGAATCGTTCGCCAGTTTGCGCGCCTGCGAGTCATCGACCCAGAAATTTGTGCGGCGAGGGCGCTGATCGCGCGGGCCGATGCCGTCCTTCCAATCGTAGCTGTCGGCAAAGCATCCGCCGGGCCAGCGGATGACTGGGGCATTGATCGCTTTCAGCCTCTCAACCAGTTCCCTGCGAATGCCGTTTACATTGGGAATGCTCGACTTCTCGCCGACCCATACGCCGTCGTAAATTACGCCGCCGAGATGCTCGGTAAAGTGGCCATAAATCTCCGGGGCGATGGTTGCAACCTGCTCATCCAGCAGGACTTCGATGTGGGCATCCCCTGTGGCCGCCAGTGCGCGTGTGCGGGAGAGGAAGCAGGCTGAAGCGGCCAGAGCACTGGTCTTCAGGAAATCGCGTCGTTGCATATTTTTCCCTCGGTAATGGTCTTTGCAGGTGTGTTGGGAAATTGTCTACCAAGGCATGAGAAAACATTTACCCGAGATCGTCAATAGCCTACTTTTTCGTCTCGCGCCGGGAATCTGGCCTGGGGGACAGTGCCTATCGGGCCTCGCCGGCGAAACTGGTTCTCCGCAACGATTCTCGCGGTGTCTCCATGCTTGCGCCCAGACGCAGACGCGCTACGCGCTCCCATGTGTCGTTGGCGGCCTGCTTCCGACTGGTATAGATGCGCGGTTTAGCATCGAAGCGGACCCGGCCAACCACCGCCTTGCGCCCTATCGTCTCGAGCAGGTGCCGCTTGAAGCGAATGTCACCGTAGTAACAGAGGTCTCGCTCTTCCGCGCCCTCGGCCTGGTAGCTCACCGCAGCCGAGGTCACGCGAGATTCGGCCTCGATCGCGGGCTCAAAAAGAAAGGAATGGAAGGGTAGCAGCGTTGTGCCATCGGTGCTGGTACCTTCCGGAAAAAGCACCACCGTAACCCCGGAGCGTAGAGCGTACTCCATATGCATTGCGGTTTCAGCCGCGCTTGTGCGGCTGCCCCGCTCGATGAAGATCGTCCCGCCATATTGCGCCAGCCGACCGAAACCGGGCCAGCGGCGCACCTCTGCCTTGGAGACGAAGATGCACGGCGTGGAGGCAGCGTACAACAAAATATCAAGATAGCTGAGGTGATTGGAAACGATGAGTCCAGACCTGGGCGCCGGACCCTGCACCGAAAGAGAAATCGCGAGGCGGCGCAGCACCAGGACGCACGCTGCCTGCAGCCATTCTGCCCGCTCCTCCATCGTCAATCGCGGCTTGCGCAGACGCAGCCATGCGAAGCGCACCTGGAGCTGCAGAAGCGTGAGCAGGAGAAGAGTAAAACGCCATCTGCCGCGGAAAAAGCTCGCTAATGTGCTTCGTCCAGTAGGAATCGGTTCCTCGCAGCGGGCGACATCTGTTGCAGATCAAGCAGCGTGAGGAAATCGATTGTTCCGAATTCCCGGTCCCACGCAGGCTCTCCGCATATACGCGCGCCCACACCAATATACGTCTTCAGGAGCCTCGGAATCCTCGACGAATTTTGCGGTTGACCGGAGCTGCGCGGCAACAGGTAGGCCTCGGTCGGCTGCGTGCAAAATTCCGGGGGAGCCAGAAAGGGGGATAACTGCTCATAGACTGCCCACCCCTCGGCCGGGTTCTGCGAGTTAAGTGACGAGCAGCCGATAAGATAGCGCAGTCCGTAGAATCTGCAATATTGGGTGATGCCCCGCCACAACAGTGTGAGGACTTCGCTCGAACGGTGGTTACGGTCGATGGAAGCGCGCCCTAACTCAAGCACCTGATCGCGCACCTGTTCGTAAGGAGCAAAATCAAACTCCTGCGCGCTGTAAAATCCAAGGCGCTTGCCCGCGTCGCTACCCGATTGCATGCGATAAGTGCCGACGACTGTTCCAGATGTACTGTCTTCTACAATTAGGTGGTCACATACATAGTCGAAGCGATCTTTATCCAGACCTGTCGAGTAAGATGTCATCAGACCTTCACCCAGCTCCAGGTTAAAGACCTTGAAGCGAAGCCGGCACGCGGCTTCGCGTTCCGCTTCCGATGTAGCCAGGCGGATTCGGTACTTCGACAGTTCAAGATAGACTTGAGGCGCTGGATGGGGTGGTAAAAGGTCCGTACCCGGGCCGAAAGAGGGACCAAACAGGTCCAATGAGCCGGAAGCCGGAGCAGCGGCTAGCTTGCGGGGCTTAATGGCACGTAGTTGGGTGAACACGCCATCATCATGCTATGCAAAAGATGAAACAAGTTTACAAGACCGAGAAAAGGCTGCAAATTCCGTGTAAACGTTCCAATTTGGCATACCCTGCACTTATTAACTGCCGGGCCGCAAATCTTGAGTCACCGCAACCAACTTTTACTCCAAATCGCGGCTCATAGTCATAAAAGTGAGAGGGTTCGCTAATATAGATAGCAGTTCCCCGTTCAACCAAAATTGCAATACTTTACCGACATGAGTAAGGACAGAAAATGACAAGAGAAGAAATAGTTGCTGCGATTGATGAAGAAATCAGCCGTCTGGAAAAAGTGCGCTCCCTACTGCAGGGTCCTAACGGAAGTAAGTTGTTTGTTTCCGAAGGCTTTTCCGGAGCCCGCAAAAAGCGTCACCTGAGTCCCGAAGCTCGCAAGCGGATTGCAGATGCACAGAAGCGCCGCTGGGCCAAACAGAAGAAACAATCGGCATCCAACACCGCAAAATAAATCACGAGAGCACGTCGGCAAATGATTAAGGTACAACTGCTTCACCCTGATGCCCATGTGCCTACCGTCAACTATGCGGGTAGCGACCTGGGTTTCGATCTCTACGCCATTGAGGATGTCACACTCGAACCGGGAGTTCCCACCAGGGTACGAACCGGGATCGCAGTCGAAGGGCCGGAGGGGTGCGGCTTCGTTCTTGGCGACCGTTCCTCAATGGCTGCCAAGGGAGTGACCTATGCCGGAGGACGAATCGATGCCGGATATCGAGGCGAGATCCTCGTGTGCCTGGTGAATGTAAACCAGCCCAACTATTCCCTGCGCCTCGTTCGCGATGCGCAGGGAGCTCTCACGGGTGCTGAGCTGGAGAAATCCGAGGCTGCAGTCGCTATCCGCAGGGGCGACAAGATTGCACAGATGTCTCCCTTCCAATCCATGACCGACCTTGCCATCATGGCGGTCGAAGCGCTCAGCGAAAGCACGCGTGGAGCGAAAGGATTCGGATCGAGCGGCCGCTGACTACAGCGCCCGCGCCATGACGAAGACGCTTATTTTCTTAAGTACGCGTCCGTCCCCTGAATCCAATCCTCCCGCGGCGGCGCGAATACATCCAGATCGATCGTGTCCTCCAGCGCCTCGGCGCTGTGCTTCACATTGGAGGGGATCACCAGCATCTCCCCCGCATGGACTGTGACCACTTCATCGCCATTAAGGGTGAAGCGCAGCGCGCCTTCAAGGATGTAAGTGATCTGCTCGTTGGGATGGCTGTGCTCGGGCACGATGCAGCCCTTGCGCAGGAGAAGACGAGCCAGCATCGCCTGTTCGCCGTGCACAAACTGGCGTTCGATAAGCGGATTGAGGTGTTCTACAGGAATCGCAGAAAGGCGCTCGTGTTTCCAAGCTGTCTGTGTCAAAGCGGGCTCCCTGATTTGTACTGGTGAAGCACAATTAACAGCGACCAGGCTTATTTGTCCAATCCTCTCTGTTGTCTGATCTATTGACCGGTCCTGTTACGGCACCTTCGGGTACCATGGAGCCATTCTTATGGAAACAGGATTAAAAGACCGTGTCGCCATCGTTGCCGCATCCAGCCAGGGAATCGGTAAAGCCACCGCTCTCGCATTCGCCTCGGAAGGCGCCCATCTGGCGCTGTGTGCTCGCGGACAGCAACCACTTGAAGCCGTAGCCCGCGAAGCCGCAGATCGCTTTGGCGTGAAGACCTTTACTGCGGCCTTTGACGTGAGCGATGACAGCGCCGTGCGCGGCTTTTGCGAGGCCGTCCACCGCCAATTAGGCAGAATCGACGTCTGCGTCACGAACGCCGGAGGGCCGCCGGCCAAGCCTTTTCTCTCGACGACCATGGAGGAATGGGAGCGCGCCTGGCAGTTGAATCTGCGGAGCATCGTCTCCTTTGCGCAGGCCGTGCTGCCCTTTATGCAGCGGCAGAAGTGGGGCCGCATTGTCACTCTTACTTCCTATACGGTGAAGCAGCCGGTGCCCGAGCTAGTGCTTTCAAACTCCATCCGCGCGGGAGTGATGGGCCTGGTGCGCTCGCTTGCCGGACAGTTCGGCCCCGATGGCGTCACGGTCAACAACGTCGGCCCCGGCTTTACATCGACGGGAAGAGCCATGGAAATTATCGAGAAGCGCGCCGCTGCCAAGGGCGTCAGCGTCGAGCAGGCGGAGCAGGATCTGGTGAAGGACATTCCTGTAGGCCGCATGGCAACGCCTGAGGAGGTGGCCGATGCCATTGTCTGGCTGGCCTCGGAACGCGCCGCTTCGATTACCGGGCAGACGGTGCTTGTCGATGGCGGATCGTACAGGGGTCTCTAGACTCTACGGGTCCTTAATGGCTGGAAGCCCCGCGATAAAACGATTCAGTGTAGAATTTCGCCGACTCACATTTTCAAAAAATAAACCTCGGCTGAGGAGAACCCTTGCGTTTTACCCGGAACACCGCCCTGCTGTATTTCTTCGCTCTTGCATTCGTCTCCTTCACCGTTCTCAGCCGCGCCCAGCAGCCCTCGGACTCTGCTACGCCGCCTGTGCCGCACGTAAAACAGATTCGCCTGAAGCACATTCTGGTCATCGGCGAGACAAAGGGCTGGGAGCATGACTCTGTCCCCGACACGATGGCTGCCATTTACAACATGGGACACGACAGCGGGCTTTGGGATACGACGCTGCGAACGGATACGGAGCTCATTACCAAAAAAGATCTCGGCAGAAATGCGAAGAACCTCAACTACTTCGACGCCATTGTTTTTGCCAGCACTACGGGCGAGCTTGATTTGGACGACAGCCAGAAGCAGGACATGATGTCCTTCATCAAGGAAGACGGCAAAGGCTTTGTCGGCGTCCACGCGGCGCTTGATACCAATTACAAGTGGCCCGAGTATGGCGAGATGATCGGCGGCTGCTTCGATCAGCATCCGTGGAGCACCTTTAACGCACCCA
>Ga0206946_1040_pt2 | contig 38563 bp, 40 predicted proteins | sample Alteio_BWOrgHeat_2_FD_152965 | JGI IMG/M metagenome (GOLD analysis project Ga0206946, IMG submission 152965) | Enriched cells from forest soil in Barre Woods Harvard Forest LTER site, Petersham, Massachusetts, United States -... | ecosystem: Environmental > Terrestrial > Soil > Temperate forest > O... | reverse complement strand
TGCTGAGTACTTGAAAGTGCCTCCAACACTCAGCCCAAAATGCACTGACGAAAACTAGAAGGTGACAGAAGCATGGAATAAGCTTCAGGCCGAACGCAACAAGCAATAGCCATATTGGGAGAATGAAATGAAGAGAACACTCGTACTTATCGTCTCGTTGGCAACAATGTCAGCAGCTGAAGGATATGCGCAGTTCGGCTCAGGCATCGTCTATGATCCGACGCAATCAGCTCATGCCGTGCAACAGATTCTGGAAGCGAAGCAACTCTACACAGAGACCGTACAGGCCACGCAGAACGTGATCGCCGCTTACAACCTCGCGCGGCAGATGGCAAGCCTTCCGCAATCTCTCTACAGCTCCTATGTCAACCTCGGCCGCCAGCAGTGGACGAACTTAACGCAGCCCGCCAACACGTATGGCAATTCGCTGCAATGGATCAATGCAGCCTTAAACGGATACGGAGCTGCCGGAGCGAATCAATCGGCAAGCGTTCCGCGTATCGGCCAGATCGCTGGTTACAGTTCCCTGAGCTCTCAAGGGCAACAGGTCGTTGCGGCCCAAGGTGCTACTGTCGACCTCTCCGATTCTGCGAATACTACCAGTCTGCAAACGATCGGCACGATCCGCGCGAATGCAGCGCAGCGTGAAGCCGACATAAGTCAACTAGAATCTGCCAGCCATTCCCCGGATCCTTCTCAGCACACAGAGATGGCAACGCTGCAACGTATCAACCAGGCGCTGCTGATCGAGCTTCGCACTCAGCAAGAGACGAATCAAATGCTGCAGATGCAGGCTCTGCAGCAGATGGCCGGCCAGAAGGTCCAGCAGGACAACCTCAAGTCCCTGTTTTTGCTAGGTAACGGATATCAAGAGAACTTCAACTCTGTTGTGCCCCAACAGACAAGTGCCGGGACGGAGTGGGCATTTCACTACTGATCGAATTGCGAGGTTGTTATGGATTTCCTGATTTTGATCAAAAACGGTTGCGACAATCTCACAGCAACAGTCGCGCCGTCGATAGACTCGATCGGATTTCACATGGTCCTGTCGCTTGCGACCATCATGCTGGTCTGGTTTGGGGTCCAGGAGGCGCTAGCCTCGGCGCAAGGTGGTCCGGGATTCAACATGGCGAAGTTCCTCAACTTCTTCCTCCTGATTACCTTCGCATACTGCTTTGTAAAGTTCTATGACGGAACGATTCCTGGCATCGGTTATTCGTTGACGGGTTTTATCCGCGGAGGCACTAGCAGTCTCGTCGACTATATCGGCAGCGACTCTACTCAGGAAGTACAAACCGCAATCCATACGGCTTTAGCGAAAGCTGGAACACTCTCTCCGTCACTTACTGAGCCGTACACACTTCTTTGTACCTATACAGTTCAGGTTGTCTTAAGTGTTCTTACAGCTCTTATAGCTGTGATCATTGCCTACGGCGCGGTAGGAGCAACCATTATCGGCTTACTTGGCCCTGTGTTCATTCCATGGATGGTCTTTGACAAGACAGCATTTCTGTTTTGGGGATGGCTCAAGGCGTTCCTCGGATTTGAATTCTACAAAGTCGTGGCAGCCGCAACGATGAGCGTTATGAGCCATCTTCTCATCTCTTTTTTGACTAGCGGAGCTATGAATATGGACAATCCGCAGAACTTAATCTACCTAATGCCGGGATTGTTGATGCTCTGTTTCGTCGCCGGCTTCATCCTGCTCAAGATCCCCGCAATGACTGCTGCCCTTTTCTCCGGCCATACCGGAGGACATGACGCAGGCTTGGGGATTGCAAGCGTAATGGCTACAAGAGGACTGATGGGTTAAGGAGGTCAACATGAAGAGCGTTTCCAGCCAAGCACCGCCAGAGATTACACGCGCCGCCGAGCGTTATCTCGAACAGTACGGCGACCCGATCGTCATGAATACCTACCTCAAGGTGACGATCCTTGTTCTGGCAGCAGTTTCAGTTTCGCTCGCGGGCCTGGTCTACAAGAGCCAGCGAGCCCTGGCTGATATGCACCCGATGATCGTGCGCATCAACGACATCGGCAGAGCCGAGGCGATTGACTATCGCAACTTTCAGTATCGCCCGCAGGAAGCGGAGAACAAGTACTATCTCTCGCGCTGGGCTGAGCTCTATTTCAGCCGCAATCGCTTCACTATCGAGCGCGATCAGACGAACGCTCTCTATTTCCTGAATGGCGACGTGCAGCATGCCGTGATTGACCAGGAACGTAAGGACAACGTCATTCAAACCTACGTAAAGGAGGGATCACTTCCGTATGTCGATGTCGAGATCAAGAATGTCATTCTTGACGATCTCCGGCAATCGCCATACTCGGCTCGAATTGAATTCGAGAAGGTGTATTCGAACCCTGCGGATCATTCCGAGATCAAGCGGGAACGATGGACCGCCAGCGTCACCTATGTCTTCCGCGAGAACGTGAAGAACAACGAGCTGGCCGTCAATCCCTTGGGATTGACCATCGTGCGCTTCCGGGCTGACCAGGCGTTCAGCTAGAGAAACAACCCGAATCAGAGAGGCTTCAAGATGTCGAACCATGCTGCCAATCCGGCTGCTATGCCCTACGTGTCGCTTCAGACGGTGCTGCGAGCGCTTCCGAATAGAATCCGGAGCTATCCGGTGTGCCGTGTTCCTTCTTCTCGAGCCGGACATCAGCCATCGCGACGAGTAGCGGTGCCGGCGAACTTCAGCGGCCGAGTTCGAGATGAGAGCTTTGCTCCGGCGCGTGTCTGCCGTTCTGTATCCCGCCTTCTGTTCGGTCACGGCTTCGGGGCCTATCCGTCGCCCTGCGGCAGCTCGCTCTTCTGCTTCAGATCCACTGCCCTGCGGGTTACGGTTTCCCTCCAAATCTTGTTCGGAAAGTACGCCGCAAAGATTTCTCCTGAGCCTCCGTAAATGCAGAGCTTCGGCACTTGGGAGCCGGGCCCCTCGCTTGGCTCCGCCTGGTGTGACCCGAGCAGGATCGGGAAATTCAACAAACGGAGACACAATCATGTACCAGAACAAAGCAATCCTCATCGGCTTCCTCGGCAAAGATGCAGAAGTTCGCCATGCCAACAACCGCAGCTTTACTACCTTCTCGCTGGCCACCAAGTCCTCCTACAAGGACAAGAAGAAGGGCGAATATGTCACGCACACCGAATGGCACCGTTGCGTCGTCTTCGGGAAGCTCTCCGAGTTCGCAGCCACGCTGTCCAAAGGAGCTCACGTCCAGGTGGAAGGCGAGATCCGCACCCGGGAATATGACAGCAAGAAGACGGGCGAAAAAGAAGCCGTCACCGAGATTCGGGTCGATTCGATTCTCAAGCTCGATCGCGCTGAGAAAGGCAGCCCGGAAGACAACGAGCAAGATGACCAATCCGGAGAGGGGGCGGCCGCATAGGCCGCTCCTCCTCACTCGCGGAAGCCTGGCGGCGACGCTGGGCTTCCACCACTGTCGAGGTTAACGTTATGAGCTTCGAATTGATCCTTCCCTTCCTTCGGCCGATTGAGCCGCTGCTACTCGATGAAAGCGTCAGCGAGATCATGGGCAATCCCGACGCGTCCTGGTGGTACGAACGCGACGGAATGATCTTCCGCGAAGCGACCATTCAATTCGACTCTGACAGGCTTCGTACCGGACTCGAAGTGATCGCCAATCAACTCGGCAAGAAGCTCGATGAAGACAATCCCGTCCTGCACGCTCAACTGCCCGATGGAAGCCGCCTTGCGGCCGTGATCCCTCCGGTTGTGCGCCCAGCTCCGGCGTTGACCATCCGCAAGTTCACCAGCCGCCGATTCACGGTCGATGACCTGATCGCTCGCGGCACCATGACACAGACTTTAGCCGACTTCCTGCAGGAACAAATCCGCAGCGGGAAGACACTCTTAATCAGCGGTGGAACCGGGACCGGTAAGACCACGTTATTGAACGTGCTGGCCCAGGCGATTCCTGATCGCGAGCGCATTGTTGTCATCGAGGATACGTCCGAGCTGCGCATCCAGAAGCCGAATGTTCTGGCCGTCGAATGCCAGACCGATACCTTCAGGACAAGCATCTCTTTTGACGATCTTCTGAAGTCGGCATTGCGCTGGCGTCCGGACCGGATCATCCTCGGCGAAGTGCGAGGAATCGAGGCGCGAACGCTTCTCGATTCCTTCAATACCGGCCACGCTGGATCGCTGGCGACGATCCACGCCAACTCCGCGGAAAAGGCGCTTCATCGCTTCGCCAATCTGGTCATGCGCAATCACGCGCAGACCACCTTTACCGACACAGAAGCCGAGATCGGAGAATCGGTCGATTTCGTCGTCCACATCGAACGCCAGCCGGGTGGCCGAGTGGTCCGCGAAGTGTTGCGGATGATCGGCTATGACCGGGACACGAAACGCTTCCTAATCGAACCCGTATTCGAGGTGCAACATGCCGCAGCTTAGCCATGCAATCCAGGTCGGTTTGGCCTATGAATTTCTGACCCGAAGCTTCACTCCAGGCGAAACGTTGGCGGTCCTCTTGAGGGGCGAATTCCCGGTCAAAACCCAGCAGCGAATCGTGAGGTTTGAGTGTGCAGTAGCGCCTCGTTATCTGCGCTGGCTGGCGTACGAAAACGCCCGGGGAGCCAACGTCTATGTTGCCGCTAATCCGTTGCGCTTTGGAAGCAGGAAACGCACCAAAGAGTGCATCGATGAGGTTCGCCACCTATATATAGATATCGACTCGGATGGTGATGCCCGATTGGCCGCGGTTCGGGAATCGAAAGCAGTCCCCATACCCAGCGTTATCCTGTCCACATCGCCAGGCAAATACCAGGTGCTCTGGCAGGTCGATGACTTCCGCTTTGCGGAGCAGGAACGCCTGCTCAAACTACTCGCAATCGCCTTCGGTGGCGACCCGGCTTGCACCGATTGCAACCGGGTTCTTCGTCTGCCCGGCTTCCTGAATCACAAGTACGATCCAGCCCATCTCGTCACGGCTGAATACCCGAGCAATTCGTTCTCGAAACCCGGTGACTTTCACCTGAACGATGCCCTGATTGGATCGATGCCGTTCCGCGAGGGAAATCAGGTGCGAAACACTTCCGATCACAAGACCAATTCAGAGAACGACTGGGCTTGGATCTTAAGTGAACTCATGTCGGGAACCGACCCCGTCAAGCTTACCCGGATGCTGGCCGAACGGCGCTCCGATAAGCCGAATCCGTTGTACTACGCGCAGCGGACCGTGGACATCGCTTCAGCCCGTCTCTGGCTGCTCGACGGCATTCCATTCTGCGACATCGTGACGATGCTCGAAGTCCGCCGTCGCTTCGAGATCCCGAGCACGTTGAACCTGGCGCGGGCGCATGAGATCGCCCGCACTGCGCAACACATGATTTCCCGGCAGAAGATCGCCTGAATACCTACCCCAAGGAGAATTATGATGCCACTGCTTGAAGTCATCCAAAACCGCCAGATCAACGCAATGGTCCGATTCGACGAAACGACCGCTACTCTGGTCGATCAGTATGCAGCGTTTATCCATGCCACCGCCGACGATGTCGTGAACAAGGCACTGCATTACGTGTTCGCCAAGGATCGCGACTTCCAGGACTACCTCAAGAGCTCCGATGCCCGCTACGTGATACCTACCCTGCGCATACGCAGGACCGGCGTGCCAGGAGAGCCCAGGAGTAAGCCTGTGGCGAAGCCGTTAGCAGGGGTGGAGTCGATAGAGTCAGCCAGAGGAGGAAAGCCATGACTGGGACCCAAATGCAGTGGAGGAACGACCGCGGTGCTCCGCACCGTCTGTATTCTCGACACTCCACCCCTGAAAGGGTTGCGTTTGGAACCGTTCGGTTCCATTCGGAACCACTGCGAGGAATCAATGAGATGCGCACTTTCCCGGTTCCACCCGGAACCGGTGTTTCTTGCGCGAAATCGGAGAAAAGGATGACAAACAACACACCAGATACGGATGTAGGTTTTCGGCGAATCAAAGGACGCGAACCCCGTACGCAGAGTATTGCAACGCGATTCACACGATCCGAAGAACAGGCATTGCTGAAGAGGGCCGAGTCAAGTGGCCAGAATCTGCGCGAATGGGCTCGCGATGTTCTGCTGCGCGTCGTTGTAAACGAAAGCTGCGCCGAGATGGAGATGCACCTCTTCACTGAGCTTGTCGGTGTCCAGATGCTCCTGATGAACGCGCTCGATCCACTTCTGCGCGGCGAGAAGATGACCCAAGAACAACTCGCCGCACTCTACCACCGAGTCCAGACAACGAAGGCTGCGCAAGCGCAAGAGCTACTCGCCAAGCGCAGTCATAAGAAGGAGAAATGACTATGGCGACCGTTCAACAATGGGGACGTAAAGAGTCAATTATCTGGCCGCCACGTGGCTACGTTTACACCCTCGGAGCATTCATCTTCGCGTGCATATTGGCAGGTCTGTTCATCTACATCCGCTTTGAATACGGTCTTTCACCTCTCCAGCGTTACTACCTCCCGTACTACTTGCGGACCGAGACTGCCGGCCTGACTCATCCCGTGAGCCGATACCAATTGCTGTACGTTTCGGACGGCGTGAAGCCGGGGAGAGCAGCCCTAGACAACGATGTACAGCCGGGCTCCACTCCCCAATTCGGAGGCAAGCCGTTGCCTCTGATGCTTACACCAGAGGCGGCGAAGCATGGCACGTTTTATCTGACGCGAGAAAGCCTTCGGAACTATCAAAACAAGGCGCTGCATGCATGGATTTCTCGTTGGATTTATCAGGATGTGCCGATCTATAGGCTTTTCAAGATGCAGTTGGTCTTTGGCTTCGTTGCCTTCGCGCTGCAGCTGCCATTCTCCATTCGCAAGGACATTCGGCGAATCAAGGATCTTCGTTATGGGCGGCGCCTCAAAGGCCCGGTCCTCGTGAATGGGAAGCAGTTCACAAAAGCCGTGGCCGGTAACGGGATCGGAATCACGACCAACGATTCAAAGGTGCCGTTGCGGATTCCGCGGGATGCCGAGAACAAGCATTTCTTGATCGTCGGCGACACCGGGAGCGGTAAATCGAGCGTCATTCGCCAAATGCTTTATCAGGTCGAAGCGCGAGGCGACAGCGCTATTGTTTACGACCCGGCCTGTGAGTTCGTGAAGCAGTTCTACAATCCACATCGCGGCGACATCGTTCTCAATCCTCTTGACGCTCGAATGCCGTATTGGAACCCATCCAAAGAGCTGCGCCGCAAAGCCGAAGCAAAAGCACTGGCCGTCTCGCTTTATCAACCCGAAGGGGTGTCCAATCGCTTCTTTGTTGAGGCTCCGCAGAAGATATTCGCTCATCTTTTGACGTACCTACCGACGCCCGAGGACCTGGTCAAATGGATGTCCGATCCGGCCGAAATTGATCGTCGGGTCAAGGGAACCGAGTATTGGATGCTGATCGACCCGAAGGCTCCGCAACAGAGGACTGGCGTTCTCGGTTCGCTGAATATGAGTGCCGACAGCTTCCGCCTGCTTCCCAAGGAGGACGAGACAAGTTCGGCCTGGACGGCTACAAAGTGGGCGGAATCCCGGCGAGGGTGGATATTCATTACCTCGCGCCCGACCATGCGCGAGGCGCTCCGGCCTCTGATAAGTCTATGGATCGATACCCTTGTCTTGCGCCTCCTGAATGAACCGATGCCTGATCAGAAACCCGTCTGGTTTGTGATTGACGAGCTAGCGAGTTTGCAGCGTCTGCCACAGCTTCATACTGCTATCACTGAGAATCGGAAATCGCAGAATCCTGTGATCCTCGGATTCCAGGGTCGTAGCCAGATGGAGGCACGGTATGGGCAGGATGCGGAAGCGATGCTGTCGCAACCGGCCACGAAAATATTCCTGCGGACTACTGAACCGCGAGCTGCTAAATGGGTCAGCGAAGCAATCGGTGAAGTCGAGATCGAGCGGCTAAGGGAAACTCATTATGACGGATCACGCGCGGGGAAGAACTTCGCTCTTGACCGGCAGACCGAGCCGCTCGTTCTGCCTTCAGAAGTCTCAGGCCTAGATGACCTGCGTGGCTTTTTGAAGTACGGCAATCATGTCGCGCGGTTCTCGTTCCCGTTCATCGCTCTTCGGGAGAAGAACCCGGGATTCGATGAAAGGATGATGGACGACTTGATCATTCCGAGCCCTCCTCTACCTCCAGAGCCGGAGGAGATGCAAGGTAATCTCTTGGCACCCGAACACGCTGTCCAACCGCCCGAGCACCAGGTGGGGTAAATTGCCCATGCTTACCATTTCAAAACCATTGTCTGCAGGCCAGGCACAGACATATCACCAGAAGGAATTCACGTCAAAGGAGCAGAATTACTGGTCACAACGGGGTGTGATCGTCGGCGAGTGGCAAGGCACGCTCGCTGCACAGTCAGGCCTTGCCGGTGCCGTTTCCGCTGAGGATTTTGGAAAGCTCAGCCAGGGGCAGCACCCGGAGACAGGGCAACAACTTATTCGACAGCGAGCTTCCTACGAGTACCAGGATGCCGACGGAAAGACCGTAAAGACAATGGAGCACAGGGCCGGATGGGACGCTACCTTTTCCGCTCCAAAGTCTGTTTCGTTGACGGCTCTTGTGGGAGGCGACGATCGTGTGCGTGAGGCGCACCGAGAGAGCGTCACCACTGCCCTTGAACAACTCGAGTACTATACGCAGGCCCGCATCGGCGGCAACCATCCGCCAGAGACTACGGGCAAATTCATCGCCGCCAAATTCGAGCACGATACAGCTCGTCCAGTGGATGGATATGTTGCGCCACAACTCCATACCCATGCGGTCGTTTTCAATCTGACGGAGCGCAAGAATGGTCAGCCGCGGGCGATCCAGCCTCAAAGTCTTTTCGCTTCGCAGCAGTTCGCGACCGCCGTCTATCAGTCCGAACTCACTTACCGCTTGAAGGATCTCGGCTATGAAATCACCGTTGGCCGAAGCGGAGCGCCAGAGATCAAGGGCTATACCCAGGAATATCTCGACGCTTCCAGCCCGCGGAGTCAGCAGATTCGTGAGTACATGGAGCGTACCGGCCGCATTGGAAGGGAGGCTGCCGAGATTGCCGCGCACTCGACTCGTGACCGGAAAGAGATCCATTCGCCCGGTGAAGTCATGGCGGCCCATCGCAAGCTTGCCGCCGACTTCGGTTATCAAGCCGATGCCGTTGTCCGCGCCGCCCGCGCCCGTCAGCAATATCAGGACAGGCCTGCCAATACCGTCGATCGCGTTCGGGAATCGCTTACTTTCTCGCGTGACAAGAACTTCGAGCGGGAGGCTGTGGTGGACGAACGCGCCCTGATTCGCGATGGACTCCGCCGCGGCATGGGCGACATCACGTTTGCCCAGGTTCGCAGCAATCTCAATGCACGAATCGCGTCAGGTGAATTTCAAGCTGTAGAACGGGCGCACATGCCTGGTCGCCAATTCACAACCGCGACGACTATCGCCGCCGAGCACGACATTATTGGCCGCGTTCGGGAGGGCCGTAGCCATATCGAGCCATTGCTCTCGCGGTCTCAGGCACTCACATTTGCGGACCAACAGCAGCAACTCAATCGCACTCAGCGGAGTGTAGTCGAAGACGTTTTAAGTTCACCAGACCGTATTCAGGGCATCCAAGGCTTCGCCGGCTCTGGCAAGACAACGACCCTTTCTGTCATCCGCAGTGCCGCTGAGATTCAGGGGTTTCAGGTCGAAGGTTTCGCACCAACTTCCCGAGCAGCTCGCCAACTAGGCGAGGCGGGCATTGAGGCCGGAACGCTACAAGGATTTCTTGCTCGTTCGACAGCCCCGTCTTCCCCGGATCAGAAACACATTTATTTCGTGGACGAGTCGAGCCTTGCCAGTACCAACCAGATGCGCGAGTTTCTGTCCCGTCTCGCTCCTCAGGACCGTGTGTTGTTAATTGGGGATACGCGACAGCACCAGGGCGTCGAGGCGGGCCGACCATTTGAACAGTTGCAGGAAGCCGGAATGCGCACGGCAAAGCTCGATCAGATCGTCCGCCAGAGGGATCCGGAACTTAAATCCGCTGTCGAAATGCTTGCGACAGGTCAAGTGTCAGCCGCGCTGGACGCTTTGCAGAAGCAGGGCCGCGTCAGGGAGATTCCCGATGCCGAAGACCGTATTCGCGCTATCGCCCGAAGCTACGCTGAGTCGCCTGAAAATTCGCTTATCGTATCGCCGGACAATGCCTCTAGGCGCGAACTGAATGCCGCCGTCCGCCAAGAATTGAAGGCCAAAGGGACCATCGTACCGGAAGAACATAGCCTAAGAGTGCTAGTCCAGCGCCAGGACTTGACCGGCGCCGAACGGTCCTGGGCGAGCCGCTACGAAATAAATGATGTTATCCGCTATGCGCGCGGGAGTAAGAGCAGTGGAATCGAAGCAGGAGAGTATGGAAAGGTCGTTGGTATCAGTTCTGCCGGCAATCTGCTTACCGTCGAGAGGTCCGCAGGGGAACTGACCAACTACGATCCCCGCCGACTCACTGGCGTTAGCGTTTATCGGGAAGTCGCGCGCGAGTTTTCCGTCGGCGACCGCATTCAATTCACCGCTCCGGACAAGTCGCTTGGCGTCGCGAACCGCGACCTCGCCGCCATCGAATCCGTAGCGCCGGATGGCCGCATCTCTGCACGCCTCGACAATAACCGGAAAATAGACTTCGATTCCAAAAAGCATCGCCATTTCGACCACGGCTACGCCGTTACCAGCCACAGCTCTCAGGGGCTCACCGCGGAACGAGTCCTGGTCAATGCCGATACCGGAGTACACCCGGACTTGCTTAACACCCGCTTCGCCTATGTCTCAGTCTCCCGCGCCTCACAGGATGCGCAGATTTATACCAACGATGCGGCCTCGTTGGTCCCTAGTCTCAGCCACGATGCGACGAAGACCTCCGCGCTCAAGATCGAAAAGATGCCCAACATGCAGCAAACCGTCGAGCAGGGCGCTGGCAAACAGCAGTCGAATGACGTTGCGGTAGGCTTTTCCCTTTAAAATTCCCGCCGTCATTTTAGCCAAGTTGAAAAGTTTACGAACCCATTATTGGTGTTCCAGTCGTATGCGTTGTAAAAATTACTTAGGTTAAATCCTTTGTCTCGGTATTGTTGGTCCACCAGTTTACATTCATAATTTGCGGAGCCGTCTATCTTGTCGTACTTAATCCAGTCATTCCCAGATTTCTCCCATAGCGTCGCAGTTGTTCCGCTCGCTGAGAAAGTCGCGCCTACATATTCGAGAGGATTCGGGCCGGACCCTTTAGTCAGCCCATCCTTGCCCTTTATCGAGTTGATGTGGACGCCAAAGAGGTGATTGCCACGCTTAAAACTTTTCAGAATTTCATATCTTACCCACGGGCGCGCATACGTGCTCGAACCGATCAGCACGCAGGTATTCGTCGTGTTCTCCAGGCCGTCATTGATGAGACGTTTTAGCGCGATGTCGCCCTGCCTCTTTGCAGCCTCCCAAATCGACGCATCGTAGAAGCCAGCCGCTTCTCGGTCGGGCTTGGTCAGCCAATGGTTTCTTACGACGTTAGCTCGAAAGTCGATTACATCTTGATAGTGAAAACTGAAAAATACGCGATTCGCCATCGGTGCTCTTTCTGACGCCTATCTCCCGGCGTCTTTTGCGGCCTGCTCAACCCATCCCGCGAACCTTTCGTGATCCCAGTTGTAAACAGTGCCATGATTGCTGATCCATTTAGGCCCATGCTCCTTCTGGTTCGGGAGCAGTATGCCCAGGATGCCCTTCTTGTCCTCGATGCTTCTCTCCAGTTCGTACTTGCACCACGGACGGTCGTGTGTCTTTTCCCCAATCAGGAAACAAGTCACGCCGGTGTTTCTAAGGCCGTCATCAATCAGTTTTTGCAACGCGGCCTTTCCTTTGGTCTGCGCCTCTTCCCAGAGCGACTTGTCGTAAAACCCAGTCTCAGATGTCGGTTTGAATTGTCCGGAGTTGCGGATAATGTTTGCATTCATGATGTCCGCGTAGTGGAAACTGAAGAACACTCTTCGTGCCATAATTACCTCCCTTTTGCCTTGTTAATGATTTCAATCACCGCGCCGATCAGACGTGCGTCATCCGATTCGTCTCCGAGCGCGGCGAAGAGTGATTTCAGTTCGGCATGGTTTGGATAGTAGGATTCGAAGTTGTCAGTGATCTTCTGCCAGAGCTCCTTCGCCACATAGCCGGTTGCTCCCACAGGGATCAGCAATAGGTTGTTTTGCTTTGCAATTTCGAACTCCCGCCACACGCCATTTGCGGAGACGAGACTATCTCCTTGCAATTTGTTGCCGAAGACGAATACAGCGGTTCCCGCGTGCGCGATCATCTCCTGCCGATACGTTTCCCATTGCTTTTGAATATCCTCGCCTTGTGGGAAGGGTCTCAGAATGAGTTGATCGTGGAGTCGCTTCCCCTGATGTTGATACAACTCTTCGAGGACACCCGTAATCACGTGGCTGCCCACTCCAAGACCGAAGCCTGAAACGATCCGGTTGTCGTTTTTGATTAGTGCCCGGCTGAGATTACGGGTAAATCGCTCCGCTCTCGTTGCGCCCCAACTGCCATACTCATGAGCGCTGCCTGAAATCAGAACCGTCTTGCGCTGGAAGCGGTTTTCAATCTGTTTCAGGATCGCCGTGATCTCACCGTATTCATCGACCAGGAGCGTTTGCACTCCGAAGCGCTTCAAATCATTGATTGCGAGCTGCTGTTTTAAGTCTGCGTATCGGAATGCCTCCTCACTGGAATAGCTAGCTTGGCTGCACCGCTTGAAGATGCAGTAGTGGTCACGCGGTTTGCCGTGCAAACTAATACGAACGCGACTCAATATGTAGTCGAGATTGGGATCAGTGAAACTGAAGCCCAGAAACAGAAACATTTTGGCTACCAAGTCCCCGCTGAGAGCTGTGGTGTATTGACCACGCGTGACTTGATATTGCTCGTAGTCATCCTTGGTGAGCACCGCATCGTCGGGATGGTCAATATCCCCATGCATTTTGTAGACAATGGCGTCTCGCCTCGGCTTCGTCAGTTTGAGGTGGTCGAGAGTGTATTTGACGTCTGGAATTTTCCCCGCTGCTTTCAGCGAGTCCTCCAGCAACTTGTCGTAGTTCGTTGTCCAGTAGGTCTTGATCGGCAGCCGTGCAAGGATGCGATGGTTATCCGTGGGCGCGTGACCGGGAGATAGCTGCTCAATCAGAACGCGATTCAATCCACTTCGGTTCTGCTTTTCATTGAGGTGGTATTGTGCTATCGAGATGAGATCGTGTTCCTGGTCGATATCTAAATCCAGCTCTTGTGCGATGGGTTGTAGTAGCTTTTTCCAATCGACATATCCAGCTCCCACCGACAAGCCGGCTCCCGCGAAGATGGCGACATTTTCTTCTTCCAGCTCTTTCACGAAAGTTTCTATGAAGTGCTCAATGTTTTTCAGGGACATAGCCGTCCAGATGTTGCGGTGGGTTTGAGTTAGGTCGTACGCGTGTACTACGCGTACAGCGGTCCCGTTTTCAGGCGAGACCGCTATCCGGTTAGGGCCGAATGGTTTTACTGTTTCGGTTTCTTAAGGTACTCCGTCAGGGAAGAACTCCCGGTGCGATCCAACAGCGTTCCCAGTTTCGCATCCGAACGCACTCCCGGCGCGAAGCCCGGTCCATACGTTTCCCGTAACGTGCCAACAAGGGTGTCACTCCGTTTGCGGCGAATTTCGCCGTCCTGGTCCTGACACCGATCGTCAAGCCCGACATTACATTCGTTCTTGCTCTTCGACATCACTGCTCTCCTCTCGTAGTTCACTTTGGCTCGCCGCCCAAGTGGACTAATAGTAACACGACACGGAAAAAGTAGTCCACTTGCATGTCCAATGGAATGAGGGTATATTATTGCGTATGGACGAGAAGACAATAAAAGAGAAAGATTTCTTCCAGCTCGCCCGACTTGCTTCAGCGGGGAAGACTCAGGATGTTCAGCTGTTCCTCCGTCGGCTAGCAAACCGATACCAAGGAGAAATGCCGGAGCTCGCAAAGCAGCTTGCCAATTTGGTGCGTGAAACGCCTGGATCGAAATCTGTACTTCGTGGCGCACTTGTAGAGGGTGTGCCGGTGGACCTTGACTCCAGACTGCAACTCGCTCGGACCGAGCATCCAGTGCTTCTGGAATTGGAGCCGATCTGGACAAGCCAAGTAAAAGAACAACTGGAACAGATCGTACTGGAGCAGGTGCAGGTCGCCGAACTCCACAAGGCCGATCTGCAACCTACGAAGTCGGCACTCTTTACCGGACCTCCGGGTGTGGGAAAGACGTTGGCCGCGCGCTGGCTTGCCTCGAAACTAGACCGACCTCTCATCGTGTTGGATCTTGCAGCGGTGATGAGCAGCTTCCTTGGAAGAACGGGCAACAACGTGCGTAATGTTATTGACTACGCCAAAGGGGTTCACTGTGTTTTTCTGTTGGACGAGTTTGATGCAATCGCCAAACGTCGGGATGACGCCATAGAAATCGGTGAGCTGAAGCGATTGGTTACTGTTCTCCTTCAGGAAATTGATGAATGGCCCAGTACTGGTTTGCTCCTCGCTGCTACCAACCATAAGGAGCTTTTAGACCCGGCAGTGTGGCGCCGCTTCGAGATGATAGTTGAATTCCCGATGCCAACTCTCGATGAGGTGAGGCAGACAATCGAACTGCATTTGAAAAATGACCATGAGGCAATTCGTTGGTCCGAGGTGTTGTCCCAGGCGCTTTATGGGCTTTCCTACGCTGAGGTAGAGCGTGAACTGATGCAAATCAGAAGACAGACCGTACTCCGGGGCCAGCCTGCGGCTACACTGATCCGTCGGATGGTCTTGGATAGGATGGGACACCTTGAAAGGAAAGATCGAACTTCTTTCGCCTTGAAACTGATGGAAGCTGGCTTGTCACAACGTGAAACGCATGAGTGGACCGGCGTGAGCAGAGACACCATCCGTAAGGCAGCTCGAGAAGAGAAATGAACGAGGTGACACATGGCAGAACCTAAGAACTATCTGCTGGGATATGGCGAACGGCTCACTGCGGCGCTCGATCCTCCGAAACGCAGACCCGAAAAGTCGGATACCTACACTTTCTCCGAATCCAAGATTCGGCTCGCTCCTCGTATCAGAGAGGTCGCGGCGGAGATCATGGAACTGCCTGCCGCTGCCTGCCCGCACAATGAATCGATTGCGGCCGTCATCATCCATCCGTCGTATTTGGCGAAGAGCTATTTCCCGAGAGGATTGTTTGACACGATCGGGGTGAAAGCAGTGGGAAGTCGGCCACGACAGATACTTCCGGAGAAGGGAGCCAAGAAGCTCGCGAAGAGAGAGAACCCTGTTTTGTCGCCCACAGCGGAAATCTTCGTAATGGGGCGTCGTCAGAATTTTCAGCGATGGGCGCAGAGCGTGGCGGGGTGGACTGAGAGTTTTGAAGGTGCCGGGGAACTCGTTCGCGTCGAAGATGTTCACTTTATCGAGCCAGCAGAACGTATCAAACCGATGCGGACGAGAAATGATAATCCGCTACTGGAGGTCGTTCTGCACCGGAGCGATGATTATGTCTTGGAAGGGTTTCGAGGATACCTGCGCGACCTTGACGTAAACGTCGATCTTAACCAAAGGATTACGGTGCGGGAACTCTGTTTCTTGCCAGTGCGTGTCCCGGTGGAACAGCATGAAGCGATGGCGCGGTTCTCCTTTCTTAGGGTTGCGAGAGAAATGCCAGAGTTGCGGCAACTGCGGCCTGTAGCCTGGTCGGGCGGACTGAGGTCCGCCTCTCCCTTTCGCATCAACATGCAAGACATCGCACCATTAAACCCTGAACTGCGGGTCGCGGTATTCGATGGAGGCGTCCCAAAGGATTGCATGCCGCAACGACTTGTGCGGAGAAAGAAAGCTCCCGGCGCGATGGGTCCGGCGGTGCCGGAATGTCAGGGGCATGGGGTGGGGGTGACATCGGCCATCCTTTATGGTTCTCTCGCCCACGGGCAACCTTTGTCTCAACCCTTTGCTGCGGTGGACCATTATCGCGTGATTGACACCAATACCGCCCACGATCCTCAAGGCCATTACTTCGATGTGCTCAATCGCATCATGAATGTTCTTAGGCAGGACAACTATCAGTTTGTCAACCTCAGTCTCGGCCCAGACCTTCCCATCGAAGATGATGAGGTTCACGTGTGGACAGCCAGTCTCGACGAGCATTTCTCCGATGGCCGCACTCTTGTTACTGTGGCAGCGGGCAACACGGGGGAGAATGACTGGGACGCTGGTAATGCCCGGATTCAAGCTCCTGCTGACGGCGTTAACGTCTTATCGGTTGGCGCGGCGGATTGTGCGGAAGACAAGTGGAGCAGAGCTGCGTACAGCTCCATCGGCCCTGGCCGAAGTCCGGGACTGGTGAAGCCGGACGTATTGGCCTTTGGTGGCTCTAGGAAATATCCATTCTGGATTCCCGATAGCACGCAGAGTGGGCAAACGGTGCCGATACAAGGAACTAGCTTCGCCGCACCCTTAGCACTGCGTGCCGCAATCGCCATTCGCACTCATCTTGGCCCGGTAGTCGAGCCACTGGCGTTGAAAGCACTCTTGATCCACCATAGCGAGCCACTTGCCTTCGAACAACGCGAAGTAGGTTGGGGGCGTGTGCCTACGGACTTCGAGCAGATGATTACCTGCCCGGATGGGACCGTCCATGTTTTGTATCAAGGGACTCTGGAACCCGGGAAGTATCTGCGGGCTCGCGTTCCTTTACCCGCATCAGGATTGAGCGGAGATGTAAGGTTGAAAGCGACCTTCTGCTACGCAACCGAAACTGACCCGCAAGATCCAATCAACTACACGCGCGCGGGCCTGGAAATTACTTTCCGCCCGGACAAGACCAAGTTCACGAAGAAAGACAATCAGGTGTCGCAGCAGCCGGCAAGCAAAACTTTTTTCTCAGTTGGCGGCTACCAGACCGAAGACGAACTCCGGCGAGATGCTCACAAATGGGAGCCGTGTCTCAAGGCAACAAAAACATTCCGATCCTCAAGTCTCAACGACCCTACATTTGACATTCACTATAACGCCCGCCGAGCGGGTGCCAATGACCTGCGTGCCCAGTCGATACCGTACGCGCTTGTGCTGACGATCCATGCGAAACAGGCAAAGGACCTATATAACAAAGTCACACAACGGTATCGGACAATTTTGCAACCTCTACAGCCAGTCCTTCAGATTCCGATTCGCAGTTCGTAGTCGAAAACGTCCATGCGAGCATAGAATCCGATGGTCTTTCCTGAGAAATCTGAGATTTAGAACCCAGTCTCTATCTACGGGAATACATCAACGCAGCTATCTTCAAGAAGGAGGGCTTACGATGAAGGTTCTTTATCATCCACATTTTGAGCCGAACTTGTCCTGGTTGCGGAGTTCTTTACTGGTCTACGACACGGTCTGTTCAATTGTGCCTACGGAGGCTTCCTATCGCCCCTCCAGCTCAATAAAACGTCACCTTGACGCAATGCCGGGCACGTTCGAGACGGTCGCGCCTGAGCCACTGGAAATAGTGGCTGAGTACTTTGTACTTCGTGCTTTGGAGCAAGCATTTCAACGGATCGCGGCGGAGTCTATGGCACTACCCTCAAAGGGTGAACGCTTCCGCTTCGTATCAAATCCTGAAGGTCTCTTCGAGGACGAGCTCGAAATCTCAGGCATCGTAAAACTTCACGAGTTCAAGATTGCGTACTCCATCTATCAGATGCTTCAAGAGAACGCCCTCATATATGGTCATTCTGACGATGGATTCGCTTATGTGAATGAGAAGGCAGCTTCGCTGATTGTGTCCTTCCTAGCACAACGAATGTCAAATCGGCTCGCGATGCGCACAATCACAGATGGTGAGTCCTTCTTCTATCTTTCCGCAGCATGCAATGTAATTGAGGCGGGTGATCCTATCGACAGCCGAGGTGTGTTGGCTTCATCCGTCTTGAGATTCCATATTCCTGAGGACATTGGCCAGATCAGTGCCGAGGACTATGTTGAACTCAGGAAACGATATGAGGTGCTTAGAGAGGATTTTCCTCTGTATTTGCGCGACCTGGGGGAGCTAATCCACATCGACGATGTCAAGAATATCCCCGACCTTGTCGGCAGAATCAATAATCTCGTGGCCAAAATCGACCGCGATATCGCCCGCATCAAACGGTCAAAGATCCGGGCCTCCGTTAAAAAGTGGCTTCCCATTGGCATAGGTTCGGCGGTAACGTTGGGGACTGCATTCGTGCATGACAGCCCGAATCTGAAGTTTGTGACCGGAGCAACTACGGTAGCCCTACAAATCGTGACGGAGGCCTTACACAGCAAGCCTCTTCCCGCACGTCTTGAAGGTACTCAGAGTCTTTTGCTGAGTGCACAGAAAGACATCCTCCACGCAAAAGACATGGCGAAATCTCTCAGAATCACTCCGCAATGATGCCGCCGCGCGCGTGCGAAATGGGGCAACTTCGCACCGTCTTCTGTCCACCGATGCCATTGGGCAGCAGGTGCACTCTGGAGTTATTGTCTGGTGTCAGTACTTGATCGAACAACGACCAATGAAATTGGGTCATCGTTTTGGGTTCGCTCTAGAGCAGGAAGTGCACTGTGCTAGTGCGTGCGGCGTAGATCGAACCTCCCGAGCTTATTCCCGCCGTATATGAATTGCATTTGCGAGTTCTTCGTCAGAGATCCAGCTCATACAAGGTGCCCCTCCCAAAGGTCAACTGTCAGAATATCTCTCGTTGCTGTCGAGGTTTTCTGCTCAGGGAAAGCGGCTGACTCAATGGGCGAATGACTGGGACGATAGTTCAAATTTGTCCTTTGCCAGAGCCATTTGGCAGACTTCGACGCCCTTCGGCTCACAGATCGCGACGAGTTCCTTGGCATTTTGAGAATCCATTTTCGTTCCAAGGAATACACGGCTTGGAGTCGGAACCGTCCAATTGTGCTCATCGACAACGGCTTGCGTGTATGAGATTGAGCGCCACTCTTCTTCGTATTTCCAGCCATCGAATTTATGAAGCACACCCAGGAGTGGGGACGAAGGATTGAACTCCTGGCGATTCGGACCTACCAACTTTTGTGCGAACGAGGTCAGGTCATAAAGCTGCGGCGAGTAGATGACTGGGTACAACGTTCTCCGCAGTGGATGATCGGGCTCTAATTTTTCTAGGTCATACTCTACGCAGAAACCCTTGTGGTCTTGTGCGTAGTGTCCCCACATCAGGATAGAGTCGTTAACCGCACTGAAAGAACAGATCTTCGTAATCTTTCGCCACTGCCGCAGCACCCCTACGGTATCGCTAATCATCTTGGGAGCCATGAGAGAGACAAACTCAGCCATCTGTTGCGGATTGTTTCCGGGAGTAACGCCATTGACTTCTGCGATATATTCGGCAAGGAATACCAGCGGGTCCGTCGCGCCGCTCATCGCCTTTTCGATCTGCTCGATAGCGTCGGTGTCTGGCAGTTTGTAAACCTTTGCGAACTCCGTGACAAGGCTCTTTTTTAGTGCTGTAACGACCTGTTCCTCGGCGACCGTAAAGGCGCAATCGTAGGGGTCATTGTAAGAATCGGGTGACGCCATCCAGACCGTGTCTGTCTTGAGATTTTGTCGGGAATAGTTCGAATCTCGGCGATATTTGTAAATCCGCTTTGGTAGATGCAGCTCCTTAAGGGCGATGGCTTCGTCAAGACGCGGGTGATCCAACGTCGAACTCTCCAAACAATCAACAAAGTCCTTTACCCACATGGATACGAGTCCTCACGGCAGCGATGAGCCATTCTACCTAGATCGACTGGAAGCAATAAGCGGAGGATCTTCAGGTGTCACTTCGACAGGTCGAGCAGGCGAAGCAGATAACTCGCAAAAAACAGCAGTTCCAGCGCGGAACGCTCATCCAGCGCCGGCAGGTTGTGGGCTTCGTGATCGTAGGCATTGCGAACCAATCCAAGCGCGCCCGCGAAGGTATTGCGAAGCGCCTCTTTATAGCCTTCCAGCGCGGAGGGATCGGTAGGCGCGAGACCCGGAAACGGAAAGCGGAACCCTGCCGACTTGACCAAAGCATGTGCCAGCTTTGCTCCGCTCCTTCCATGCACCGACGGATCGGAAGATACGTCCCGCATCGCATTGAGCCTGTTTTCATAGATGCGAAAGGCGTCGCGTACCGCATCATCGAAACGCCCTTCACGGAAATCGCGCTCCGCCTCCCCGAGATCGGAATGCAGGAGCTTGACTGCTTCCAAAGCGGTGCGGCTTATCAACGGCATCTTGGTATCGTTCAGCGCTGCTATCCCGTCCTCTGAGATTCGATAAAACTCCGGATTAACTTGCACCAAGTAGCCTCGCTGAATTAGTTCCATCCAGGGCCGCCCCAAAAGATATTCGATCATTCCCTTCTTTTCATTGGGTTCGTACCCGATAGCCAGGTCGTAGCCGTCGAGTTTCAGATTCCCCCAGTGCAATCCACCCGTTCCTGCCATCTGCGGATAGAGCACGTTAAGCCGTGCCAGCAGCAAAAGGATTTGACGCTCAAAAGACAGCTTCTTTAGGTCCTCCAGAGTAGGAGCTGCGTCGGCAATGGATTTCCAGACGGGGTTTGTCATGTAGTCATTTTCTCATCTGCCTCAAACTCCCATCGCTCCGAGATTCCGTCCGCATTCGCTGTAAAGAGTGAAGGGGGAGGTTTCCTCCCTGTCTCCAGCCGCGTAGCGTCAATCCGCCACCCTCCTCAGCGGGGAGGTCTACCCTCCCCGCAACGCCCCTCCGCGAAAAACAAAGACAACCGCAAAAGCTGCTAAGGGGAGCTCCGCCCCTCGCGCCCGCAAGCCACTCCCCAATCTTCCGCGCTTCGCTTGTGCAGACCTCCGCTACGCTCCGCCCTTTCCACTCTCGCTTCGCTTCGTTGCAAGGGTGGGGATACCCCTCGGCTTGCAGTTGCTACCCCCCGCCTTCGCCAGGAGGCGTTCGGCATGTATGTACAGGCCGCCGCCCAATTTAAGGGCAAAGGCCAGTGCAGCAGCCCAAGGAGGAAGCACCCATGAACACCACCGCCGCCGCCGTCAACCAGTCCACCGCGAATCCCAACAAGCAGCAGAAGCAGACCGCGAAAGAAGTAATCGCGGCCAACGTGCAAGCCCTGATCGAGCAATTGGAGCATGGACACTCCGAAGCCCTCACCGCCTACCTAACCGCAATGGGCAGGTTTCACACGTACAGTTTCGGCAACATTTTGGAGATCGCACGGCAGAAGCCGGACGCGACGCGCGTTGCTGGCCTCTATGCGTGGAACCAGCTTGGCCGCAAGGTGAAGAAGGGCGAGCGCGGCATACGCATTCTCGCTCCCGTGATCGGGATTCGCCGGAAGAAGGATGAGGAAGCCGAGAAGGACATCCGCACTCAGAACCAAGCCGTTTTGGTAGGATTCCGCGCCGCCTATGTCTTCGAAAGATTATCTCGTGATTTGCGGCCGGGATTCTACGCGCCCGATGCAATGCGCCACGCACCTCCGGGCGCCCCGCGATGGCAGCCAAGGCCATCGCTCAATTTTACTGCCCTATGCAATACTTCAGGGCTGTCGCGGCAGAAGATGATAGGGATCATATCGACCCTGCTCCACCAAGCCGCCGCTCCAAACAGCATCACCCTGTCGATTCACGTACGAGATATTGTTCTCGGTTTCTACGAAACACAATCCGTCCTGAAAGATGCCCGTCGCGAAAAACCTCGGCGTAATCTCAAATTCCCCTTTTTGGTTGATGAACCCGTTTTCTAATGCATCAGCGATGGATTGATGAGCTTCCCCAGAGCCGGTATTGACTGCTGCGAGCCCTTCAGCGAACCTCTCTGCTCGTAGGAATGAAGCTGGCACGGCGAGTTTGCCATCACGATTGACGTACCCTGCTCTCTTATTGAGGAGGACAACAGCCATCCCCTCTGAGAACTCGTATGCCATGTCGTAGCAAGGTTCCACCACGAATTTCGCATCTGTGTTGATATGTCCCCAGCGGCCATTGCGTGCTACCCGCGCTAGACCATCTCGGAATGGACCGGCCATTCCCCGTTCGCAAATGAACCGCATGGGAATTGCAGTTGATGCATCGGGGTAGATATAGCCCCATGCGCCGTTCAGCTTCACAGCAGCCATGCCCTCAGAGAACGCACGCGCGTCTTCGAAGAACGGAGGAATCACCTGATTTCCATCTGTATCGATGTAGCCATAGAGCTGACCGTCATAAACGCAAGCGAGCCCGCCGCTGAAATGGCTGATACTGCGATAACGCGGCTTGACGACAATCTCTCCGGCAGAGGAAATCACTCCACGCAAGTCGCCGTCTTTCACATCGCCAGACGTAAATTCCGCACGTCCTTCCGTAAATATCAGAGGACGGCCGTAGCCAGGCTGAATGACAAAATCCCCACTCGGATTGATCGCTCCCCACGAGCCATTTTGCTTGACTGAAGCGAGCCCGTTGCGAAATGGATACGCCTCCTCGAATTTTGCAGGGATCACTCCATCTCCAGCGCAATTGATATACCCGGCTTTATACCGCTTCCTGCTGCGTCCTTCCCGTACAAAAATCGGGAACAGGCGATCTGTCCACACTGGCTTGTCTTCCGCTTCCATGCGTTGAGGCTAACATTTCTTCCAACCAGCGCCGGCGTCAGGATTTCCGCCAGAAGAGGTGAGACCATATTCTCTACGGTGACTGACAGCCTGCAAGCGACGACTTCAGAGAACTCCTTCGATAGCCACGGCCACATCGTCGCTCAATTCCTCAGCCCTCTGTAGTGCTCCTTTTATCCTGACAATCTCCAGTTCCCGCGAGGCTATCTGGCCAGCCGGTTCGTTGTGGTCACGCGCCGTACTCAGACTGCGTTGGTGACTGGCGAGCATACGTCTGAAGATCGGAACGGCGCTCTTCTTGGGCTGTGCATGAGTGCATCCAAGACAGATCAAGCCTCTGGGGCAATACTCGCCCGTGGGCAGAGCGCAAAGGTGCGTTCCCATGTCACGCAAGTTGCAGCTCGCGGCAAATGCAACCCACTCTTCCGCGGTCGGGTTCTTTAAGCCGTCTTCACCGTAGTACGTGTTGTACAGCCCGCGGACTGTCTTCCGATACTCTTCAACAAGTCGGGAGGGATAGAGCTTGGCGTAAATCATCACGGTATCCGGAGAGGCATGGCCGAGCAATGCCTGGATGACATGAACGGGCGTATTGTTGTTCAGATGTTCGGAGGCAAAAACGCGCCGGCAATCGTGCGGCAGCAGCACGAGAGGAGAGCCATCGGAGCGTTGAGCTCCGGCGCTGATCGAGAGTTCGCGAATGCGGCTGCGGATGGTCTGGATGCCAGTGGTGCTGGGATGGCGGATACCCTGGAGAAGATAGGGCGCCGGCGGGCGGGGACGCTTCTCGTGAAGGTCCCAGTGATCGCAGATCGGAACTGCCACGCTGTTGTAGAACCGCTTCACATGGCGAATGATTTCGGCTAAGACCCGACCAAGCCCATCGCCAATCGGAATAACACGAGCGCGGTCGAACTTCGATGGCTTAATGTGAAGCAGATAGTAAATGCGCCCATCTGCGAGCGAGCGCTTGAGGATATCGAGTGTCGTCAGTTCGCTGGCTTCTTCGATGCGCAGGCCGCTCTGGACGAGCAGTTCGAGGAGTGCCCAATCCCAGAAGGTATCGACCTCGTCGGACCACGGATAGCCGCGTGAAGTGCTGATCTTAGGAGCAGCCACAGCAGCCTTCCATCGTTGCAGAGCGAAGGCACGAATCTTAGGCATCTCCCGTTCCAGTTCAAGCACCGTCTCAGTGAGACGAGCGCGCGTTCGCGCACGCGCCTTTTCGAAGCCGTGGCCAAGCAGCGTGTGTCGAGTGACAGGAACAGTGCGCGTAGCAAAAGGTACAAAGGGTGAATCAGGTTCGGTGGCCCATGCACAAATATCGGAAAAGAAAGTTCGTAGGTTGTTTGCCCAGGAATATCCGGTCATGCGAACTTCTTCGCCGGCGTCCGGACCGCGTTGAACAGAGCGCGCACGGGCAATTGCATAAGGTATGTAATCGCGCACGTGACGCGGCAGAATCGCGGCGCAGTGCTTCACCTCGGGATGCCTGTCTTGAATGAAGCGCCAAAAATGAGCGAGCGCGATCGATTTATGCCGCAGAGTGTGGTAGGCATTGCTGACCCGCGCTTCATAGGTCTCCAGATAGAGAATCATGACCTGACGGAAACGGGAAGGCACGCCGGCGACCTCTACCAACTCAGAAGTGGTCAACCGGCGCCGACGACTATGGCGCGTGGAGCCTCGTCTGGGAGTACGCGCGAAAATACCGAGTGAGCAAAGCGCCGCGTCCAGCGCATCTGTGCCCTTCGACCATCGAAGATGGAGCACCTTCATGTCCTCTTCCTGAATCTGACGCAGACTGTCGTAACCTTGCACAAGGAGAATGCGAAGACCGTTGCAGACGGCTTCGTGACGGTTCCGAGCTCCCGTCCAGGTGATACGCGTAATAGCGTCCAGAAGCAGGCGATGCTGCTCGACGAGCGGATGCTCTTCCGGCAAGCGCTCAATCCACTGGTTCACGCGTACATCATGTAACCACTCAATCGAAGGAATGATCATGCGAGTGGGGACAACAACTCGCGCGCCCCAGGTCCAGAGTGTGCACGGACGGCCAATGCCAGCCTTCCACTTCGTCCAGATCCTCTTCTCAAAAACGTTCCATCGATGCTGCAGTGTTGATCCGCTCAAGCGATCCAGGGCATCGGCCAAATGCTTGCATGCGGCGTGCATCTTCCTCTTATCTTGCACGTTTGGAAGGCGGAATCGAGCGACCATCTCATCGGTGATCGAAAGCAGCGTGTCACGGTCGTAGCGCTTGTTGGCTAACTTCATCGCTTCTTCAAAGATGTCCATACTTCTCTCTCATCTCCTTCTCCTCCTCGCGTTTTAACCTCATTCCCTCCGCGACAACCGCTAGCAGAGGCAGCCCTTCCCGCCGTCAAGGGTGAAGCTCGCGCCAGCCACAAAACGGCTGCCCTGTGACGGCTCGGGCGTCCTCTGCAGAACAGCTCCGCTACGAGGGGATGAGGTTGTTCTCCCGCTCGTTAAGGAGAAAAGTTATGCAGAGAGTTGAAAAGCAGGACATCTACACTCGAATCACGAACCAAATCGTGAGCCACCTTGAGCGCGGAGTCAGGCCGTGGGTCAAGCCCTGGAACGCCGAACACGCAGCCGGGCGAATCACGCGCCCACTCCGCCACAACGGGAAGCCGTACAGCGGCATCAATGTGCTGTCTCTGTGGGCCAGCGCCATGGCACAGAACTTCGCGGCTCCAATCTGGATGACCTTCAAACAAGCCACTGAGCTTGATGGACACATCCGCAAGGGAGAGAGGGGATCGCCAGTGGTCTATACCGATTCGATTACTCGCAAAGAGACCGATGAAAAGACTGGCGACGAGGTCGAGCGCGAGATCCCGTTCCTCAAGGGTTATACCGTATTCAATGTCGAGCAGATCGATGGGCTGCCGGCGGTCTATTATGCGAAAGCAGTCCCGCAGCTTGATCCTGTGGCTCGCATCGAGCACGCTGAGAAGTTCTTCGGCGCGCTTGGTGCGGTCATCGGCCATGGCGGGAATCGCGCGTACTACAGCGTCACTAACGACACGATCCAGATGCCGCCGTTCGTCAGCTTCCGGGATGCGGACAGCTATTACGCGACGCTTGCGCACGAGTGCACGCACTGGACCGGAAGCGCGAGCAGGCTCAATCGGGACTTCGGCGGACATCGCTTCGGCAGTGAAGGGTATGGGGTTGAGGAACTGGTCGCGGAGCTCGGGGCCGCGTTCCTGTGTGCAGACCTCGAAATCTCTCTGGGGCCTCGCGAGGATCATGCATCTTACATAGCAACCTGGTTGGACGTTCTCGCCCAGGACAATCGCGCCGTCTTCACAGCGGCAGCTCATGCCCAGCGCGCGGCGGAGTACATCAACCGCACGGTTGCCGAAAGCGCCGCACAAGTCTCTGTGACTTGTGCGGCGTGAATGGGCCGCATATGTCCTCACTCTCATCGGCCCTCTTCTTCCACAGACTTGGGTCTGGAGGCTTGTTCGATCGTGCGTTCGAGTTCCGCGATGGTCCGGTCGTCATAATCAAACGCATACTGTGCTGCTTTCCGAGTCGGCCACGTTCGTTGCGCCGCGCTCCGCTCGGCGTTCGTCTTCACAGCAGCCAGGGCGGTGACCATCGCATGTTGATCGACGCGCATGTACAGATCAGCGGTCGTGCTGAGGTGAGCATGTCCGAGGATCTCTTGTGCAACCTTGATGTTCCCGGTTGTGTCGAGAACTCCCTGAGCCAATGTGTGACGGAAAAGATGTGGATGAACGGTCACACCAGCCTTACGGGCGATGTAGCGCAAGGAAGATTCGAACGTTGCGTAACAGAGAGGCTTGCCCTGACCCTTACGCGATGCAACCCAGAGAGCGTTCAGGTCTCGATGCGAGCGGCGTTCCGTGCTCAGATACTTGTCAAGCAGCGGCCAGAAATCATCGGTGATCGGCACGCGATGTTCATCGCGCGCGCCCTTCAAACGCACTGTGACCGTGCGCTGCTTGCTGTCGATGTCATCCAGCGCCATGCCTAAAACGCCATGTCGACCGGCGAGCGCGCTCCAGTCGCCGATGCGCTGACCGGCACGACTGAGCAGCGTCAGAATCGCCTTGTCGCGCCAGGACGCTGCCGTGTCGATTAGCTTCTGAATCTCTGACGGATCGAGGCGTTGCGGAACAGCACGCGCCACACGTCGGCGAAATCCATCGCGGTGTACTCTGTGCTGTGGCAAATCGCGCCCCATCATGCCGTGACGGGGCACGTCAGCAAGTGGGTTCCCGGATGCCGGGTTGACGCGGCCGTTCCATGGGCCCACCCCGTCCTCTGTGTCACGAAGAATGCAGTAATCGAAATAGGATGAGAGCACGCTGATGCGGTGGTTGATCGTTCGTGGTTGTCGCGCCTTGTGTGTGCGGTTCGAAGTGACCGCTCCCTGCCTGTCGCCCTGTGCGAACGCAGCAATGTAGCTGCCGACGATCTGACGAGTTACCTGGTCTGGGTCCTTGCTAGCTTGGTGCAGCCAGTTAAAGAAATGTGCAAGTCCGATCGCATAGGCCCGCTGCGTGTAGACGGAACAATCGCGCTGGCTCAGCTCAGCCAGAAACTGATCGCATGATCCGACGCTCATACCTCGCGCATCGCAAACGCGAAACGAGGCAACGAATCCTTGGGTCTCTCTCTGTACGCAATAGATCGCCATAACAGCCATTTTCCTTGGCTGCCATCGCGGGCACCCGGAGGTGCGTGGCGCGTTACATCGGGCGGGTAGAATCCCGGCCGCAAATCACGAGATAAGATGTTTCACAGACCGAAGGCCAGGAGTTTCCCGAACATTCTCGCGTCAGCGGCGATGCCGGCATAAACCGCGATCGCCTGATTGAGTTCATCAATGCTCAGGGCATCGAGCTTGAGTTCAACCAACGCATTGCGCCGGCAATGGGCATGAGCTACGGCGGCAAGATCGTTCTGCTTCCTGGACAGTCGAAGGCCGAGGAGTTTTCTTGTTTAGTCCATGAGCTGAGCCACGAAATGATTCACAAATCCGAGCGTCGCACGGCAACAACAAAAACCGTCCGCGAGACAGAGGCAGAAGCCATTGCGTTCGTGGTGAGTAAAGCAGTAGGTCTGGAGACGGGAACGGCGTCAGCTGACTACATCCAGCTTTATCACGGCAACGCTTCGCTGTTGGCTGAAAGCCTTGAAGTGATCCAGAAAGCATCCGCCGTCATTCTGGCAGCACTGGAGCCGAGACCGGAATTCGAGAATCAGGAACCCCAAGGTGAAGTGGCTGTCGCCAGCTAGTCCGCATCAGCCCTGTGAGCGGACATCCAGCGGGTGTCCGCTCTCCTTATTCATTCGCTTGATTCAAGCAAGTCTTTTATTCTCAGCGCCATTTGACCGAGTTTCGGACTTGCATTACATATTCATCGCGTTTTCAAGAGCCGTCCCTCAACGGTCGCTGAAAACGAATCCAGAGCTGGTTCACTAGCCCTAACCTGAGGTGCTCAATGCGTTCAGCCGCCTTGAACCAAAAGAATGTGATGTCCGTCAAAGTCACTCCAGAACGAATTGCCCGTGGCAACGTGAGTGCAGAGCATGAACCAGACGGAAACGCCCGTTTGAATAAGCTCAGAGCGCGTCACGACCTTAGCCGCGATCGCCGTAATACCGCACGCGCTCGAGAAAAGAAAGAGCACTCCGTCGCGCGCATTGAAGGCAAATGGGCGTTCAGAATTCTCTCCGAGCTCCAGCACGGTTCCGCTCAGCTAAGCGAGCTATGCGCCTCGCTTCGCCCTGCCTCCAGAAAAACGCTGGCACAACATTTGCGCGAGTTGGAGAGGGCCGGCCTGATCGTCCCTATCGGCCGGAGCCACAAAACGCCCAGACTCGAGTATTTCCTGTCAGATCCGCTCGGCCTCGCTACAGTGCACCTCATCAACGCTCTGACTCAATCAGACGGCGAGACATCGGAGTGAACGAAAGCACTGAGCACGTATGTCTCCTGTAGGTTCACGAGGGATTTGCACCTCTCTCACAACGGTTCGTTTGACCGAGTCTCCAATCTGTGTATTCGTTTTGCGAGGAAATAAATCTGCGTCCAATTGGCGTCCAATAAGCGGCGCCAAGGTTATCTAAAAGGCATTCAGGGAGCCATCCGTAGCCTGTATTTTCAATCAGTTACCGCCTCCATAAACCCTTTCACGGCGATAACACGGGTTCAAATCCCGTCGGGGACGCCAACAAAATAAACAACTTAGCAAAAACACCCATAATCACCGCCGGTCCGAAAAGGTCCAATAAGGATTTTCTAATCCTCGGTTTGTTCCTTCTCCGCAAAAACTAGCCGCGCTACTTTACTCTGCGCCGTACGCTTGATGCCTGTCACCGCTTGTGCGTAGAGGTTAAGGGAGGACGGCTGAAGCTTGGGCACCGAATTTTTATCGTCGTGTCCACGCAGGGAGAGTGCGAAGATGAGGCGCTCGAACCGGCGCTGCGAACAGAGGGCTTCTTATGTAGCGTTCGTGGCCAGCAAATCAAAGGCGGCCAAAGTTCTTCAGCATCTAGGCGAACGAGGGATCGGCGCGGAGAGATTGAATCAAGTGCGGGCGCCAGCGGGAACGAGCATCCCGAATGGGTCGCCGGAGGAGATCGCGGTGAGCATCCTTGCCGAGATGCAGCCGCATCCGGTTGACTTCCGACGGCAAGATTCGCACTTACCACTTTTCGCAGTTTGACCATGACCTGTACGGAGTCATGCGCCGCGGCGGCGCCGACGAGGAGCTGTGTTCGACCACGCTCAGCGTATTGCGGTGAGTGATGAGGGCTGCGTCCTGAGGGCGAGGCTGAGCGCGATGTGCGCTGGGAAGACTGCACAGCCGCAGCAAAGCGCAACAACCGTGATCAACTTCCTGGTTTTGTTCATTGGGCCTCGAAGGAACAATCTGCAAAGAGGGATTTTACGCGCTTCCTATATTAACGGCTTGGCGCGCCACTGGGGGGCCAAGCCTCAATGAGCGCGTTACCCTGTTCGCAAAAAGTTGACATTCTAAGCTACGCCAGTTTGCTGAATCTGCCGACTTCTATAAGGGGATGTGCTTTCGGATCCCTCGGGGCAGGTCACACAACTGTATATGCAAAAGAATTTGAATCATTGCGTGGGCCGTAACCACATGCGCTTGATCTATGCTGCGGCGGGAGCCGGAGAGGGGATCAAACCCAAACTCTCAAGTGCGGCAGCAAACGTTGAGGTCGCTTCCAGTCCATTCAGCACAACATCTGATCCAACCAGGGCCGCGAGAGAAAACCCGGACATAGATTCAATTAGTCCGGGCAACCGGAGAAAGCGTGGCCTGTCCGAGGGATTCGGCCTCAAAATCGGTAAGCTCTGCACGCAATAAAGCTCCTTGGATGACTGAGTCTTCTTGAGTACGATTTTACTTAGTATCAGCAGGCGACCGTCTCTTCACAGTTTGAAGCATGTCGCCGTGGGATGGGATGACCTAATTTATCAATATGCGGTGAAGGAAGCCCGCATGCAGCATTGATCGATCGTATCCGCTCCCAAGAAATATATGCTCAGGTGCTTTCTGCGTTCCAGGCCGCGCCCAGAAAGACGATCATCGCAGAGAGTTCCATCCACACCATCAAACCGATCACGGCGGCCAGCCCACCGTAGACAGAACCATACTGCATTTTCTGAACGTAAATTCCGAAGAGTAGATTGACGCCCCACCATAGAATTGCAGCGGCAGCTGCTCCAGGCAGAACGGACCTCCAAGTCGTTTCTCCCGGTCGCGCGACGCGATAAATCAAGGCCAGGACGAGCATTGTCAAGATCCCTCCCAAGATTGGAAGCATCACGGTCCAGAAGTCGAGAACCAAAGGAGGGGGGCCGAAATCTCGAGTTATCCATTGGCGCAATGGCTGGCCAAAGACACTCAGCCCGACGGCCAGGAGCCATGCCACAATGGACACGCAAAACAAAAGCAAGCCACGAAGCTGCCGACCGAGAAAAGAATGTCTCTCGCGATCACCATAAATAAGGTGGATGCCTTCCATGATGAGTTTCATCACCTGCGAGCCGACGAGCAGCGTCCCGACCCAGCCGAAAAGCACCCATGCCCCGGGATCCACTTCCCGACGCAACAGGAAATCAGAAATGAGCTGCCAACTTCCCGGGGGCAGAATCGCCGAAAGTCGCACAGTAAGCTCGCCACCGCTCCTCCCTCTTAGCGAATTGCTCATCAGGCCGAGCACAACCAGCAGACTCGAAAAGAAAGCGAGGAACATATTGAAGGCTACGGCCTGCGACACCATGCCGCACTGTGGAATGACTCTCGCCAGTGTTCGGAATAGTTTCTTCGCAAGAGAGCTTAGCACCATTTGCGCGGAATTATATCGGGTTCGGTGAGCAGTCTCGATGTCTTGTCTTTGCGCAAAGGTGACTTTCGGGATTGCGCGGCTGAAGGCCATTCTCTAATGTGCGGCTATAGACCGCGCAGAGGCTGGTTCCAAATGGTCGCAGGATCCTACGCTTGATATCAAGAGTAAACACTACAAAAACAGTGGCTGGCGTTAAAGGCTGTTCATGGCGTGCCGCTACGAATGGCCGTTATCGCACGGTAAATGGCTTGCCACGCACCCTCGTGTAGACGTCATCAAAAACCTTCAGGCCGGTGATATTCGTCACCCCGTCGACGGTGATCGGATCGCCGATTGCCAGGACCCTGCTCTCCGCGTTGGTGAACGCTGGCCACGGGGAAACGTCCGGACTATTCGGATTGCCCGATCTTGCAAAATTGACCCAGTAGCTGGACATCTCCTCGGCGACTTTTCGGTCGGCCTCGCTCCAGCGCCAGGGCTCTTGGTCCAGATGATTGAAGACATACCAGAGTTCGGCATAGTGACTCGCGCCCCAACTTTCATACACCGAACCGGCCGGGAACGGCGGCTTCTGTCGAAATGAGTAGTAGTAGACAGGGTTGTGCCCGGTTCCGGCTTGCAGCCTCGCCCACGCCCACATGTCCCAGCCGAAGCGGAGATCGCGTTCGAGGTCGAGCCTTGCCTGTTGCGCCTCTTTGTCGGTCGAGTGGGGATACGCTGCGATCAGCGGGGCCGGAAGTTGGCCGAAGCTGTGCTCGATGTCGCTGTCGAAAGTGGCGGCCTTCACCTGGGAGACATCCGTCAACGAGCGCGCCTCATCGGCGTTCGAACCTAAGAGCAACGGGACATCGTTCTGCCGCCCTGACGTGAAGGCTTCATAGGGTGACGCAGGAAGCACATAGGGTTCTATGACCGGGTGGACAATGCCGCCAGCATTGCCAGTGAGACGATCTGCCGGTAGCTGGCGTAGTTCTTTGAGAGAGGATGCACCCAGCGAAGCCGCGTACTTCTCTCCGTCACCCTCTGCATTGGCCAGCAGGTATTTTGGTGCCAGCTGAAGCGGTTCAAACAGACCGCCGCTTTCTCCAATGGCACGTTGAAATAAGCCCTTCGCCAACGGCGAGGCCATCAGGATGCTGACTGATATCGATCCTGAAGATTGACCGGCGATGGTCACATTTTTCGGATCGCCGCCAAAGGCTGCAATGTTCCTCTGGATCCATTGGAGTGCGGCGATCTGGTCCATCAGACCGTAGTTGCCCGACGAGTGGTGCGGGGACTCGCGCGTCAGTTCCGGATGCGCAAGGAAGCCAAGTGGACCAAGTCGATACGCGATCGTGACAACAATCACGCCTTTATGCGCAAGCTGGTCGCCCCAGTACAAAGGCATCGAGGCCGACCCGTTGATATAACCCCCGCCATAGATCCAGACGATCACCGGCAGGCGTTCTTGCGCGCTCTTCGCCGGCGTCCAGATATTGAGATAGAGACAATCCTCACTCACTGAGGGCGGCGTCTCGCCAGGCATAGACACGCCAGTTTGCACACACGCCGGGGCAAACGCGTCCGTCTCGCGCGTACCAGTCCAAGGTGTGACAGTCGCGGGAGGCCGCCAACGCAAGTCGCCGACCGGCGGGGCAGCAAATGGGACGCCTTTATAGACACTCAACCCGCCTTCTCGCACCCCGGATATAGCGCCGGATTCCGTCCAGGCTTGCTGCCCCATAGCGACAGAGACACCGGCTACTTGGACTGCCGCTATTACCATACCCGCGAATCGCCATCGCTTCCACATACGGATTCTCCGACGCTAACCGTAACCTGTGTCTCTGCGCTCCCTATTCACTGAACGGAACGCCAAACGTCAGCAGGGCCGTTCGTGATGGACGATGCTGTGCGCCGATCAGCCGTGGTTTCTTGCCCATGGCTCTCCAGACTCGAAGTGCAACGGCATTCATATAGAGCAACCGTATCTGCTCTCGCATTTCTCCGCGCTCGCTATAGATGCTGATTGTCGTTAGAAGCTGCGTTTGTCCAGATTCGATCAGGTATGGTCCCATGCTGACGGCAGGAGCGTTCTGTGTGTCCTGCACCTCTTCCGCGCTCTGAGCGACGATCTCATAATTCAGTGATCGCCGAGAGCGCCCCCCGTCCAAACTAAACAACAGATCGTTCGACGTATGGCTGGATGAATATGTTGAGCTGCCCATTATGTTCTCTCTTTCGTCCTGATGCAGTGAAGCAGAGCTCCAATTGTTTTCGGCAGCAGTCATGTTTTATCTGATCTTCACTTCCCAAACCGATAGTACCGTCGCCAACAATTGACACAGCGAATCGGAGACAGGCCGAACAGTCTCAGAACCCGATCCAGAGAATGCGAGTCGGCCGTCTGGAATTCGATCGAGCTACAGCGAGGACAATTCCGACCCATCCAGAGTATCCGTGGAACACTGCTAGGCCAGTTCAGTTCTATAGAATTCATTTTAGGTAGCCCTTTCCAATTCGATGACCGGTACGTTAAGAATCATTTCCATCTCGAGCGCTGGAATTGAAATCCAACCAAGAGAGAAGATCACGGACGCTACCAGTTGCCATCGCCATGCATGAGTCGCCTGCTCCGTAATAGAGATGAATGGTGTCTCCGTCGGCGCCGATGGTTTGTCCGCATGGAAACACAACATCGTTGACATCCCCGCCGCGCTCGTAGGAAGCTTCTGGACCAAACATCCAGGAGTCTCCTCTTTGTAAGCAAATGTCCGGTCTGTCTATGTCGAACAAAGCAAGACCCAATCGATAGATACTGCCGGATGCTGTTTGCCTCACCCCGTGATAGATCGTCAGCCAGCCTTTCGCCGTTTCAATAGGAGGGGAACAAAGTCCAATCTTGTTGGCATCCCACCACCCACCGCGTCGCGCCTCGAGCATCACTTTGTGGCTGCCCCAATGTTGCAGATCTGGGGAATATGAAATCCACATGTGAGCGCCAAGCGTCGTCACCGGCCGATGAATAAGAGCCCAGAAGTCTCCGATTCTCCGCGGTAGGAGGGCAGCATCTTTGTCTTCCGGCGGCATGATCACGCCATATCGCTCGAAGTTTTTGAAGTCCTTGGTCAGTGCGAGCGAAACGCCCGGGCCACCGCGAGCGTAGGAAGTGTAGGCTACTGCATACTTCTCCAACTCAGGAACATACGTGATGCGCGGATCCTCAATCCCCCAAATCTCTTCCGGATATTCCCGCGGATTCGCCATCAATGTTGGTTGGGGGTCGATACGCCATTCATCAATTCCATTGGCTGAACGCGCAGCGCAAAGGTGCGACAGCCCTCGTCGGTCTTCGACGCGGCAAAGCAACAAGGTATCTCCGTCGACCAGCCGTGTCGCGCCTGCATTGAAGACGCTGTTGACCGGATAGGGCCAGTCTTGCCGTCGGAGGATCGGATTCGAAGGATGGCGTACAAACAGAGAATCAACAGCGGGTACTTGCGAATGCTGTTGTTCAACAGTGAGGTATTCCGGGGATGTTGCTGGAAGCCTAATTGGATTCAAAGACAGACACTCATTTCCTGACTCTGGTTCTCTGTAATTGGCGCTCCGATGTTTTGCATTTCGAGCAATGACATCAGGAACGACAGGGTTGATTCGGCTCCCTGGTTTTCATTCACGCGATCGGGATGAAGCCCATCTTTACAGCCCCCGGTTGTGGCGTCGTAAAGCGGCACTTGGAGGTCATTTTCACCAAGAAACCAGCGGAAGGCGCACCATGCCTCGTCAAGCCAAAACGTCTCTTCTGTTACCCGGTATGCCTGCAGACAGGCAGAAATGGTTGCGCAGGCTTCGACTGGTTGCTGATCGAAGCGAGCCTTCTCACCGTTCTCCGTGAAAAATCCCCTCGAGCCTATCGGAACGAAGATGTCTTCTTCCTCTCTGTGCTGCGCAGCGATAAGCCAACGGAGCGACTCGTATCCGGCGTCGATCATCCTCTTGTTCTCGCTCCTCCATCCTGCGACTATGAGGGCCTGCGACAACCTTGCATTCGAGTAAGAAAGGCTCTTCTCAAACCACTTCCACGTCTGCCAATGACTTCGTTCATAGATATCCAGCAGCCGATTCGCGAGTAGATTACGAGTAGCCTGAATCACCCTATCCCCGGGGAACCAGTCTAGGTATGCCTGCATGCCCAGTACAGAGAATGCCCAGGCACGCGGACTGGAAAACGTCAGCGTGGCTGGAAGCGCAGCCTCAAAGAGCCTGCCTGCCGCGCCTCTCAAGCCGGCGTCTTCCGAGCGGCCAAGCACTGTTCCCAGCGCCCATAAAGCGCGACCGTGGCTGTCCTCCGAACCTACTTCTTCTTGCCATTTGCGGTCGTAGCTTAGGAAATTTCTGAACCTGCCCGTCTTCTCATGAAAGGCGAACCATAGAAAAGCCAGATATCGGCCGGACAGAGGGGCGTGTGCGTAGACGTCGGACAGTAGCGATCCGTTCAGCAGCGTTGTCACGATGAGCGCTCGTGCATTGTCATCGGTCGTATAGCCTTCAAGGCAATTGGGCAGAGAGAAAATGGCATGCTGCAAGATGCCCGTGTCATCAGTCATGTTTAATAAATGCGATGTATCCAGCGCGGGCAATCTATCTATCGCCTTTTTTGCGTAAATGTCCTGCAAGGCGGCACGTGGCCGCAACATCCGTTCGACGCGGGCGCGTTGAAAGCTTGCCATGTAAGCCTGCGCTGTCTTTTTCCATGTCGTGCCGCGTGAATGAAGATAAGCACGTTTTCGCATCGCATGCCGCTCAGCGTCGTCTTCCAACAACTTGATGGCTGCCTCTGCGATGGAGTCAGGATCATCGAACGGAACAATGACTCCGCGCCCATCGGCGAGAAGCTCTCTGGCATGCCAGTAAGGTGTGGAGATAATTGCTTTTCCGGCACCGAGTGCGATGGCAAGTGTGCCGGAAACGATCTGGGCTTCCTGGCGGTATGGAGTGATATAGATATCCGCGGCGCCCACGTGTTCGATCAATTCCTCGTTGCTCACAAAACGGTTGTTGAAGATGACGTGCGAGGAAACACCGCACTCCTCAGCTAACACATGTAGCTCTTCCCTATATCGTTCACCCTCGCGTCGCCTGATATGTGGATGAGTTGCACCGGAAACGATGTAGACCAGGTTTTCGTGCTTTGCCAGGATCGCCGGCATTGCCCGAATCACGTTTTCGATTCCTTTGTTCGGTGACAGCAAGCCGAAGGTGAGCAATACGGACTTTCCCTGGGTACCAAACAAATCCTTGAAATAATTGGGGTCCATGAATGGAAGGTCGGGCACGCCATGCGGGATGACATCGATTTTTTCGTTTGGCACGTCATAGACATCGCGCAAAAGACATGCAGCGTGTTCGCTCATCGCGATCAAACGATCCGAAAGGTTGGCAATCTCTTCGAGCACAGCACGCTGGCTGGAATTCGGCTCGCGCAGTACTGTATGAAGGGTTGTCACCAGCGGCATTCTTAATTTGCGAAGCAATAGTAGTATGTGACTGCCTGCGACACCACCGAAGATGCCATATTCGTGTTGCAGGCAGACCAAGTCGTTACCATTGAAATTGAGGAATTCGGCGGCCCGCTCATAGGAGGCACAATCTTCCTGAGTAAGCTCCAGCCGTACCTGTTCAGGATATTGGTAGCTTGACTCTGGATCGTTGACGGGAATCGCGAAGAGGCGCCCGCTGCCATATTCTGCCCCTACCGCAGTGCATAAATCGGTCGTGAATGTAGCAATGCCACATTGTCGCGGCAGATAATTCCCAACGAAGGCGATGCGTGTCGGCAGAGACATCGGGGCAGCTTTCGTGGCGACTGGAGATGACAATCCACTTGGTTCGTCGTTACGAAGCATTTCCGAGAGAGACATGGTTTCCTGCTTTCACGTGTATCGTGACGCGGCACGTTATTCGAGATGTTCATGCAAGACGCGAGCCAGACGAGTCAATCAGGCTGGTGCATCCGCGGGATTGAACGGTTTACAGCTCCGCAAGCTGTCGGATTGTCATCTCGTCAACCAGGCTGAGCGAGGACTGTTGCTGGATCTGGCGAGCGTAGAGCGTAATCTTAGCAACTCGAAAGCCCAGGTATTTCGAGACACTTATCGACTCCAGCTCAGCGGCGTTAAATCTGTCCTTAATTCGATCCAAGGCGCTAGCTATCGCCTTTTCAATAGCCGACGTTGCTGTGCGGCCGACGCCGAAATGGGCATAGGCATCCTCTAACCACATGAAGTGCCAACCCGCATTTCTGACCTTTATATCTAGAGCGGCGGCCATCGTATCTTTGACAGACATCCATGTTCCGCAAAACCGCTCTTGTATCAGATCAAGTCCATCGGGCAGCACGCACTCGGTGCGCAGGAACATCGTATGGGGGTTCATGCTTGCGGCTTTTTGACTGCCAATGTGCCGGAACTTGTCACGTTCGGGTTTGTATCGCGACGTCCGTTTCCGGAGTAACCTGTGGCATCCGGCTGGCTCACTGGCCCAAACGGAAAGACGATTTTCTTGCGCCGTGCAGAAAAATAATTCTCTACGTCAGCTTTTTTAATAAGGCTCATAGTGGCTCCAGTCGTCCTGTTGCTTACTTGAAAGGTGCTCGTCTGGAGCGAAGCATGGATAGCTGGAGGCGAGGAAGAATATTCGGACTATATCTTAAGCATACGCGGTAAACAGTTGCCGCGCCGACAATTGGAAATCCAGTTACACGTGCTCATGTTTCACATCCAAAGCAATTTGCGCCGGGCGTGTCGAAAGTTCGTCGCAGCTACCTAGGAAGGGGCTCTCCTGGATGTGACGAGAAAAGATGCCGACTCTTGCAACGTAGAACCATAGGTGTTTGGCTACGACAATGTGCCCGATTTCAGCGGCATTGAAGCGCTTCCCCACTTTCCGAAGAGCTAGCTGCGCCGCTCTCTGAACTGCATCGTGGGCGCGATTTGCATATCCGTTTCTCCAGTACATTTTCGTAAGCACATTAGAATTCCACCCCAGACCTCGGATGGTTTTGTCCAGCCACGGGGCATCACCCGACTGCAGGACGAACCATCCCTCGCAAATGGTCTCACCGGCCAAAACAATACCTTCGGGGAGCATGATGTGTTCGCGCAGAAAAATTGTGTGCTGCTCAAGTTTTCGCATCGAATAACTCTCCTCTAGGATTGCCGATGCAGACATCATTCATCGGAGCTCTGCAAACAGTATCTGTCTGCATATGCCAAAAAGCTGTGCTGTTTTGCTCAGGGATGTAGCTATGTTGTTGGATTTCCAGTTTTCTTCAGGAATGAGCAAAACAGAACAGACTTCTTGTTTTCGCCGGTGTAATCCTGTTGTCGCGTGCGAGTGCGTATCCGTTCCAGAGTGCAATATCGAAGAGGAGCTTTCAAACGGGATCCCAGACATCCTTCTCTCCGACCTCAACATGCCGGGTATGTCCGGTTTCGATTGCTCTCGGTAGTCCGTCGCCGGTTTCCGGCGATCAAGGTGA
>Ga0206946_1062_pt1 | contig 39019 bp, 29 predicted proteins | sample Alteio_BWOrgHeat_2_FD_152965 | JGI IMG/M metagenome (GOLD analysis project Ga0206946, IMG submission 152965) | Enriched cells from forest soil in Barre Woods Harvard Forest LTER site, Petersham, Massachusetts, United States -... | ecosystem: Environmental > Terrestrial > Soil > Temperate forest > O... | reverse complement strand
GACTATGCTCCTTGATCACCTCGGCAGCGGCAACCAGTGCTGTTGCGATGGCAGGATAGCCAACGTATGGCAGCGCCTGGATGAGAACTTCCTCGATTTCTTTCAATGTGAGGCCGTTATTGAGCCCGGCCCCCATGTGGATGGCGAATTCATGGGGCTGACGCATGGCAATCATGACGGACATCGAAACTAGGCTGCGGGAGCGCCTGTCCAGACCGGGACGAGTCCAGATATCCGCAAAGACCTGGTCGACCGCGTAGGCAGCGATCGGGGCACCGAAGGTGTTTGAGTCAGCGGAAGCGCTGAGTTTTGCGGCCGCCTGGTCGCCCATCATTTCGCGGACTACATTGATTCCGGCTTCTCTGTTCGTCATGATTGAGTCCTCTTGTAAAGCTCAAGTGGCTTCTCCACCCCAAGACTACCCGAACGGCTCCAGGACACATAAGTACCGTAAAACGTTAGAACCCTATCGAAACTGCTCCAGAGAAGAATCTGGACCATCCTGACCTCTCGCGTCGAGGCAGTCCCGATAGGGTTCTAACGTTTGTGAGGACTAATCCGGTCAACGGCGCACGAGTCGATCGCCTCAGGGAAACCCGGCCAAGCGCTGGTGTGAGTGTTGCGTTTTTCGCGATCCCTATTGGGGTATGGCAACGATTCGGATAGCCTTTAGAGGCAAGAGATAGAAAGCTGCCTCTTAGGATGGATTCCATTTCCATGCAAAGCAACAGCACTCCCGTGCTCCAGGAAGAGATTGCAGGACCTGCGCCGGCTTTTGCCCCGATCCAACGTCAACAGCGCTTCGCAAGTATGGACGTGCTTCGTGGCATTGCTCTGCTGGGCATCCTCATCGCCAATGTCTCCGATTTCGGCCTGCCCGGCTGGGACTATCTGGTGCCTCTGAGTACGTCCAAGCCTGTCTTCACTGGTCCGCACGCCGCCGCGAATACCGCTATGTGGTTCGCACGCTGGCTGATCATGGAAGGCAAGATGCGCGCATTGTTCTCATTGCTTTTCGGCGCGGGCGTCATCCTGCTCACCGGCCGCATTGAGCAGCGCCAGGGACAGGGAAGTGCAGCCGATATTTATCTTCGGCGCAACATGTGGCTGGTCCTGTTCGGCGTCCTGCACGGTTATCTTCTTTACCATGGCGACATCCTCTATTTTTACGGACTCATCGCGCTCCTCTTTCTTTACCCCTGCCGAAATCTTCAGCCGCGGACGCTGGCCATCTCTGGCGTATGCCTCCTGGTTTTGAGCACGTGCATCAATCCTTTTGCCGGAGGAACGGCGATCCGGGATCTTGTACTGCACAAGCGAGTGGTGGGCGCAGAGCATGCGCGGCGGGCGGGGGAGACGCTTTCCGCCTCCCAACAAGAAGATCTGAGGTTATGGCAGGCCCGCGAGCAGAGCTGGCGGCCGGGTGCGGATGCGGTGGCAGCGGATCTTGCGGCAGGGCGTGGTGGCATCATCTCCAACTTCCGACGGGAAGTACCGGCAGTGATCGCCTATGAGCGCGATTACTTCTATGGACTGGTTTTTCTCGACATGCTGCCCATCATGCTGCTCGGCATGGCGCTGTCCAAGAACGGCTTTCTGACAGCAGGCCTGTCGGCACGTAGCTACGGATTGACCGCCCTGGCCGGTGCAGTGATTTCCGTCCCACTGGTCGGTGTAGCAACATGGAAGAGCTATCAAAGCGGCTTCGACATGCTTACCTCGGAGAAGTGGCTCTTCCTCACGTATGACCTTGGCAGGGTATCTGGAATGTTAGCCATAGCCGGTCTCGGTCTCTTTTGTGTCAAGAAGAGCTTGTTTCCTCGCTTTTTTGGCTTATTGGCTGCCGTCGGCCAAATGGCACTGAGTAACTATCTACTTACCAGCCTCTTGTGCAACATCCTCTTCTTCTGGGGGCCTTGGAAGCTCTATGGTCTGCCGGAGTATTACCAGCTGTATTACATCGTCGCCGGCGTGTGGGGGATGAACCTGCTCTGGAGTGCGCTTTGGCTTCGTCGATTCCAATTTGGCCCTGCGGAGTGGTTGTGGCGGTCGCTTACCTATTGGAAGATTCAACCCTTCCTCGCTCCTGCTCCAGCGGAAAGCGGTCAGTAGATGAAGTAAACCCTTTCCTAGGGCGGCTTGTCCGTAGCCGCAAAGAGAAAACACGCTGAAATTTCGCCTTCCTGGCTGCTGCGCCAGATCGCACGCTCGCCGCTCACTGATCCCATGCTTCGTACACGCATGCTCGACCGCACACCGCCGCCGTTCCGGGCTTCGAAGTTTCCCCGCGCGAAGTTCTCTAAAACAACCTTGTCCAGGCTCAGATTCGCGACTAGCCGCTTCAGCTTCGCATTCTCCTGCTCCAACTCCTTCAGCCGCTTCGCCTGGTCTATCTGCAGGCCGCCATACTCCTTACGCCACCGGAAGTAGGTTTGCTCCACGATCGCTGCTTCTTTGCACGCCTGAGGGGTCGTCTTCCCGTTCGACACAGCCACTTAAATTTGCCTGAGCAGGTTAACTACCTACTCAGGCTGATACCGTTTGCCTTGGGCCACACGCTCTCCTTGTCCAGTTCTCTCTTAGACACTGGTACAAATCAAGCCGGGCACTCCAGTCTGGTGATGTCTCTCGCACAGGAAATCTGACGAACGAAATTGTGGGGCAGCCTGAATCGCTGTATTAAGTTTCGAGAGCCGCGATCTCATTCAGCACATGATGCGGGCACAACAGCATTTCGAACACAAAGGTGAGACGCAGGCCTGGCGTTTGGGTTGATCCGTGGCAAATTGTCCTCAAGCCACACATAGGCGATGGGGGTACCTCCGAAGAGTCAGTCTGTCCTTGTGTCGCATACTCACTTGGGACATGGGCACGGCCACGGTATTTACACGATACTTCGGGAGAATGCTCGTAAGAAATACTTACCTCCGCGCTCCGCCGCTTCAGAACATCAATGTGATCTTTGATCTACATTGGAACCGTTACATGTTGCAACCAATCTGCTCGGATTCTCCCAATGCAAAGTCAGACAGCTATTTGCGGCGGCAAAGACAACAGCGTTGCTGTGGTATGCGTGGCTAAGCTCGGCTGGCGAGAACAAATGATCTCCGATGAGTAATCACTCGTCGCGGATCACCGTGGAACTCGCTGCACTATGGTTGTACAGAACAATGACAATGCCGTGACACCTCAAGGGTGAGTGTTCGGTATCCTCCGTTTGGCTAATCAGGTGCATATGAGAAACGAACTCCCACGCAGGGTCGGGCATTGCTTTGTTTTTTTCCTTGTTGCTTCATCGCTGTATGGGCAGGTCTCGTTCTTTCAGCCTCCATCCTATGCCGGATCTGGCGCTTTGTTTTCTGCCGATTTCAATGGAGATGACAAACCCGATCTGCTCAGCAGTGATGGCACGCTGCAACTCGGCAATGGAAATGGAACCTTCACGGCAGGCACGCAAGTGCCAGGAACACCTCTGGCCATCGCAGACTTCAATGGCGACGGCAAGCCGGATGTGCTGGAGTCGGGCACCGGCACGTTGCTGGTACTTCTCGGCAACGGCAATGGCACATTCAAGGCTGCGGCCACAACTGCAAGCGCCGCGGCCTTGCAGCCCCTTGCGGCCACCGACCTGAACGGGGATGGCAAGGCGGATGCGGTGGGGATATTTGGCAGCAACCTGGTCGTCTATCTCAGTAAAGGGGACGGAACGTTTGCGGCAGGAGTGTCGTACGGCCTCGGGGTGGCATCGCCAGGATCAACCATCATTTCATTTGACGATTTCAATGGCGACGGCAAAACGGATGTTGCCGTCAGCACGGCAGGCGCTGCAGCAAGTCTGGAGGTTGTGTTTCTGGGGAATGGCGATGGAACTTTTCAGGCAGCCAAGACCTCAGCCGGCATCCCCTCCTCTTGTTCCACTGCTTTTGCCGTTTCTGGAGATTTCAATGGGGACGGCAAACCCGACCTTGCATTGAATTGCCCGAGTACTACCCCGGTATTGGGGGTATATATTCTGGCGGGCAACGGCGATGGAACATTCCAGGCTCCCACACTTTCCATCCCCAATGTGAGCGGCACGATGGTCGCTGCGGACCTGAACGGCGATGGCAAGCTGGACCTGGTCGTGGAAGTCGGTGGGATCAGAGGCCAGATCTTCCTGGGAAACGGGGGCGGGACATTTTCGAATGCGAATAGCTATGCTCTTAACTTTCTCTCTCCAGACTCCGAGCCACCGCTTGGAGACGGTGGAATTTCCATTGCTGACTTCAACCTGGATGGAAAGCCGGACATCGCTGTCGGCAACAATCTACTCATTGGCAACGGCAATGGCACTTTTCAGGGGGTGGTGCTGGCAAATACATCCAGCCCATTCTCTCCCTTCGCAGCTGTCGGCAAATTCGATAACCAGCAAAGCGTCCCCGGCGTTGCTACCGCGTTGAACCTCGACATCGACATCTTCGCTAACGATGGCAAAGGCGGATTATCGCTGTCCCACACCTACGCCAACGTCCTCAATGCGCCGGCCGCCCAAGTCGTCACAGGAGATTTCAATGGAGACGGCAATCTGGATTTGCTGGCCGTGACCGTTGATGGCCCAACTGGGGATTGGGGCTACTGCGTCCTGTTGGGGAATGGCGATGGAAGCCTTTACCCACCGATGTGTAATCCTCAGGGCGTTCAAAGCGTGACGCGCGCCATCAGCGTTGTGGCTGGCGACTTCAACAACGACAAGAAATTGGATGTTGCGGTCGGAGGATTGACCAACCAATCTCTGGCCATATTGCTGGGAAACGGAGACGGGACGTTTGCGCCCGCGGCATATGTGTTCGACGGCGGCGGCGATAAGCTGATGGCAGCGGACTTCAACGGGGACGGCAATTTGGATATCGCGGCGGGAGCTACTACCCAGACTATCGAAACAGCGCTCTTATTGGGCAATGGAGACGGCACGTTTCAGGCAGTGATTTTTCCGTCAAACCTTTCCGGTTTTGGTGCGCTGTTTACGGCCGGCCTCACAAATGACGGCCATGCGGATTTGGTCTCACGCAATCAGGTCGCCCTGGGCAATGGCAATGGCACATTCACCCTGGAGCCACAGCTACCCTTCTTCCGGGTCGGAGCGGCGGACTTCAATGGCGACGGAATTCAAGACTTACTTGTCTCACCTGACCAGAACCCAGGTGGCCAGGTCGTCCCACCTAACCAAACAGGAGTTCTGTTAGGAAACGGGGACGGCACATTCAGCTCAACCAATGACTACATTACGAAAAACGGTGCAATGCAGACTCCGCTTATCGCGGACATGAATAACGATGGACGGCCGGACATTGTTTTCTCGATTCCGCAGCTTGAAACAGGCGGCTTCAGCGGCATAGGCGTGTTGCTGAATACGAGCTCTGCCAATTTCTCACTCTCTGCGACAACGTTCTTGCCGTCCACGGTGACGGCTGGAAATTCTTCGAGTGCGATCATCGCCCTGAACCCGAACTTTGGATTCAATCAAACTGTGACGCTCGCCTGTTCCGGACTACCCAGCGGGGCCACCTGTGCGTTCAACCCCGCGTCCGTGCCAGCGGGAACAGCTACGTCGTCGCTGACGCTTTCGACCGCCAGCAGTACCGTCGCCGGGACCTATTCCATTGAAGTTCAGGCATCGGCTGGATCTCTTACGCATCAGGTTGCCCTCACACTGGTGGTTCAGGCAGCTCCTGACTTCGCGATCACCGCGTCGCCAACAATTTCTCAAAGTATCAGCGCCGGACAAAGTGCGAAGTTTAGCCTGTCGCTCACGCCTGTCGGCTCGTTTTCAGCGGCGGTAAGCCTAGGGTGCGCCATCGCCCCGGCGACCACTCCGGCGCCGACCTGCACCTTGTCGACCTCTTCGGTGCAATTCAGCGGGACCGCAGCACAAACTGTGACAGTCACCGTAGGGACGACTGTGCCCGTAGCAATGATGGTCGCACGAACTGCGAATCCAGCCAGTTTCCCAACGGCTTCAATGCCGCTGCTGGGCCTGGCGGGCCTGCTCGTGCTCCGAAGGCGGAAATACTTTTCGATGCTGAGCGCATTGCTCATCGTGGCAGCTTTCACGCCGTTGATCGGATGCGGACCTGGCAGCGGGATGAGTTCACATTCCCTGACCGCGCCAGGAACACCATCTGGGACCTACACAATTACCGTGACGGCGACCTCGGGGACTCTAACCCACAACGCAGTCCTGCAAGTGATCGTCCAGTAGAACGAAATGAGCAGGGGCGTACCTATGTCAGAAAGTAGATGGCACAAACGATTTGGTCGATTGACTACGCTTCATTCCAGTGCCCTCTTGCTTCAAAATGAGCGCGATTCGCCACTCCACCCCTTGGCGAAGGGGTATTCCGGGGTCGCGGGTGGGTAGTTGCCAATCCGGAAGTCCTATAAAAAGGAATGTCAAGAGAGAAATCTCCCCCATCGGCTCAATACCGCCCATTCTTGTCTCGGCATTCCCCCCACTGTTTGAGCGTGATTCCAGCTGCATTGGCTTTATGAGGTTGGTGATATACATATCGTGGCCGAACGGAAACAGGCTCGAGAGCGGGCTGCACAAGAGGTGCAGACCACAGGAGGGCAGATGGGCGAGTGCGGAGGCTCCGCAGCTATGTTGCAGCCAAGAAGCTGATCCTATCGTTTGGCGGTACTAATTTCTTGCGGACCCAGCGAACTCGATAAAGCATTTCAGCGTTCAACAACAATCACAGAGAATGTTCCGGGAACAGGAGTCGGACGAAATTGAAGCTCTTCGGAAGTTGCTTTGGTGTTTTGTCCATATTTTGAGGTCACAAGGTAGGCCTTCGAATCTTGATGGCTTGCGATCATCGTTCTAGCACCCGGCTGAGTTTTTACTTGTTGCACCATAACATATCGAGACGGAGATTCGCGGTGGAAGATGGAAAGTGTTCCGTCGATATCGGCTACGAAGACCAGGTTTTGTTTCGGAGCGAAGTCGATATCCCCGACTCCCGGTGGAACCTGACCGATGGCCGTGACATGCCCTGTCCGGGCATCGACGGCGACTAGATTATGGTTTTCGCAGGTCGTGAAGAGTTGATGGTGGGCCGCATCGAGGGCGAGACTGCTAGGACCAGTGCAGGGCGCAAGTTGCCAGGTAGTTGCAACGCTTCGCGTCGCTGCGTCGATGCGAGTGATTTCGCCCAGCGCGGGCAGTCCAACGAAGATGGAACCATTTCCGTCTGTTATGGCTGAGCTCGGGCGGCCAGAGAGAGGGATGGTTGCGGCAACCTGGTTGGTCGCGGCGTCGATGACGGTTGCGCTGTGGCCGCGCGAGTTGAAGGCGAAGACAGATTTGGAGACCGGGTCGAAGACGATGGCGTCGGGCACAGCGCCTGTGCGTACTGAGGTCACGAGTTTGAGGCTGTAGCGATCGAAGACGCGGACAAAGCCCTCGCTTCCGTCGGTGAGGTCGGTGACGTAACCGTATCTACCGGAGTCGTCGAGAGCGATATCACGAATGTTCTTCATGTCTTGGACTTCGCCAATCAGCTTGCCTGTCTCGGTGTCGACGACCATCACGCGATTGGTGCGGGGAATGTAAAGACGATGTGCAGGAGCGTCAAGAACGAGAAATCCCCATCCTCCTGTGCCGCCCAGATTCCACTGGCTCTTCACGTGAAACTGCGGCGGAGCCGTTAGGTCAGCGGCCTGGAGGAAGTGGGTTGAGAAGACGACTCCCATTGCAAGCATGAAGAATCGGGAAGTAAAGATCCTCGAGGCCAATTTCCGGACGTACAGATTGTTCATTTTTCCTTTGAATTCCTTCTCTAGAAAGTTCGCTTCGACGGCCTGTGTGGACTGGCCGTCGAAGCGGGGAAACTAACTGCATTTGTTGTTAGTTGGAGGAGAATTGAAAGTCATCCGTCAGATCGCCGATAGCCGGGCTGTTGGTCGGGACGTAGGGATTGCCTTTCTTCTGGATTGGATTCGGCAGATTATCGCGGCTGCGGGTAGAGATGGTTGGGAGACCCCAGTTCTTTTCGATGAACTTGATGAGAGAAACGTGATCGCCATACTCGTGCGATACGTGGCCGCCCTTGGAGTACTTCGAGACGACGATCAGCGGGATGCGAGTGCCATCGCCGAAGAAGTCAACCGGCTGAATGTAACCTGAATCATAGTATCCGCCGCCCTCATCCCAGGTGATGAAGATGGCAGTGTCATCCCAGAGGGTCGGGTTGGCTTTGACAGAATCGACGATTTTCTTGGTGAAGCCTTCAAAGAGGTCGAGTTTGGAGGATGCCGGGTGCCCATCGTTGAAGCCGCTGGGCTTGACGATGGAGACTGCCGGCAGGTTGCCAGTATCGATGTCTTCGTAGAGTTCGGTCGTGTCCGCGATGAACTGCTCGCGGGTGGCCTGGGTACCCATGAACTGGGTCTGGTACTGGAAGGGATTGCAGATGTTGCAATATTCGTCGAAGGTGTTCGACTCGGTTGGATCGGTTACATAGAGATCCCAGTCTTCGCCGAAGTACTTGAAAGGCACGTTGTGGGCAACAAGGTCGTCACCGATGCTCTTCTGGCTGGTGGGAGGGATGGTGAAGGGCGACAGGGCCGTTGCGGAACTACCGTCGCCGTTGAAGCCGGGGTTGTAGTTGTTGACGAGATAGTAGTTGCCCTTGACGCAATTGGGGTTGATGGGGCGCTTGAGGGACTGGAGGTAGTTGGTAACGGCCGGGACGCCAGGCTGGCTGATATCGCCGCAGTTGACGTAGCTGCCGCCACTGAAGCCGTCCTGGTCATAGAAATTGTTGGTGTCGACCTGTGGGTTGGGGTTCTCGATCTGGTTCATCATCGGAGGTGTTACAGCAACTCCATCGGCGTTGGTGAAGAAGATTGAGTCGCCGAAGCCAAACATGATGTGATTAGCGCCGGTTCCGCCCATAACCGACTGGTGGAAGTTATCGCTGATGGTGTAGTCGTCGGCGAGTTGCTTGAGATAGGGAGCGTCACCCTGTGCCATGTTGTAGAAGCCCATGGATGCGGAGCCTTCGCCGGTGCTGGTGTCGTTGAAGTTGCTAGGTTGGGCGGCGCCGTTGCTGCCAGCACCGACCGTGGTCTCAACCCAGGGGAAGAGGTCGTTCAAGCAGCCGCTGGCGTTCTCTTCGGTGGCGAAGTCGATGCTGCAGTCGGCCTGCTGCCACATCTGGAAGAAGCGGTGGACGGGGCTGGCGGTGTAGGCGTCGTACGGCATTTTTGCGCCGCTGATCTGGAAGACACCCTCGCGCAAGGATGTTGCGTTGGTAATGCGGGTGTCGACCTGCCCGCTAGGGATACCGGTTGCACCGGTAATGAGGAACTGGTTGTAGGCAGCGGCAAGACCCTGATCCGCAAGTTTAGCAACCTTCAGAGTCGTAAAGGGAGCGGGGCCGGCTACAGTGGGCGCTTCGGGACCACCGGCCAGAGCCGGAGGAAGAGTGGCGAAGATGCTCTTGGACTGGGGACTGATGGCGTAAGCTCCGGTGCCGGCGGTGGTGCTATCGACGGCAGAGAACTGCGCGGAGAGAGAATAGTTGACACCAGGCTTGCCATTGGCCTTGACGATTCGCTTGGAGAGAAGGTTGCTGATTGTCTCACCTTCCTTTGGTGTGTAGGTCGCGTAGACGTGATCGAAGCTGCGGTTTTCGCCGATGATCACGATGACGTGCTTGATGGGAGTCGTGGTGACGGGAGCGTCAGTTTGGGCGTATGCGGATTGTGGGAGTCCCGCGAACACTTGCAGCGCAATCATCAGCATTGCGCTGCACTTCAATGTCCCGTTAGGGGCAGTGATTTTGCGACTTGACTTCAAGGTGTAACCTCCGGAAACTGAGGAACGGTTTGGGCCGTTTGGGAATAACCCTCAGCCAGACCAACGTAGAGGCTTGGCATCGTGAAAGTGTCACGCGGGTGTCACGCAAAGATGAAATGATCAAGAATCACGATTACACAACTCGCTATATTCCATCGCAATAAAAATGATTGAGATGCGACAACGCAATCTCAAAACCATTTGCATCAGATGAAATTAAATTCAGGTCGATGCAGGCTAGACGATAACTTTGTACGGTCTCATCATCTCGTTATCCTCGTGCTCGAGGATATGACAGTGCCATACGTACAGAAGTTCCTGGCCAGATGTAACGGCTGCGCCCGGTGGTAGATCGAAGCGCATGATGACGCGGGTGACGTAGCCGGGGTAGGACTTGATGGTGTCCTTGCTCGCGGGACGCTCGTTGCTTTCGGGTGGCATGGGTTTGCCAGTGAAGACAAGCTTGCCGGTCTGCTGGTAGGTTAGGACGTCAAAGGGCTGGCGATTCAAGACCTGAAACTGCACTAGATGAATGTGCAGCGGATGAACATCGCTTGTGATGTTGACGAAAGACCAGATCTCGGTGCTGCCGGCCTTCGGGTCTTCGGTGATGGGCTCGTGCCAGCGTGCATTGCCTAGGAGGCCGATGATCACGTAGCCGTCGGAGGGCCGCTCCTTCTCCGATACCAGAAGAAGACGTTCGCGCGTGGCGTAGGTCGGGTTGAGGGGCTCGAACTGGACTAACGTCTCTGGCAGGGAACTAGTGTCCTTACCTGCGAGGGGCTTGGTCACCTTAAACAGCATGACATCTTCGGCAAGATACTGGCCACCCATCGTGTACGGAGCGGGAGCATCGTTAACAAGAGCGAAAGAATTGCCTTCGAAGCCGGAAAAATCGACAACGATATCAAAGCGCTCCGCCGGACCCAACAGCAGGTAACGCAACTCTAAGGGAGCAGGAAGTAAACCGCCGTCGGACCCAATTTGGTGGAACGCTGGCACGTCGAAGGATTGGTTCTGGATCTTACCTGTTGGGTCTGAATTGAAAAGACGGAGATGGTAGAAACGAGAATTAGCGGCGTTAAGGATGCGGAAGCGATACCGTCTAGGCTCGACCTCGAGGAACGGCGTTACCATGCCGTTGACGCAATTGTAGTCGCCATAGAACTCCTGGACCCAGACAGGATGTTCTTTAGGACCGTTGACAACGGTGGGGTAGTAGAGAGAACCGTCGTGATGGAAAAGGCGGTCCTGCAGCATGAGTGGAATCTCAAACTCACCTTCGGGAAGATTAAGGGCCTTCTCTGCCTCGTCGCGGATGAGATAGAAGCCTGTCAGACCGGCGAATACGTTCAACCGGGTGATGCCGAGGCAATGATCGTGATACCAAAGCGTTGCTGAGGGCTGGCAGTTTGGATAAGACGACGGTCGGGGGTTGAATTTGGGGCCGTGCTCACCATTTGCGGTGAACCACGCCTCGGGGTAACCGTCATCTTCCGGAAGAACGCAGGCACCGTGGAGATGGGCAGCGTTTCGGACCGCGGGCAGAGAGGATTCCGCGCCGTGAATCGAGTGATCGATAGGGAGGAGATGCGTCGCAGGTAGTTTGCTGATCCAGTTAATGTTGAGAGGATGCCCGCTTTGTGCTTCGATAGTCGGTCCAGGCCATGACCCGTTGTAGCCCCAGAGGAACGTAGGGGGAAGATCCCGATGCACCTTCCGCTGGAACTGTCGCATTTCTATCTCAATCAGTTTGTTAACATCCCCGGTAGCGCCGATGACAGGCGGAATGGGCAGCGGATCAACATAGCGAGTCAATTTGACGGCGCTTCGAACCGGAGTGGGTGAGGCCATAGTCTGACCGAGAGCCGAAACACCCTTCTTGAGGGTGAGCCCTGCCGCGGTGTAGAGGCTGCGACGAAGAAGTCGTCGCCTGCTCAACATGGCTCGAAGCCCAAGCCGATGCCAGTGATTAATGGTGGAATTTGCATTAGCGTGTTCTTCGAATTGCACTCTGAACGATAAGACTGCCTGAGAAATAATACCCATCATCTGTTACGAGTGCGTGAATGGGCTCGTCTGGAGAATCTGATGCCTTCTTCTTGTTAGCTTTTCCGACAGACAACTCCAGTCGACTTAGTGCCAGCAATATCTGGCAGCGGCCTTACCTCTTAGAACACGACGAGATACAGCCGTCCTCTTCAAGAGGTATTGTTGCCCAGGAGTCGACCATTTCATCTAACGAATTGAAATGATTCTTTCAACTCGCGATAACTGTAGAGGAAGCGCGCTGTTTTACCCACCGTCGCATCGTATTCGGGACGCGTCCTTCGCGCAGCTCGGTTGACGACCCTGCGAAGTCCATTCGGAAACCACCTGGTTCGACGATGGTGACCTTGACGCCGAGGGGTCCTACTTCTTTCGCCAGCGTCTCGGAAAAATCCTCCACGCCCCATTTAGCGGCTGCATACGGTGCGCGTCCAATGGGTCCGATGCGACCTGCGATGGAAGTGACCTGCATGATGTGGCCTGAACCCCACCCCCGAAAGTAAGGCAGCACGGCCTTGGTGAGAATAATCACCCCAAAGAGATTCGTTTCAATTTGCGCGCGAAATTCCCCAAGCGTTGTGTGCTCAATAGGAGCAACATTTCGATAACCAGCGTTATTAACCAGAACATCGACAGCCCTTGCAACTGGATACCGGAAATGTGAGGTTTGCGACAAAGCCGTCTTACAGGCACGCTCATTTTGAGACACACGAAATTCGTTGCGCGTCGCGATGACAAAGACTCGAAGAGGATCCTCAGAGAGATTTAGCGTGGTTGGGAAGGTTCCGGATTGCCTGGACCCACTAGGAAGCGAGCGACAGCGCCGAAAAAGCATGATCCGAAGCTCGTTTGTAAATACTTGCCGACTTCACGTTACCTTTCTGCTTCAATGAGGTGCGCAGTGATGAAGCACAATTCTTCAAGATCAGTCGTCCCTTCGAAAATCGCTCATCCAAGCTCCTCTCGCCGCTATTTCATTGTCGACTTCGGCGCTCTTCCACAGTCGCACACCTATGGTCCAACCGACCCCACCGGCTTGCCTTCGAACGCACCGCAATGTGCTCCCCCAGATCCAATGCGGAACGCAGCTGTAATACCATGGCCTTTATGCAACTCCCCATATCCGCTTTAGCCGCAGCCGTTATGTCCGCTCTTCTGTGCTCCAGCGCCTTCTGTCAGGCCAGTGCACCCTTTATGTTGCAGGAGTTGGGGCACGGAGCATGGGCGGCGATCGACAACCCGGCAGCGAAGGCTGATGGAGCCGGGTCGAACTCAGGCTTCGTGATCGGGTCCGAGAGTGTGCTGGTCGTTGACACGTTCGAGAACCCAGCGGCGGCGAAAAAGATGCTGGAGGCTATCCGCGAGAACACAAAGCTGCCGGTGCGGTACGTCGTGAACACGCACTATCACTTGGACCACGTGGCCGGAAATGCGATCTTCGCCGAATCAGGAGCCACGGTGATAGCGCAGGAAAACGTCCGCGTATGGGAGCGGACAGAGAACCTGAAGTTCTTCGGCGCGAAGATCACGCCGAAGCAGCGAGCGTCGGTGGAAGAGCTTTATCTTCCCGACGTGACGTACGCGCAAGATGCGACGGTATACATCGGAAGCAAGCGTGGTCTGACGTTGCGGGCGATGCCAGGTCATACTGGCGGCGATACGGTCGTCTACGATGCGGAGGCGAATGTAGTTTTCTGTGGCGACCTCTTCTGGAACCACACGCTGCCCAATCTGATTGACGCATCGACCAAGCAGTGGATCGACACTCTTGACGCGCTCGTGCGCGAGTATCCTTCGGCGAAGTTCGTTCCGGGCCATGGCGAAAAAGTGGGAGATGTAGCGGATGTGCGAGCGTTTCGCGATTACCTCATATTTCTTCGTGAGGCAATTACAAGTGCGCAGGCAGGTGGGGCAAACAGCGACGCCGTGTTGAAGGCGGTACTGCCTCAGGTGCGCGCAAGATATAGCGATTGGGCATTCCTCGATTTTGCCGAACCTGACATTCAGCGGACAAACGAGGAGCTTCGCGGAATCAAGAGGCTTCCGCCGCAGCCTGTCCGATGACTGCAGTGCCCGGCCTCTTTTGTGTTCAGCCGCTTCAAAGCCTGAAGGGATGATTCAGCCTCTACGCTGGTGCGGGAGCGGGCGAGGTAACTTTGCCTGCACGGGTAGCTCGCGAAAAGCCGGCTTTAGCGGCACTGATCCAGTCCTCGCGTACCATCATGATCGCAACCAAGTGCGTGGATTCCACCATCTGCGGACAGATGGACTGGGAGGCCGAGTGACTTCCATCCTTTCGACAAACCACCATCCGTCAAAGTGGGCGGCGTAATCATTCCCACGTATGTCAACTATCGAGACGTCGCAGGTATAAGCGCTCTGAGCTCGCCTGGAATCGGGCTCGGTCGATTACGCCGCGATCATAAGTCAAGGTTAGCGTGGCTGACTGGACTAACTTCCAGTCCGATCCTGCACTCTCAAACGCCTTACCGACGAGAGATTGCAAAGACTCGATGTTCCGCACCTTGGGCGGATAATGCACTCATCGAGATTCGAAATAGGGTAATCCTCTCCGTTTCCGGTCGTACGGTCGTCTTCAGCCAAATCTGATCTGCCAGCACGCGCGAACATGGCTCAAGAGCGCATATTCTGAGCGGCCCTTTCTGCACTGTCCTTTCGGAGCCTGCCCAGCACATCGGTCAGGATCGAGCCAGCGAAAGGTGAAAAGAGGTAGAACGCGGTGCCGCTTTTTTCGTCCCAATGTTGATTCCATGTTCCCGATGCCGATCAGTTCCGTTCCTGCAGGAAGGCAGCGATGTGCTTATTGAGGAACTCCTGGTCGGCGGGGCTGGCGCCGGCGCCTGCGGGATGTCCCCAGAGCGACGGGATCGGGACGAGGTTGCAATGGGGGATGAATTGCGCTTCGTAACGGGCATCCGTCACCGGAAAATACAAGTCCGTCTCAGAGGGCATGTAAAGCACCCGGGCCCTGATGGACCGGAGGGCCTTCTTCTCATCGCCATCGAAGCCGGGCGTGGTGCCCACGTTGTTCTTTTCCCAGGTACGCATCTGCAGGATGAGATTGTTCGCGTCGGCACCGGGGATAAAGTGCGTCTTGTACTGTTCCACCACGCTTTCGAAGGTTGTGCCCGCGGGATGATCGGTTCTCCACAGTTCCTTGCGCCACCACTCCTGCGAATAGAGCCACGCGGTCCAGACGATGGCGAATGCCTGGATGCCCTTCTCCGGCTCGGTGGTGTAGTCGCCATTGTTGAAGGTAGGATCGGTGGTCAGTGCCGTGATTTCGCTCTCCAGGCGCACGATGCCGTGGCCGTACGTTTTGGCCGTGCCCGAGGTCGCCACGATGCGGTCCATGAAGTCGGGATAGGAGACGGCCCACTGAAAGGCCTGCTGCGCGCCCATGGAGAAGCCGATGACGGCCTGCAGGTGCGAAACGCCTAGTTCTTTGGTGAGCAGTTCATGCACGGCATTCACGTTGTCGCGAATGGTCATGACCGGAAAGCGTGGACCGTGATAGGGCTCAGGCGTGTTGCTCGGCGACGAAGAGCGCCCGTTGCCAAACAACTCGGTGGCGATAAGGAACTGCCGGTTGGGATCGAGCGCCTTGCCGGGACCGATCAGCCATTCGTAGCCATGCATCTCGGCCATGTAGTGGGAGGGCAGAAGGATCGCGTTGTCCTTTGCGGCATTGAGGTGGCCGTAGGTGCCATAGACGATCTTCGTTTCAGGAAGCACGACGCCACTCTCAATGCGGAAGCTGTGCAGGACAAAGGTGTGTTCGACAGGCTCAGGCTTGGAAGCCGCGGATTGAGCCGCGACCGGCAATGAGGTAATAGCGAAAACGAGTGCAGCAAAAACTTTCATTGTGTTCCTTGAGTGGGGTTGCGGATCGATCAGTGCTAGTTGAGGAAGCCTTCGACGACGCTGCGATACTTGTCCGGTTCTTCGTATGAGGGCAGGTGGCTGCTCTTTTCGAAGAACACGATCTGCGCGCCGGAAATGGCGTGAGCCATGCGCCACGCGGTAAGAGGGGCGACATTCATGTCGTAACGGCCGGTGATGACCAGGACCGGGAAGTTGAACTTGGGAAGTGCGGAGGTGAGATCGAGGTTCTCGGTGGCCTTCTCTACGGCCTCGCCCACCGCAGGCTCATAGCCGAGGTCTCCCATCTTGGCCATGTAGGCATCGCGCTTCTCGGGTGAGTAGAAGATCATGCGGAAATGATTCCGGAGTTGAGCGCGCGCGGCCGCGTCGGGGTCCGTAGCAAGTTTCTTTGCAACCTCGGCATCCTGCTCTTCAATGTCAGGAAAGGTCTGCGGCAGCAGGTGCACAATGTCTTTCCAGGCCGGGGGCGCGGAGTCCGACAGGACGAGCCGATCAACGTGCTCGGGATGCGCGGCCGCATAGGCCATGACGAGCAGGCCTCCATAGGAGTCGCCGACGAAGGCCGCTTTCTGAAGGCCAAAATGAGTGCGCACGGCTTCGAGATCGGCGACCTGCGCGTCCATGTCCTGCGATGCGCCGGCCTGCATGTGCTGCGATGCGCCGGTGCCGCGTTGGTCGTAGAAGATCACGAGCCTGTGCTGCGCGATCTGCTGCCAGAGATCGTTCATGAGCATATAAGCATGGGACAGGCCCGGGCCACCGTTGACGGCGATCACCGGTGTGGCGTCGGCCTGTTCTCCGAAGGCTTCATAGCCGATGTCGACTGCGGGAGTGTGGATGACACCGGTAGCATGCGGAACGGACTGCGCCGGCGCGGTGAACGCGGCAGCGGCCAGGGCAGCATAAGAGAGTAGTTTGAGCAAACGCGTACCTCGCATAAGAGGATTGCTTCCAGCATACGCGGGCAGCCGCGCAAGCATGAAGGGACTGGATTGCGCGTCGCGATGCTCTTGGACGGCTGCGATTGAACTTGGCTCAGCCCGAGGATGAGCGTCAAGACGTCCAGCGTCAGGGATCTTGGCAGCCCGAGTCTCAACTGTTCACTTCAGGACTGAGCGCAAATCGAGGGTTCCGGAGAACAGACAACCGAACCGATCATTCACTGGTTCCTCTAGATTTTGCTTGCATCCCAGGTAACGCTCCGAAGTTAGAACTAAGATGTGGCAGGGGAGGACTGACTCCGCTACAGACCGCCACCCTGCACGTGACACCACCTTGCACATGTCCTCCGCAGGTCAAGTAGTGGGGTTATTGTCGTTAACGTAAACAGAAATTTGTGCTGGCCTTCCAAATTTACGCCCTAGTTTTCTTCTCTCTGTACCGCATGAAAGGGAAAGGTACAAATATCCACATTTACAAGGATTTTTATCCAACAAACAAATTACATTCTTTTTCTTGACTGACGTAAAAGTGCAAATCTAAATTCGGAGTGTTTCACCTGAAGATCCACATATATCGTTTACGTTACCGTCATATACAAATGCCGAACTTCACTTTTACCTGAGTTCAAATTGCCAGGAGGCAAACCCCATGCAGACCAGGCTTCGCGGTTTTGGTTCGTTCCAGACTCGCAAATACATTTGTCCCCTATTTCTAGCCGCGATCGGATTGCTCTTTCCGCACTCATCTGCGCAGGCGCAGGTGAACGGCGTAGGGCAGAAACCCTATCTTGGTTGGAGCACATTCAGTGAGCAGACCATCAACGGCAGTTTTCTTACCCAGGCCAACATTCAGGCGCAATCTGATGCCCTGGCAGCCTCGGGGCTTCAGCAGCATGGCTTCCAATACATCAATATCGACTCGGGATGGATGTCTACTTTTGATGCGAACGGTCGACCGATTCCCGCTGCTCCGAACTTCCCTGACATTAAGGCATTAATTGATCACATCCACGCGAATGGCCAGAAGGCTGGCATTTACTGGATTCCCGGCATTGAGCAGCCGGCGGTCGACGGTAACTTTCCTATCCTTGGAACGCCGTACACGACACAGCAGATTGTCGCCATTCCGCTGGCGCAGGGCAATACCTTTGCGGCTCCGCCACCCAATCCCTTCCACGATAAGATTGATTTCACCAAGCCGGGCGCGCAGGAATATATCAACTCAATTGTGGATCTCTTTGCCTCGTGGGGCATTGACTTTATCAAGCTGGACTCAGTGGCTCCGGGCTCAGATGTCGATAGCCTTGCCATTGATGATCGTCCCGACGTAGAAGCATGGTCGAAGGCCATTGCACAGAGCGGGCGGCCTATCTGGCTGACGATATCGTGGGATATCGACCAAGACTTCCTTAGTACATGGCAGCAGTTCTCGAATGCTCGCCGCATCGACCAGGACATTGAATGCGAAGGCGGCTGCGCCACACTGACCGACTGGCCACACGTGGTTCTACGCGAGTATGAGGCCGTAGGCTGGGAGCATAATGCGGGTCCGACAATGGGCTGGAACGATCTGGATACGCTGGATGTGGGAGACGGCACACTCGATGGCCTTACGCAGGATGAGAAGCAGTCGGCCATCACACTTTGGGCCATGGTAAACGCGCCGATGTACTTGGGCGGCGACCTGACAAAGCTGGACAGCTTTGCTAAATCAGCCCTGAGCAACAATGAGGTTATCGCGATTGATCAGTCGGGACATCCGGCTACGCAGGCGCGTGGCGGCTTCACGCCAGTCTGGGTCTCTGATACAGATGACGGATTTGAATATGTGACGCTCTTCAATCTGAATGCCTTTCCTACCAGGGTGACAGTGAAGTGGAGCGACCTGGGTTTTGCCACTGCCGCTAGCGTGCGCGATGTGTGGAATCGGATCAACCTGGGCGGCTTCTCCACCAGCTTCAGCACGGTTCTGGTAGGCCATGGATCGCGCGTGCTCAAAGTTCGGCGTGTGGGCAGCGTTCCGGAGCCTGAGGGGACTGTTTACGAGGGTGAGTCAGGCATCTTTACCGGAACCGCTACCGTGAGCAACTGCTCGGCCTGCTCAGGAGGAGCCGAAGCCGGATTTCTGGGTGGCGCTCCGGGCACGGATACCGTCACCTTCAACAATGTGGAGGTCCCACGCGCTGGAACTTACCTCATGGAGGTGGATTACCTCACCGAAGACCCACGCGCGTATGAATACAACGTCAACGGCGGGCCGTCGGCGACGCTGAACCTGGGCGGAGGGAGCTTCAGTCTTCCAGCTTCCACCACTGTTCCGGTCACACTGAAGAAGGGGCTCAACACGATCACCTTCGGGAATGCCGGGACCTTTGCGCCGGGACTCGACCGCATCATTATCCGTGGAAACGGTGACGCGATTCCCAGTGCATCCACTACCTATGAGGCCGAGGCCGCGACGCTGACTGGAACGGCCAGCGTGGGCGGATGTCCGTATTGCTCGGGAGGCGCGATTGTCGGTAGCTTTGGAGCAGGTGCGGGCAATAGCGTGACCTTTAATAATGTGACAGTTGCTGAGAGCGGCATGTACCAGCTTGAGGTGGACTATGCCACGCAGGGTCCACGCACCTTCTTCGCAACTGTCAACAATGGTACGCCGATCGAGCTTGATCTCAACGGCAGCACCTTTAGCGATCCACAGCCCATCGTCATTCCGGTGCAGCTCCATGCCGGGGTCAACACTATTTCGTTTGGTAACCCTAATGCGGGTGGATTTGCTCCGGGGCTGGACAGCATTACTGTTGCTCCTATTGTGGGCACTCCAGACTTGAGTGCAGCGGTTACTGGCAAAACAGGACCCACGGGCCTGCGCCTGTGGCAGGTTGCGCTGGCCAATGGAGGCAGTTCGGTCGCGACACAGACGCTGCTGAACAACTTCACGATTGTTCCCAATACGGGCAACCATGGCTGCAGGGCAAGCGTTCTGCTGCCGATGCCGCTTTCGATCGGACCAATCGCTCCTTCATCGACACGCTCGGTTGAGGTGCCGATCTCGTTCGCCCCGGGGTGCGGGGAGAGCGATACCTTTTCGGTGCAAGCGGTCTTCTCTGCAGGCAACGGAAGCGGCGTAGGCACCTTAGCAGTAAGCAACGAAACTGAATAACTTCTAACCAGAAAAGCCGAAAGGGTCTTCTTTCTGGAAGGCCCTTTGGTATTCACTGGCGAGCGAACCAGATAACAGACCAACCTCGATCACTCACCGAACTACCAATTGCTATTCAATATCCATAATCCCAATCAGAATCACCGCGCCCGCGGCTTCCTTCTAACCTCCTTATCGAAAACGCCTCGGACTAACTTCACAGGCCTACTCCAAACTCGTCTCCGAGGCGTTTCCGATCAAGGCTAAAACTCGGTGCCAGCCAGCTCTGGAATGTTGAAGCTAAAAGGAATCCTACCCTGAAACCACGGTTTTACGGTATGTCTGTCGGTTGAAACGACATCAACCGGATTCGCGCTGGCAAGAGCACCCACGTGCAGGTCAGCCACCTCGCTGAGTGAATCCGCGCGACGAGAATGCTGTATCCAGAGCACGGAAGCAATCACAAGAAAAACTGCTGCTGTCGCCAGTGTTAATACGAAGCGAGTCCTCCACCAGCTCTGCTGCGGCTTAGCAATCTGTTGTTGTACCTTCCGACGGAACTCGGCGCTGGGGGTGAATCGGGCTCGCGCGGCGCGCAGGTTCCGTTTAAGAGCGACCAATTCTGAGAGCTCTGCGGCACACCGTGGACACACGCCAATGTGTTGCTGAAGAGTGCTCGCCTGATCCGGCGAAAGTTCGCCATCCAGATACTGTGCTAGCGTCATTACATCTTCATCACAATGCATTCTGAGATCTCCCCGGCGCTTTTGCTCTCAGCGCATGGCGCAGCGCATTTTTTGCCCTGTAGAATCGTGACATGACCGTGCCGATTGGCAAGGACAGTATTTCGGCAATTTCTCCACTTCGCAGAGCAGGATGATTTCGCGATACTGAGCCGATAAGGGTGGCCAACGCATCCACCACCAGTTGCTGATTCTCATGCCGCAAAAGCAAGGGGCCTCCGGAGTGTCAGTCTGTGCAGTAGTGAACTCCACATCTGTATCTTCGTCTTCAAGCCATGAGGTATTTTAAGCCATCAAGGCGCTTCGCGAAGTCAGGAGCGTATTGCTCAAGATGCGGCGCATCCAGGCACGGAGATTTGTGTCCTCCTGAAACGACTTGAATCCTCGCAGCGCCTTCGTATAGGTCTCCTGCACCAGGTCCTCGGCTTCAGAACGATCGCCGGTCAACCAATGAGCAAGGTTATAAAGTGGGCTGAATAATGGCATCGCCATCTGCTCCAAAAACTCAGGATTCATCCATTCCTGCCGGTATTCCTCTGCGCGAAAAAAGTCAGGGACAAGACTATTTTCCGGATGCCAGCTTGAGATACCGGATGATGTCCGCTCGTTCATCAGCCTTCGGGACCCGGTAGGCCATGTCGTTATCTGCGATCAGCGAGTCGGTATCGGTGAGCCACTTGTCGAGTGAATCATCGTCCCAGGTAACATGTGCTGATTGGAGCGCCGCCGAGTATTTGAAACTTGAAATTTTGCCTGCCTGCCTACCGTAGACTCCGCGAAGCCGTGGACCCTCCTTATCTCGATCGAGAGAGTGACATCCGGTACAGCGTTTTTCAAAAAGCTCTTTGCCACGATCTGCATCACCTGTGGCATGGCTCAGATACGGGAAAGCCAGCAGTGCAATCAGCATCGCCGTGCAGGCGAATAACCCAAACATCGAATTGCCAGTAAGGCATACCTCTCGTCGCAGACTGATAGCCAAATGAATATGTTTCATCTTTCCGAAAACCTCGTATAGTTATGGTTCCTGTAGTACTGCCTCACCTCTGACTCGCTTGCGTTCCGCCCTTGCCCAAACATAGAGAAGCTGCTGCTCTTCCGTTGTGAGCCGCGCTTTCGGATGCAGCAGCAGATAGTGACGTAGCGGCATCTCCCCGCTCCGTGCTTCAGAGCCGATCTTTGTGAGCAGATCGATCTGGCTTTCACGGCTGTATTCTTCCCACCATGACAGATTCAAGTGATTCCGTCCTTCGAATACGTCATGTTCCACGAGCCAGGATGATGGAGCGATCCGGCTGTAAACCGGCCAATGCGTCGCCTCCGTATGACAGTCTATGCACTTGGTCTCGAGTACCTCGCGCACCTCGGACGGTACATTGGCGCCGGTCAGGATCCTCCGATCGGGTTGAGAGATCGCGCGGACATTTCCCCATGGATGAAGCAAGGAAAGAGGCGGTACTGTCACAAACGCCAAGCCAATCACAGTCAAAATCTTCCCCAAGGTCATACAAGCCCTGACGAAGAAGCGGTTGCTGCTCCCTCAGACAGCGTCGAATCCACGACGGCTAACTGATGCCGTTGCGCCACATAGTTGACTTCCGTGATTCCGAGCACGCTGCGCAGCTTCTCAGCAGGCACCTTCATTGGGCCGGGCGAGGGTGCGGCGCCCGGAGCAGGTTGAGGGAATGCGGTCGACATCGCAGTGTGAAATGTTGCATTGCCTTCCACCTTTTGCATGACCTGATGAATGTGCCCATTAAGGACCGTGACTGAACCGAATCGTTTGAGGAAAGAGAAGGCTTGCTCGCTGTCCGATGTGCCCCAGCCCCAGGTTGGATATACGGCCCAGAGCGGAATATGCGCGAAGAGCACAATCGGTGTGCTGTTCTTGCGCTGGCTCAAGCCCTTCTTTAGCCAGTCGAGCTGCGCCTGACCGAGTTTCCCCATCCCTTCCAGCTCAACTACGTTCACGAGGCCGATGAAATGTACGCCCTTGTGGTCGAAGCTGTACCATCCATTTCCGGAAGAGCCCTTGCCATATCGCTCAAGGTAGGCCTTTCCGTCGTCGACGGAGGTGTCGTGCTCACCGGGAACGTAAAATATCTGCCGCTTGGCGCCTGTCAGCACTTGATCCATCGTGTCGAATTCAGCGGGTTTTGAAGAGTGCGTTAAATCACCTGTATGGATCAGGAAATCTGGGGAACTGGGAGTTGCAAGTATCTTGTTGACTGCGGCCTGGAGCGTTCCAGTAACATCCGCGTTGGCTGGTTTGTTAAAGCCAATGTGGCTATCGCTGATCTGGACGAAACTGAAGTCCTCTTGCTTCTGCTGATGCATAGCTGATCCAAAGGCGCGCGACACTGGCACTCCTCCGGCCAGGCTCCATACAAGACCAGTTCCCGCCCACGCCATGCATTTAAGAAAGCCGCGACGGTCAATGCCATCGGACGTTGAAGAAGATTGGTCAGTGTCAAGAACTACTCTTTCAGAATGACTCTCTGAATTCTTCTCTTTCATGCTCTGTAGTGCTCCTCTGATGTGTTTTGAAATTCACTTATGAAAACTGAGAGGAGGGAGTTTTATTCCAGGTATTTTGAAAAGGAAGCATCTGTAGCAGATCGTTGTTTGCTAGGCGTGATCGGTCCCAGTTTTACGTGAGTAGGGGTTAAAATAAGCTCTGCGCCGTGGGAATATTGGGCACGCTGCAGCTAAGAAAACTACAGGATATCTAGCGTTCTTCGCAGGCGCAGTTGCATGTGCCAGGCAACGGAAAGTGCTGGGACGGCCGCAAATCAAAAATCTCGATCCGCGGCCGTCGTCAGAGTGTCTGTTGTTGCCTGAATCAAAGCGGCTCCCGCTTACTTCACACTGACACTCACAGCGGTCGTTGCCGTGGTCGCGCCGCTGGTGCCCGTCACCGCGATGATATAGTTTCCGGGGGCCGTGCCGGGATTGGTTGTGCCGGGGCTGGTGGGAGCAATGGCCCGGTTATTCATGGCCCAGCACCCAGCCGCTCCCGCAATGACAGCGAGCATCCACAGGCTAAGCAGCGTTTGCCATCTCCAGCGGATAGGCAGCACAGGGAGAAGGAGAGCTGCCACGATGATGCTGCCCGTAGAGGCAAAGATTTGCTGCAGCGGGTTGTACCCCGACCGGCGCGACGCTGACGGCCGTGTTGGTCAGCGTGAAATTCGGCGTGACAGTAGGCGGGGGCTTGGTAACTGTGTAAGTCCGACCAACCGGTTGCTGAAGGTGCCAGTGCCGGTCTCATCCATGCCTCCCATCGTCATCTCCTTCTCACCATCAAACTCAGCAGCGAACGACACGTTGAAATAAACTACGACATATTTACCGGCGGTTGTCGCGGAAGTGCCTACACCACCGTGCATTGACTGTTGCTAAGAGGGACAGTCGATCCTGAAGTGATATAACTGCCGACTTTGGTACCACTCAACGCTGGTGTGAACGTCACATAAAACGTTACATTGTTTCCGGAGATATTCGCGGAAGATAGACTAGCGAGCACCGTGCACTGGGAGTTGCCCACAGTTTGATCAGTTCCGACACCATTACCTCCCAGGCATGGTGATCGACCTTCGGTGATCGCGTTCGATCTTCATGCACATGAAACTTGGCTCTGCCTTCCAGTCGGTGCCCTCCAGTATTTCCCAGGTCACGGTGAACCGACGTGAGTCATTGACGACATATTGAATGCGATGCGGGAGAGCTAATTGATCTTTGTCATTTGTCGACGTAAGCATGAGCTTTTTCCCGCTCCAGCCCTCGGTGAAGTAGGTTATTGAAGTCGGATCATCCGCATCGATCATGAGGAACCGACTCTTGTCCCGGTCGTATCCGACTAAATAGGTGCCGTTGAAGTCATCCTGACTTTCACGAATCTCTGTCCATAGTCCCGGTAGACGAAGTGCGGTGCCTCCGGTGGAACGATGTTGATTTCCCACTTCTAGATGTGCGATCGAAGCGCCAGCTCCGCAAGTCCATTGGCCGTTGAAATCAAGCCCCTGAGGAGGATGCAATCTCCGATCCACAGGAATAATCATTTGAGCTCCTGCTCGCGGGAATACTGCTATCAAGCCGGCAAATCCGACAAGGATTGCAAATCCTATGCGAATTTTTCGCGCGGTTCTCCCTTTCAGATCATCTGGGTGTCCTGCCTTCGGATGGGCGCTGCAAAGGATTCTGGCCTTGCCGCAGCGTTTGTACTCGCAGTCACGGCGAGCGATGCGTCGCAGTCGTGGGAGTCGCGGCGGTTGGAGATCACCATGCAACGCCACCAGTTTCTCATTCATACAGACCACGGACTCCGTTTCTGACAACGGCTTTCTTTCATGCTCAATGCCGCTCCCTAGGTGCGTGTTGATATCCATCTAGCTAGGGAAACTGAGACAAGGGAGATTTATTCCAGGCTCGTTGGAAAAAGCTTGCTGGCAACTTTCTGCCTCGCAATGAGCCCTGTCTGCGCATTTAAAAGAGTTTCTCGCCCAATGGGGGAATAAAATCCTGCGCACCTCAGTTAGGGAGAGTACAGGGCCTCTGACTCTCCTCGCAGGCGCAGTTGACTACGACAGTCAAAGAGCCCGGGATCAGGAGGAATAAGAATGTACCTTCGTAGGAAGGCTATCTTTCATGGATGCCTTTTGGCAGTGGCAATACGGCTGGCTATAGGCATTACCGGAATCGGTCAACAGTCAGCCAAAGAAGCGCCGGCGGGCTTCAACACTCCCAGCTTCAACAGCGCAGCAAGCATCAGTAATGGAATCGTCGAGCCGCCCGGAGACACGTTTGCTCGGGATCAGAATGTCTATGAGGAAAACGAGGCGGTCAAGGACGGACTTGGACCTGTGTACAACGCCACTTCCTGCGTCACTTGCCATCAGAATCCGAATAGTGGGGCAGCCAGCCAGATCACAGAACTCCGGGTTGGACACAATGATGCAAATGGCAATTTCGTAAACCCGATAATCTTTATTAACGACGGGAAAGACACGATTACTGGCCGATCCATTGTCGATGATCGCGCTATCGGTCCGCAGGCCCAGGAGCACATACCTGATACAGAAAACATCCGCACTTTACGAGCTGCCCTCAACACTCTAGGTGATGGATTTGTGGAAGCCATTGACGACAGCACCCTTATTGCGATTGCAGAAGGGCAACCGGAACTGAGCGAGGGAAGAATTCATGGGGAGGTGGTGCAGGCTCCTATTTTCGAAGCTCCTGGACAGACCCGCGTCGGACGCTTCGGCTGGAAGGACCAACACAGCAGCTTGCTCTCCTTTATTGCCGATGCCTATCTCAACGAGATGGGAATCACGAACCGGCTGCGCCCCACGGAGGTTACTCAGGTTCTTAACACCACCACGGGCATTAACGACCAGCCAGATGACCTTGGCTTGGCTGACATCGATCACTTTGCTCAGTTCATACGCGGCACCATGGTTCCACCTCGTGACCTAACGCTTGCAGCAACTCCTGCTGCCATCAAGGGGCAGCAACTTTTCCGCCGGCTGGGTTGCAGCACCTGTCACGTAGAAACTATCATCACGGCACCTGCTGGAACGGTTATCGATGGTGGTCAGTTTACTGTTCCGGAGGCCCTTGGGGATAAGATCATCCATCCTTTCGGAGACTATCTGTTGCATGACATCGGCACAGGCGATGGAATCGTTCAGGTTGGACCGCAGGACACAGCCAACAAATTGCGAACGGCTCCTCTGTGGGGTTTGCGCGATAAGGCTCGTTTCATGCATGACTTGAAATCTTTGTCCTTGGAGAATGCCATTGAGCGGCACAAAGGCGAAGCACGCGAGGCTGAGAGGCGTTTCGACGATCTGAGTCCGGAAGAGCGAGCGGCGATGATCGCCTTTCTCAATTCTCTGTGATCACGGGCGATGGCAGGTCGGCATCATCGCCGACCCTGTCTTCGTAGCCAAGGGTCGACCGTCTCTCTTCGCAGCGAGACTAAACAGAATAAGAAGACATGTTGCGTGTGCGCATCCGTGTTTATGCAACTTGTGGAACCATTTTGATCCCATAACCAAATTTCACAATTTGAATTCCTTTCTTAGTAACTGGTTGTAACCGGCGAATCATTACGAAAGTCTCATGGCTGCGTGGCTCCGGATAACTTCATGTTCTTCGCCTTTCACTTCCAGAGCCGTGCAACTTGAGAACTAAGGAGTGCAGTAATGCATAAACGGATGCAAAGCATATCCATGCTTTTAGTGCTGGCCACAGCGATATTGCCGATGTATGCCAGTGCGGATGCCAACGACGTAGATAGCGCACACGCAGTCTTTGTCATGTCAAACGCAGCAGATCGAAATGAAGTGATCGCGTTTGCACGGGCCACAGATGGCTCATTGCAGGAGACTCATAGGTTTCCAACTGGTGGCCGGGGAAGCGGTGGCAACCATGATCCGTTGGAATCTCAGGGTTCTCTGACTCTCAGCCAGGATCACTCCCTACTGTTTGCTGTCAATGCAGGAAGTGGCGAGGTTTCTGTGTTCCGGGTTCACGGCTCTACTCTTGTTCTCTCGGACAAAGTTCTATCCGAGGGCAGTGAACCAAACGCAATTGCGCAACACGGAAATCTCGTTTACGTGGTCAACACAGGCGGGAGCAGTAACGTCGCAGGATTTCTCCTGGAAGGAGATCATCTACGTTACATCAAGAACTCGCTTACCTTTCTCAGCACCAATACTTCCGGCGCGGCATCCATTTCCTTGAGTCCTGACGGCCAGTTCCTCGCTGTAACGGAGCGTCTGACCAACAACATTGATGTATTCAGAGTGCTGGCAGATGGCAAACTGTCCCCGATCGTGACCAGCCCGAGTGCTGGCCCGGGTGTGTTCTCGGTCAGTTTTGCGCCCAAGGGGGTCGCGATCGTTTCTGAAACCGGGCCAGCGAACGTGACGAACGGATCAGCAGTTTCTTCCTATGAGATTCTTCCGAACGGCACGCTCTCAGCGATCAACACCAGTGTCCCAACTCTCGGTGCAGCAAATTGCTGGAACGCAGTCACGCCTGACGGCCGCTTTGTCTATGTCTCCAATGCCGGTTCCTCAACTATCTCGGGATTTGCAATCTCCGCCACTGGTGTGCTGTCCGCGCTCCCAGGGACGGTTGTAGGCGAGAATCCCAACGGGGCCGGAAATCTTGACATTGCTGTCAGCGCCGACGGCAAGTTCCTCTACACGTTAAATTCTTCCAATGGAACGATCGGCATCTTCGCGGTCCAGAAGGATGGGACTCTCAGTAGTGTGGGCTCAGCCACCGGCATCGGTCAAGATACTGGATTTAACGGAATCGCAGCGAACTGATAAATTGACCGCCTACGCATCACAAAGTTATGCGCAGGCGGTCTCTCATTCTGAGTCGGATTTGATATCGTGGTTGAAAATTGCCGAGCCTTCATCTGGATTTTCGCTTGGCAATAGATTAGTTGCCAACTTCACCGCACGCGACGAGCGGCATCCGCTTCCTCTGCCATATTCAAAAATAATTGCAAGAACTCGTTCGATTGGCCGATGAAGAGCCCATCCGCAATGAAGCTTTTCGCCGTGGCGACAGCCCCTCCAAACTGGTCATCCAGTGGCCGGATGACAGAGCAGCGTGGCAAGTCTTTACTAATAAATTCACATGGTACGGGAAAGATCAGGTTGGTCTGGAAAAGCGGGCCGCCTGGCGTGACGTTGAAATTCGGAAACGTTAAACCCTTGTCTGTTACGGGAACTTGCGAATTATCAAAACTGAAGGGCGGACCCTGGACAGCGTTGCCCGCAAAATCCACCCATTCCAGAAAGTGAGCTATCTCGTCACCTCCAATACCGAGCGTAATCTTGAGCACCTCCAGATCTCTTACTTTCTGACTCAAACTGGCATAGAGGCTCGAGCCACCCTGCTCGATGTAGCCAAAATGAAATGCTGCAGTATCGGCAATTGCCTGAATATGATTTGGATCATTGAAATCCGCATCCGTTCGGGGAATGGCAGGCCGATTGACGATCTTGATTGCTTGCGGGAACGTAGCACCAAAATCAGGATTTGTAGAACTGCGGTATCGAATATACCAACTCGTGTCGACGTTCAGATGCATGAGATTCGTCAGTCGGCCGATGTTCTGGGCTCCTGTTGCAGTGCTGCCTTGCAAGGTGCGGAATTCATCGAAATTGACAGGGTCCGCGCCTCGCGATTCCAGGTAAGCATTAAGGAATGTGGCGTGGCTGATCTCGTCAATGGTATTGCTGGTGATGTATTGGGAGCCATCGCCGTCTAAGAATTGAAAGGCGAGCTGATAGTTGTTTTGTGTGCCTTCCGTAACTCCACCGAGCTCTGCATATTGTTGCCACAAATCGCTTTCTATAAGCTCGGCAGCAGCTAGAAATCTGAGAATCGCCACATCTCCTTTCAGGAGCTTGGTCTGATTGTCCTGATTTAGGCTCTGTGCAAATGCGGCTTTCGCACCGCCGGGCCACATGGTGCCTGCAGTTGCCACACCTGCCGCAATCACTCCTGTTGATATAAACACCCGGCGGTTCAATGAGGGTTTTTTAGGCTCATTCGAATCATGCATTGTTATTTCATCTCCAATCCGAATCGTTCGCGCGTTGCCGCGCAACCATGAGAACTGAAGAAAGCCGTGTTTATTCCAGGGGTCTAAAAATACCTTTGCCTCTCATCACAAGCAAATGTGTTCTTAGGCGGCGAGGCACCGTCGAAAGTGTGCCAATGCAAATGCAATCTGCCCATCCGCGATCTTGCTGCGGTCACGTAATTAGTTCCATCTTGTGGGGCATCAGTTGTCCAGGGTCATGTGTCGTCCGGTTTCGGGGGCGCACTCTTTCCAATGGCGTCGAGGTATAGACGAAACTCTCTAGGCCGAGGTATTGGACTTATACAGGCTACATGTCGGCGTTGAAAACGATCTCTAACCTTTCAAGACTACGACTGAAGCCCAACCCGACGCACAAGGTTCTGGAAGCGCGGGTCGGAGCGTAGCGGATCAAAGCAGGGCCGCAAGAGGACGCCCGGGTTAAATCGCTCTTCATAACCTCTTTCAAGCGAAGCCATTGCTTGGTCCTTATCGCCTAGAGCTGTATAGATCATGGCAATCGCGGTGGCATCCGCATAGCCAGGGGCTGAGCGCTTCGTGAGGTCGTTTAGTAGCTCTACCGCTTCTGCTTTTTTGTTTGTTGCTGCGTAAGCGCGAGCCAGATTAGCAGTAAATGTCGCGCTCTCTCCGGAGATCTGGATCGCCTTCTGCAGTTCCCCGATTGCCTCCGAAAACATATGCTTTTCGAGATATGCCTGGGCCAACTGATTATGGGCAAAAGCAAAGTCGGGGTCCATCTCGATAGTTTTACGGCTCTGTTCTATCGATTCGTCGGGAAAGTGTGCAATAAGAAGAAGCTCTGCCAAATCGGCATTGATGATAAGAGAAAGAGGATCCAGGTTTTCCGCTTTTCGCATTTCGGCGATGGCCTCGCTGTTCCTCCCTAGCAGGCTCAAGTGCCAGGAATACCAATGGTGCGCAGTTGCATAGCCAGGGTTGAGCTCGATCGCTCGTCGGAATTCCCTGTCAGCAGCCTCGAAATTCCAGTCGAAGCCATCGAGACAGAATGCGAGCGAAGCGTGCGCTTCGCTCAGATTGTCGTCCAATTCCAGGGCTTTCATGGCCGCGGCTTTTGCTCTGGGCATGGCTTCTTTCGAGGTCATCACTGCATATTGCCAATCGCCCGCGAGAGCATAGGCATCGGCCAGTCCACTGTAGGCCGCTGCGTATTTTGGGTCTTCGGCAATGGCTTGGTTGAAGTAATAGACGGCCTTCTTTAATCCGTCCGCGCTCCGCTTGTTCCAAAAGAATCGCCCCTTCAGATAATTCTCATAGGCATCGGGGTTGACCGCCTTCACACTTCTCAAGGCCTCTTGCTCCTGCGGGGTCACCTCGATACGGATTTGTTCGGCAATAGTTTTGGCAACTCTCTTCTGGAGGGCTAAGGTGTCACGCAGATTTCCCTCATAGCTGTCTGCCCACAAGTGCTTATCTGCTGGTGCTTGGATCAGCTGAGCCGTAATCCGAACTTGGTCGCCGAAGCGCAACACGGTACCCTCTACTACCGCGTCTACGTTCAACTCTCGTGCGATCTCGGGAAGAGGCTTGCGCACTCCTTTGTACCCCATCACAGAAGTGCGGGAAATTATTCGTAAGGCACGGATCTGCGCCAGATCCGTGATTAGCTCGTCGGTCATGCCATCAGCGAAATAGTTCTGAGAAGCGTCGCCAGATAAGTTGTCCAGCGGGAGCACGGCCAGAGACCGAATGACGGTGGGTGGACGGGCACCAGAGCGAAATCGCCAGACTGCGAGGATTGCCAAACTCAGAACCAGCGCTAGGACAAAGATCACTCGACGCGTCGGCCACAGCCGGGGTTTGGTCGTGACGGTCAGCCCGGCGTCTTGAAGCTGACGCCCAGGCTCCGTTCCAAGCAGGTCTCCAGTCGCAGATTCTGGCCTTTTGGTCGGGGCGTCTGTATCGACAATCGCCACTTCCGCAATGAAGCGATAGCCACGTTTCGGAAGAGTCTCAATATACCGCGGATTCTCAGCCGAGTCTCCTAACGCACTACGAAGCTTTGCGATCGCGATGTTGACAGCCTGGTCAAAATCGCCAAAACTCTCGTTGGCCCAGACACGGCTACGCAATTCCTCCCGAGTGATGACTTCTCCCGGACGCTCCAGCAAGATTTCCAGCAGCTTCATAGGTTGCTGCTGCACTCTGATTTTCACGCCCGCTTTGCGTAATTCGCCCGACTGCAGGGCAACTTCAAAAGTTCCAAATCGGACAACTGACGGATGCCGCAATGGTTCCATATAGCATTTCGGGCTTCGCACGGAAGTCTAGCACCTGTCTGCACAAAAGTCTTAGGGAGTTATTGGGAACGAGAACTCTTTCATTGTGCCCAGTGACTAGGATATGTGCCCAGACAACTTATTAGCCATCAACCGCTTGCACGGGAAGGTGCTGGATATGTGAAGAAAAGCCTCAGTGACTTGAAGTCCGACTCCCTCGCGCGTCAGAGTGTTGGCGACCGGATTTTGCATTGATTCGGGAGAATGCAAATGAGACGTCTTGATCTTGGGCAACCGGGAAAGGCCCGATTAGAAACTTTCTCCTCACAGAACGATACATCATTCACAACGTTCGAAGAATTAGCCATGCCACTGCTCGATTCCCTTTACCATTATGCGCGCTGGCTTGTTCACAATCAGAACGACGCCGAGGATCTCGTACAAGAGACTTATCTAAAGGCTCTGCGGCATTTCACATCCTTTCAGCCAGGCACCAATTTCCGTGCATGGATGTACCGAATCTTGCGCAACACGTTTTTAACATCGCGCACCGGACTGAGGGCAGCCTCCACAGTTTCCCTTGATTCGGCGGAAGAGGGATTCGAACTGGCAGTTGAGATGCAAACCCCCGAAACGATTCTAATGAACCACTCAAATTCTCAACTGGTACAAAGTGCCATCGACAATCTGCCGGTGCATTACCGGGAGGCCCTCGTTCTTTGCGACGTGGAAGAGATGTCCTACCGGGAGATCGCAGAAATATTGCAGATCCCCATAGGAACTGTTATGTCACGGTTAGCTAGGGGCCGGAAGATAGTCCGCGAGTCGCTCCATAGCACTCCTCCTGCACTCCTATCGATGTACTTTCCTCAGTGCGCCGTGTGCGAGGAAGAAATAATTGATGCTGCAGCGTTGTGATCCAGTTCAGTCCAAAACTTCCATGTTTGATGCTGTCTGTTTTGTGAGGTGAGAGATCCGGTTCGTGACCACTGTCGAAGTCACATCCACCCAGTTGGTATAGCCCGTTAGGGTTTAAACACTTGCATCATCAACTCGCCTTGTACCTGATCGAGTTGTTTCAAAGTGGACTGAAGGTTTGGCCGGTCTTCCAGCGAAGCGTTGTGAAGAATCTCATTGAGGCGAGATGCTGTGTGACGCAGCAGGATTTCAGTATTCTTCGATTTTCGCGTGTCGTTTGCCATGTCCACGTGAATCTTCTGGGCATAGTCCTGCACGGCTTGCAGCGTGTCAGATGCATGCTTGAAGCCGCCTGAAGACAACTCCTCACCGGCGATTTCCGTCATGTCGTGGACGATTTCCGCATACAGAAAACACTGCACTTTGGGGGAGGCCTGGGCTGCCTTCGCCTCAAGCTGAAGAAGTGCCTGAGGATCAGGAATCTTTTCATTTGCACCGTACGCATTCGCGCTTGAGACTAGTAAAACTGCTGCGGCTGCGATTACGAACCTCATGGGCACCTCCTCAGCCGCCACTGAAAACGTTTATTGTTCGAACAGCGCCATCGATAAAGATGTCATGGCGATGAGGGTCTTGCTCCACGTGTCACAGAAGGCAGACATTGTTGACCTCTGACGGTTCTGCCCTCAAGCAGGGCGGCGTTGGAAGTATGCAGATTGTGGTGTAGTCAGCAAAATTGGTTGGGAGTGACGTAAGCGCACAAGCACATCGTTCGTCGTCTCTTGCAAGCGAGCTTTCGGCACATGAAATTTGCGGGAGGCCTTGGAGGTCAGCCGGCATAGATGATAGCGATTCGAAATATGGGCAAGTGCCCCGAACACTAAATCAGAGCGCATACTTTATTCACCTGGAGCTACCTTTCATCCTGTGTCTACCGATAAAAACTGGGGTGACGTGGGATTATTCCCTGATTCCAAGCAAGAGAACAAAATTTATATCCTTCTTGCTGATCTGGAGAACGGCGGTTCAACGTGAGACAGTCGAAGCTGATCATACGGCAGACCATGGCTGACAGCTGACGGAAATGCAACTGATCCGCGCAAGAGTTGAATAATGGCTCTCTCTCGTTGGTTCTACCAACAACGTGCAGCAACGACTTGTTCCTCGCGCAGAACATCACACAAGCGATTGCAGTCCTATCCTGGAATCTGGAAGTACCGCAACACGCCATTCTTTATTGATCATCTGTGTGGTTAATTCCTGCTTTTTCAGGCCTCAAGCCCGATCAGAAATGCTGGCACGTTCACGGTATAGGCCAGAAGCTGCTTCCGGTTGAACTTGGTCCGCACCAGCACCTTGCCGGCAGTGTCAAGTGCCACGAGATGAAATGTTGTCTTGCCCAGGTCGATGCCAACCGAATGTACCTGCATGTAGATGATCCTCCTTCTTAAATGCTGCCACCTTGAGTCACCCGCTCTCGCAGGTGAGTCAAGCGGCGGACCATCTCATTAGCCGATATGAACGATGCCGCCGCAGCAGCTTGGTTCATGTGCATTTGGATTATTCGGAGCTTCCAGGCTTGGATTCTACGAATTCTTGCGCACACTCTAAAAATCAGCAGGAATGCCTGGAATAAATCTGCGCAAACCTAGTTAACGAGTACATCGACATCTGTCTGGTTTAAGAAAGATCATCCATGCGGTTTCAGCGAACTTTGATTGGAGGCGGAGAGCTGCCCGCCCTCTTGCGCCCTTTGTGGTGTTTCATTGCGGTAGTCTCTTTCGGCCAGAGTGTTGGACTGCTGCCTGCGTGGGCAGCGCCCGCCCCCACGATAACAACGCTGTCCGTCATCTCCGGTGGAAACGCAGTGGCGTCAGTTGCATCTGGAAGCGTGGTCACTCTGACGGCAACCGTTATGGCCGGCAGCACTCTGGTCACGCCGGGCCAGGTCAACTTCTGCGATGCGACGGCCAAGTTCTGCACGGACATCCATCTGTTGGGCACGGCGCAGTTGACCGCCAACGGTACGGCGACGCTGAAATTCCGTCCTGGGGTTGGGAGTCACAGCTACAAGGCGGTTCTTGCCGAGCCGGCCGACCTTGGGCCCAGTGCTTCGACTGCATCGTCGCTCACAGTGATGGCGTCGCAAGGGACGGGGCAACTGGCCACAACGACGTATCTCGAAGCCGGCGGGGTCCCAAACATCTTCTCATTAACGGCGACAGTGCCGGGCAACGGAAATACTTTGCCGACGGGCATGGTGTCGTTTGTGGATGCAAGCAACGAGAACGCAATGCTGGGGACGTCGGCGTTGACGAGTGAAACGGGCGCCGGCTTCGCGGCTTCCTCACTTTTGCCTGTCGCCTCACAGAACAGCGGTAACACTGTCTTGACCGCTGACTTCAATGGCGACGGAATCCCGGACCTGGTGATACTCGGAAGCGGCATCTCCGTGCTCCTGGGCAACGGGGACGGCACATTCACAGCAGCGCCCAGCCCTTCGAATGACTTGCCGGGAGCCATTGCGGTGGGAGACTTCAACGGAGATGGCATTCCCGATCTGGCCGTAGCGCCTGCCTTTGATGAGGGTAATAGTGAGGTGCTTTTGGGCAACGGGGATGGAACCTTCACCATCGCGGGTGGAAGCTTCGGGATCGGCAGCGATACGGTTACGTCCAATGCCATCTCTGTAGGGGACTTCAACGGAGACGGCAAGCTGGATCTAGTCGAGACCTGCGCAAGCGGCGATGATCAGCCATGCAACCTACTCCTGATTCAGTCCGGCAACGGAGACGGAACCTTTACGCTGTCCTGCGAGACCCCCTTGCCGTTCGCCGGCTCCCAATCGATGGCCGTGGGTGACTTCAATGGAGATGGACAACCCGACGTGGCGGTGATCAACTCCGGCGCGAATGGCGTGAACGTCTTCCTGAATAAAGGGGGCTTTCTTTCCGCGGTGTTTGCAAGCCCGGCAACGGGCGACAGCCCCACATCGATTGCTGCAGCAGACTTCAACGGAGATGGCAAGCTGGATCTAGCCGTGGCCAACTCCGGCAGCAACAATGTGACGATTCTGCTGGGCAACGGCGATGGGACCTTTACGGCTGCAGCGAGTCCGGCAACGGGTACGGCTCCCAATTCGCTTGCGGTCGGGGATTTCAACGGAGACGGCGTTCCTGACCTGGCGGTGGCCAACGCCGGCAGCAGCAACGTGACGATTCTGCTAGGCAACGGGGATGGAACTTTTAAGGGTGCCGCCGGCCCCGCGGCGGACACCGGCTCAACATCAGTCACGGCAGCAGACTTCAATGGAGACGGCAAGGAAGATCTTGTCGTGACCAATTCCCGAGATAGCTCAGCAACTGCGCTTTTAGCAGAGACGGCGCTGGCAATTGCAACGGTGAACAATATTTCCCCCATAGGCGCAGGCACACATCTCGTCAAAGCGATCTATTCCGGTGACGTCAACTATGCTGGCAGTGCCTCCGCCGAGGCGTCCCTAACTGTCGTGCCGCCGGGCTTCACACTGGGTGGTACTTCAGTTTCCGTCGTGGCTGGCGCCACTGGGACTTCGACTCTCACGATTACCCCCACGAACGGCTTCTCCGGAACCGTGACCCTGCAATGCGACGGCGGCAGCTATCCGGGAAACGCAAACGACGTGCCTACCTGCTTGTCCATCCCGCCGGTGACTATCTCGGGGAATGCGCCGGCGACCACAACGCTCAGTATTCAGACACAACCAGACACAACCCCTGCGCAATACACGTTGGGTGTGAATGCAGTCGATTCGAGCGGGGTTGAGATGGCCAACACCACAGTCGCCATAACGGTGTCCTCTCCCCCTCAAAGCTTTGCGCTTAGCAATACTCCCGTCAACATCGCTTCGCCGGGAGCAAGTGGGACTTCGACGATCACGATCACGCCTAGCGGAGGTTTTTCGAGCAAGCTGGCGCTCTCCTGTACCGTAAACAGTCCAGCAACTGCGGTTGATCTGCCTACCTGCTCGGTCGCTGCGCCACCCGCCATCACGAGTACAGCAGCCGTAACGACAACGCTCACTGTCAACACCACGGCAGCGAGTAGTTCGTCCAACGCGACTGGCCACGCAGCGACGGCTTTCCGCAAACAGCCCAACCGGATGTTGGCGCTTGGTGGAGGCGGCGCTCTTGTCGCATTCCTGTTCTTCGGAATGCCCTCGCGCCGTTGCCGAACAAAGACCCTGCTTAGTCTGTTGCTGCTCGGTGCGTTCCCCCCAATAGTCATGGGATGCGGCGGAGCACAGAAGGCAGCCAATCCTGTCACGACGCCAGCCAATCCCGGCACGACTGTTGGGACCTACATGGTCACGGTGACTGGTTCCAGCGGTGCCCTGGCCGCGTCCACCACCGTTGCTGTCACTGTGAACTGAGCGGTCGCCTCCCAGGGTAGAAGTTCCTGGATCGGGCTGACGGGATGATCGGCAGTCTCGAGATTTGAGCCAGTCTCCCGATATCAACGAGTGCCAAATTGCCGAATCGCTGATTCACCTACGATGACGACTAACACTGCGAGTGGTTCCATTGCGAAGTTTGAGTGAGCGGATTTGGTACGGTAAGGCATGTCGATTACCGCTGCTATGCCGTTCACGGGACGGCAGTATTCAGGTGAAGTGATCCTAACAGCGGTGCGTTGGTATTTGCGATACCCGCTGGCTTACGAGCATGTGGCCGAATTGTTGGCGGAACGGGGACTTGCCGTGGATGCCAGCTGCATATGGCGCTGGGTGCAAGCATACGCAGCGGAGTTGAACAAGCGATGTCGCCCGCATCTGAAGGCCACCAACAAGAGTTACCGCGTGGATGAAACCTATATAAAGGTGAAGGGCCAGGAGAAGTATCTTTATCGAGCCGTGGACTCCACAGGGCAGACCATCGATTTCCTGCTCACAGCCAAACGCGATGCGTCTGCTGCGAAGCGGTTCTTTCGAAAAGTATTTCGCTCTTCTAATAATCCAATACCGCGAGTCATCAATGTCGATAAGAATCCAGCTTACCCCGCTGCGATCAGAGCGCTGAAACGCGAAGGCGTACTGCCGCGCCGAGTGCGGCTGCGACAATGCAAGTACCTCAACAACATCGTCGAGCAAGACCACCGGTCGATGAAAAAACGTACATGGTTAGCCAAGGGCTACGGCTCGTTTCAGAGTGCGTGGCGAACACTTGAAGGAATCGAGACGGTGAACATGATCCGGAAGGGACGAGTGAGGTGGGTAACCAAGATGATGTCAGCGCTCAAGCGCGCTTCGTAGAGAAGCTGTTCGGCATCACTGCCTAAATTTTTCTCCCTACAGCTCCATCTCGCTCTCGATCTCTGCTCACTCAAACTTAGCAACAGAACCCTTCAAGGGCTCTATAAATCCAACACGCGTCATTGATCACCATGGTAACTTGAACGCCTATGAAAGACACGCGTGCTCCACTGAAACTTGTACTCATCGTTGCTTTGATATCGCCCTCGTTATTTCATCTTTAGCCAAGAAGGAAATCGCGACATCGCGTACTTTGTGTTATCAAGCGGCATATTGCTTTCAATCATTAAGCAGCGAGCAGACCTAAGTGTCATTAAAACATTTCCATTTGACCACTCTCTTAAGTCTTTGCTTTGCGCTTCGACTTCTCCACTGGCTTGACCTCACCTGGAGGTGCTTCATCCATCACCGGCTCAATCAGCGAAGGTTCATTATTCCTCACGTTATTGACCCGCCTGTCCACGCGCAGGCCTTCATTTTCTCTCAGTCAAAAGGGCGAATGAGATCGATGGGCGGCCGCTCCTCGTTGCCCGGCTCCAGCCAGCGTTGGTAGTCTGCCCGTTTGATGACGACCGGCATACGGTCATGGCCGGTCTTTTCTGCAAGCAGTTCATTGGGTTCCGTGGTGACGATCGCGAAGGTGTCCATCCACGACTTGCCATCAGGTGAGCGCCAGTGCCGGTAGACTCCAGCGAGGGCAAAAGGCTCGCCGTCTTCCATTCCGAAAACCCAGGGCAGCTTCGTCTTGGCATCCACCTGCTTCCACTCGATAAAGCTGTCCACGGGTACGAGACAGCGGCTGTGCAGGAAAGCATCGCGCCAGACATTGCTGTCCATCAGGCTTTCGCCGCGGGCATTGATTGTGTCGAGTCTGAATTTCTTCGGGTCGGTGACATAAGTGGTAAGAAGCGCCAGAACATCATATGCAGGGACCGCGCTCCGAACTGCCTGTCCCACATGATGACCGGCTGCAGAGACTGTGGTGCTGCGTTGTAATCCGGTGCAAACTCCAGGGCCAGGCCATCCACGTTTCCCAGATGGAAGGCTTCGGCGATCTTCTGTTTATCGCTGCGTCTCCGACACCGGCCGCACATGCATTCAGCGTATATTCTCAGGCCCGCGTTTCCACAATCGGTACGCCATTTCCACACAGGAAAATCTTCGCAGAGGTCTTGCGACACGGAGCATAAGCGGTATGATTCAAGTCAACGGAAGAGAGATCTTCCAGAAGAAGAGAGCAGACAAGGGCCGTCGAGGGAACCGGCAACGTGACCCACGGAGGGATTCAGGAGACTGGATACTGACGGACAGCCTGAG
>Ga0206946_1050_pt1 | contig 39250 bp, 16 predicted proteins | sample Alteio_BWOrgHeat_2_FD_152965 | JGI IMG/M metagenome (GOLD analysis project Ga0206946, IMG submission 152965) | Enriched cells from forest soil in Barre Woods Harvard Forest LTER site, Petersham, Massachusetts, United States -... | ecosystem: Environmental > Terrestrial > Soil > Temperate forest > O... | reverse complement strand
AGGACGACTTCCATTCCGTACAGGCCGATTTCACGCAGACCCGCGCGTTGCGCGCCTTGCGCAGGACGATGGTTTTGGCCGGTTCGCCGAGTTCCCAGAGGAGCAAATCGGGGGCGTTGAACCACATGTGGCCCGGGGTCGCGATCGGGCTGCGCAAGGCGCGCAACGCGCGGGTCTGCGTGAAATCGGCCTGTACGGAATGGAAGTCGTCCTGCTTCGCCAGCCACTTTTTGACCGGCGTGAGATCGGGCGGCTCGGCGGCGAAAGCCGGCAGCGCGCAGAGCAAGATAAAAAAGGGAAGGAGCAGACGCATCGGGTGGGAGCGCGGAAGTTCAAGCGGGACGTGCGACGGGCGCAATGGAATAATTTGCATTGGCCCGATAGCCGAGCCGGCGCAAATTCGCCGAACATCATATCTCACGACGCTGTCATCATCGGCGGCTCGCTGGCGGGGACGGTGCGAGAGAGTGATCAAGGGAGCAGGGAGCACCGTTGGTTTTACCCCACACTCCACCCGAATAGCTTCGCTTTCATGCTACCTGACCCCGATTTCCCCTATTTCCGGTTCGTATCCACTTCGACGGGATCGTCGATTGGCAGCCTTGAGTCGGGGGTGTCGTTGTGGGCGTCACGGCAGCACCACGCGCAGCCGCATAAATCGGCTGCCGCCTGCTGACACCGGCACACTATCGCGCACCACCAGCTTGGTCGCGGTGTTGGTCTCGGTGACCAAGCCCGAGCTGCTCCAGTTCGCCGCCGAACCCAGGGTGCTCGAGGCTTCCACGATGTATTGCGCATCTGTGGCGGCGGAGTTTTTTGGGATCGTGAGGCGCAGATATTTCTGCCCGCCGACCGTTTCCGTGTCGTTGGTCACGGGCGTGGGATTGGGTGTGTTCGGATTGGTGGCCAGGGCGTATTCCAGCAAGTTGTTGAGCCCGTCGGCGTCGGGGTCGGCGGTGGGCCCGGCGATCGTGCTGTTGGTCGCGCTGGTGCCGAAATTGCGGCCGAGCCAATCGTCAAAAGGCGGCAAGGTCGCGGTGACATTGACCGTGCTGGTAGTGGTGCCGCCTCCGGGATCGGTGATGGTGGCCTGGAATATATAACTGCCGGATTGATAGAGTGACACGGTAGTCGATTGCGCCGCATTGCTCCCATTCGCGGAAAACGTGGGCGCGGCGACGCCACTCGGGGAACTGATCGTCGTCCAGGTGTAACTCAGTCCGGACGCGGAATAGATGTTACTCGCCCCGAGCACGGAAAGAGTGGTGGTAAAGGAGGTGACCGGATTGGCCCCTGCGGCAGCCGCCGTGGCGACGGTGGGTGTGGCGGTGGCAAGCGCCGCAATGGCGGAGGCGCTGAGTGACGTATTGTAAATGCGCACCTCATCCAGCGAACCATTGAAGTAGCGTGTGCTGCTGGTCGGATCGGCCCCGAAATCCGTGAGGCCATCGAAGGCCGCAGGACTATTGGCGACGGTTTTCGTGGCCGATTGCATGCTTCCGCCGAGCGGCTGCATGTAGATCGTCGCGTTGGACGGCGTGATGACCAGGGCGACAAAGGTCCACTGGGCAGCGGGTGTGACCAGACCGGAGTTCCAGTTGTAAGTCGCAGATACGTTATTCCAGTTGTAACGGAGCTCGTTGGCCGAGCCGAAGAACAGGCCGCAGACCGTGGTGCCGTCACGGCAGAAGACGATTCCGGTGCTGCTGTTCTGCGAACCATTTCGGTAGATCCAGCCGGTGATGGTCATGGTGTTGGTGTTCAGATACAGCGCCGGGATGGTCGCGTAGCTGCTACTCGTTCCATTGAATGCCAGGCCCCCGGTGCCTTCGACTCCGGTGGTCCACGTCGCTCCGCTGAGGGTGCAGTTGTATCCGTCGCCAGTGGCGTCCACGCTGGTGGTGCCGGAACCTTCGTCGAGCTTGTAGTACGCCTGAATGCCGGCGATGAAGATGGTCACAGTGGCCGTCGCCGTGTCGCCGCTCCCGTCGCTGACCGTATAAGTGAACGAATCGGTTCCGATGGCGCTGGTATTGGACGTGTAAGTAAAGTTGCCGCTGCCGTTGTTGACCAGTGTGCCCTTGGCCGGTTGCGTGTAACTCGTCACGGAAAGGGTGGTGCCGGTGGGACCGGTATCGTTGGCCAGCACATTCAAGCTTCCGGGGACTGCGGGATTCACATTCAGCGTATCGTTCAACGCGTCCATCACGGAGACATTGTCAAACGTCGCCTGGCACAGCACACTCGTATCGTGGCTGCACACCGCGAGTCCGATGAGTGGCGAGGGGGTGGCCATGGTGACGGTCTGCGAACTTTGGAGCGTCCACGTCACGCCATCGGGCGAAGAATAGCCGGTGAATGTGCTGCCGCTGCGCACCAGTTTCACCCAATAGGGCGCGGGCCGATTGCTCGTGGCATGGTTGGTGGTGCTCGCGCCTGTCGTAGCCCGCCATTGAAAGGTGGCGCTATTGCCGCCGGTGATCGCCATGAAGGCGTTGGCCGCACCGGCGTCCGTGCTCTCGCGAATCATCACGCCGGCCTTGGCCGAGGTGTTGGTGTTTTGCACGCTGACCACCCGGGCGATGATTACGCCATCGCCACCGAGCGAGCGGTAAACGAAATGAAACTGGTCGGAGGTACCCCAAATGTCATTGCCTTCGCCCGTCAGCGTGTACGTGCCGCCGCTGTTGTAGCTGGACCCCGCGAGCGCCGGTGAATTGATATCCGCGGAGATCCATGGCGACTGCACCACATAGACCGACGCTGCGGCGCTGAAAGCACCGGTGGTGGCTGTGACCGTGGCCAGTGTGCCGGTCGTGGGCGACGTATAAAGACCGCTGGTGCTGACACTGCCGCCCCCGGAAGTCAGCGACCAGGTGAAGGTCGGCTGCGAGGTCATGCTATTGCCGAATTGATCGAGGCCGGTGGCGGTGAACTGCTGCGTCTGGCCGGTGGTGAGATTGACCAAGGCGGGTGAGATCGTCGCGCTCGCGAGGGTCTGGTTCACCGTGACGTTGACGCTGCTTTTGACCGACAGCCCGCTCGAGTCGGTAATCGTAACGGAAAATGTATAAGTGCCGGCGTTATGAAATGTGGCGGTGGTAGTCTTCGCGGCATTCGTTCCATTGGCAGACAATGAAGGCGTGGAGACGCCCACAGGCGCCGATGTGGTCACCCACGTGTAGGTGAGATTCGATTCGCCGCCGCCGTCACTGTCCGCGCCGAGCACCGAGAGTGCGGTCGTCGTGGCCGTGACTGTTGTGGGCGACGCGGCTGCGGGTGTCGCGACCGTTGGTGCGACATCGCCGGTCACGTAAGGGGTGGTGAGCGAAGTGGGGGCCGACGCGATGCCATTGGCCACGGCCACCACCGAGTACGTGCCAGCGGGAAGATTCAGCGGGAGATTGAATTGCGTGGTGACGGGAGTGCTTCCCGTTTGCACCCCGGTGCTGCTCCAATTGAAGGTGCGCGCGTAATAGACATTGCCCGAACTGTCGGTGAATCGCACCAGCGGACGATTGGTGGCCATCTGCCAATCGTCGCCATAGGCGGCGCCTTCGCTAAAACCATTGAGCAGCGTGCCGGTGAGGAGATACGAGCTGTCGGAGTTATGGGTGATGCTGGATATCGTCGGCTGCCACGCGGAAAGCGCGGAACCGGTCGAGACATATTCGTAGAGCGTGCCGCCGTCATTCATGAACACGCCGCCATCGGGCAGCGCCAGCATTCGAAGCCCATAGGGGACCGTACTGAGCGTCTGCCCGCTGGGTCCATTGACCTGCGTCATGGAATTCTGCACCGGGTCGTATTCAAAAAAACTGGTCGGTCCGGTAAGATAACCGGGGCCGGCGGCGAAGAGCACCTTGCCATTCGCCATCACGCAGCCGGGAGAGTCGCCGCAATTGAGGCCATTCGGGATATCCGGGCCCTGGACCCACGTGCCGGGACTGCTCGTTCCACTCGGCGTATAAATCACGGTGTGCGTGTAGCCGCGGAAAAAGGCCGTGCCATTGGCCAGCATATGCCCGCAGCCGGTTTCGCCACCGCTAAACATCACGACCGGCGTATTGGCGTCGGCGACCCATTGATTGAGCGACGGGATGTAGCGCTCCGCCTGGCTGCTGCCATCGACCGTGAGAATGCTGCCGTCGGGTAACTTGACCCACGGTACTTCATCCTGCCCGTGCAGCGTCACGGGGCCGGTCGTCCAGGAATTGGCCGTGGGATTGTAAATGATCGTGGAATCCGGACCGGATACCGGGGCAATCAGGACATTGCCATTGCCGAGCATCTCGGAAACGGAATCGGAAAACTTTTGGCCCGAGGATGGAGTGCGGGTCCACGCGTTCAACATCGGATCGTACACTTCGGCGTTGCTGTCGCCGGTGCCGTACTCTCCGCCGGCCGTGAAGAGGCGGCCATCGGTGAGCACCTGGGTCGAATTGTACAACCGGGTATCGTTCATGAACGAGAGCGTCGTCCAGGTGCCGTTCACATAGCTGCCATGGATGTCGGGCGTGAGGCGGTACCAGGTGGCCGATTCGCCATTTTGCACCATCACGGTCCCGTCCGAGAGCAGCTCCATCAATCCCACGCCGCTGGGCGGCGAATTAGTGATTTTCGTCCACGTCCCCGCGAGCGCGTCCATCGACAGCCCCACGAGGGCAGCCAGCCACGCCGTCAAAATGACGAACCATCGAACAACACTGGGGGTTTGCCGGGCCAAGGGGAGGAGATGCAAAAATCGGCGTCAGCTTGTTGGATTCGGTGGCGGAAAGCAACGCTCGGAGTGAGCGCGACGAACCGAGGCCCAACTGGACCGCGAGCAAGGGTGGGGAAGGTGTGGTGGGGTAAGGATAATCACTAATCGTAACAGAAATGAAAACTTAGCATTTATGACACAACGGAGATTTCGCCGAATTCCTCGATGATCTCGCTTGGGTCATTGGCTTACCGTCCGGGAGGAGGAGCGAATCCTTCGATTCACGAAACGAGGCCCGCAATGCGGGCTTGGCTACCTTGCCCAAGAGGAAGAGGAAGGGGTCCTCCCAATTAACATCCTTCCGTTGCGGGAGCGAGTTGGAGTCCGAGGCGTGCGGCTTGGGCGAGAAGCTGTTTGATGCGGCGGGCTTTCTTGGCGGGAGTCAGCGTGAAGGCTTTCGCCTCGTCGTAATTCTGCCGCGTCGTCAACATCGAGAAGAGAATACGCGCGATCTTGTGCGCGGCGGCGGTGATGCCCTCCGCTTTCCCGAGGCGGCCCTTCATGCGCCGGGCGAAATCTCCGAGTTGGGATTTGCTGTGGCCCAAGGCTTGGGCGCAGAGGCGCAGGGCGGCGGCGACGCGATTGGCACTTTGCCGGGTCTTGGCCGCAAGGACTTTTCCACCGGAGATCTTGTTTTCCGGGCAGAGGCCCAGCCAGGCGCAAAAGGCCTTGGCCGACTTAAACGCCGTGAGGATCTGGGGGCCAGTGCCCAGTTCGCTCATGAGAACGCCCAGCGTGGAACTGGCCACGCTGGGGATCTGCGCCAGGTCGACTCCGTAGAAGCGATGGGCTTCGGCGAAGATGTCGAAGGCCGGGCTATTCTTGTGCAAGCGGCGTTTGGGCAGGGCCTCCGCGGTGGGGGTCGGGGTCTCGATCTGGATCGATGCCACCAGCAGCTCGATCTTCGCATCCAATGCGGTGAGCGTCTTTTGCGTCTGCTTCCAGCGTTCCAGGTTTTGCGCGAGGACAAAGAGGTATTCGTCCCGGTAGTCTCCGTGCAACGCCTTCAGCACCTTGGCCAGAGGGGTGCGGCAGCGGCCGTCCCGCAGTTGGGCCAGCTTCTGCGGGTCGCGTTCGCCGGCCAAAATCGCCTCCATGATGCGTTGGGCACTCTGGCCATCCAAATCGCTGAAGACATGGTGCAGCTGCAGGTTGCATTCGTTGAGGGTCTTTTGCATGCGTTGCAACTCCGTGGCGGCACTCTGTAGCAGGCTGCCACGATGGCGCATGAGATAGCGCAAGGCGGCAATTTCCTTGGCCGGCCGAAACGACTTGCGCAGCAGACCCGCCGCGTGCAATTGCTGGAGCCACTGGGCATCGGCGACATCGGTTTTGCGTCCGCCGATGCCCTGCACGTCGCGGGCATTGACCAGACAGACTTCCAGGCCCGCGTCCTCCAGAATCTGATAGAGAGGCACCCAGTAATTACCGGTGCTCTCGATGGCGACGGTCTGGATGCCGCACTGCTGGAGCCAGGCGCGCACCTCGTGTAAGTCGCTGGTAAAACTGCCGAAGGTGCGCACGAACTTCACATCACGGTCTCTGGGCACAGCCACCACGAGTTCCTCGGCCGCCAGGTCAATGCCCGCCGCATTCGGGTGGGTGATTCGCTCGAGCAAACTGGGCTCGGTTTTCGGTCGGGGCTGCTTTTTCCTTTTCGCTGGCATGGGTTCTGGACTGACTTTGGTTGAGGTGGGTGCCAGACCGGAACGTCCCATGAAATAAGATGAGCAATCTCCCAAACGGGGTCATCGACGCTCAAAGGCGCCCATGCCACCAAGGATCGACTCGCAAGGGACGCGACCACGCTTGTTGACGGGGAAACGCCGAAGCGCCACCACCAATGGACCGTCGGCCTACATCCAGTCTGACGCGCTCGCTATACTGCCAATAGGGCACGCCTCCCAAGTTACTTCCCGATCGACACCCCTCCCGCGTTCAAGCGCTTGTTGTTGACACAAAAGCGCGTCTCCGGCACGAACACCCGCATGCCCAAGCAGCCGCGCATCGAAAATACAGGGGCAGCTCCTGACACTGGGTATGCGAGGTGAAAAGCCAGCCGTCGCAAGGTTTTCTCAAGTTTCAAGAGTTTCTCTGCCGTCTACGTCTGCGCCGATGATCCGTCTGCGCCCTCGCGCAGAGAGGTCCGGGTCCGAGGTGGTGGGACGCCGTGTCCCCAAGGCTTGTTGGTAAAACCATTCTTTCTTTGGGAGACGGGCGCAATCGAATCATTCGCGGCGGTGGACTTCGAGCTTGACAGCGGGAGCCCTGTTGCGCTATCAATTGCGCGTGGGACGGAGAGCGAAGGTTCCGCCATGGTGTAAGCGAGGAAAGCGGCTTTTCAATTTGTGCGAAAGATCATGGATTTTAAATTTCGAGTTAAAACACCGCTGATTCGGCGCGATGCACTTTGGCCATTGCCGCGCCCGGCTGACAGACGGTCGTTTCTCCGGGTAAATCCGGGTAACTCCGGCTCAAGGAGCATGCGAGGCCACTCTCCGAGCCCGAGCGACGGCACTCAAACGAGCCCAATCCAAGCAATTCAAGGTAAATGAAGGTAAATGAAGGTGACATTTTTTTGCGCGCGTTTCCGAAGGCCGGGAAGGAGGGGCCGAATAATTTGCATTGGCGTGGTGGGTGATGCTGCGCAAATTCGCGGAACTTCATGTCTTACGACGTAGTCATCATCGGCGGCTCGCTGGCGGGGGCGTCCACGGCGACGCTGCTGCGCCGCGCGTGCCCGGACCTGTGCGTGCTCATCCTCGAGCGGGCGCCGCACTTTACGCGCCGGGTGGGGGAGGCGACGGTCGAGATCAGCGGCTATTTCCTGGGCCGGGTGCTGGGGCTGACGCAGCACTTGAACAACGAGCACTTGGTGAAGCAGGGGATGCGCTTCTGGTTTGCCAATGAGCGGACGGAATCGCTGGAGGACGCGAGCGAGATGGGGCCCAAATACCATGTGCGGCTGCCTTCGTGGCAATTGGATCGGGCGGTGGTGGACGAGGAACTGCTGCGCCGCGCCGTGGCCGGGGGAGTGGAATTGCGGCGTCCTGCGCAAGTGACTGCGGTGCGCCTTTGCCCGGGAGGAGAACAGGAGGTCGAGGTGAAAACGGCGGACGGCGCGGAGACGATCCGCTGCCGCTGGGTGGTGGATGGCTCGGGCGTCGCGGCGGTGCTCGCTCGGCAGGAGGGTTGGTTCGAGCCGAATACGGCGCATCCCATTGCGTCGGCCTGGGCGCGCTGGCGTGGCGTGAAGGATTGGGACGGGCGCGACCTGGCGGAGAAATTTCCCGCGTGGTCGGGGCGCTGCCTCGGCTCGCGCAACACGGCGACGAATCACATCGTCGGCGACGGCTGGTGGAGCTGGTGGATTCCGCTCAAGGGCGGCGATGTGAGCGTGGGGGTGGTCTTCGATCAGCGCCTGGTGTCGTTCCCGCAAGGCGAGGCCAAGCTCGGCGACCGGCTGCGCGAGTTTCTCGAGCGGCATCCCGTCGCGCGCGAATTGCTCAGCGAAGCGCAATGGATCGAGGGCGACGTGCATTGGCGCAAGAATCTCGCCTACCACAGCCGAATCTTTGCCGGGGACGGTTTTGCCCTGGTGGGCGATGCGGCGGCGTTTCTCGATCCGCTCTACAGCCCCGGGATGGACATCATTTCCTTTACGGCCACGGCGACGACGGCGCTCATCGCCGCGCAACGGCGGGGAGAAGCGGTGGCGCCCCTCGTCGAGCGGCACAATGCGATTTTCGGGCAGAGCTACCAGCGGTGGTTTGAGGCGGTCTATCAGGACAAGTACGAGTATATCGGCGAATATGATCTGATGAACCTGGCCTTCCGCATGGACCTGGGCCTGTATTATCTCGGCATTGTCTCCCAGCCGTTCAAGTACGGCGCCAAGGCGCTGGCGTCGCCGCCCTTCTCCGTGCCGGTCTCCACGCCCGTGTATCATTTCATGCGCTTTTACAATGGACGCTTCGCGGCGATGGCCCGCAAACGCCGCGAACGGCGCGTGTGGGGCCGTAGCAATTCGCGGAAACAGTATCTGTTCCAGAGCTTTTCGATCAGTCCGAGGGATCTGCCGCGCATCGTCGCGGCGGCGGCGCAATGGTGCTGGCTGGAGCTCTGCGAGGGCTGGCGGAGTTGGTTTGGCGCGGTGCGAACCGCGAAGATCAGCGAGCCGGCGGTGCAATCCGCGGCGCCGGCGCCAGCGAAAGCGGGGAGCGTTTGAGGGCGCGTGGAACGAAGGGCAACAACGGGAGGAATGACCGGCGGGCAAACTGCTTGCCATCGCCGGGAGCGGCGCGAAGAATGATTCGTCTGTGAAATTAATCGATCGTTACGTCGGCGGGCAACTGCTGCTCACCACCTCCATGGCCGTGACCGTGCTCAGTTTCGTGCTGGTGCTGGCGAACATCTTCAAGCAACTGCTCGATCTGCTGGTCAAAAACGATACCCCGGTCGAGGTCATCCTCCGCTTTCTCGCCTACATCCTCCCTTTTTCCCTCATCTATACGATCCCCTGGGGATTTCTCACCGCGGTGCTGCTGGTCTTTGGCAAGATGTCCGGTGAAAATGAATTGATTGCCTTCCGGGCGAATGGCGTGAGCGTCCCGCGCATTTGCTACTCCGTGCTCGTGCTGGCGGTGATTTGCGTCGGAATTTGCTTTTGGATCAACATCGACGTGGCACCACGCGCCCAGGCGAAGATGAAGGAGACGCTCTACAATATCGCCACCAGCAACCCCATGGCGATGTTTGGCAGCGACCGGATCATCGACGCCTTTCCGAGCAAGAAAATCTACGTCGAAAGCAGCAAGGGGCGGGAATTGTCCAACCTTCTCGTCTACGAGATCAGCGAAAACAACCAGCTCATGAAGGTGATTTTCGCGCATCGCGGGCTGCTCGAGACCGATCGCGAGAAAAAGGAGCTGCTGCTCCACATTTTCGACGCGCGCTACGAGGCGCGGGATGAGGACGACGTCGACAGCCTGATGAAGATCAAGCAGGGGATCACCATGCAGGAGAGCACGCTGCCGATTTCGATCGAGGAGCTCAGTCAAAACAAGAAGGGCAAGGGCATCGGCAGCATGACTTCGGGGGAATTGCTCGAACGGTTGAATAACGAAGAGAGGAAGGCGCACCTGACGGAGAAAGAGCGCCAGGAAGAGGGGTCGGCGACGAAGACAGAGATGAACAAGCGCTATTCGTTTTCGCTGGCCTCGTTTGCTTTCGCCTTGATCGGCGTGCCGCTGGCCATTACGGCGCATCGGAAGGAGACGTCGATCGGCTTCCTGCTGAGCTTGATCGTGGCGGTTACGTATTTCCTCTTCATCATTCTCTCCTACAGCATCCGCGAGAAGTATTGGTTGCACCCGGAATTCCTCATCTGGCTGCCGAATTTGCTCTGTCTGGGCACGGGCGCCTGGCTGTTCTGGCGCATGAGCCGGCGCTAAAAAAAAGCTGTCACGAGAATTTTTCTTTTGATAATTTGCCGCCGCCAGTTTAGCGATGGACAACGCCGAAAGGAAAATCAGCCCATGAGGAATGAAGACGCACATCTCAAGCTGCGCGTAGCGAGCTTGAAGGAATTGGATGCACTAGTTGGAAAGTACTTGACCAAGGAGACCCCGCAGGTCTTCTGGGAGGAGGAGCACGCCTGCCTGCGTTTCGACTCCATCGACGAGGCGCTCGAGGCAATGCGCGACCCCTATTTCCAGTTGTTTATCCCCGAGGATGCGCGCGCGAACACGGCGCTCAAGGAGGTGCAGGAATTCCGCGCTTATTCCTCGGAACTGCCGCTGGCTTGGGAGGTGGTCGAGCGCATCAGCCCGCAGCTCGAACCCTTGCATGTGCGCTCCCAAAGCGGCGTCTGGTACGCCGCTTTCGGGAACCAGGCCGAGTCTTGCTCGCACTCTGCGCCGGTGGCCATCTGCCTGGCGGCCTTGCGCGCCCACGGCATGGACGTCGACTTCACCCTCGAGTGGAAGTCCCAGCCGGGCAGCGACCGGGCGGTGGCGTAATCCCCTGGCGTAATCCCGTTACCCCCGGGCGCTGAGGATGCGGCGGCTTTCGCTGAGCACGACCCCTTGGAAGCGCATCTTCAGGGCTTCCGGCGTGGGGGAATTGGCGAGCGCCTCTTCCTGCGTGATCGTGCCTTTGCCGACCAGATCGTAGAGGGCCTGGTCGAACGTCTGCATCCCGTCGCCCTGGCCCAGCTCGATGGCGGCGATCAGCTTTTCGAGGCTGCCGGTGTGAATGAGCTTGGCTACGGCGGCGGTGTTCAGCAGCGTTTCCACGGCTGGCACGATCTCCGCCGACGGGGTGCGCACGAGCCGCTGGCAGATGACGGCATGCAGGGTCGTGGCCAATTGCTGGCGCGTCGGCTCGCGATCCGGGCCGGGGAAAAACTCGAGGATGCGCTGCACCGCTTTGGAGGCGTCCGAGGTATGCAATGTGGAAACCACCAGGTGGCCGACATTGGCCGCGCTGATGGCCGCCATGACGCTGGCGCTGTCCCGCATTTCGCCGATCACGATCACGTCGGGGTCCTGGCGGAGGACGTTCTTTAGGCCGGAGGCGAAACTGATGGTGTCGATGCCCACTTCGCGCTGCTCGATCACCGACAGCTTGTCCGTGAACAGATATTCGATCGGGTCCTCAAGCGTGATGATGTGCCTTTTCGCGGTGATATTGATGTGCTCGATCATGGCGGCGAGCGTGCTGGACTTGCCGGCGCCCGTGGCTCCGGTAATCAGCACGATGCCGTGCGGGGCTTCGGCGACGCGGGAAATGATGGGCGGAAGATGCAGCTCATCAAACGAGCGCACCCGCGCCTTGACCGCGCGGAGGGCCATGACGTAGGTGGCGCGTTGCTGGAAGACGTTCACCCGGAATCGGCCCACGTCCGGCGCGGCGTAAGCGAAATCCACTTCGTGATCCTGCTCCAGCCGGTCGCGCAAATGCTCGGGCACGATTGCCGCCAGCACCGTGTCGAACCACTCCACGGTCGGCAGAGGCGCTTCCACCGGGACGAGTTCGCCGGTGATGCGGAAGATGACCGGGCTCTCCACCTTGAGATGCACATCCGACGCCCCGGCGGAAACGGCCCCTTGCAGAATGCGGGTGAAGACTTGCATAGAGCGGGGTCAGTGGGTGGCGGCGGCGAGCAACTGGTCGAGATGGTCGAAACAAATCTGCGACCAGGTCTCCATGGCGTCGCGGCGGACGGCGAGCTGGGCGCGATCGAGGAATTGCAGTTCGGTGATCATAGCCTCGCCCTTCTGCACGTCGGGCGTCTCGAGTTGAAAGACATGGACGACGCCGAGGTGTACGCGGCCCACGTCGTTCGAGTCGTCGTTCAGCAGCGCGACCGCGCGGTTCGTATAGCGCGCCCCGAGTTTCAATTCCTCACCCACCTCGCGTTGCACCGCGGCGTCGTAAGCGGCACGGTCGAGGGCGAAGAGGCCCTCGTCGTGATCGTTCATGTGGCCGCCGATCCCGATGCTGCCTTTGGCCACGAGGCGTTGCTCGCCGGCCTTCTTGCCGCGCACGTAATGGAGCACGCGGCCCTCGTGGACAAGCAGCACGTAGGGGATGATCTGCTTGAGCGACGGGTCCGTCTCCGCGGGCGGGCGCGGGGTGAAGAAGTTGTTCTCGCGAGCGAGCAGCGCGGGGAGGTACCGGTCGATGGCAAAATTCAGCCCCTGGAACGCGCCGAGCTCATCGAAGAGCGCGCGGCGCACCACCAGGATCATTTCATCAGTCATGCCGCGAATGGAACGTGAGGAAAGCCTGTTTGGCAATGCCCGTCCCGCTTCTTCGCTTCGCGAGTTGCGTGGAACATTTTCCACCAATGCATAAACAGTGTTAATAAATAAACCCTCCAAGGCTCGCGACAAAAATTTTTCTACCTTCATTTGGCTTCATTTGCCTCGATTAGCCTTGTCCACCCTTTCCCAAGTACATGGCAGTCCGACTCGGCCGGGTATAGCACCAGAATTGTTCCACACCGCCTCCCGTCCACCGTGGCCCGCCTTTTGGGTGCGAGCGGTGCTCTCGCATGAGCTCCGCTTGCGCAGTCCACTCGCCTTGCCAGTTTCTGCCAACGGCACAAAGTGCAGATGTATTGTTCATGTGATTCATTTGAGCATCATGCAATCCTTCTGTCAAGCGAGTTATCCATACCCCCCAAATGGATGCCAGCACCACTCTGAGGCTTGCCTTGCGGAATTGGCTTGCGTCATGCTGCTGGGCCATCGCACTTTATCCTTGTCCGAACACCGATTCCTGAAAGAATTCGGTTAAAGCGACCGAATTCATCCGGTAAATCCCAAACATGATATGAGGACCCGCACAAGAGTTGTGAATTCCCTTCAAATGTTGAGGGTAAATCTCTTTGGGAGGTGTCGAACATACGTGGTGCGGCCTCGAGAACTGCTGGCAATTCTCCTCTCCGCGGGACTTTTCCTAGTTAGTGGGTCCGCTGAAGCTGCTTACCAATACTCCTATCAGTTTGGCAGCGCCGGAAGTAACCCCGGCCAGTTTAATAGCGCCGAAGGGATCGCCGTGGCCAATGGCAATGTGTATGTCGCCAACCACAATGACAGCCGCGTGGAAGAGTTCACGATCGGCGGCAGCTTCATTCGGCAGTGGGGCGTCTTTGCGGCCACCGGCGTGGCAACCCTCACCTCCGGCAATGTCTTGGTCGTGTCGCCGAACAACAACCTCGTGTACGAGTACGATGGAAATGGCGGCTTCGTCACTGCCATTGGCGGAGCCCAGCTTAATGTTCCCTATTTTGCCGGCGCCAACTCATCGACCGGAAATATCTATGTCTCCGATTCCGGCAACAATCGGATCGCGGAATTCGACAGCAGCGGCAACTTCCTCGGCTCGATCGGCAGCGGCCAGTTCGGCCTGGCGTTCGGGGTAGCCGTCGACTCCAATGGAAACATCTTCGTCTCGGACCTGACGGGTAACAGCATCCAAAAGTACGACAGCAGTGGCAACTTCGTCACGAAGTGGGGCACGACCGGCACGGGCAATGGCCAATTTGAATCTCCTTCGGGTATTGCGGTTGATTCGGCAGGCCATCTCTTTGTGGCCGACCAAGGCGATCCGCGCGTTCAGGAATTTGATAACAACGGCAGTTTCATCACCTCCTTCAGCAGCCCGCTGGTGAGCGCCTACGCGGTAGCCATCGATTCTGGCGGGAGTGCTTATGTGACCGATTACGGGAACAACAGCGTCGACGTCTTCACGCCGACGCCAGAGCCAGGCGGCGTGGCGCTCCTGGCGGCCGGCGGAATCGGCCTGGCCGCTTTCCGCCGGCGCCGGCCCGAGAGCTTAATGACGTAAAGGACGTCAGTCTGTCTTTGACACTCTCCCTGGATTGGCGGGTCGGACGCAGAACTTCAGCCCAGGGTAGCTCGTTCCTCGCAACCCTAGGCTGGATGATGAAACGCCTTTGGCGTACAGGCGAGCCACCCGCCCTTGCACCGTCAGTCGCCCCGTTCGTCTTCCAGCGCCTGCGTGAGCGCCGCGGAATCGCGGTGGAGTTTTTCCCATGCGGTCGCCAGCGTTGTCTGTTCGTAGGGCAGCCATTGGCCGGTGGCGGTGGAATAGAGGCCGGCGGCGATGGGGACGCGTAGCATTTCGGAGGCGGCTTTCCAATAGGCGCTGAGCTGGGGGAGATAGTGGGTGTGCAAGGGAGTGGGGTCGGCCGAGGGAAGGCGATTGGTCTTCCAGTCGAGAATCGTCCAGCACTGGGCGGAGGGATCGTAGAGGGCGAGATCGATGATGCCGTCGAGACATTCCCGCTCGCTCATCGCCCAGAGCAACGGCATTTCGGCGTGGGCGACGATCCCCGGTGCGGTGAGGAGCCGGCCCAGTGCGGAGCCTTTCGTCAGTTGCGCGCGCAGCAGCGCCCACTCGCGGCGCGAGCGTTCCGGATCGGGAGAATCGGTGACGCGGGTTTGAAAGGTGGCGTCCCAGTCCGCCGCGTGCGCGGTCCAGTCGAGCGCCTCGACAAAGCCATGCCACCACGTGCCATAGCGCTGGCCGGCGTTGGGCGATCCCGCGGCGCGGCGCGCCAGCTCTGCATAAGCGGTCGGATCGGCTGCCGCCAGGGCCGCTTCGGCCAGGGCGCTGGGATTGCGCTTGAGGAAAAGTGCGGCGCGTGCGCGGGAGCGGGCGGTGGTTGTGGCGGTCAGATCCGCGAGTGGGACGATCGCTTCCCGCGAAAGCAGGGCGGCCTTTTCCGCGTGGCTCCGGGCGGTCTGTGCGCAGGCGGTCAGCGCTGTGGGCAAACGCTCGAAGACAACGGCATTGGCGTCGCCGGCGCCGCAGCGGAGGAGCCGCGCTTGTGACTTCGCTTGCAACCCCGAGGCGGTCGCAAAGAGCGTCCGGTCGTCGACGATGACGAGCGTGTGCCGGGCGCGGGTGAGGGCGACATAGAGCAGCCGCTCGAGCTCCTGCTGGTCGTGCCGGTCGAGGACCGCTTTCAGTTCGCCGTCGAGATCGTCGCCGTCGAGCGCGGCGATGGTCGCGGCCGTGCGTGGATCGCGCACCAGGCGCGGATATGACGCGCGGCGGAACCGCACGCCGCGGGCGAAAAACGGCACGACCACCGCATCCCATTCCGAGCCTTTCGACTTGTGGCCGGAGATGATTTGCACGGCGTTCGGCAACGCGCTGCGAACATCGCGCGCCGCGTAAAATCCCACCTGTAACTCCGTCGCGAAACTTTCCAAAGTCGCGGGTGCGGCCTCCGCCGTGGCGGCCTGGGTGAGCAGGTCCTCGAGTTCGCGATCCAGCCCCTCGAACTCGCCGAGCGGCAAGGACAGCAGGCGCTCGCGCAACTGGGTCGTCCGCACCATTTCCTCGAGCGCGGAGAAGAGCGGCAGTACCCGCACTTTCTCCCGGAGTTCGGCGAGCAGATTGATTTTGTCCGCGACCGGTCCGGTGCGCTTGGTTGGGGTGTCGAGGTGAAAACGATCACCGTGGCCTTCGCAAAAGAACGCCAGGTCGTGATCCGAAAGCCCGAAGACTTCGCGGAGCACGCCGACGATTTCATAGCTGTTGCGCGGCTCGGCGAGCACGGTGGCGAGCGCGGTGAACCACGCGTAGGCCGGGCTGTCGCCCTTGATGGCGCGCTCGGATTGCACCTGCGCCTCGAGCCCCGCCTGGCGCAACGCCGCGCGGATCGGCGCGAGCCATCGCGTGCGCGGGCAGAGCACGGCGACCTCCCGCCACGACGACGCCCGCAGCTTTCCGAGCCCCGTCTCGCGCAGCCAGCCGGCCAGCTTGCCGGCTTCCCAATACATCTTTTGCCAGTTCTTGCGCTCGACGATGTCTTCCGTTTTCGGCTTCGGATCGAAGCGCACGATCTGGCCGGGAAAGATCGTTGGGCGCGGGTGCAGCGCGACGTAGCCGACCTGGCGGTCCTGATTATGGAGCACGAGCGGAAAGACCGCGTTGGCAAATTCGATGGCCGCTTTGTCAAGGCGAAAGGTGACAGAGAACTCGAGCGCCTCGCCCGCGCCGGTGCGCAGAAGCGCCTCGTGCAGCCGGCGATAGTGCGCGAGATCGGCGCGCGCGCTGTAGATCGATTGCTGGAAATCGCCGACCATGCAGAAGTGGCCGGGCTGCGGAGGCGCGGCTTCCTCTTCCGGCCAGGAGCCGGCGGCTCCGGGTGGGCGGGTGATCTCGAGCAGCACGTCGAATTGCCTCGGGTCCGTATCCTGCGCCTCGTCGAGAATCACGCGGTACTGCTTGGTGCGAATGCGGCGCGCCGCTTCCGGCTGGCGCAGGAGTTGTGCGGCGAGCGACACCTGGTCACCGAAAGTCATGACACCTCGGCGGAGCCGGAAGTCGCGATAGGCTTGCGCGATCTCCGCGGCCACGCAGAGCGCGGCGCGCTGCCGCCATTGCGTGATTGGCGCGAGCGCGGCCTCCCAGATGGGCCGCAGTGGAGCGCAGTCGCAGTCCGGAAACGGACCGGCGAAACCATCGCCCGCCCATGCCTTTTCCCAGCGGCGCAACCCTTCCTGCGCCCGGCCAGCGGTGCCGAGCGAACGTTTGTGCGTCGGCGTGAAGGCATGGACAGCGCTGAAATCGAAGGCGGGAAACGGCCCGGACGGCGCCGCCATTTCCGCCGCCTGCCCCTGCCGTCCGAGATCCAGCAGGCGGCGCACGGGAATGAGCCGCCCTAGGGCGCGGCGTTGCGCGGCGTCGAGCTGCGCACCGATGGCCGTGGTGCTTTGCACGAACTCGCTCCACAACGCGGCGTCGTTGCCCTCGTCGAGATGCTCGAGCTGCGCCGGCAGACCGAGGTAGTGGCCGTGCTGATGGAGCAATTTGAGGCACAGGCTGTGGATGGTGCCAAAGAAGGCGCGGTTGAACGCATCGAGCACCTCGAGCTTCACGCCCGCCTCGAGGATGCTCTGCCGCGCCCGCTGCTGCATCTCCGCGGCGGCGCGATTCGTGTAGGTGACCACGACCAGCGCGGGCAGCCATTCGATGGCCCGCTCGTGCCGGGCGAGGGCCACGATACGGTCGGTGATCGCGCGGGTCTTGCCGCTGCCGGCGGAAGCCACCACGGAGAAATTGCGCTCCAGTTCGCCGATGAAACGGTCGCGCTGCGCCCGGTCGTGCGGCCCGTTCATGGCTCGTCCTCCACGGCGGCGAATTCGGGATGCGAGAGCGCCCACTTTTCCGCGAGAATGTCCTCGTCGATAGCCAGCGTCGCAAGCGGGTACTCCTGGCCGAAACCAAACTCCGGCCGCACCGCGCCGAGCATGCCGAAGACGCCGGTCTCCTGCATGCGCAGCAAGCAGCGCCACAAGTCGGTGAAGTTATCGAGCGCGGCGAGGTCGATTTGCGGCTCGTCGAGCACGGTGTCGGAGGTGAGCAGGCTCACGCCGACCTCTCGCGCCCCGGCAGCGCGCAAAGCGAGCGCGTAGAGGGCGAGCTGGATGCCTTTGCCCTTGCCGAGGTCCTTCAAGTTTAGCGCGCTGCGGTTGCCCGTCTTGTAATCAACCAGCCACACATCCTCCAGCGAGTTCGCGGCGCTGAGCAGCAAATCGACGCGGCCTCGCACATAAAGCGTCCCGGCTCCCACCGGCAGCGCCGTGTCGTCGATCACCCATTCCGTGGCGGCGTGCGTGTGGCCTTGGACGGCGGAAACTTGCGTAGCGAGTTGCGCCGCGGCGCTCTCGGCCTGTTGCCAGGCGGATTGCCACCAGTCCGGCACCGGTCGCTGTCGAGCGGAGAGCGCCGCCGTCGCCTGGCTTCGAAATTCCTCCGCAGCGCTACGCACTCGATGCCGCAATTCCACTGGAGTGGGCATGGGAAAGAGGCTGCGCCGCGCCGCGCCGGAGGTGAAGACACTTAACCAGCGATGTACCCAGGTGCCTTGCGCCAGAGCCCACGGTGTCTCCTCGTCGCTTTGGCTGGCTTCCACCCCGAGAATCGCCGCAAGAAACATTTGAGCTGGCGCGGTCAGGGCACTTTCCCACTGCGTCGCCGCGAGGCACAAGGGGGGCGCTGGAGCGCTGCGCAAGGCGAATTCGTATTCGCCGAAAGGGTGGCCCGCTTCGCGCCGGGCATCGAAGGCCGCGCGCGTCTGCCGCACGGCAGCCGGGTCGGATGCCGGAGCCTCTCCTGGCGCGTCGCCCGACAGCCAGCGGGCGGTCTCCGCTTGCAACGCGGTCAGCGTTTGCTGCGAGACGGCCCGGCCGCGCGCGCCGTAGTGCAGCCGGGTGAAGAACTCACTGGGATTGAGCGGGCGCTCCGGCGCGGATTCATCGTGCAACTGCATCGTCGCGGTGATCGCGGCCGAAGCGGATTCCAGCGTGTTGAAAAATTGGCGCTCGACCAGGGCGCGCTTTTCCACCGGCCCGAGGCACAGCGCGCGCCCCGGTTGCACGGCCACGTGCCCTTCGCCCTGGCCGCCCTGCACGGAGGCACGGGTATTGAGCGCGCGGACCTGGCGGTTGAGCGCGGCGATTTCCTCTTCGCCGAGAAAGCCCGTCTCATCGAGCGGCGGCGGCCATTGCCCTTCATTGAGCCCGGCGACGATGAGGTGTGTCCACGCTTGCGCATCGGCCTGGGCGTACGGCAGCAGGTGCAAGCGGCTGTAGGGATGGCTGCCCGCCTCGGCGCGTTGCGGCTGCCACGAGTCGAGCCTTTCCCGCAGCCAGCGCAGCCAACTGCGGCGCGAAATGCGGAGGTCGGGAATTTCGCGCCAGGGGGCTGCGTAGTCCTGCAAGGACACCGCGCGCTCCAGCCATCCGCCTTCGCGAAAAATCGCGTCTGTCCGCTCGAGGAATTCGCCGAGAGCTTCCTGCTCCGGCAGCAGCGGCAACGCGCGCAAGCCCTGCGCCAGCGCGCGCCACTGTTCGCGCGGATGCCGGTCCAGATATTCCGCGAGCACGCCGAGGTCATCGATGAGCAATTCCTGAAAGGCGCGCTCGAGTTGCTCGATGGCCTCGTCGCGTTTCAGCCCGGCGAAAGGCGCATCCGCCCGAGCTCGAAGAAAGCGCAGCAGCACCGGCAGGCGTGGGTTCTCCTGGAGGGCAAGCCAGGCATCCCACGCGGCCTCCCGTTCGAGTGGACCGGGGGCTTGCCAGGCCAGCCCGTCATCATGCGCGACTTGAGCTTCGGCGAGCAGCGCGGCGACGCGCCGGGACAACGCACCGGCGGCGGGAAAAAGGATGCCGAGCCGTTCGCAAGCCGGATCGGCGAGGTATTGCCGCGCCCGCGCGGCGATGGCCCGCGCCTGCCCGGCGGTGTCGAGAGCCGCGAGAAATTCGATCTCCTTCAGCGGCGAGGCTTCGCGCTGCGCGCGCGCCGCGGCCGAGTCGGGCAGACGCCGCATCGCGGCGAAAGGGGAGGCCGGCGGCTCGGCGTCGATCGGTGTGGCGGCGCCGAAAGTTTGCTCCCAGGTGCCGATCCACGCCGCATCCAGATCGCCGGATTCAAAGTCGGGTTCCGTGAGGCAGACGACCGCATTTTCCGCCGCGCGCACCGCCGCCTCGAGCAACGGCCAAAGATTCCAGTGCAGCGCGTGGAAGCCGATGACGAACAGCTCTTGGAAAAGGGGCGCTCTCTCCTGCGCTCCAGCGAGCGTCGCGCGGTCGGCATCGTAGACCAATTGGAATTTCGCCTGGTTCAGCAAACCGCGGAATTCCGCCACGATGGGTCGCAGCCGCGGCGGTCCGACAGCGGCGAAATCCCAGCCCGCCTGGCCGATCATGTCGATCGCCTTGAGCAATTGGTCCGGCCCAGCCGCCACGGATGCGACCGCTTCCGCGCTCACTCTGCCCGCCGCCCGTTCCGCGGCGGTAGCGAGGAGCAGGTGCAAATGTTCCCGCGAGGGGATGTGCGGCGGGGAGGGAAGAGGGCGCGTGAGATGGTTGCGCAGATCGCTCGGGGTGAGAAAACGGAGATTCCACAGGCCCGTGCGACTGGCCAGGGCGAGCGATTTAAGATAATAGGCGTCGGCGCGATGGGGGACGACGACCGCCGTCAGCCGCGGAGAAATGGCGGCCGGCGCGGCGACCCGTTTCAGCCAGGGAAGAAAATTAGCCTCGTGCGCCGTGGAGGCGAGTGCGGAGGTGTGGAGCGAGACTGGCATGTGGAGCGCTGAGGTTAGCGACCGAGGCCGGTGATGGGAAAGAGTGGACCGGCCGGTGCGACAGATTTTGGATTTGACATACGTGTTATCGCGATTAAAGGGGGGCGCGAGCCTTCCCCGTTTCATGAAATGGTTTTTACTAATTATCGTTATCGCCCTGGCTGCAGTTAGCTGGACTAATCGCGACAAGATTTCCAGCTACGTCCGCCACCAACTAGCCGACAGCCCCACGCCGGCGCCCGGCGCGCCGGTCACACCCAACCCGGCTGCGGAGTCCGTGGCGCAAGCCCGAAAGGCTTATCCGGCGCTCGCCGTGGCGAACTCCCCATTCAATAGGAAATTCATCGAGCTCTACAATAACGCGCGGCTGACGAATCCCGACTCTCTCACCAGTCCGGATTGGCCGATGCTGCTCGCCGCGCAAACGGCCCGCGAACTCAGCTCTCCCATACCCTCGGCCGTCGGGTTGCCGCCGACCGAGCTTTCGGGCAGCCCGTTGAATGGCAGGCCGCTGGGCAGCGCACCAGGTTATACGGTTCCGCCGTCCGTGCAATTGCCGGGTCTCAAGGGATCTTCCCTCGATCAGCGGCCAATGGGACGGGGGGCGCCCGCACACTGACCGCCGGATTTTGAACCGGAAAGGGACAGCGCCGCAGCCGGCGCGAGCGCTGCCGCACTCGGGGATTGCCCGCGGAGCGCTTTCGCCTTAGGCAACTTGAGCCATGGCCAACGTCGTTTTCCTCTGGCACATGCACCAGCCGTACTACGTCGATCCCGCGGCGCGGGTCGCGACGATGCCGTGGGTGCGCCTGCACGCCGTGAAGGGCTACCTCGACATGATCTCGGTGATCGAGGATTTCCCCCGCGTGCGGTTGAATTTCAACCTCACGCCGGTGCTCCTGCTCCAGATCAAGGAACTGCACGAGGGCAAGATCCGCGACCTGTGGCTGGACTGGTCGCGCACGCCCGCGGCGGCGCTCGACGACGAAACGAAATTCGCGCTGCTCGAGAATTTCTTCAAAATCCACTGGGACAATTTGGTGAAGCCGTATCCCCGTTATTGGGAACTGCTGAACAAGCGCGGCTTGACCTTTTATCGCGACGACGTGCGGCGCGGCTTGCGCTATTTCTCGACCCAGGAATTTCTCGATCTCCAGACGTGGTTCAATCTCGCGTGGTGCGGTTACACCGCGGAGAAGCTGTATCCCGAGCTGGCGGAGTTGAAGCGCAAGGGGCGGAACTTTACCGAGGAGGAAAAGCAGCGCGTGCTGGACATTCACCTGGAGATTCTGGGGTCGCTGATCGGGAAGTATCGCGCGGCGGAGGAGCGCGGGCAGGTGGAGCTGACCACGACGCCGTTTTTCCATCCGATCCTGCCGCTCATCTACGATTCCTCTTTCGCCGGGCGCAGCCTGCCGGGCCGGAAGTTTCCCAAGCCCTTTCGCTGGCCGGAAGACGCCGCGGCGCAGCTCACGCTGGCGGTCGAGCAGCATGCGGGGCTCTTTGGCAAGGCGCCGCGCGGGTTGTGGCCGAGCGAAGGCTCGATCGCACCGGAACTCATCCCGCTCATGGAGCAAAGCGGGATCGAATACTTCTGCAGCGATGAGGAGAATCTCTTCAATTCGCTCAAGCGCGATCCCTCCTGGCAGGGACGCGCGGTCGATCATCTCGAGCTCTTCCAGGGCTGGCGCGTGGTCCATGATGGGGCGGCCGTGAACGCCATCTTTCGCGAAAAGCCGTTGTCGGACTTCATCGGATTCATGGCGGCGAAGAACGATCCCCAGGCGGCGGCGACCCATCTGCTTTTTCACCTGCGGCATATCGCGGAACTGGTGCCGAAGGACACGGGCGTGATTCCGCTCATCCTCGACGGGGAGAATGCGTGGGAGACCTTTCGCGATGGCGGCGAAGGATTTCTGCGCGGCCTTTACGGGGGCATCGAAGGCGACAGCGGCCGGCTGCATAGCTGCACCATCGAGGACTATCTGCGTCACCACCCGCCGCAGAAACAGCTCACCACCTTGCACACCGGCTCATGGATCGGCAGCAACTTCGATATCTGGATCGGCGAAGAGGAGGAAAACCGCGCGTGGGATTTGCTCGGCGACACTCGGACCTTTCTCCAGCAGAAGATCGAGGCCGGCGCGCTCACGCCCGCGCAGCACGCCGCGGCCTTGCGCGAAATCTATGCCGCCGAGGGCAGCGATTGGTTCTGGTGGTACGGCCCCGATTTCTCGACGGAAAACGACGCGCTGTTCGATTCCTTGTTCCGCCAGCAATTGCGCAATGTCTACATCCTCTGCGGCGCCGTGGCGCCCGCGGCGCTCGATGTGCCCATCACCACGCGGCGCGCCGTGCCGCTCTATTCCGTGCCCGAGCGGCTGATCTCGCCCTCCCTCGACGGCGGCGAATCGTTTTTCGACTGGCTCGGCGCGGGCAGCTACACGCCCGGCAGCGAGCAAGGCGCCATGTATCGTGCGGAGCGGCTGATTGGGCGAATCCTCTTCGGCAACAACGAGGAGATGCTCTTCCTCCGCGTCGATTTGCGCAAGCGGGCGGCCGCGGATTTGGTCGTGCAATTTCACCAGCCGGTGGAACGGCAACTGACCATCGGCCTTGCCGGGGTGAAAAGCACCTTCGCCCACGCAGGAATTCCCCTGGCGGAACTGGGCCTGGCGGGCGATGCGTCGCTGGCCTTTCAAATCAAGGTGATACAGGACGGCATTGAGCTCGAATGCTATCCCGAGTCCGCCCCGATCCAGTTCCCGTTGTTAGGCCAGGACTTCGCGCTGCGGAACTGGATCGTGTGAGCTGGCACAAAGTGCTTGGGGAAGGGCGGGGGATCAAACCGATTCGCCTGCAGAGCGCCGATCGAAGTGTATGACCCGCAAGCCAGCCGCATTACATATCCTGACCCGCCGCCGCCGTCAGCCGAGCACAAGCGACCTTGACGATGGGGTCACGACCGGGTCAGATAAGTCCTTGCGTATTAATATAATGTCCCCGTTAGTCTAAGCGCGTGGGATAGTAGGAAGAACTGACCCCGGATGGACGATATGACGCTTGTACAAAGCGTGCGGAAATCGGACAGTCACGTCGATCGAGCATATGTGTCGCTTCCAAATAACTCTTGAGCAATCCGTGCGCTGCGGACGTGATCCTTTTGTAGCTTCACTCTTAAATACGCCACTGCCTCACCGGGAGCGGCTATTATTGCCGTGTCGTAGATCTCGTTGAAACGCAGATGGCCGCTACACGCAAACGACCTCAAGGACGTTTCAGTCAGGAAAACGTCACAATATGGAACTGCGAGTTGTGCGTGATGAAAGTCCAACACGTCGTTTTTGCTCAGTTGCCTCGTCGTATCCCAACAAGCCGCAGCGTAGAGACCGGCTGGTATGTGATACGATGGTAGCTCGTTGGTGATTTTGTTCTTCTTGAAAGCGAACCAAATTAAATTACGGGCTGCCCTTTTCGTCGGTTCAGGGAGAGCGTCGATATTGATCGACTCTTGAGTCCCGGTTTCAAGAAAATGCAGATAGGCCATCGTCTCATACCAATGATCCTCATTTTCCTTTATCGTGTGCATTAGCTCAGCCAAGAAGAGACTTTTGAAGCTGCGATGCTCAAGTCGTACCTGCTGCTTCCGACGATTGATGTCGTCGACGTCGTAGCCGACGTACAACAAATCCGGAGGGACAACTTCGATATTGTTGATCAGTTCCTCCAGCGGAACGAAGAAGTTAAAATCTTCAAAGTTTTTCTGCACGAGCAGCTGATCAGATTCGGGGATGCCAGTTCCAGGCCAGGCAGGTATCCGATCGCCAAGGAACGACATTGTGCGTGTCCAAATGCACTCGTGGATAGGCCAGTGCTTAAAGTCAGCATATTGAGGGCTAACCTTTCTTACGAAGTGCAGAATCTCTTGCGACACAATCTCGCCATGGGACATGAATGCGACACCGTCGCTCAGAAGATCGATCAGTCGCGCCGTCGTTTTCCTCGATTCAAAATCCGTCTGTTTAAGTAGCTCCTCAAATATCCAGAAGCTAAGCGGACAAACGACCGCCCCACTTTCGACGGCCTTGGTCAGCAACGAATAGAGTTCAACATAATCACTCTCTACTTCCTGCCCGAGCAGCACCTTCCGGAGGTTTATCCAGTATTTCAGGTCGAGGTAAACGATCGTCTTTGCCGATACAATTTGCCCGAAGTGGTGGAGAATCCGGCAGCGATACTGGTCGAGCGTCACATTTGGATTTGCTCGATGGATCGACCAGCGCTGCTCCGAGAACCGATCGTAGTCAAAGCCGTAGCGAGCGAACCATCTGCAGAACGTATTGGTCATCTCCTGAAGAGACTCGTCGTTTATCCCGGGAAACATTGTCGTGAATTTTAAGCCGAGACTCGAACAACTGCTACCCCAGCTTTAGCCGAATCTGAGCGACGCCGGGATCAGTCCGCGCGTGTTGACATGATTTTCCCGTTGGTCGAAGCGCGAAGGGTGACTAGAAAAGCACGCGTGGAATCCCGAGTCCGCCCCGATCCAGTTCCCCTTGCTGGGCCAGGACTTCGCGCTGCGAAACTGGATTGTGTGAGCCGGCACCAAGCGCTTGTGCAAGGGTGGGGATCAAAGCGATTCGCCCGCGGAGCGCCGATCGAAGTGCCGGATTGGGCAGTCAGTTCTGAAAATCGTTGCAGCGAGCGCGGGATTTAGGAGGGAGCAGTTCATTCCCTTTGGGTGCGATACCCCGAAGCTTGCTTCGGCTTTTCTCTTCTGAATCTTGAAATCATACCGTGAATGCCTCGGGGCTTGCCCTGAGGATTGTTACTCATGCCATCGTTACGGAATGGAAAACGCAGAGACGCGGAGACGCAAAGGTCGCAGAGAGGAAGAATCTGATTCTGGGGATCCTCTGCGGCCTCCGCGTCTCTGCGTTTTCAAAATGATGCGCTGCCCCGACACCCGGTCTGTTCGGGGTGCGGCGCGAAGAAAAACAACGTGAGCTGCGGTCTTGTCGAACGCCCCGAAGGAGTCGATACTCCGCAGCGAGGCAAATCCCGTGAAACAAGCCGATCTCACTGACGCGGACTCGCCAGAGCGAACTGATGGCGATTTGAAGATCCGAAGCACCTTCGCTGCATCGGAGCGGGTGCGGCTGACTCCATTGACCGGACGCGATACCGAAGTCGGTTTGCTGGCCGATCGCTGGGAACAGGCACAGGAAGGCCTGGGCCAGGTGGTGCTGGTCGTGGGTGAGCCAGGGCTCGGCAAATCCCGGTTGATCCAGACGATCAAGGAACTCGTCCTCGGCGACGGGGGTGGCGAGTCCGGCAGCCCGCCCACCGGGTCGCCCATCATCGAGTGGCGGTGCTCACAACGCTTTCAAAATACGGGGCTGCACCCGGTCGGCAATTACCTGCAACAGTTTCTTGATTTCGGCGGTGAGGAATCGCCCGGCGCGCGCTTCGACCGGCTGGCGCGCTATCTGGAGGATTACGAACTCGGCCGGCCGGAAACCGTCGCGCTTTTTGCCAAGCTCCTCTTTCTGCCGCTGGACGAACGCTATGCGGCACCCGGGCTCACCCCGGCGCGCGAACGCGAGGAAACCTTTCACGCTTTGCGGGGATGGCTGCGGGCTTGTTCCCGCCGGCAACCGGTCCTCTTTGTGGTCGAAGACTTGCACTGGATCGACGCCTCGAGTCTCGAGTTTCTGGGACAATTCATCTCCGAGGGCCTGCACGATCGCATCCTCACCGTCCTCACGTTTCGCCCGGAGTTTCAGACCCCGTGGCCGGCGCCGGCCCACCAGACCCGCCTCGCGCTCAATCGCCTGACGCGACGCCAGGTCGGTGAACTGATGCGCCGGGACGCCGGCAGCGCTCTGCCGGATTCGCTGGTCGCCCAGATCTACCAGCGGACCAGTGGCGTGCCCTTGCTCGTCGAGGAATTCATTCGCATCGTTCGGGAATCCGCCATCTTCGAGCAGGAACGCGCGCACGAAATCCCCACTACGCTGCAGCAGTTGGTCATGGCGCGCCTGGATCGCATGTCGAGCAGCCGCGAGGTGGCTCAATTCGCCGCCACGCTCGGCCGCGAATTTCACTACGAGACGCTCGCCGCCGTGGTCAACGTGGATGAGTCGATGTTGCAGGCCGAGCTGGCCAAACTGGCGGCGGCAGAGATCCTCTACATCAAAGGCCAGCCGCCCCGCTGCGCCTACCAGTTCAAGCACGCTCTCCTCGAGGAGGCCCTGCACGGCGCTCTGGAAGAGCCACAGCGGCGCCAGATTCACCGGCAGGTGGCCGAGGCCATCGAAGCCCGCTTCCCACAGACCGTCCGGACACAACCCGAATTGCTCGCCCAGCACTTTACCGAAGCGGGTCTCGTGGAAAAGGCGGTCGGCTATTGGCTCGAGGCAGGCCGCCGCTCGCACGATCGCTTCGCCAATGTCGAGGCGATCAGCCACCTGACGAAGGGCCTGGAATTGCTGCTCACGCTCGACGAGTCGCCCTCGCGGGATGCGCGCGAAGTCGAATTGCTGGGGCCCTTGGGCACGGCCCACATTGCCGCACGGGGCTACGCCTCGCCGGAGGTCGGCCCGATTTTTCATCGTGCCCGGACGCTCGCGGAACGCTTTGGCCAGACGCCGCAGGCCTTTACCATGATGCGGGGCCATTTCGCCTACCACATCGTCCGCGGCGATTTCCGGCTCTGCACGGATCTGGCTGCTAGGGCGATGCAGTTTGCCGAACAGGTCGGCGACCCGGGCATTCTCATGGAAGCGCTCTTCCTCGAGGGGCTCACCAAACTCTATCGCGGCGATTTTGCCGGCGCCCATGAATGCTGCACGCGGGCGCTCGCCGACTATGATGACCGCGCGCGCACGGCACTTTGGGCGGCGCGGACCGGCGAGGATTCCGGCGTGACGCACCGCTGTTACCTCGCCCTCGCTTGCTGGTACCTCGGCTCGCCGGAGCGCGCGCTGGCCCTCAACCGTGAGGCGCGCGAAATCGCCCGCTCCCTGGGTCATCCCTTCAGCCTCGAATATGCGCTGCACCATACCGGCTGGCTGCACCAGCACTGCCGGCTCGGCGCGCAAACCCAGGCGGCGGGCGACGAGGAGATGCGCATTGCCACCGAGCAGGGCTTTCTCTTCTGGCACGCCTCGGGCACGCTCTACTCGGGTGCCGGGCTCCTCTTGCGCGGACGGCTGGAGGAAGGTCTGCACCTTTTCGAGAAGGGCCTCCAGGCCTATCGCGCGACCGGCGCGGGCCTCGGTCTGCCTTACTATCTCAGCGTCCTCGGCGACGCCTTCACGCAAGCGGGCCGTTTTGACGACGCGCGGCGCGCCTTCGCGGAAGCGTTCGTTCTCGTGGAGCAGAACGACGAGCGCTTTCAGGAAGCCGAGCTGCACCGGCTTCGTGGCGCACTGCATCTTGCCGAATCGAACGACGAAGCCGCCGCCGCGGAGTGCTTCTCCCGCGCCCTCGAGACGGCCCGGCGGCAGAAAAGCCGCGCCTGGGAACTGCGCGCTACAATCAGCCTGGCCCGTCTCCGGCATCGCCAGGGGCGGGGGCACGAAGCCTTCACCGCTCTCACCACCGCCTTGGACGGCTTCGCGGAAGGCTTCAAGACCCCCGATCTCGCGGATGCCGCCGCGCTGCTCCAGGAGCTGGAAAACGAGCGCATGCGCGACGATGTGGCCGCCGGCATGAAATACGTTCGCGGGTGCATCCCGCCGCCCATGGAAGGCCCCGTGGCCGTCGATTGGCGCTATGTCCCTTCGACCACTCTCGGCGGCGACACGATCGGCTATCATTGGGTGGATGAAGACCACCTCGCTTTCTATCTCATCGACGTCACCGGCCATGGCCTGGATTCCGCGCTCCTCTCGGTCAGCATTGCCAATGTCATCCGCTCCGGCTCTCTGCCCGGCGCCGATCTGCGCCGGCCCGAGCAGGTCCTCGCCACGCTCAACGAAACGTTTCAGGGACCCCAGCACGGCTACAAATACTTCACGATCTGGTATGGCGTCTATCGCGCCTCGAGCCGGACTCTCACCTACGCCAGTGGCGGCCATCCCGCGGCTATCGTCGTCCTGCCCGGCGACCCGCAGCCGCTCATCTTTCCCGCCACCGGGACCATCATGGGTGCGTTGCGCGGCGCGCAATTTCCCGCCAGGACATCGCCCATCCCGCCGGGAGCACGCCTCTTCATTTTCAGCGATGGCGTCTTCGAGGTCCGCCGGGACAAGCGCATCGTGTGGGATTTGCCGGCGTGCATCGCGCATCTTGCCGCGCTCAGCCAGCGGGGCGAAAACGCGATGGACACCCTGCTCGCCCACGTGCGCGAACTCCGCGGCTCGTCCCAGCTCGACGACGACTTCTCCCTCATCGAAGCGCAGTTTCGCTAACTCTCGGCGCGGTGTCGTGGTGGGAAGAATCGGGGCCCGGCCACCCGAAATGACGTGTTGCCACTGGAGAGGGGACGTGAATAGATTTTCGCCTCTCGTTTGACCTACATTTCCAATGCGTCTTGCCAGGCGTTACCACGCCGCGAGTGAACTTCAGTGGAAAACAGGTCAATGATCAGAGTAAAAGCCGGGGTGGCGAAATTGGCAGACGCGCCAGACTTAGGATCTGGTGGAGCAATCCTTAGGGGTTCGAGTCCCCTCCCCGGCACTACAATTGCTTGCGGACTGTGGCCGCTGCCGTCGAAAATGTCACACAGAACCGTAAAATTTGCAGAAAAGCTACCGCCGCACGTCTTTCCCAATTGACAGCCCGGCCAAACTATTGGTAATAGCACGTAATCCGCGCGACGGGCCTGCCCACGGTTCGACGCAAGCCAAATCCGCTCGCACTGATAGAAGGCAATCCCTTCCCCTCCAACTGAACCCGCCGTCATGACGCTGCCAGGAATGCTGTCGAATAGGAACGTCCCATCTCTCTTCCGCGCCGCCGCCTTCCGGGTCTGTCTGTCCATCATCGTTTTTTTGTGTTGCTCGGGCGCGTGGGCGGCGCCTTTGCAGAAGCTGCACGGCCATGTGCCTGCTGCCGCCACGAAGCTGGCGCCGGCGGGCCGTTTGGATAGCGCGCGGCAGTTGAATCTCGCGATCGGTCTGCCACTGCGCAACCAGGCGGCCCTCAACTCGCTGCTGGAATCTCTCCAGGAACCGTCCAGCCCGAACTTCCACAAATACCTCACGCCCGCGCAATTCACGGAGCAATTCGGCCCCGCGGATGCCGACTACCAGGCGGTGATCCAGTTCGCCAAAGCCAACGGTCTCATTGTCACCACCACGCACCCCAACCGGGTGATCGTGGACGTGCAAGGCTCGGCCGCCGCCATCGAGAAGGCCTTTCACGTCAACCTGCGCACCTACCAGCACCCGCATGAGGCGCGGCAGTTTTATGCGCCCGACGCCGAGCCTTCTGTCAATCTGGCGGTGCCGATCCTGCACGTCAGCGGCCTGGATGACTACTCGTTGCCGCACCCGAATTCGAAACTGAAGGCAGCCGGTGGTCTCGCCCCGGCGGCCGTGCCGAATGCGGGCTCCGGGCCGGGCGGCGCTTATGCCGGCGGCGATTTTCGCGCGGCTTACGTGCCGGGCACCGCTCTCACTGGCGCGGGGCAAAGCGTCGGGCTCTTGCAGTTCGATGGCTACTATGCCACCGACATCGCCGCGTACCGCGCACAGTTTGGGCTGCCGAACATCCCGCTGGTCAATGTGCCGGTGGATGGTGGGGTCAGCGTCCCGGGCAGTGGCAACAGCGAGGTGTGCCTGGATATCGAGATGGTCTCGTCGATGGCGCCGGGTGTATCGACCATTTACGTTTATGAGGCGCCGAATCCCAGTCCGTGGGTGGATCTGCTCAGCCGCATGGCCAACGACAACCTGGCCAAGCAGCTCAGTTGTTCGTGGGGTGGGGGCGGCCCCGACCCGACTTCGGAGGCGGTCTTCCAGCAGATGGCGGCCCAAGGCCAGTCCTTCTTCAATGCCAGTGGCGACTCCGACGCTTTCACGAGTTCCATCTCCTTTCCAGCCGACAGCCCCAACATTACCGAAGTAGGCGGCACGACGCTGACGACGACCGGCCCCGGTGGAAACTACGTTTCGGAGACGGTGTGGAATTGGGGCGGCGGCACCGGGAGCAGTGGCGGGGTCAGCACCTATTATTCGATTCCGACCTGGCAGACGGGCATCAACATGACGGCCAATCAAGGCTCGACGACGATGCGCAATGTCCCCGACGTCGCGCTGACCGGGGACAACGTGTACGTGCTCTACAACAATGGCGGTTCCGGCACGTTTGGCGGGACGAGTTGCGCCGCGCCCTTGTGGGCGGCCTTCACGGCGCTGGTCAATCAGCAGGCGGTGGCCGGCGGCCGCCCGACGGTCGGATTCATCAACCCGGCGATCTATTCGATCGGCAAAAATGCCAGCTACACGGCCGATTTTTTCGACACCGCGACCGGGAACAACTTCAACTCGAGCAGCCCGTCCAAGTATTCCGCGGTCATTGGTTACGATCTCTGTACCGGGTGGGGCACGCCCAACGGCATCGCCTTGATCAACGCCCTGGCCGGGCCGCCCGATCCGCTTCAGGTGTCGTATGCGCCCTTCGCGGCGACCGGTTCCCTGGGCGGGCCGTTCACCCCGTCCTCGCAGACCTACACCCTCACCAATAATGGGATAGCGTCGCTGACCTGGAGCGCCTCGAAGACCCAGCCGTGGACGACGCTGTCCGCCGCGAGCGGCACGCTCGGCCCCGGTGCTTCCACCACGATCACCTGGTCGCTCAATTCCGCGGCGAATACGCTGACCACCGGCAATCACAGCGACACGCTGACCGTCACCGACAACGCCACCGGTGTGAGCCAGTTTCTCGTGGCCAGCCTGGCGATCAGTCCGCCCCGCGCCGCCTATTTTGACCTCAGCACCGATCCCGGCTGGACCCGCCAGGGAGAGTGGGCCTTTGGAACTCCCACCGGGGGCGGTGGCGCCTCGTATGGGCATCCGGATCCGACCAGCGGCGCGACCGGGACGAATGTCTTCGGCATCAATCTCAACGGTGACTATAGCACCACCGTCGGCGGGCCGTACTATCTCACCACGGGGGCCATCAACCTCACGAACTACACCAGCACGTCATTGCGATTTAAGCGCTGGCTGAACTCGGATTACCCGCCGTACGTCACCGAGACCGTCCAGGTGTCCAACGATGGGGTCAACTGGACCACCGTCTTCACGAATGTCGCCGGCACTTCGATCAGCGATTCTGCCTGGACGACGGTGCAATACGACATCTCGGCCGTGGCCGATACACACAGCACGGTCTACATTCGCTGGGGGCATCAAGTGGGCAGCGGCGGCGCCTTCGCCTATTCCGGCTGGAACATCGACGACATCGAGATCCTCGGCACTCCCTCTCAATTGCTGGCGCTTTCCGTGTCCCCCACGAGCGTCGTCGAGGGCGGCGGCCCGGTCACGGCGACGTTGACCATCAATCCGGTTTCCACCTCCGATACGCTGGTCACTCTGTCCAGTTCCGATCCGTTATCGGCCTCGGTGCCGACCAATGTCACCATCCCCGCGGGGCAGTCGAGTGTGACCTATCCGGTGACGGTGCCGGATGACGCCTTGCTCAACGGCACCCGCAATGTGACGCTGACGGCTACGGCCCCCGGCTACACCAGCGGTTCGGCCGTTCTGGTCGTCAACGACAACGAGACCACCACCCTCGGCGTGATCGCGCCTTCTCCGGTGAGCGAAGGCGCCGGCACGGTGCAGGGCACACTCACCGCGGCCACGGCGCCGTCGGTCGCGGTGGCGGTCAATCTCAGTTCGAGCGATACGAGCGCCTTGACGGTCCCGGCGACTGTCACCATCCCGGCTGGGCAGACTTCGGTGAATTTCCCCATCACGATCATCGACGACAACAAGATCAACGGCACCCATTTCGCCACGATTACGGCCCACGTGACCAACTGGACCGATGGCACGGCGACGGTCAGTATCCTTGACAACGAGAACACCAATCTCACCGTGACCCTGCCAGGCAGCGTCATCGAAGGCGGCACCGGAGCCGGCACGGTATCAATCTCCGGCACTTTGACCGCGCCGCTGGTTGTTTCGCTGGCCTCGAACAATACCGGACGGCTTACGGTGCCCGCGAGCGTGACCATTCCGGCCGGTTCGACCTCGGCGCCATTCACTCTCACCGCGCCGGACAATAACATCATCGATGGCACGGCGGTCGTGACGGTGACGGCCAGCGCGGCGGGATTCACCAATGGCAGCGGGACGCTCAATGTCCTTGACAACGATCCCGATCATTTTGCCTTTTCGACCATTGCCTCGCCGCAGGCGAGCAATTCGGCTTTCCTCGTCACGATTACCGCGTACGACCCGAGCAACGCCGTCATGACCGGTTTCAACGGGACCGTCACGCTGACCGCGAGCGGCGGATTGGCCGTCACGCCCACTACCACCGCCACCTTCAGCAACGGGCAGTGGAGCGGATTTGTAACTCTCGCTGGCAGCGGCACGGGGATTACGCTCACCGCCACGGCCTCCGACGGCGCCACCGGCCAGAGCAACACTTTCAATCTCAATCCCGCGGATTACAACAGTCCGTTGAACTGGCCCACCTTTGGCAATGGGCCGGCGCACACCGGCTATCAGCCGGTGACTTTGGGGAGCACGCCGTACCAAGCGGGTTGGTCGGAGAGTTATGCGAGCTCGAATACGTTGAATCAAGTGGCGATCAGCAATGGCATTGTCTATGTCACCCCGCAGGTCTATTTCAGTAACACCTATCTCAGTGCCATTGACGCCTCGACGGGCACGGAGTTGTGGCGGCGCCAATTCGCCTCGGCCTATTCCATCAATCCGCCCACGGTCGATTCCGGCAAGGTCTATGTGCAACGGGGCGACAGCGAATCGGACTCCCAGTTATGGTGCTTGAACGCCGGCACCGGAACGACCGTATGGAGCGCCCCCTTTGGCGCGCAATGGGAGAGTTACTTCGCCCCGACCGTGGTGGGCGGCAGTGTCTGGGTGGATGGCGGTGTTTACGGAGGCCTGTACGGTTTTAAAACGATCGACGGCTCGCAGTTGTTCTTCAATTCTTCCCTCGAACAGTACGACGAGTGGACGCCGGCTTATTACGGCGGAACGATTTACACCTGGATCGCCGGGAACTTCCGCGCCCATGACCCGGTGACCGGTGTCATCCAGTGGACCTTGAGCCTCGGTTGGAACTGGAGCGGTTGGTCGATGAATCGGGCGCCGGTGATTTCGCAGGGGCGCGCTTTTGTGGTGGGCAACCCGAATCTCTATGCGATCGACCTGACCGCGCAGACCTCACCGTGGTCGGTGAGCGGGACGTTCACCGGCACGCCGGCCGTCGCCGGCGGGGTGGTGTATGTCATGCAGGGGAGCAGCGTCATGGCTTACAACGCCTTGACGGGCGCCGCGGTGGGCAGTTACTCCACCGCGGACACCACGATCGCCGGCCAGCCAATCGTGACCAACGATTCGGTCATCGTTGCGTCGCCCACGGCGACTTACATTTTCAATCTGGCTACCTTTGCCCTCCGGCAGAAGCTGCCCAACGGCGGCATCCCGAGCCTGGCCAACGGCATTCTCTATCTCGCCGGGACGGATGGGACCGTCCGGACATTTTACCCCGGTGGCATGACCACGATCACCGTCTCGGCCCCGGCGTCGGCCAAGGAAGGCGACGCCCCGACGACCGGGACGGTAACTCTCTCCCAGGCGCAAACGACCGATACGATCATCAATCTCACTGCCAGCGATGCCAGCCGGGTGACGGTGCCGGCCACGGTCACCATCCCGGCCAATCAAACCAGCGTGACCTTCCCGCTCGCGGTGGTCGACGATACGCTGCTCAACGGCCCGGAGAATGTGACGATCACGGCCACGGGGCCCACCTATGCCTTGCGCACCGGCACGGCGGTCATCGCCATTCTCGACAACGAAACGGCCACGCTCGCCTTGAGTGCACCTGCTTCCGTCACGGAAGGAGCGACCTTCCCCGTGACGCTCAGCATCAGCGCGGCGCCGGCGGTCGATATCACGGTCTCCGTGATTTCGAGCAGCATCGCGGTGCTTTTCCCGCCGGCCACCGTCGTCATTCCCGCGGGGCAAACCAGCGTGGTGTTCAATGTCCAGGCTCCGAGCGATGGCGTCGTCGATGGTACCCATATGGCCACGCTCACCGCGCACGTTCAAGGATGGACCGATGGCTCGGCCACGGTAAGCGTCCTGGACAACGGCAGCAACACGGCGGGCGATTGGCCCACTTTCGGCAATGGGCCGGCTCATACCGCCTATCAGCCGGTGGTTCTGGGTGGCGCTGCCTATCAGCCCGGCTGGACCGTCGCGCCGAGCACCGGCGCCCTCAATCAGGTGGCGGTGGGAACGGGAATGATCTTCGTCACGAGCAATGGCGATACCTATCTGCACGCTCTGGACGAATCCTCCGGCGTCGAGTTGTGGCGGCATCCATTTACCAGCGCGTTTTCCATCAATCCTCCCACGTTCGATTCGGGCAACGTCTATGTCCAACGCTGCAACAATTATGGCGATACCCAGTTGTGGTGCATCAACGCGCCGACCGGTAACACGACTTGGAGCGCTCCCTTCAGTGCGCAATGGGAACATTACTTCGCTCCGACGGTCGCAGCCGGGGGTGTGTGGGTCGATGGCGGTGAATATGGCGGCCTTTATGGCTTCAACACGAGCGATGGCAGCCAGCGCTTTTTCAATTCCACCCTCCCGCAGATCGATCAATGGACGCCCGCCTACTACAATGGCATTGTTTACACCTATGTCGGCGGTGTCTTCATCGCCCATGACCCGTCCAGCGGCGCGAATCTGTGGTCGGCGTCGATCTCCGGCAGCGTGCTCGATTACGACCAGAACTCGGCCCCGGCGATTGACCAAGGCATCGCTTTCCTCATCGACGATTCCAACTTCAGTGCTGTCGATCTCACCACCCATGCGATCATCTGGAGCCCGGGCGGAAGTTTCACCGGCAGCGCCGCGGTGGCGAATGGCGCCGCCTATGGCCTGACGGGCGGCAATTGCCAGGCGTATAACGCCAAGACGGGTGCGCTCCTGGGCATTTACGCGACGGGGGACACGACCGTCGCGGGGCAGCCGATCGTGACCGACGATACGGTGATCGTCACGTCGCCGACCAAGACTTATATCTTCAATTTGCAAACCTTTACCCTGCTGCAGACCCTGCCGTATGGCGGAGTGGCGAGCCTGGCTAACAAGGTTCTCTATCTCGCCGGCACCGACGGTGTTTTGCGCAGTTACTACCTTTCCACCCAGGCCCTGGCGGATCTCGCTATTACGCAGACTCTCTCGCCGCAGCCCGCGCCTTCCGGAGCGACGGTGACCATCACGTTGACCGCGACCAATAACGGGCCCAGCACCGCCTATGGCGCCACCATCAGGGACACTCTGCCACCGGGGCTGACCTTCGTCTCGGCCGTTTCCACCGTGGGGACGTGCTCGCAGTCCGGCGGCATCGTCACTTGCGCCTTGGGTAACATGGCCAACGGGGCAACCGCCACCATGACGATCACGGCCACGTCGTCTGGAGCGGGAAACCAGACCAATACCGCGTCTGCGACCTCTGCCCTCTTCGATCCGAACCCGACGAATAACTCCAGTTCTGTGACGTTCAACGGTACTCCCCCGACGATTACCACGCAGCCCCCCACGTACCTTTCCTATGGCGACGGGACCCTGAATGCCACGGTCAATCCGAACGGCGCCAATACCACCGCCTCATTCGATTACGGACTTACCACGGGCTACGGTACGACCGTTGCGGCCAGCCCATCCCCGGTTCCCGGGACCTCGGGGGCTACCACAGTCAGTGCGACGATCTACGGCCTCGCCCCCAATACCTATTATCACTACCGGGCGAAGGGTACGAACATTGGTGGGACCGCGTACGGATCAGATGTGACCTTCCGGATGCCCAACAACGTTTCCACCCTGTCGAATCTGGTGATCAGCGCCGGCACCTTGACGCCGGTCTTTTCCAGCACCACGACGAATTACACGGCGGCCGTGTCGGCTTCGACCAATTCGATGACGGTGACCCCGACCGTCACGGATCCCAACGCCAAGGTGACGGTAAATGGAACCACGGTGGCCTCCGGCAGTGCCAGCGCGCCCATCACTCTCTCCTCTGGCAGCAATTACCTTACGGTCGTTTGCACTGCCGAGGACGGCAGCACCACCAGTTACTATTACCTTACGGTGACGCGGCCCGCGGCGAGCAACAACGCGAGCCTGGCCAGCCTGGTGTTGAGTTCCGGCACCTTGACGCCGGTCTTTTCCAGCATGAACACCAGTTACACGGCCAGTACGTCGGCCAGTAGCATCACCGTCGTGCCAACGGTCGCGGACAGCACGGCCACGGTGAAGGTCAACGGTGTGGCGGTCGTCTCCGGCACGGCGAGTTCGCCGATCAACCTGGCTTTCGGATCGAACGTCATCAGCACGGTGGTCACGGCGCAGGATGGTGTCACGACTAAGACTTACGTCGTCGTCATCACGCGCACCGGGGGCTCGACCAACGCCAGCCTGGCCAATCTCGCCCTCAGCGCGGGCACGCTCGCGCCGGTCTTTTCCACTGGCACGACCAGTTACACGGCCAGCGTGCCCGCGGCCACGACTTCCCTGACGGTGACGCCTATCGTCGCGGACAGCACGGCCACCGTGAAGGTCAACGGCGTGCTGGTTGCCTCCGGGGCGGCCAGCGGCCTCATCAATCTGGCCTACGGACCTAATATCATTACCACGGTGGTAACGGCGCAGGACACTGTCACGACGAAGACCTACACCGTCGTCGTCACGCGAACGGGCGGCGCGACCAATGCCAGCCTCGCCAATCTCGTGCTCAGTTCCGGCACTCTCACGCCGGTATTCAATGGCGCTACGACCAGCTATACGGCCAGCGTCTCCAATGGTGTCTCCTCGATCACCGTCACGCCGACGGTCGCGGATAGCAATGCGACGGTGAAAGTCAACGGCGCCACCGTGGCTTCCGGCTCCCCGAGTCTCGCCATCGCCCTGGCCGTGGGAGTCAATACCGTCACCACTGTCGTCACGGCGCAGGATAATTCGACTACGCTGGCATACACGGTGACGGTGACGCGCCAGACTCCCGTCGTGATCACCGACGGCGGCATGGCCGTGACGATCGATGGCACCAGCGGAGCCATCTATAGCGCCACTTACAACGGCCATGAGTTCTTCCGCATTGGCACTTATGTTTCCGATTGGGGATTGCAGTTGGGCACCGACACCACGACCTTCAAAATCAACACCGCCAACAGTGTGGCGGGAATCCCCGTGACTATTACCGGAAGCACGGTGACCGGAACGTACACGGGCGGTGGCGCGAATGTGGCCATCTCTCGAAACTACCAGGCGGTCGTCGGCCACGAGACCCTGAAGATCACCAATACCTTCGTGAACAACGGTTCCACCGCGGTGGTCCTGCGCTATTTCGATACGTTTGATCCCGACCAGAGCTATTCGATCAATGGCCTGTTCACGACTGCCAATGACGTGCTTCCCGTCGGCGGAAGGCCCGCGGCGCAGGCGTCGATCACGGCCACGCCGCAGTTGACCTGTGACCTGACCTGCATCGGCATCACGCCGGTCCTGTCCGCCGGCGCCCCCTACTTCCAAATCAATACCGGCGCACTGCTCAATACCGTCTATACCGCTCCGGCGGATGACAATGGCGCGGTGAGTGACAATGGATTGGACTTGATCGCCCAGCAGACGATTCCGCCGGGTGGTACGTGGTCCTTCCAGGTCCTGCTTAGCTTCGGCGCGAGCGTGACAGTCGCACAAATCAACCTCCTTCTGTCGTATCCGCCTCCCGTGGCGACCACGCTGGCGGCGACCAATATCACCGGCACCAGCGCCACCTTGAATGGCACGACAAACGCCAATGGCAACAACGCGGCGCCTTTCTTCGACTACGGAACCAGCACCACCTACGCCACCAATGTGGTCGGCACACCTGCGCCCGTCACGGGCATCACCGATACGGGCGTGACGGCGACGTTGTCGGGTCTCCTTCCCGGCACGACTTACCATTACCGCGTCGACGGCATGAGTGCGGCCGGCACGACCAATGGCGCGGACATGACGTTCACGACGACGGGGACCAATGTGAACCTCTCCAGTCTCGTGTTGAGCAGCGGCACGCTCAGCCCAGCCTTCGACGGCGGCACCATTGGTTACACGACAAATATTTTGCCGGCGGTCACTTCGGTCACGGCCACGCCGACGGCGACCAATAGCAACGCCACGGTGACGGTGAACGGCGGAGCCGTTCTCTCCGGCACGACGAGTGCGCCGATCAACCTGAATGTCGGTTCGAATACGATCACGATCGCGGTGACTTCACCGGATGGAACGACGACGAAGACTTACACCGTGGTGGCCACGCGCATGACGCCACTCCAGAGCTGGCGGCTGACTTACTTCGGCACCACGGCCAATAGCGGCAACGCTGCCGATACCGCGGACCCCGATAACGATGGTGTCCCCAACTTGATGGAATATGCCTTTGGACTGGACCCGACTTCGGCGGCGTCGCGGGTGCTCCCGCAACCGGTCCGCGTTGGGAATACGCTCACGATCACCTTCACGGAACCACCCGGCATCAGCGGAATCATCTATGGCGCGGATTGGCGTGGCGGCATGGTCTCCGGCACCTGGTCTCCCGTTCCCGACACCGGTTCCGGAACCACCCACATCTTTAGCGTCTCC
>Ga0206946_1061_pt1 | contig 39470 bp, 21 predicted proteins | sample Alteio_BWOrgHeat_2_FD_152965 | JGI IMG/M metagenome (GOLD analysis project Ga0206946, IMG submission 152965) | Enriched cells from forest soil in Barre Woods Harvard Forest LTER site, Petersham, Massachusetts, United States -... | ecosystem: Environmental > Terrestrial > Soil > Temperate forest > O... | reverse complement strand
GGGCGTGGGGATGGCGATTGCCCACTCGTCGTGTGTGAGCAGCGGGCCGTTGAGGATACGGTAGGCCAGGGCGAGATCGCGGGTGCTGCTGCTGACGGAGATGACGGTGGGGACGTTGCGGCGTAGGGAGCCGAAGTTAACGGCGTTGCTGGTGAAAAAAGCCTCGAGGAAGAAGGGGCCGCAGGGGAGGCCAGGTATGGCGAGGAGGGTGAGAATGCCGATGCCGGCGGCGATGGAGCGACGGTGCGTCATGGGCGAATTCTTTCGATGATGGAGTTAGTGGGGATGTGGTTCTGGTTGATTTGAGCGATCTGGTCTGCGGTCCAAGGGTGTGGGCTAAAGATGTAGGTATTGGTTGCGGGGGTGAGTGGTGCGGAGGCGGGCTCGTCGGTGGCGATGCCGGTGGTGGTGGTGCAGAGGGGCTCGCGGATGGGCCAGGAGCCGGTGTGTTTGCCGAGGCGGAAGTGCATGGGGACTGCGGCGTCGATGGGGAGGGTGGCGAGCCAGGAGTTGGGCGTAGCGCACCAGCTTGCGAGGGCGGTGATGGTGAGGATCTGGTTGGGCGGGAGGGCCGTGCGAATGCGGCGGAGGATATCGGCGTAGAAGGGTTGCTGGGACTTCGTGGCGTCGAAGTCGATCTGGAAAGCGCGAGTGCGCGGAAGTGCTGCTACGCGGAGGAGCTCGCGGGTGGTTAGGGCGCGGAGGGATTCGCTGTCGCGGAAACCGGGGTGGGTTTCGATGCGAACGACGGCCGTGGCGTCTATGTGATCGGGGACGGTGATGGGTTGGTGGCGAGGGATGAATTGGGGAGAGGCGCCGAGGAAAATGCGCTCTGCGAGGAAGGCTACGCCGGCACGGGCGGGGTCCAATGTACGGAGGTCTTCGGGCTCTTCCCATGCCCAGAGTATGAGAGGTGGACCGGGGAGGGGTTTGATGAGGCGAAGGTGTCGTGGGGTGGTGGAGTCGCCGTGGAGGTGAAACGCGGCAGCAAGGCAGCTGATGGTCATTGCAAGTCGCCAGGGTTTCACGGGTTGGTTTCCTTGCTGCGATGTCGCTAAATTCAACGGCGGGTAGGAGGAATGTAGCGCATATGTTTTGTAGCATCAGAATTTTCATTTTCAGCGATCCTGCTAAATAGGGGTACTCCGTTCAGGATCATGAAGTCGCGAGTTGGGGCTGATTCAAAAGATCCACTATGCGGCCGCCTAAGCACTCCACTCACCACGACCAGCGATGAGACATAGCCTATGCCATCCCAGCGGGACAAACTGGAACAAATTTCGGCAAAGGAAAGACGAGTGGCTTAATTCTTTACGCCACTCGTCCAGTTTGAAACAACAACCAGTCTATTGATTGGGTACGGTGTCGTTGGCTGGCGTGGTTTTGCCGTTGGTCACGTAGTAGTAGTCGTGCCAGTTGGTAATCGATGGGTCAGCACCGATGTTGGTCAGTTCCAGCCGTAATGCATCGTCGCTGTTTTGCGAGTTCACGCCGGTTACTTGTGTGGTGATGACGTTGTCCGTGCCTTCGGGGTTGAGAGCGGAGGTAGGCCATTGGAAGGCAACCCACTGGGTATAGCCGCTGAGCCCTGAGCGCTCAATCGCATCGCTATTGAAGTTCGAAGGAGGCGAATAGGTGAGCGAATTGCTGCCGTTGAGGGTCACCGTCTCCTTGCCTTGCGATGCGGACAGAGCAAGGGAGAGGACTACGAAGGCTTGGGACGATGCTCCGGCCGGCGTGGCGAAGTGAATCTGCCACGGAGGCGTCGGCGTATTGACGCCATTGGTGCCAGTGTGCCCGGTTAACGTATTGACGTATGCCGGGATGCCGATTGTGTCGCCGAGACTGGTGCAGCCGGTGTACTGGTATGCGTCAGTCGTGTCGTCAGATGCAACGCAGGCGCCACCGTAGAGTCCAGGGTTGAAACCGCCCCAGTGTGCGTAGTTCCATTTGCTCAGGTCGTTTGTTGCTGGGCCGGCAGGACCATCGGTAGCGTTGTAGATAACAGCTCCATTGGTCGAGGCAAAGTCGGCCCAGTAGTTCCATGCGCCGTAGTATTCGCGGTCGTCATAACCTAACGGTCCGTCTGGGTAATTCTGCGTGTAGTGGCCATGCAGGAACTCGTGCGAGGAGCGGTCGAGAGTTCCGATGGTCCAGAGGGACGTGCCGAAGTTTTCCGGAACGAACGCTATAGTAGGAAGCGTGTTCGTGTTGCTCGCGGTGACCACGACGTTGTCCTGCCGATATTCTCCCCATTGCCCGAAATTCCATACCGAGAGACGGTAGGTTCCGGGCACAACATTCGTGAAGGTTCCAGATCCCATGGAACTGATGTCGATCGTGTACTGATTGCTCATGGTGCTGTTTTCCTGGTTCACCGCGTTTTGGCTGAGGACGGCCCATGCTGTTCTGGGGGCGCCGACTACTCCGTTGACCTGTATCGAGACCGAACCGCGGCCGGTGCTGGGAACATAGCCCCTGGATATAAGCGTGGACTCGTTGTCGTAAAGGTTGGTGAAGCTGCCGCCGGCTGCGACGGCGTCGTTGAACATGTCATCGGGCGTCTGAATGATGCCACCGTCGATGGCGGAAACAGTGGACATACCAAACTGATTGATTCGCAGATAGAAGGGGCCATAGATGCGGCTCATCGCCGTGCCCGCGGGGATCGATGTGGTCCCGACGCCGCCAGTCCTGTAGTGATTTGAGTTGGGCTCAATGGTGAGGATGTTGCCCGTCAGGCTGAGATTCTCCTTCGTCGGACCGTCGATCATTGTGTCATGACCGGGCGTGAAGACCACCCACTGGCCATACTTACTGCCAAACAGTCCGTGGGCCTGGTGAAGGTACTCGTAGCTGGAGTAGTCGTATTTGACGCAGAAGTGGCGATGGAAGCCCTGAGGAATCTGACCGCTCGGGTAAGGAGAGAAGGCGTTGGTCACTCCCACCTGCGGATGCAGATCGATGGTGTCGCGACCCGTCACGTCCTGGTCGTTGCGGCCGTTGTCGGAAGAGAAACAATCATCGGTTGAAGGAAGCGGCGTCGTGACGCCTGTGAACATGCTAAGGTCAGTATCTTTCTGGTAGTAGTTGGTAAATGCGTTGACATTGCCGCGCCAGATCCACTGCACTTGGCCGCCGATGGTGCCGGCGCCGTTACTGACCAAGGTTCCGCTGGAGTTAGTGACTTGTGCGGGATGGTTGAGGCTGAAGTAGATGTGAATGCCGGGGTCGTTGGGAGTCACAACGAAGTGTTCTTCGTATTCGGTAGTGTTCGTGGGGGAAACGCCCGATGCCGGGTAAGCGACCCACCAGTCGAGATAGGAAGAGGTCAGGTTGTAGCTGGGAAGGGCGGTCACAGTGGTGAAGCCGGAGAGGTCCATGTAGAAGCCCTTGGGCTCTTTGTTGGCGAAGGTCGCGGGGAGATTGGGAATACCCGAGGGGCCGGACCAACCAGCAGGCAAATTGGTGCCGCCGATGGCGCTTTCGCCGTTCGCGGGATCATAAACGCTGCCGTTGATACTCGCGTTACCGGGGCTAAAGTCGATGAGTTGGTCCTGAGTGCCGGTTGGTACGATGCTCCAGATGGCGCCTGACGTGGAGTTGTAATCGATTGTGAGCGCGCCGTTCTTGATAACCCAGTCGACGGGATTGGTGGTGTCGATGGATAGAGTGGGCGAGGGTGCGGCGAGGACCTGGAGTGTGGAGCAACTGCTGCTCGAGAAGCTGGTGCCTCCGTTGCTGGTACCGCTGAGCGAGACATAGTAGGTGCCGCCCGCGAGCGAGCCGGGAATTGGGAAGGCAACTTTGTCGGTAGTTCCGATTACGGTAGTTACAGTTGATGCTGCTGCGGTGGTTGATGATCCACCGCAGCTGGTTGCGAGAGAGACGAGGACGTTTGCGGGCGAGATTCCACCCGACGGAAAGCCGGATCCGGTGACGCTAACGGTGGAGGTTCCGGCTGAGCCTGAGCTCGGGCTGGTGACAGCGTTGAGCTTCACGGTGGACTGCGCGTGAGCTGCGGAGGGAAGGAGTACGACGGCGAGACCGAGACCGAGTGTGGTGCCGAAGAGACGTTTTGGGGTGTGAAGCCGGCGGCGGCCAACCCGAGCGATGACGATCATGAACAGGCCGGTTCCGAACATCAGCCAGGTGGAGGGCTCTGGCGTGGCGACGGCATTGATGACGGCGAGATCCCCGTCGGCCAATCCGCTGGGATCGTCGATCGTTGCACTGAAGTTAAAGAAGACCTGTTCGGTGGAGCCGTCGTTCAGGGTTAGATTCTGCGTGCTGAAGACACCCGTGAGAACAGCCGAGGTTGCATCGAACAGGCCGGTTGGAGCACCAGAGAGAGTTGAGAGCTGTTTTCCGTCGAAGGAGAGGCCGTCGGGGTCCAAGGTGAAGTACGAGGAGCCTAAGACGAGCGATTCGCCGCCGAGATAGTTGACTGTTAGGCTGAGATTCGTCAGCGACAGAGGTGTAGAGATGGGAAAGGTCATGTCCGGAAAGATGGATGCGTTCGCACCGGTGAAATTGACGATGTCGAATTGCGCCACATTGGCACCGGTGACATCGTAGCTGATGTATCCAGCAGGAATGGGGGTGAAGGCGGGAAAGTCATCCGCGTGAGCCAAAATTGACATCGATGCTATGGCAAACATCGCAGCCAGGAGCCGTGTCAGTACCTTGTGCATAGATCCTCCGAAGCAGTCTGATTGGAAAAACGAAATAGTTTGTTTCCCGTTGAGGAGAGTTGGATTAAGGGCACCCGCCATCGATGGGCCGGAGTGGCGACTCGGAAAAGTGAATCAGGAATTATGTTTCTATTGCATTGAATGTTCCGGTACAGAAACAATTTCAAGCGAGGAGCAAGGTACACTTACGCTTCTGAAACTGTCAAGATGCCTCCGATTTTTTTAATTGCTTTTGTGCGTGCATGGCGTTTATCAGGCGTTGCACCAGACAAGATCATTGCCACTGGTTTCGTCGACAACGATCCAACAAGACCGGTGTCTCTTACGCAGCGATCCGAAGTCTGACGCTCTGACGGGACTAGTTGTAGCGGGCGTGCAGCAAATGGTTGGTCAATCTATTGGATTTGGGCTGGACCGAGGATAGAATTTGTCCCGTAAGCTTCGGATGTTGGCCCCAAGGGTGAATTCATGGCCGAGAATAAGACCAAGCCCACAACCATCAGCGTTCCAGCGTTTCTCGATGCGTGCATGGACGAGGCGCGACGCAGAGACGCCAAGGCTCTAACCAAGCTTATGCAGAAGGTCACCGGCAACGAGCCTGCGATGTGGGGACCGTCGATCGTCGGCTTCGACAGCTACCACTATACCTACGAGAGCGGGCGCGAAGGCGATATGCTCATCGTCGGCTTTTCGCCGCGCAAGGCCGCAAACGTTTTGTACGGCACGATAGGCTTTGATGGCGCTGAGGCGTTGCTCGCCAAGCTCGGTAAGCACACTACTGGTAAGGGATGCCTGTACATCAAGAAGCTCGCGGATGTGGACATGAAGGTGCTTGAGACGCTCGTCGAAACAGCCGTTGCAGCAACGAGGGCGCGATACGCAAAACAAGCGTAGCCTCGTCGTTGTACCGATCAGTAGCGATGATTCCGCTTCCCGGCAGTGATGGTCAACTTCCGAGAAGGGTGCTTTTGGCTAGAGATTCGCTGGATACTCGCCGAAGTCAGTGAGTTCTCAACAGATTATTCGGAGAAGTCCAGCAAGACCTTTTCCTGTCCCGCCTCACCATCGGCCAGGCGTACTGCCTCCTGGAAGTCTTTCCGTGAATACAGCACAATTGCCGGCGGGGTAAGTGTTCCGTTTGACAACATGGTGAGAAGATCGCTCATCGCTGCCCGCACTTCGGCGAGCGGCCGGGAAGGCACCCAACGCGGAAGCCACCAGCCGCGAATCGTTGCTGTGGAATAAATCAACCGCGGAGCAAAGAGCGGCATGAGGAATTTCGCGGGATCCGTCTGCCGGTGACTGGAAAGGGCTCCATACACAAGCATGGTTCCCGCGGGAGCGAGGTTGCGGGCAATCTCAGCGCCAAGGTCTCCGGCAACGCAGTCAATCGCTCGTTCAACGCCCTTGCCCGCGGTCAAATCCTGCAGGCGGGCCCTGAGATCCTCGTCGGCTGTGCAGATTACCTCATTGCCTCCGAGGTTGCGAATGATTGTTTCCTGCTCGCGCCGCCGGATCACGTTGATTGTCTTGAATCGATAGTGCTGCGCCAGTTGAAGTACGAACTTCCCCACGCTCGATGCAGCCGCTGTCTGCAGAATCCAGTCACCCTCCTTGAGTTTGTGGGTTGATATAGTCAATGCCCATGCCGTCAAAGGATTGATGTAGGAAGCAGCGGCGGCCGAATCGTCCAGGCCGTTCGGAACGGGCACAAGTTTGTCCGCTGAGCACACGATCTGCTCGCGCCAGGTGTTCCACGTGTCAATGAAAACTACGCGAGTTCCAACCATCGGACCTTGCACGCCCTGACCTACGGCCTGCACAATCCCGACGCCTTCAATGCCCGGGCTGGCTGGCAACGCCGGCTGATAGCCATAGCGACCGCGCACCATGTGCAAATCTGATGCGTTGATCGGGCTCAGTACCACTCGGACGAGCGCTTCGCCGGGGGCCAAAGGCGGAGGAGGAATCTCTTCCAGTTTCAATACGCTCTTTGGTTCACCGGTCTCGCGAAAAATCAATGCTTTCATCAATTTACCCTGGGTCTTCAGGTGATGGCTGATTCAGGGCCGAATGTTCCACAACATCGGGAACACGAAGCTGCAGTGGTGATGAAGGAGAACTGCTTCTGTCCGAGGATTCTTGTGTACGGAAGAGTATCGTGTCAAGGACGGATAAAAGGACCAGTATGGATCTCGCTGCTGGCACCGATGCCCATCACTCTTTAGTTCTGAAAATCAGCATTTTCCTCAACGAACCTTCCCTCTCAGGATTCTCCACTCCGAGCATAATCGTCTACGTGCTCGCTGACGTGGCCGACGCGCTTGTCGGTGTGTATTAATTCAGCGATTAGTAAAAGTGGAGCGAGTTCACGGACAGGTGGTATACGTATTCCCGACAGATAATTCGAATAAATTAGGTCGCAAACCCGAGAAGATTCCGTTTTGGGAGCCCAAGAGAATCCCGCAGCAGATCAGGATAAGAATGAAAACGAAAATCGATTTTGTACTTAGGCTTGCGCTCGTGTTTACGGTCGTTGGCGCCATCTTCGCAATTGCGCAACAGTCTCCTGCGGGAGACGCTGCTCCTCCCCACAGGCCTCAAGGCCCCTGCGACATCTACGCAGCTTCCGGTGACCCATGTGTCGCAGCACATAGCACTACACGCGCGTTGTATGCGACCTATAACGGCCCTCTCTACCAGGTTTTGCGCCAATCGGACGGCAAAACCTTGGACATTGGCATTGTCCAATCTACTGCCTCACCAGTTAAGGATCCAGGTGGATACGCCGACGCAGCTGCGCAGGATAGGTTCTGCGCCGGCACCTATTGCTGGATCAGCATCATCTACGATCAATCTCCCAAACACAACGATTTGACTCAGGCTCCTCGTGGCGGATTCGGCGGGCCGGCCTTGGGAGGCTTCAACAATCTTCCGATCGCCGATATGGCGCCGACTACCATCATGGGGCACAAAGTCTACGGTGTGTTCATTGAACCGGGTATGGGACTCCGCCAGAACGATGCGAAAGGCACCGCAGTCGACGACCAGGCCGAGGGGCAATACTGGGTCGTCAATGGCAAGCATTTCAACGCCGGTTGCTGTTTCGACTACGGCAATGCAGAGATTGACAGTCGCGATGATGACAACGGCACCATGGAGACCCTCTACTTCGGTAACGCCACACCGTGGTATAGCGGAGCTGGAAACGGACCGTGGATTATGACCGATCAGGAAAATAATCTTGTCGGGTGCGTCAACGAGGATGGAACCAAAGGATGTCCCAATTTACCCAGCATCCCCTGGCGCTTTGTAACCGCGATCGGCAAGGGAGAACCACACCATTGGACATCCATGGGTGGGGACGCGCAAAAGGGCGCTCTGTCGGTCATGTTCGATGGGCACCGTGTGAATCCGACCTATGACCCGATGCGCAAGCAGGGGGCGATCCTGCTGGGCAACGGTGGTGACAATAGTGTCGGTTCGCAAGGAACGTTCTATGAAGGAGCGATGACCGCAGCTGGTACGTTCCCATCTAACGCTACCGACCAGCTTGTCCAGGCGAATATTGTGGCTGCAAGATACGACATAGCTCCACTTAGTTTGACTCCGGCTGCAAGAACGCATGCAGGTCCGCAGACCTTTACTCCGGGATCTTCGCGAGACTTCACCGTGACATTCACGAATACAACGGGAACACCTGTGGCGGACGTTGCGTTGAGCATTGCCGTACCCAGCAAGCAGTGGGCCTCTGTTGTTTCAGGCACAACAGAAACGTCAAAGACGTTCGCCCAGCGAGTCGCACCGGGGGAGAGCGTGAGCGCGACTTTCAAAGTCACTTCAGGGTCAGAAGCCTTTAACGGTGATCTCGTTGGCAATGCATCCTGGATGAATCCCACCAACGGCAAAAAGCAAATAGAGACGACTGTTGGAAAGATTCGCAATGCCAGACCAGTTAAGATCAACGAGTTCCGAGTCATCTCAGGCTCTCCAAGCAATTCAACGAATTCATTTATAGAGCTCTACAACGCAGGTCCCCAAAGCGTCGATATCTCCAACTGGACGTTGACCGAGCACCCCGCTCGTCAGGCTATTTTTTCGATGGTAAAGATCCCGGCTGGAACGAAGCTTACAGCAGGCGGTTTTTATCTGCTCGGGCTCTCCAACTCCGGGTTGGCAGTTCCCGCACGAGCAGGCGACAGCATCATCCATGTCAGGAATACGGAGGGAATGTCGGTTGGAGACACGATCAACGTTGGTACCGGTTCCAGCGCAGAAATGCGTAAAATTGAAAGCCTCGGAACACCTGCCAGCAACCACACAATGTTGTGGCAATCACTCCCCGAAGAACCGGTGATCACCGTTCCTGCCGGTTCGACCAATGTTCCTGTTGAGGATGTATCCGGCTTTGCTGTTGGCCAGAAGATCGCGCTTGGCTATGGCTCTACCCACCCGTTCGTTGCAAATACAGTGGAGCAGTACGAGATAGCCACGGTGACTGCAGTCGGCAAACCAGGTACACAAGCATATCTGGCGATGGATGCGCCTGCTGGAGCTACCAACATCAAGGTGACCTCTCTCTCCAATATCTCCGTTGGTGACAAGATTAGGTTGGATATCGACAGCGTTGGCCATGGAATCGAAACCGTTACGGTGACGCATGTCGGGACAGCAGCAAGTCAGACCAATCTCTTAGCTCCTGCGAGCGCCGGGGCGTCACGGATCAGCGTGCGCCGAGCAGATGGTTTCACAGTAGGCGGCAGGATTACGATTGGCACGCCTGCAAGCGAGCAAGTCGTTACCGTCACCGCTGTGGGCTCCCCCGGGCCGGATGGTACCCCTATAGATTTTACCCCTGCACTTGTCAAACCTCATGTAGTCAGTGAATGGGTGGTAGCTCCGGGCACTGGCCTGGATCTGGCAGCTCCGTTACGGTTCAATCATGCAGCCAACCTTCCGTTCAGCGATCGCGGAACAGGAATCAGCTTCCAGCCGGCGACTAGCTTTGCCCATTTGAGCAACGAGCCGGTCCAGGCGCTTGGGACAGGCATAACCCTCGACAGACCGCTGACCGACAGCCACGCGATCCACACGGCCGTACGCGATGCTGGAGTCAAGACGGCGGGATACCAGGGTACGTCCACGCCCAACCAGTGGTTTGGAGGACCTGAATTAACCACGAAGTCTCCGCAGTTCGGCCGTACCCTTACCGTCGAAGAGGGCAGCATCGTGCTGCGTGACTCTTCGGGAGTGGTTGCCGACAGTCTTAACTATGGAGGCCTTGTCGATCCATGGGCCGCCGAAGGAGATCAGGCTGTTTCAGGAGCCCAGTTAAGCGGCTGCTATGCCCCAGCACCTGGCTCAGTGTTTAACCCATGGTCGACAGTTGTGGCTCCTGTTGCCATCAATGCGAGCGCAGGACGGTTCCCTGACGGCGCCGACACCGACAGCAACTGTGCCGACTTTTTAATGCAAGCCGCCACCTCGTTGTCGGCTACTTCGGCCGCGGGTGCAACAAACGTCAAGGTCGCCAGCACGGAAGGCTTCCGCCCCGGCCAGACACTCCATATTGATTTTGGTGCGAATACTGAAACGGCCGTCATCGCTACGGTGGGTACAGCAGGCGCCACGACGGTACGCACTTCCACTGACGTCGGAGCAACTGTTCTCCCAGCCGCAAGTGTGGTTGGCTTTAGTAAAGGCGAAACAATCACCATCGACGAGGGAGCAAACTCCGAAACGGCTGTTGTCTCCTCTATTAGGGCCCGCGGCGTCGCCACTATAACGGTCGCCGCACCGCTCACTCGTGAGCATTCGGCGGGTGTGCAGATTTCGGGCAGCGGTATTACACTCAATACTCCATTAACTCGGACACATATCGAAGGAGAGCAAGTGTCGGACGACGTTCCAACTCCCGGCGCGCCGAACCGATACCGCGGGATAAATCGTTGAAGGGGTAAAAACAGGAATATAACTTTGATCATCCCGTCCTTTTGGCGGGCTATTGCTATTACGCACGTCGATTCTTCCAACCTTCTCACAATTCAGTCGTGAATCCTTCACGGACTCAATGTGCAAGTTTACGGATGATTGACTTGCTGATCCGTTATCCATCTAAATCAGCTCCCCAACGTCGCTGTTATAGTGACCGGGAGACAGAACCATTTATTAGAGCCGGTAGCGCTGGTCCTCAGATGATGAGACAACAACGTCCTTGTCTTGATGAGCCTCAGGTCTTAAACAAGACCAACACTTTGGTGTAAGGACAATCGGCCAAATGTGGCCGACGATGGAGGACAGCAGCGTCGTAAAAAATACATTGTTTGTCGCGTCAATAAAAACAGTGACAGGAGTGCCCGCAATGAACGGCAAGCGCAACCGGTGTCAGCCCTTCCTCGCGCTTGTTTTGTCATTCGGCAGCGCAATTAACCTGTGGAGTCAAAATCAACTGCCCCGCCAAGGAGATGCAACTACACCGCACGCCAAGAAATTTAGTCAGAAGCAACTCATTCAGCCGCCGCCGCCACCGCCCTTCCAAGGAATCACACATACATCCTGGACACGTCGCGATGGCGCGCCGGGAGACATTACCTCGCTGGCACAGACAAAGGACGGTTACCTTTGGGTCGGATCGTCCCTGGGTTTGTACCGCTTCGACGGGCTCCGATTCGCACTCTATCCCTTCGAATCGAAGAATTCGACATTGCCTTCACTGAATGTCTGTTCTCTCGCTGCGGATCTGGAAGGTGGTCTGTGGGTAGCGATGTGCAATGCGACGATTATTCATCTGAAGGCAGATGGCAAAGCCGTTCTTTTTGGCAAGAAGGAGGGCGTTACAGGGTCCACTATCGAGAAAATATATTCACTCCCCGACGGTTCGGTGTGGACTAGCGGCAGCGCTAGGTTGCAACGATTAGAAGGAGATCGATGGGTCGATTTTGGTAAGAGTCATGGCATTGGTCCCGACGGAGTATTCTCCATTCTTTTCGATCGCGAAGGTTCCATCTGGGTTGGAAGAGACAAGAGGCTCTCTGTTCTGCGAAAAGGTACGTCACAGCTACAAGACGTGCCGAATCCAGCTCATTATGTCAGTTCTATGGTTCAAAGCCGAAACGGCGAGATTTGGATAAGTGATGCGTGGCGTTCCGTGCATCCACTCTCTGATTCTTCGCCCGCGGGAGTCCTGCATCTGCAAGGAAAAGCAGAGATGCTTGTAGATACAGACGACAATTTGTGGATCGCCCAAGACGATGAAGGGCTTTCGAGGATTCAACACATTTCTGATTCAAAAGACCGGTGGGTGATTGAGCAAGCGGAAAAAAATGACTTGAGTGCACCCCAAACCCGTGCACTCCTTCAAGATCGGGAAGGAAACATCTGGGTCGGAACTGAAAGAGGACTAGATCGATTTCGAGAGACGCCTTTTGTTCATTTCCGTTCGACACAGCTGCGATATTTCCCTTCATTGATAGCTGGCGATGATGGTTCGGTATGGATCAACTCCCACGGATCGCCATTGATGCAAGTGCGAGACGGTGTGACCACGCCCGTCGGGGACCACGTCAACACCGGTCCACTTGCAAAACGGCGAAACGGGGACATCTGTTTTATCGATCTGACCAGCTATCAACTGCAGTGTTATGGCAAGAGCGGCGTAACAATTACGAAGCTGCCCTCGAACCTCCTGCACAACACTCCGCCGCTGACTCTTGTAGAGGATATTGATGGTGCGCTCCTGCTTTCGTTTCAAGGTGGAGGGTTTTGGCGTCTTTTCGATGGGAAGTGGTCTCCTATGAAAGATGCGGGAGCGCCGTCGAGTAGTCCTTGGGCTATGTTGTCCGATTCTCAGGGAAGACTGTGGCTCGGTTACGGTACGGATAATACCGTGGAACGGAAGGACGGTATCTTCCGCACTCTTCACGTAGACGAGGCGCCCTGGAGCAATACGCTAACCTTCTATGAAGCGGCAGGAACGATTTGGGTAGGCGGCTCGAACGGCCTAAGGTTCCTCGACGGCGACCACTTCAAGCCGGTGCATTCTCTACAGCCGAATCTTCTACAAGGTACATCGGGTATTGTCCGCGACCAGGATGGAAATCTCTGGCTCAATGCGGGAGCGGGAGTACTGCGCATCTCCACCGATGAGGTGGCACTCCTAATGCAGCATCCCGACCACATGGTGAAAGTTGACGTTTTCGATGAAAATGATGGCCTCGTCGGTCAGCCGACCCAGTTCAAGCGAAGTCCGTCAGCAATAGCGGATATGCAGGGAACGCTTTGGTTTGCGATGGGCGGGGAAGTAGTTAGTCTAGATCCATCGAAGTTACGACAGGGTAGGAAGCTTCCAGGAATTCTTATCGAAAATGTTCTAATCGACGGTAAACCGGGGATGGATGCGCCGGGGCGGCCAGGCGCCGTACTTAAAACGGACGCGGCACATCTTCACGATCTTGAGATTAGTTATATCGGGATCAACCTGAGCGCACCGGAGCGGGTTTACTATCGCTATCGTCTCGTTGGAGAAGACAGTAATTGGCAAGAAGCCGGAATGCGCCGCCAGGCGTTTTATACGCGCCTAAATCCTGGCTCCTATCAGTTTCTCGTATCCGCGAGCACCGGTGAGGGGTGGAGTGATTTGCCCGTGCCACTCCGAATCGAAGTAAAGCCCGCGATATACCAGACATGGTGGTTCAAGGTGCTTTGCGGAGTTGCTTTTCTTACGGTCGTATGGCTTCTCTACAGAGCACGGTTAAGGTTTGAGACGGAGCAAGTCCATTCCCGCCTATCGGAGAGGTTGGCCGAGCGCGAGCGAGTCGCACGTGAGTTGCACGACACTCTTTTACAAGGTTTCCAGGGCTTGATGATGCGTTTTCATCTGGCCACACAATCAATGCCATCTTCATCCGCCGCAAGGTCGGAGATGGAGACCGCACTTGATTCTGCTGACCTCCTGTTAATTGAAAGTCGTGATCGTATACGAGACCTGCGCTACGAAGCAGTTGACCCAGTTTCTTTGGCAGATTCACTCACGGCGCTCGGAGAGGAGTATCCGACACCGCATATTTGGGATTTCAGGGTAGACGTTCTGGGTGTTCAGCGTGATCTCAACCCTATCAGTCACCAGGAGATTTATGCGATTGCTAAAGAGGCCGTCTTAAATGCCTTTCGCCATAGCGTAGCTTCAACGATCCGGGTTGATTTGGTTTATGAAGAGACTCGATTTTGTGTGCGTATCTCGGATAACGGGAAAGGTATTAGAACCGAGTCGATAAGCGATAGAGGTGGCACTGACCATTGGGGAATCCCAGGGATGTATGAACGGTCAGGAAACCTGGGCGCTGATCTGAAGATCTGCCGATTGCAAACTGGAGGTACCGAGGTTAGGCTGTCGGTGCCAGCAGCCATTGCCTACGAAAGAGCTTTCAAGACCCTTGGGAAACTCGCCAAGGCGTAGCATAGCCAGAATATGCAGTAAATTCCGTCGGGACGTGCGATATGCACACGCAAGGGATGTTTCTATGGTTTCAAATTGCATCCGAGTGCTTTGCGCAGATGACCACCCACTGATCCTCGATGGTGTGGCTCGCCTGCTTGAACGCGAGCCAGACATGGTTTTAGTAGCCGAAGCTTCGAATGGTGTCGAAGCAGTAAAAGCATTCGAACAGTACCGCCCGAACGTATCGTTGATTGACCTTCAAATGCCCGAACTTAACGGCGTTCAGGTTATTCAAAATATCCGTCATATTGATCCGCGCGCGCGTTGCGTCGTTCTAACGACCTATCGCGGTGACGTCCAGGCTTCGCGTGCCTTCAAAGCTGGCGCTGTAGGGTATCTGCTGAAGACTATGCTTCGAAAAGAGCTGACACAAACGATACGGAACGTAAATGCCGGACTACGTCATGTTCCCCCCGAAATCGCCTGTGAGATGACGAAGTATTATTCAGCGGATGAGCTATCGCCACGCGAGATAGAGGTGCTCAAGAGCATTGCGGGCGGGCGTTCCAATAAGATTGTCGCTGACCGGTTGGATATTTCAGAAGATACTGTCAAGGGTCATATGCGGAATATTCTCGCAAAGCTGAATGCAAATGATCGGTTGGATGCCGTACTCATCGCCATGCGACGGGGCATTCTGGACGGCTGAGCCACAGCAATTTAGCACGTGGATGTTTAGAGGCTGTGCCATGACCGGATTCGCATGGCGATTGTACAGAACACAATCGCCATGCGAATGAGCTCAAGCTTTGATGAACTCGAGAAGATCTGCGTTGATCTGTTCAGCATGGGTGGTTGGCATGCCGTGCGGGAAACCAGGATACGACTTTAGGGTGCCATGCTTGAGGAGTTTAACCGACCTGGCTCCAGTGGTTGGAAATGGGCAGATCTGATCATCCTCGCCGTGCATCACCAGGACTGGAACATCGATTATTTTGAGGTCATCATAGAACTCCGTTTCGGAGAGGACCTTGACGCACTGATAGTGAGCTGTAGCCGCTCCCATCATGCCTTGACGCCACCAGTTCTCTCGAATCCCTTCAGAGACTACTGCGCCAGGCCGGTTGAAGCCGTAGAACGGAATCGTGATGTCCTTATAAAATTGCGCGCGATGGTTCGCCGTTCCATTGCGAATTCCGTCGACTACTTCCTTCGGCACGCCGTCGGGGTTTCTGTCCGACTTCATGAAAGTCGGGGGAATTGCGCTGATCAATACCGCTTTTGCCACTCGGCCTTTGCCGTGACGTGCGACGTAGCGGGCGACCTCTCCACCCCCGGTCGAGTGCCCAATGTGGACGGAGTCTTTGAGATCAAGCGCCTCCACGAGTTCGGCGACGTCCGCGGCATACGTGTCCATATCGTGCCCGATAAACGTTTGCGTTGAGCGTCCATGGCCACGACGGTCGTGAGCAATCACTCGAAAGCCTCGCTCCAGGAAAAACATCATTTGACTGTCCCAATCGTCCGCGCTCAATGGCCAACCGTGATGGAAAAAGAGCGGCTGCCCTGTGCCCCAGTTTTTGTAGAAAATCCTAGTTCCGTCTTTAACCGTAATTGTGTCCATATGTGATCTCCAGTTCTGAATGCGGAAATGACTTGGGGGTTGGGCCAGCAAGCAGAGCCATAGCCGAGTCCTTCCTCCCAAGTGATGAACATATGAGACCGCCAAAATGGATATCCTGCACGACACTTAAGGATCGATACTCACCCCTCCAATGTGACCATTGATTCGACACGACTGAGTTCAGGTACAGTAACGACAAAACACCCTTTCCCGCCGTCTAACTTCGAATGGTGGTGGAGTTGGTAGCTGTCGATTCGTTTTCGTCGACGAGCGATATAGCGGCATCCATGTAAATCATCTGACAAGAAAAAGGCACAAGGGACTTGGGTGAGCTCATGAGAGCGTGCCTTCCTTCTGATACGGCCATGCTCTTGCCCGCGTCTGCCTCTCGGCTGGAGGTCCTGCTCCCACAGGACCGGACATCCGGTTACTGCCTCAAGCTCCCATGTCTAGCTGTTGATCTAGCGATTCGACTTACTATTTCCTCCACCGCGGAAGAGGATGCCGGCTCCTATGCGGAGTTGTTATTGCCCTGTAGGTGCCATCGGAGACTTCCCTCGTCGCACCCGGTGTCATCCACGCCTGCGACTGTGCAAAAAAAAGCGATTGACAGTTATGATGTCGATCGCTAAATATTCAAACGCTTTAGTAGTTGGAACGACTTCTGCTTCGGGTAGCTGGCCGATCGGGCGTGGGGACCTGCCTTGGATAGCAATCTGAGAAAAAGGGGAGAGAGCACGATGGTTGCCCGAAACTTTACTCCTGTCTCATCCTGGAATCGGCTCGCTCATATTTCATGTGCGATCTGTATCCTCGCGCTATTTTTCGCCAATCACCTGGGCGCACAAACAATTGCGACATACACGTTCTCAGACGGGACGGCAGACGGATGGACTTCATTTAATGGCGCAAGCACACCAGTTGCGTCGAACGCGGCTGCCTATATTGGCTCGTCCTACAGCCTGCTGACCACGACGAACTCTGGTGGGGCGGGCGGACCTTCCATTTCACTGGGCAGTGTCCTTCAGACCGGGGCGAAGTATACAATCACCGGCTACGTGATGCTCCCTTCCGGAGAACCGGCCACGAATGCCAACTTCACGATCAAGCGCAGCGATCCCAGTTGCTCCGGCGGAACCTGCTATGACACGATCGGCACGTATCAGGTGCCCGTAAACTCCTCCGGGTGGACGCAGATTGGCGGGAGTTATACCGTCAGCACAACGGAGACAGGTTTAACCCTTTATTCTCAGCTTGTCGGGGTCACAAGCGCACAATCTTTCTATCTGGCCAATGTAGTCATTACCGAAACGGCGCCGCCGCCAGGTGGAACGCCGATTGCGACCTACACGTTCGCGGACGGCGGTCTCGATGGCTGGACACCCTTCGGGGCACCGACGCTGACCAATGCTGCTCCTCCAGTTCTCGATCCGAATGGCGATACGCATAGCCTTCTCGTGTCCAACCGGACGGCGAGTTTCATGGGGCCGAGCCTCAATCTGTTGAGCGTACCTAATGTAGTAGCCGGAGCGACCTACCAAGTCACCGCTTACGTCCTGCTCGCCGCTCCTGATAGCAGTAACCCGACTGCGACGATCTCGACCAAGACGGCAGACTGCGCTACCTCCGGAGCCTTTAGCAATATTGCGACTTCTGGGGCGCTCTCCAGCACGGTCTGGACAAAGGTGCAGGGGACTTTCAGTTTCAGCGATCTGCCTGGGCCGCCTACGGGATTGATTCTCTATATCCAATCCAACAGTGCGACAGATTCTTTCTATATCGACGACGTCGTCATCAGTGAGCTTTCGCCACCGCCACCGAATCCAAGCCAGCAGGACAACACGGGAATCACCTCTAACTTCGAGGATGGAGGTCTCGATGGCTGGAGTTCGCGCGCAGGTTCTACGGTGACCAACAGCACAGCAGCGGCGCACAGTGGTACGCACAGCTTGCTGACAACAGACCGAACTCACAACTACGACGGGCCGCAGATCAATGTGAGCAACAAGATGTACAACGGCTCCGAATACAACATCAGCGCATGGGTGATGTTGGTACCTACGGACGGCTCAAACCACGTGATCAATGTGAGTCTGCAGACAACGTTGGACGGTAACATGTCTTTTCCGACTGTGACGGCCTACCCAGGTATTACTGTGCCTGCAGACGGGAACTGGCATCAGATCAGTGTCAATGGCTACAACATGGCGAGCAGCTACGACCCGGGAACAGCCTTTCTGTACTTCCAGACCGTCCCGTCCTCGGGCACAGATCTCGTTTCGTTCTACGTCGACGACTTCCAGCTTACTTACGTTCCACCACCCACGATCCAGACAGATATTCCTTCGATTTACAAGACCCTATCACCTTACTTTCCGGTTGGCGCCGAGGTCGATACGACGGATCTTTCCGGACCGCATGCGCAGTTGCTGACCATGCACTTCAACAGCATCACGTCAGGCAATGACATGAAGTGGAGTTCTGTAGAGAGCACGAAGGGTATGTTTACCTTCGGAACCGCCGACAGCGAGGTCGGTCTCGCTGTTTGCAACAGCGTGCGAATACGCGGACATAACCTGGTGTGGGCGACTGGGGCGCAGACTCCTGCTTATGCGACAGGCGATGGAACCAATTCGCCTGCCAATCAGGCTGTTGTAACTGCCAATATCCAGGAGCACATTCAGAACGAAGTCCAGCACTTTGGCACGAATGTGTACGCGTGGGATGTGGTGAATGAGCCGATCGATTCCTCGCAACCCGACTGTCTCGTGCATGGTCCGTTCTATAACGTTCTTGGCAAGAGCTATATCGATATCGCTTTGCAGGCTGCGAGACAGTATGCTCCGGCAGGCACGAAGCTGTTTATCAATGATTACAGTACGACCGATCCGAACAAGCTGGCGTGTCTTGTGAAGGTGGTCAGAGACTTGCGTGGCCGAGGTATTCCGATCGACGGCATTGGGCACGAGATGCACAACGCCATCAACTTCCCGTCAACGAAGTCCATTGTTGACGCGATCGAGACCGTTGCCGAGAAGCTACCCGGCATCGAGCAGCAGATCACCGAATTGGATATGAGCGTGTACAACGGAGGTGACACGACGTCGAATTATGGCAACAACATTCCACCTGCGGTTCTGGCTGAGCAGGGCTGGTTGTACGCGGACTACTTTGCTGCCTTCCGCCGGCTGCACAGAAAGATCAGCGGCGTGACGTTCTGGGGCTTTGCCGATGACGATACCTGGCTCGACGGCTTCCCGGTTGCACGTACAGACTATCCGCTGCCCTTCGACATGGGATTGCAAGCGAAGCCCGCTTATTGGGGAATTGTGGACCCAACGCACTTGCCGGGCTATGGGATGAAATTCTCGGCATCTGTTGGGCCGGGCGAACGGGATACTCGTACGGTGACAATTACGGCAACCAACGGCAACGCCGGACCAGCGTATACGACGCAACTCCGCGGTGTCAGGCTTACTCAGATTTCAGGGCCGTGGTGCAAGCCGCAAATCACAGCGCCTGGCAGCTTTCCGATCCTTCTCGGTGATCTCCCGACGAGTGGCACAGCGAGTGCTTCTTTCACTGTCAGTATTGTCGGATGCAATCCAAACTCTCGGTTTGTGTTGAGTGTACCGTGGAGTTCTGCGATCTACGATACCGGGAGATTTGAGACTGTACTGGATTTCAAGAGATGACCCCTGCGAAACTCAACCCTAAGAGAGGGCTATAGAGAGAGCTTCGTTACTTTCCGGCGGGGAGTGGTCGTACCAAGCGGAAGAAGATCTCACGCGTTGCCATCATCACAGTGGGGAAGATTCAACTGTCGATGGGGTTGATCTCGCCTCAATACGCCATCAGGCGATCCGCTGAACCCATTGACTACGCCAGGCCGGCGCCTCGAAGGGATCCGCGAAATACTGCGTCTCGTGCACGACCTTGCCGTTGCGGAATTCCATAATGCTCACCGTGTATGCTGGTCGCCCCTGGTATGTGATTGTATATTCCGTTATCCAGAGATCGCCGTTTCCGATCATTCGTCTAACGTTGAAGCCGGATGGCTTTCCGGGATGATGGCTCCGCAAGGCCTGTAAATTCTTTCGCCCGAGGATTCGCTCGCCTGATTGGGGATAATCACAAATGGCATCGTCAGCATAAATATCGTGTTCCGCATTTACATCGCCGGCGGCCGACGCCTGCCAGTGCGCGTTGAGGGCTTCACGTATTTGTTCTTCTTGCATTGGCCGCTCCAGGTGGTTTCGCTTTCACGTTCATGTGCCTTGTGGAATGAACCCCGGGCTGCCGGTTCTCATGACGTCATTCAGCCTCTGTCTAGTCTGAATTCGATTGATTTCTTCAAATGCATCCTCCGGAAGTGCGGAGATGCTGAAGTTCTCTTTCGCGCGAGCTGCAGTTCTGGGCGTGGTGAGCAAAGCCGTGCCACGCTGCACTGCCCAAGCCAGCAGCACCTGTGCCGGTGTCTTTCCGATGCGCTCAGCGATTGCCACTATGACTGGGTCTTCGAGCGGGCCCGGTCTTATTCCGTGCCCCAATGGCGCAAAAGCCAAAAAAACAATGCCCTTCTCTTTGCAGAATTCCAGAAGCTCCGTCTCCGGCAGATACGGATGTGCTTCGACTTGTACAACGGCTGGCTTGATTCTTGCCGATTCGTAGATGGGTAACAGTTCGTTCAAGCTGATGTCCGATAGTCCGATGGCCCGGCATTTGCCATGGTCTACTAGACTCTCCATCGCCCTCCAGGTGTCGAGCAGAGTCACGCCGCGATCGTAAATAACATTGCCGTTTTGATCGCGCGGGTCCTGCTCGTCTCCCGGTTGAAACGCAAACGGAGTGTGAATGAGGTAGAGATCCAGATAGTTGAGCTTAAGCCTCTCCAGGCTAGCCTCGAAGGCCGGTTTGACGCGCTCGGGCCGATGATTGGAGTTCCACAACTTTGTGGTAACAAAGAGGTCTTCGCGAGCGATTCCTCCAGCAGCAAGTCCTGTCTGCAACGCCTCGCCAACCTCACGCTCGTTCCGGTATCGTTCCGCGCAATCGAAGTGTCGAAATCCCGCTTCCAGCGCGCCTCTGGTAGCACTTATTGTCACGGCTGCATCGGGAATCAAGGTGCCAAAACCGAGTGCGAGCATATGGCCGCCTCCGTTGTTGAGCGGTATCCTCGCAATCCGAAAATCAGAAGATTCGATCATGATTGCGGCCTTTGTACCATCTCGTGTCCAACATCACTGGCCTATAAGTAAATTCTCTCTCGGCAGCCGGAGCTGCACGCGTCTTTGTATATTACTATCCATTGCTTCAACTCCTCCTTCTGAAAGCCAGCTCACCACTCACCTAATGAGCCCCCGGAAGCCGGCTGCGTGGCTCTTTGTTACGTTTCGGAGTGTAGGCTTAACGAGTGATAGCGCAATTTATTGCCACCTAGCCATGTCTGTGCGGCACTCTTCGAAAATGAGCGATCCATCTTCAGTAAGGAGGCAGCCATGCGATGCCATTACTCGCGCGGCGCGCGGTCGGTGTGAATGATTTCACTCTCGACCCAGGAATCGACATCCTCGGATAAGAGGTTCGGCGTGGACATCAGTCTCAGCTTTTCTCTCTTCAAGTTTCCTCCGAGAAGTCCTCTCGTTGAAAGACATCTGCCATCTGATCAACGTATCCGTGTTGTGAGGTGGATTGTGGGGCTCGCTGCAAATTATGCATCGTTGGCTGCATACCGATTTCGTTGCGAGGCAGGTTGCGGGATGCTGAACCTGAGGTGCTGCCACGATGCGTATAGACCACATGTTGGTGACTTTGTGCACGTTGATTACGTTGCCCCTCGCATCGTGCTCACGTGTCGTAGCGCATGCGAACACGGCACCTTCAGAAGGTGTGCCAGTACGTACGACGCGGGCCATGGTCGAGGATGTGCCCCTTGAGATCGCAGCGGTGGGGAACGTGGAGGCGATCGAGAGAGTGGAGGTGAAGCCGCGTATCGGCGGACAGATTCGGAGCGTCGCCTTTACCGAAGGGCAACAGGTCATGAAAGGGCAACTTCTGTTCACGGTCGATCGCGATACGCTGTATCGCCAACAGGCGCAGCAGCAGGCGGAGCTGGATCGGGACGTGGCTATGGAGCAGCAAGCAGCAGCAGTGGCGGCGCGAGATACAGCTTCGGAGAGACAGCGCAAATCCGAAGCAGAGATTGCGAGGAAGCTGGGGAATCTAGGTGTGCTCTCGAGCCAGAGTGTGAGTCAGGCGGTGTCGATAAGCGATTCTGCGAGTGCAGGGCTGCACGCGGACCAGGCGGCTATTGCGGCTGCGGCGGGTGCGGTGAGGGCTGACCGCGCGAGGCTGGCGCAGACCCAACTCCAGATGAACTTTGCCGATGTGGTGGCGCCGATCTCCGGCCGTGCGGGAGCGGCGATGGTAAAAACCGGCAACGTGGTACGGGAGAACGACACGACGTTGGTGACGCTCTTGCAGCTTGCGCCGATTCATGTGACGTTTGGAATTCCAGAACAATCACTGCCGGACGTTCAACGTTTGAGCGCGCTAGGGCCGCTTGAGGTGGAGGCGGGTGCGGGAGCGGGGGCGATGGTAAGAGGGCGTCTTGACTTTATAGACAACACGGTTGACGCATCGACTGGGACGATTCGACTGAAAGCGAGTTTCGCGAATACGGACGGCACGTTGTGGCCAGGGGAGTTTGTCGATGTGCGACTGCGGCTTCGGGTGGAGAGCGGAAAACTTGTAGTGCCGGAGTCAGCAGTGCAGGAGGGCGTTGATGGACGGTATGCGTGGCGGGTGGAGGCGAATCTCGCGACGATGGTGCCCGTAAAGGTAGAACGCAGCTACAGACAGCAAGATACAAACGGAAGGCTGACCTCACTCGCAGTGCTGGGAGGCGGAGAGTTACGGCCAGGGGATGCGGTCGTAACGGAGGGACAACTTCGTCTGACATCGGGGGCACGAGTAACCACGATTGTGGAGAGGTGATGATCTGGCATCCCGAAGAGCTATAGGGTGGAGCCACCTCTACATGGGCCGGAGTAAACCCGACGTCCGCGGGACATTGCTATTTTTCGAAGCTTTTTAGCGAGGGATACCATGCGATCTTCAGAGTTCTTCATCCGACGCCCGATAACGACGACGCTGCTGTTCAGTGCGATTTCGGGCTTCGGTTTGCTAAGTTATCTGTCGTTGCCAGTCAGCAATCTGCCGGAGGTGGAATATCCGACGATCTACGTCTCTGCGGAGCTGCCAGGGACGAATCCGGATGCGATGGCTGCGACGGTCGCGACGCCGCTCGAGAGTGAGTTTTCCCGTATTCCCGGGATCGAAGGGATGACCTCGTCGAGCACAGTTGGGAGCACGAACATTACGGTTCATTTTGCGCTGAATCGCAGCATTGATGCGGCCGCGCAAGATGTGCAGGCGGCGATCTCACGCGCCGGCGGAACTCTTCCCCCTGGGATGCCGACACCGCCGTCGTACTCGAAGGTAAACCCATCGGATAATCCGATAATCTGGCTTGAACTCCACTCGCAGACGATGTCTTACGCGGAGTTTTCGCGATATGCGACGCAGATAGCCTCAAAACAGATCTCCATGGTTAATGGCGTGTCGCAGGTAGAGGTGTATGGCCCGGAGCGTCCGGCCATCCGTGTGCAGGCTGATCCTGCGCGGCTTGCAGCCTATCGCCTCGATCTTGAACAGGTTCGTGCAGCGCTGACATCAAACAGCGCAAGTCTGCCAACAGGCACACTGTATGGCGCAACGCGCGACTACTCTCTCGAAGCCAAGAGTCAAATGACGACGGCGAGCGAGTTTTCCGATCTGGTAATCGCGTACAGGGAGGGAGTGCCGCTGCGCCTGAGTCAGGTGGCGAAGGTCTTCAACAGCACGAGCAATGACAAGCGCACGTTCTGGATCAACGGGCAGCGCAGCGTGATTATGGCGGTGCGTAAGCAGCCGGGCGCGAATACGGTCGAGGTTGCGGATGCCGTTAAGACCGCAGTGCGTGGGCTGGTTGATACGCTGCCTCCGGGTGTGGCCTTCGGGCGCGTCTCAGATGACTCGAAGATCGTGCGGGACTCAATTGCAGAAGTGAATCGCACACTAGTGCTGACAATCATCTTGGTCGTGTTAGTGATCTTTGTGTTCCTCGGCACATCCTCGTCGACCCTGATCGCGAGCGCGACGATCCCGGTCTCAATCTTAGGATCGTTCATTGTAATGCGGCTAATGAGCTACACGGTGGACATGTTCTCTATGATGGCGGTGACATTGTCGGTGGGGTTCATCGTTGACGATGCAATCGTGATGATCGAGAACATCGTGCGCCATCGCGAGATGGGCAAGTCGAGGATGCGGGCTGCAATCGACGGTGCTAATGAGGTAGGGTTTACTATCTTGTCGATGACGGTGTCACTCGTTGCCGTTTTCCTGCCGATCCTCTTTTTGAACGGTGTACTAGGACGATTGTTGCGTGAGTTTGCGGTGACGATCTCGGTGTCGATTTTGTTATCGGGCATCTCGGCACTGGTACTAACGCCGATGCTATGCAGCCGTTTTCTGAATATGGAGAAGGAGAGTGGTAGCTGGTCTCATCGCTGGTCTGAGCGCGTGTATGGGGCACTTGAGAATGGCTATCGATGCTCTCTCGATTGGGTGTTGGGGCATGGGAAAGCTGTACTGGTTGTGAGCCTCGTGATGACAGTGATGACAGTATGGCTGTTCTTAGTAGTGCCAAAGAGTTTTATGCCCATGGTGGATATCGGTGGATTTTCAGGGACGATGGAGTCCTCCGCTGACAACTCGTTCGCGCAGATGATCGCGTACGGAGAGCAGGTGAACCGCGAGTTGGCGAAGGTGCCGTGGATGGACAGTAACCTGTCGGGCGTCTTGGCACAAAACCACGGATGGTTGTGGGTGAACTTGAAGAACGATCCGCGCCGTCCGAATGTGAAGACAATCATTGCCGAGCTGCAGCAGAGGCTTGACCGAATACCGGGATTAAAAGTGTATCTACGACCGGCGGACTTTGTGGATATTGGCGAGAGCGAGACACGGTCGCAATACTCGGCGACGCTGTCGGGCCCGGATGCGGAAGAACTCTATCGCTGGGCGCCGCGGCTGAAGGAAGCACTGGACGGAGTGAAAGAGCTGACGAACGTCTCAACAGATCTGGAGATGAGTGCCCCGCGTATAAACGTGGATATCCGGCGCGATCTGGCGATGTCACTGAATGTTGATCCAGAGAAGATTGCTAACACGCTGTACGACGCGTATGGAAACCGGCGCGCGAACACGATCACGGTGGCCTCGCAGCAATATGACGTAGTGCTGGAGGTAGCGCAGGAGTATCAGCGCGATCCGGCTTCGCTGGGGAGCATTTATCTGACGTCGAATACAGGACGACTAGTGCCCCTATCGACAATAACGACTCTAAGCCGGACGGTAGCTCCGCTAGCGGTGAGCCACTTGGGACAGTTTCCTTCGGTGACATTTCACTTTGATCTTCGCCGGGGAGTATCGCTCGATGCAGCAACGGATGCGGTGCGGCGCGTGGCGGCAGAAACGGGACTTCCTGCGTCAATGAACTTTACTTTTCGAGGAACGGCAGCACAATTTCAAAGTTCGCTAAAGGGTCTGGGGCTGCTGTTGGTAGTCGCAGTGATGGTGATCTACATCGTGCTGGGCGTGTTGTACGAAAGCTTCATTCATCCCATCACGATTTTGTCTGGGCTGCCGCCGGCGGCAATTGGCGCGCTGCTGACGCTGCTTGCATTCGGACAAGATCTTAACCTGTATTCGTTCCTGGGGATCATTCTGCTAATCGGTATTGTGAAGAAGAACGCGATCATGATCGTAGACTTTGCGCTGGCTGCCGAACGCAAGAGCGGGCTGCCGCCAGAGCAAGCAATCTACCAAGGTTGCCTGCAGCGCTTCCGTTCAATCATGATGACGACGATGGCGGCGCTGCTTGGCGCAGCTCCAATTGCGTTAGGTCACGGTATGGGAGGAGAAGCGCGGCGTCCACTAGGGATCGCGGTGGTGGGCGGCCTGCTACTGTCGCAGTTGCTGACGCTGTACGTGACGCCTGTGGTGTATCTCTTTCTCGAGCGCTTTCAGCGGCGGGGAGAGCGTTCATTGAAGAGTGGTGCGTTGGTTGCGGTCGAACAGTAGTAACGCACACTAACCGTTTAGTACGGTCACCGTAGCATGTCAAAGATTTGTTTGGCGCCCGGATTTTGGGGTTGCAGGCGTAGCAGATCCTGCAACACGTCTCTGGCTTGTTCCCTTTCGCCCCGCATCGCATAGAGACGAGCGAGATTAAGGTAGGACTGATCGAAATTCGGAGTAACGCGAATGCAAGTCTTGAACTGCTCCTCCGCCTTCGAGTATTCCTGCATCTGGGCAAAAAGAATGCCAAGATTATTCAAGGCCTCGGGATATCCTGGGCGCAAGCTGATCGCTTTCTGCAAATAGTTCGACGCTCGCTGCATCTGGTTCTGTTGGGCAAAGAGCATTCCGAGGCTGTAGTTGATTTCAGGATCGTCGGGCTGAATTTCCAGTGCATGACTTAGGTATTCTCCGGCCTGATCAAAAGATCCTTGTCGCCGGTAGACATTTCCCAGATTCAAGAGGGCAATGGCGTAAGTCGGTCTGAGGAGTAGTGACTGCTGAAAGTTCTTGATGGCTTCTTCCGGATGTCCCTCTTGGGCTGCCACCATGCCGAGATTATTCCAAGCCTCAGGATAGTCCGGGCGGAGTTCCACTGTCTGTTCAAGGTAGCGGCGCGCCTGGTGAAAGTCGTTTCTTCGGAGGTTGAGGGTGCCAAGATTGTAATAGCCTTCGGGGTCGTTAGGTTTGGCGGCAACTACCTCTTGAAAGGACTCAGCTGCCTGGTCAAGGTAACCATGCTGAAATAAGGCCACGCCATAGGTGAAATCATTTCGCTGAAACGATCCCTGATAGAGATCGCCGCTAAAAGGCAACGCCTTTTTCGTGCGTTCAGCCGCCGTGGTTGGAACAGACTTCACATCATCTAGCAACCGTTGTGGATCTATCATGCCTTGATAGATCTTGATGATCATGCCTTCCTTGTCCAACAGGAAGGAAGTAGGGATGGCGAGGTCTCTGCGCCGATCAAACAGGTAACGGTAGATGATGTTATAGATGCCGGCTAGATCTGCTGTTGCAAAGACAACCGGGAAGGAAAATCTTTCCTGCGTTACCAGCGACCGTGCGGTGGAATTATCTGCTGCAGTATCGACGTTTACGGCTAAGACTTCCAGATGATTTATAGCAAAGACTGATCGATGCTGATTGAGAAGTCGTAGTTGATCCCTGCAAAGCGGTGCAGTTGTCGCCCAGAAGTTGAGAATTACGAAACTGCCCCGTGATTGTTGAAGTTCTCGCATATTGCCTGTGAGATCGGGCAAAGAAAATCCCGGCGCCTTCAATGGTTCAATGAGCCACGTATCTATTTGGGACGGCAGTGGTTCCAATGTTGGGGTTCCGGCTTGGGCATAAGCCGAGGGTGCCGAGGCAAAGGGTTTGGCCGCGAACGAACTGGAGCCTTCCTCAATCTCGATTCGGTGATCTACCGGCAGATGTTCGAACTGTTGCAAGAGGCCGCTGGGCCAGCGAACCGTCGCCCGGATCATTTCATCCGGCTTGCCAACTCCAAAGAACATCTCCTTCGTGTGTTGGGCTAAGAACCCGGATCCTGCCTGCAGATATTTTGTTTGATGGAGTATCCCCGTCTCGACTGTGATTGCGGCTCCAATGGCATCGCGATTGCTTTTATGCCCTCGCAAGCGGAACGCGATCGAGTGCCCGAGGTCCTTCATCGCGTTGTGCAAAATCCGTAGTTGTGGGGCATTTCGATTTTTGAGAATGACCTCCAGCCGTCCGTCATGGTCAATATCGACGAGTGCAAAGGAGCGGCTGTCCTCAAGGCAATCCAGAGCCACAGCTCCGGATGCCTCAGAAAACGTGCCATCACGGTTGTTTGCAAACATGACATTTCTCTCGTAGGCGTTCCATGATCTGTCTGAGCGGATCAATTCATTGATGGCATTCCATCCATGCTCGTAAGCAAGAGAAGGCGTGTTGTCTTCAGGGGATTTCGCTACTACCTGTCGCCAGAAAAAGCTTGCGAGATCGTTTCGATCTGCCGCAGAGATGTACCCGTTGGTTACATACAGGTCAGGGTAGCCGTCATGATCGAAATCCCAGAAATCGGAACACCAGGACCAACGTCCCATCGCCACTCCAGCCTGCCGGCTAATGTTTTTGAATGTTTGGTCTCCCTGATTTCGATACAACGCATTGCCGCGCGCGTGCTGTCGGTAGCGCGAACGGGTTTCCTCTGGTGCGGCTGTATGAAATCGTTTCTGTTCCGAGACTCTTTGACCGGATGCCTCCCACATGTTGGCAACGTAAATATCCTGGTGTCCATCGTTATCGAAATCAGCCCAACAGGCGCTCATTCCGGCTCCTACGTCTTCGACATGAGATTCGCTTGAAACAAGGGTGAACGTTCCATCGCCATTGTTGCGATAAAGCTGGGGGCTTCCGAAATCGTTCGCAACACAGAGATCGGCAAGACCGTTGGAGTTCGAATCACCCCACGCGCAAGCGAAACTATAGCGGTTGTTATCTTTGTTCAATCCCGACTCTTCGGTTTTTTCTACAAAAGTCGCGTTCCCCTCGTTGTGTAGCAGATAGTTTGGTGGACCATTTCTGGCATCAAAATAGGGGACGGGATAGTGATATTGATCGAGCCCCAAATAGTACATGTACGTGCAGAAATAAATATCAAGACGGCCGTCACGATCGTAGTCTGCAACCGCAGCGTGCGTGAATGTTCCCTGGAGGGAATGCGCAAATCTGAAGGCGTCGCGTTTGAGTAAAAAAGTTCCGTTGCCTTGATTCAGAAAGAGCAGGGGACCGCTGCCGCAAACTACAAGGAGGTCCTGAAGTCCTTTGTTCTCGAAATCTGCAAATAAGGCGCAGGCCGTGTTGTCGAGTACACCAACTCCCGACTTCTCCGTTACGTCTTCGAAGGTACCGTCGCCACGATTGCGATAAAGGCGGTTTGGCAGGCCGGCCGGTTGACACACGTAAAAATCATCGAATCCGTCATTATTGAAGTCGCCAACCGCTACGCCATTATTGCCATAAACGTCGATGCCGCACGCACCATCCAGGACTGTTCGCCAATAATCAACGCCGCGAAGCATCTGATTCTTGTACGATTCCGCACTCCCGAGAGCCTGTAATGTGACGTCAACGAACCCGGGCCCATGTGCGACCGTAAGAGTTTCTTCGAGAGCATTCCATTTCAGTACGTTCCATGTTTCCGATTCACCGTGAGTCCACTCGGTTCGCCAGGATCCAACACGTTCCTCGCGTCGGTCGTCATTCCGGCTGGTGACAATGTCATATCGAATCTCCGCACGAACCATCAGAGGAACGCTGGCGATCTCTTCAATGTCATAGATTTCAAATTCCGCAGTCTCCACTCGAGAGATCTGCCCTAGCCAAGCCTTGATCTCCTGAAGAAAGCGATCGCGTCCAAAAACTTCAGTTGCCCCAAACTGTCTTCTCACGCTATCGATTCCGTATCCAGATCGGAGCGGGGATTCCTTGCTCGGAACCAGTGAAGAACCCTCCATCGTGGGATTGAGGAAGTTCGCCAAAACCGAAAGCTCGTAAGGCGAAGCTTTGAGGGCTTGGCTCCATTGGTTGAGGAGGGATCCTATTTCAGAGGCGTACTTCTCGGTAACATATTCGTCCGATCCAGGAGCAACAAGGCGAAGAATATCCGCCAGAGGAGATTTGATCGGATAGTGGGGCGTCAAACGGACATCGGCGAAAGCAAGCGCAGGATTTTGATTTGGGCGCGTATTTAAGGGATCTAACGAAAACGCGACTCCGCTGAAAAGTGCGGGACGGAGGAGCAAGGGGGCCAACCCCATGTTTTTGAGCAATGTTCGTCGGGAAAGAAGTAGATTTTCGTTTTTGTGACGCGACATCAGGGGATCCGTGAAGCCTGCAAGGTGTCCGCAGAATACACCAGGTTGGATTCAATCCGAATCGCGTTAGACCGGGTTGCAATTTACTGGTCAGGCCAAAAAATGATGCCGACCTCAAACTTTTGATTGACACCGAATCGCCCATCGGACTATGGTGTCTTCGCTCGGTTGTAAACGCTTACACGAACGGCCAAACGCATTGGATTTTCTTCCAATGCAAAGGCCCTGGATAGGAAAAACACGAAGATTGCTGAAGAACACTGAAGAAATCTGGAGGATATTCGGATGGTTCTCGATAGAGGTGACGCTGGTACGCTAAGGAAATTTGGATATATAGCTCTCGCTTGCTTGAGCTTTCTCTTGATCTCGACCCAGCATGGATTCGGCCAGGTAGATGAAGGATCAATTACCGGAATAGTTCAAGATACGACTGGAGCGGTTGTTGCTGGTGCACAAGTCTCTCTTTTGAATACGGACCAAGGTATAACTCTGGATGTCACGACGAACAGCAACGGCGAATTTACCTTTTCGCCGGTCAGAATCGGACACTACTCCTTGTCGGTCACTGGCAAAGGTTTTGCCAGAACGACACAGCAGAATCTGACGGTAAACGTCGGTTCGCACCTTCAGGTCAATGTGCAACTTAAGCTGGGCGCCTCCACCGAAACCGTTGAAGTGAGCGCTGCTCCGCCTCAACTGCAGACTGAAGAAGCATCCGTCGGACAAGTGATGACCGAGAAGAGCGTGAATTCTCTGCCGCTCAATGGGCGCAACTTTACTTTCCTGGCACAACTTGGTGCAGGCACGCAAACCCCTCAGGCCGACACGCGAGGCAACGCGGCTTCCGGGGCCTTTTCCGCCAATGGTCTACGCCCGGCACAAAACAATTACCTGCTCGATGGCATCGACAACAACTCCAACGCCGTTGACTTCTTGAACGGAACAAACTACATCGTTCTCCCGCCGGTGGACGCAATCTCGGAGTTCAAGGTGCAGACCGCAAACTTCAGCGCAGAGCTGGGTCGTTCCGCAGGGGCCGTTCTTAACGCTACGATCAAGTCCGGTACCAACAGCATCCATGGCGCCGCCTGGGAGTTTTTCCGCAATGATGTTCTCGATGCTGCCGATTGGTTCGAGAGCAACGCTGGAGTCAAGAAAGGAAGGCTGCGGCTTAATCAGTTCGGAGGCGCAATAGGCGGCCCGATCATCAAGGACAAAATATTCATCTTCGGCGATTATGAGGGTCTGCGGCGCGTGCAGGGAACGGTTGCTACCGGTTCCGTGCCGACCGCGGCCGAGGTCGCCAGTGGTTTCACCAATCTCTCCGATCTGGTCACTGCCAATTCTCAAGTCGACAACCTGGGCCGAACAATAGCGCTCGGCGCGGTTCTCGACCCTGCAACAACACGGCTGGTTACAGCAGGCGTGTTTGATTCCGGCTCAGGACGCACTGCGGTGAATACTGGCTATGTTCGAGATGCGTTCGGCTGTGCAGCGACCACTGCGACCGTTTCAGTTGCCAACTGTCCGAACCTGAATCACATTCTTGCAAGTCGGTTGGATCCAGTTGCTCTCAAGCTGATGACTCTCTACCCCGCGCCGAACGGGCCTGGATTAGCTTCGAACTACACAGTGAGTCCCAATCTGTTCGAGCAAAGAAACGCCTTTGATATCCGGGCCGACGTGAATCCCAGTCAAAAGGACCAGGTATTCTTCCGCTTCAGTTATGTGGATAATCCTAATTTTATTCCGGGCATTTTTGGAGGTATCGCAGACGGAGGCGGGTTCCAACAGGGCGATCAGACTGCGAAGTCCAATCAATCTGTCTTAGGGTATACCCATGTGTTTACGCCAGCGACGATCAACGTGCTGCACGTGGGATTTAACCACCTTCACACCACCCGCTTTGGCCCGGTAGGAAATCAGACTGGAATTCCTGCGCAATTCGGAATTCAAGGTGTTCCGCAGGTTCCTGAAAACGGTGGCCTTCCCTCAATCGCGATTGGTGGACTGTCGACGCTGGGCAGTAATGCATTCCTGCCTTCCGATGAAATCAGCCAAACCCTCCAGATCACCGACGACTTCACGAAGGTTTGGAGATCGCACAGTTTCAAGGCGGGCATAGAATCCCAACACGTAAAGTTCTCGACCCTGCAACCTGCCTATTCTCGCGGCAATTTCGACTATGACGGTCGCTACACCGATGTTCCCCAGGCAAATAACGGTGGTACTGGCCGTGCTCAATTCTTGCTGACGCCTATTACATCGAGCGTGGGCGGAGTCAATTATTCGGGAGGTGCTGATGGAGTCAATGCCTCCAATATCAACAAGACCTACAATTACAGGACTTATCTGGCGTTTTACTTCCAGGACGATTGGAAGGTGACGCCTAAGCTAACCCTGAATCTCGGTCTGCGATACGACTATTTCAGTCCGATCAGGGAGACCAATGGCGGTCAGGCTAATTTCGTTCCGAGCGGTCCTCCAAACGGCACTCCGACGTACCTCATTCCTGCGTCGGGCAAAGACGATCGTAGCTTATCCGCCAGCTTTATCAGTCAGTTAGCTAAAGACGGAATTGCCCTTCAGCAGACAGACAAATTTGGGCAAGGACTGACCCAGGTGCAAAAGACGAACTTTGCGCCACGAATAGGATTTGCTTACCAACCCAGTCCAAAGTGGGTCGTACGCGGTGGTTTCGGTTACTTCTTCAACTCATTTGAAAACCAGGGATATGGGCCAAATATTGGCGAAAATTATCCTTTTGTGTACAACTTCGGGTATTCGTCCCAAGTCCCGACCGGCAGCCCTCAAGGCTTGCAGCAAGTCTCACCAATCAGCTACAACAGTCCATGGGCCGGATGCGCAACGGCGGCCCCGAGTTCAACCGCAACAATTGGCGCCGGTCTCTCCTGCATTCAATTTACCCCTACTGCTGTGAATGCACAGGGGCTGGGCTTGCAGGGACTTCAGTTCAACTACATAACCCCCCGCACCCTTAGTGTGAACACCACAGTTCAATATTCGATAACGCGCGCCTTGTCCGCACAGATCGCATATGTGTTTACACAGGGCAAGAATCTTCAGCAGGGTATTGGTAACAACAATGTAACCGCACTTTTACCGGCCGGTGCAAGCACAACCAATACTTCGAATCCAGGTGCCGGAGGTACAGTACCGTTCCCCGATTTCTCGACGAATGGGAGTTTCCAGGCAACCGTGGGATCCAGCAATTACAACGGATTGCAAACTAAGCTAGAACAGCAGTTCTCCAATGGGTTGTCTCTGCTTTTCGCTTACACCTATTCCAAGACGCTCTCGGATGCAGGGGACCTGCTGAACGGCGGTAGTGGGAGCGGTCTTCGCGCACCAGCCGTACCGGGTCTTGGTCCCGAATTTGATTGGGGCCCTGCCATTTTCGATATCCGTCACGTAGTGCACTTTAGTGGCGGGTATGAACTGCCGGTCGGCCCAAATAAGCGCTTCATGGCAAACTCCGGCAGGGCTGCCAATGCGGTGCTTGGGGGATGGTCAGTAAACTGGATTGTCGTGCTTCAGGGTGGCCAACCTATTACTCTTACTTGCCCGACCACCAGCGTTGCCACGACTGTAGGGGGTAGTGGCTGCTACGATGTGAGGGTTCCGGGGCAGAGTCAGCAACTTGGACTGAAAAACGTGCTCAGCGGCCCGAACAAAGGTCTGTACTGGTTCGGGAACCCCGCTGCCTTCCAGCAACCTTGCCCACTGTTGGCTGCAGCTACGCCTGGATGCATCCCATATACAGGTAATGCCGTTCTGGGCTTCCGTCCGGGAACAACTGTAGGTCCGGGATTCCATCGGCTTGACTTCTCTGCGTTCAAGGCCTTTCAACTGAGTGAGAGGTTTTCTCTCCAGTTCCGAACTGAGTTCTTCAATATCCTCAACCATCCGAATTTCAATGCTCCTAATTTCGGCGGCAACGGCGTCGTCGCGATTAGCAACTCCGGCAACTTTACCAGCAGCAACTTCGGCAGAATTGGATCGACTCGTGATGCTCCTTACGATCCCAGACAGATTCAATTTGCTCTGAAGCTGCTTTTCTAAGCTAAGATGAAAACGCCCCGGAAACGTACGCCTACTGGGCGTCTTTCCGGGGTTTTCTTTTACGCAGCGCTTTGCTCGCGCGGCGATCATGGAGGTAGAAGTGAGCAACAGGCCCCGGTTTCGGCTAGCGATTTTTTGCTCACTTCTGGTTTGCGCGACATTTGTGGCCGCCGATGACAACCAGAACCAGAAGCTGGACCGCCAATTTCAGTCGGCGGTGACGCAATATGATTCAGGGCGATTCGCAGAGGCGGCAGCCCAATTAGAAGACCTTTTACCCCAGGTACCAAACAACTTTGAGGTCGAAGAACTTTTGGGGATGGCCTACTCCGCGCTGTCGCAGGATACGAAGGCAATCAAACACCTTGATGCCGCAGTTCGATTGAAACCGAACTCGGCGCCTGCCAGAACCAACCTGGCGGCGAGTCTCTCGCGTTCAGGAAAGACTGAATTGGCTGGCGAACAGTTCCAAAAGGCGCTCGAACTGGAGCCTCGAAACTATACCCCCAACCACAATCTGGGTGAGTTCTACATTCAGTCTGGAAAGATCGTGGAGGCGCGTCCTCTGCTCGAGCGTGCGCAACGAATCAATCCTTCCTCCTACGATAACGGTTACGATCTGGCGATGGCTGATCTCCTCACTGGGCGGCTTGACGAGGCACGGCAACTTGTCAAAAGCCTGATCCAGAGTAAAAACACTGGAGAGTTGCACAACCTGCTAGCCCAGATCGAAGAGAAAGATGGAAATTTCGTGGCAGCGGCGAACGAGTTCGGGACTGCCGCACATATGGATCCGAGTGAGGACAATCTCTTTGATTGGGGGAGCGAGCTTCTTATCCATAGAACCTACGAGCCAGCCATCGATGTCTTCCGTCAGGCAACCCGGCTTTATCCGAATTCCTCCCGGCTTCAGATCGGGCTGGGCATGACACTATACTCGCGAGGTCTTTATGAAGAGGCAGTCAAGGCCCTTCTCGCGGCGGCTGATCTAAATCCTTCCGACGCTCGGTGCTACCTTTTTCTCTCAAAGGCGTACGATAGTTCTCCAAACCAGGCAGAAGAGGTAATTCAGAGATTCCGACGGTATTCGGAACTCGAACCCACCAATGCACTCGCGCAGTACTATTACGCGATGAGTTTGTGGAAGGGAAAACGGGCTGAAGGCTCAGACCTGGATCTTCAGGCGGTAGAGTCTCGGCTCAAAAAGTCGATAGCACTGAATGAAAAGCTTCCCGAAGCCCACGTGCAATTAGGCAATCTCTACGCCGACCAGCACGAATATGCCAAGTCCATTCCGGAGTATGTGCGTGCGCTCGAACTGAACCCGAATCTTCCCGACGCTCATTATCGTCTGGGGACGGACTATGTTCATGTCGGACAAAAGGACCGCGCACAGAGCGAGTTCGACGTTTATCAAAAGCTCCGGGCACAACATCTGGCTGAGATCGACAAAGAGCGTTCCGAGGTCCAGCAATTCGTGTATTCAGCAAAAGTTCCCCCCTCGACCAAGCCTTAAATTCCAACGCCGAAGAGCGGGCAAATAATATGGGAGATTTTAAAAATTGACGGCCCGATCCACATCGCGGCAAATACCTGCAGCCAATCCTAAGGAAATTGCTTCGCGGCTCGGGCGCAGCAGGCGCGATTTTCTCCGTGACGCCGCAGGTATGGCCTTGGGAACCACGCTGATGGGCGCAAGCCCCTTTGTGTGGGGACAGGCTGCGAAGAAGCGAAAAGTAATTGTCATTACCTTCGGTGGTGGCGCCCGCGATCAGGAGACATTTGCTCCTGAGGGCCAGGAGAATATTCCACATCTACTTCGTGAATTGATCCCTCAGTCAAGTTTTTTTACGCAAGTGGCGAACCAAGGCATACTAGGCCATTACGTAGCAACAGCGAGTCTGGCAACAGGAGTCTACGAAACTCTTAATAATTTTTCCGCAACTCCCCCGGAACATCCCACCGTCTTTGAGTACTTCCGCAAGGATATGAAACGGCCGCCATCGGATGCTTGGGTCGTCGCGCCCAGCAATGGATTCAATCGGATTGGCGAGAGTGAATGTCGTTCCTATGGTCCGGGCTTGGGAGCGAGAGTCGTGTTGCCAAAGCATTTATTGAGTGCGGTAACATCCAAAGGGACCACCGATTACGAACACTTATTGCGTGACAACTATGAGACTCCGCTTTACGCACCACAACTTGGAGGCGGTGAATTCGAATTGCGCCAATTGGAAACAATCTTAAAGCTTTCGGTTGAAGACTTCCGCGCGCATGCGTTGACTCTGTCGAGTCCGGACGAACTCTCGGTGTATATTGCGAAGCGCTTGATGCAGCAGGAATCTCCAAGTCTGCTTTGGATAACGATGCACGATATTGATATCGCGCACTCCGGAGCATACTCACTCTACATTGACGCTATCCAGCGTACGGACCGCCTCTGTGCGGAAATTTGGAAGACGGTTCAAAATGAACCCGAATACGCAGGCAACACAACCCTCCTTATTCTTCCGGATTTTGGGCGGGACGCCGACGAAGATCCTGGCGGAAACGGATTTCAGCATCACCGCACAGGCGACGCAGCCTCCCGTACCACATGGATGATGGCTCTGGGTGCGGGCACTCGGCAGGGTGTTGTCTATGACCGTCCATTGCAATCTATTGACCTTGTCCCCAGTCTGGGAGCGATGATGGGATTTTCGCCCGCTTTAGCGCAAGGTAAATCGATCCAAGAGCTACTGTAATTTTTATGCTGCCACGTAATCTCCAGGCCGAACAGTTTGCCGGGTATCCACCTGAGGCAAAAACGTTGGCTGTGGCAAATCTGCGAGCGTTGCAACAACTTCCTCTTAGCTTCCTACCGGGCCTTCTGCGGGAGCTTATCGAATACGATTTCAAGTTTCCTGCAGAGCGCACTGCAATTGAGAAGGAGCTTGCGAATCTAAGTTCGCTTTCGGAGGCTCAGATCAATCAGTGGTTTCAGTCCTTCGCCCAACTGACCCTCTCTTCGAAGTTGGAGCATTTCGATTGGATCAATAGGCCCGCTCAGTTTTTCGAACAAGAATCAGCGTACCTTTGGACAACGCACCAACTGGATGCTTTTCGTAAGGCAGCAACGGACTACGGCGATCGGTTGCGATCGACGATGTCCATCGAACCACTTCCTATCCCCAGACTGGGAATTGCAGTTATCGGGCAAGGTGTTACGACTTACGATGGCTCTCTATTTCGCAAGCTGCGTCAGTATGGAACTTATTTTGCACAGGTCAAGCCCGAAAGCGGACTGGATCTGCTGCTGGCCGCAGTTGCAACTCGAGCGAAGGCACATCCTGTTCCCTATGGCCATTGGTACGTCGATGGAGGGCAGGAAGCCAATCATAGTCAGTTATTGACGTGCGTACGGTATCAGGCTCTGGAACCTGTACGAACCGCCTTGCTGAGATACATGCAAACCGAGATTGAAAAGCCAGGAATGGGGCCAGAAGAATTGCGTACAAACCTGGCACGCCTATCTCCTTCAAGCCTTGGTATGAGTCCGGCGGGAGATGCCGTGCTAGACCGTTTTCAAGTCAAGCTACTCACCGAGGGTTCCGGGACTCAGATCTTTAGCACCACATTTGCGCAGTGGGCAACGCGCGAAGCTCTTCGGAGGGCACAGCCCGTCACGTTATTGGTGCGCTTCGCTCCGAGACAAAGGCAGAGGCCAATGAACGAGCTGCTATCCGCGGGGCATGACCAACCTAACCTCGATTTCATTGGGTCTCTTATCGATGCAGACATGGGAGCCTATTATCACTGGATAAACCAGCAACGCTTGGCAGGGGCCGAACGATCTTCGTTTCTCGTATGGTTTGAAGGTCACAATCAGGCCCTTGCTATTGCTCCGTCTCTCCCTCATGGCGCTGCGTCGAGTTCGGCTATTGATCTTGGGAGTCTGCTTTCATTGGTTACAAGCTAAAGTGAAGGACGCTCTACTTCCGGCCAGTTGAAAGAAACTCAACATGTAAGTGCCTCTCATGTCTTCAGTTGTCAGGGAAGTGGATCCAGCAATTAAATTGGTAAGTCCAACCCCGTAAAAAGTGGTTGCCCATTTGAACCCGGGTAATCTGAAATAAACCCTTGACATGCCTGACTCGCCCTTTTATAGTTCCTCCGACTCTAGTAAGCCTATCGTTTGCGTGGACAAGACAAACGTTTGTCCTCCAAATAAGAGGCAGGTCGAATTCGCAAAGCTATTCACGATACATTGGTCCAGGTCCAGATGGGTTTCCGCTATTTTTTTCGGTTCGATTAAGACAAACGTTTGTCTTACTTGGAGTTCCGGTTCTTACTACACGCCCGCAATAGAGGCTAATCGTTTGCAGAATTTAGGAGGCAATATGAACTTTCGAAATAGGCTGAGAGTGAGTTGGCTCACGTTGATGTTGGCTGTTATCATGTGGTGCGGGTTCACAGCATCGGGCGCCGCCCAGAGTATGAACGCCGGTGATATCCGTGGTGTTGTAACCGACGTGAGCGGGGCTGTACTCCCTGATGTCACCGTAACGGTTGTTAACAAAAATACCGGCGTCACTAAGGTCTTAACCACGAACCAGGATGGTTTATTCGATACAGCTTCCATCGTCACGGGAACCTACGAGATCACATTTTCAAAGCCAGGTTTTCAGACGCTAATTCGGTCTTCCCTCACGGTTAATGTCGAAAATATAACGGTCAATGCTCAGTTGACGGTCGGCGCGGTGACGGAACAGGTTGTCGTGAATGCCGACATCCCTCTGCTCTCAACCGAGAATGCAGAACAATCCACCACGCTTGATTCAAGACAATTGTCGCAGCTGCCACAGGTCGGACAAGACTGGCAAAACTTCGTCATTCTATTACCCGGAGCCTCTGGCGCTCCTATGGCGGGAGGGTCACAGGGGGCAAACGATCCCGGTCAGGTAGCTTCGATAAATGGAAATCTACCGTATAGCACGGTTCTAGCCGACGGCGCCGCGGTTACGCTGCCTTCGAGCGCAAACGCCGACGTCCTGGTTCTGGATACGATTCAGGAAGTAAAGATCGGCACGTCGGCCTTCTCTGCTCAGTACGGAGTTGGCGGCTTAATGTTTAATCAGATCACTAAGGGCGGTACCGATAGGTTTCACGGCGACGCGTACGAATTCTTTCAAAATGATGCGCTCAACGCGGCAAACTATGCCTTCGCACAGCAAACGAGAGCCCAGGCGATCTCTCGTCTTCGTTACAACAATTTTGGGTTTTCGATTGGAGGACCCATCCTAAAGAGAAAGCTCTTCTTCTTCTTCAACTATGACAAGACGATCAATCCTGGGGCATCTACACCTCAAACGACGACGGTTCCTACTGCAGCGATGCTCGCTGGAGACTTCACTGGGCAGCCCACGATTTATGACCCCGCTACTACAACGGTTGTCAATGGTGTTGTCCATCGTACTTCTTTCGCCGATGAATATGGCAACGGAAACAAGATTCCCGCCTCCAGGTTCGATCCTTTAGCTGCCAACCTTCAGCCGTTCTATCCGAAAGCCAACACGGCCGGAACAATCGCGAGCAACGGCATCACTCAA
>Ga0206946_1060_pt1 | contig 39919 bp, 41 predicted proteins | sample Alteio_BWOrgHeat_2_FD_152965 | JGI IMG/M metagenome (GOLD analysis project Ga0206946, IMG submission 152965) | Enriched cells from forest soil in Barre Woods Harvard Forest LTER site, Petersham, Massachusetts, United States -... | ecosystem: Environmental > Terrestrial > Soil > Temperate forest > O... | reverse complement strand
GGTACAACGCAGCAACTGAGGAGAAGCAGTGACCGCAGTAAACTTTTCATATCTATAATCGATGATTTCCGGCGCACATCTGCTGCCCGTAGATTCCTTACTTTCAGGGGAAAAATGTTGTGATGAAAGCAACCCAAACAGAGCGTGCAACTGCCGAGGCAAAATGGAGCATCTGGAGCCTAACCTCTAATGTGTGGATTTCATGCAGCCAAGATGCCCTCAAGGATCTCAACATTTAATTCGATTTTCTGTCGGTCATTTCGCATTGTCACAAGGAACCCGTGGGCGATATCGTATGAGACTTCTCAGATTCCTTCTTCAGTGTTCCGGGGCATTTTTCGGCTATCGAGGTCTTTCGTTACTCAACTGCTGCGAACAGGGCAAAGCACGTTTCCCAGAACCGGTCCCTCTCAAAACGCGCGTTCGCGATTTCGCATCAATTGTGAAGATCAAAGAGGGTTTGCAGACCGCCCTCCAACCCTTGACATCCGACAGGAGAGAGCATAAATCTATTGTCGACGATCGAGGGGAGAGCCCATGCCGCAATCAACTGACCTTCTGCAAGGGACGGTTGACCTTCTGATCCTTCATACACTTGCCCTGGAATCGATGCATGGCTGGGGTTTGGCGCAACGAATCCAGCAGTTGTCGAAAGATGTCCTGCAGATTGGGCAGGGATCGCTTTATCCGGCACTACATCGCCTTGAATACAGAGGATGGATTCGCTCCGAATGGAGGGCTTCAGAAAATAATCGCCGGGCAAAGTATTATCGCCTGACCCCAACGGGCAAAAAGCAGTTAGAATCAGAGCTCGCCAAGTGGGATCGCCTGTCTTCAGCGATCGCATTTGTGCTTGGGCGGCGGGTTGCGGAGGCATCGTCATGATTATGGAATTTCTGACGCGTCTTCGTTTCTTGATTCTCCGTAAGGATCGCCGGGAACTTGAGCAAGAACTACAGTTTCACATCGAGCAGTCAATCGCCTCCAAAATGGCAGCTGGGCTTAGCGCGACCGAGGCACGCCGTCAGGCATTCATTGAATTTGGCGGAATCGAGCCCACGCGGGAGCAATGCGAGCGGCAGCGTCCTGGGTGGTGGATCGGAACAGTGCTTCAGGATGTTCGATATGAACTTCGCGGTTTTCGCCGCAATCCACTTTTCACGATTAGTGTTCTATTAACCCTTGCACTCGGCATCGGGGCGACCACTGCAGTCTTCAGTGTTGTGGACCGCATCTTGTTCCGACCGTTACCGTATGCTGATCCGAGTCGAATCGTCTCGTTGGGCCTGGTGCATTCGCTGGAGCACCAGGAGTTCCTCATGGGACGCTTCTATGTAGAATGGCAAGACAATCAAAGGCCGTTTTCTGCTCTCGCAAGCCAGAGTACAGGCGTCCACAATTGCGACCTCATCGAGAATAATCCGCAACAATTGAACTGCATTTCGTTCCAGGCGGGATTTCTCCCCCTGTTTGGAATCTCCCCGATCCTGGGCCGAAACTTTCTGCCGGAAGAAGACCGTCCCAATGGTCCCCGCGTCGTGATGATCTCCTACGGGCTCTGGAAGGGGCACTACAATGGGGATCCTCACATCCTGGATAAGATGATCGATATCGACGGCAACCCCGCCCGCGTTCTCGGGGTCATGCCTAAAGAGTTTCAGTTCCCGACGCTGGAAACGGCGGACATCATCTTCCCCATGGCCCTGAACCCTGCTACTCAACAGACTACCAATGGTGGTTTCGGCAATCCAATGCGGGTCTTTGCACGACTCAGGCCCGGGGTGAGCGTAGCCCAAGCGTATGCAGAAATGCAGCCTCTCTTCGACTCCGAGCGAAAGCTCTTTCCCGCGACAGCACGCAATGAGATCCAGCTCAGCATCCGATCGTTGCGAGATCGAGAGACGGACGATGTGCAACCTGTTGCGTGGGTTCTGTTCGGGTTCGTTCTTGCGGTTTTATTGATCGGATGCGCAAATGTAGCCGGCTTAATGATGGCGCGCGGCGCGGTGCGGCAACGGGAAATTGCGGTGCGCGCGGCGATAGGTGCGAGCCGCGGCCGGCTCATCCGACAAGCGCTTACGGAAGCACTCCTACTCTCCTTCGCGGGAGGTGCGGTGGGACTCGCGACTGCACGAGGTCTGCTGGCCGTATTTGTCAGCCTTGCACCAACTGGAATCCCTTTCATCAGCAGAGCCCATCTGGATCTTCGAATTGCCGTGTTCACAGCGGTGCTGTCCTGCATGTGCGGTGTGACGTTCGGACTTGCGTCCGCGCTGCAGATACCTGGATTGGCTACCCTGAACGCGAAGACATCGATGTCTCGCAGCCATGCTTTTCTGCGACGCACCCTTGTCACTGCGCAGATCGCAGTCAGCATAATTCTGTTATCTGGTGCAGCATTACTGCTGCGCAGTTTTGCGAGAATCGAGGAGCAGAATCTCGGAATGCAAACCGGTGGCGTGCTCACCGTACAGGTCGCGCTGCCCTGGTTCCGCTATAGCACTAACCAGAGGGCAATGGACTTCTACCTTCGTCTTGAAGCGGCCCTCCGACGACTGCCCGGCATTCGTGCAGTCGGAATGGCTGACTCGGTCCCGCCAGGAGGGTGGCAAGGGGACTTTCGGTACTCCGATCTCGGCGTGCAAGGCAAGCCACGCCCGGTTCCTGGGACTGGAGGGACCGTTGTGAGTCGCACCGTTACGCCTGACTATTTTCGTGCGCTCAACATTCCCATCATTCGCGGTCGAGATTTTACAGATCAGGATCGCACAGGGAATGAGAGCGAAGTCATCCTGAGTCGGTTATTAGCTGCGCGCTTGGTCCCAGACGAGGACCCCGTTGGAAAGCGAGTCCAGACGGCCGGCCCTCGCAGCGACGCTTGGTTCACAGTCGTCGGCGTGGCAGACAACGTGAAGAACAGTGGGCTTACCGAACAAAGTGAACCAGAGATCTACTTCCTGCGCCGTAGTGTAGGGGCCGATTGGAACGGAAACAGATTGATCGTGCTCATCGATTCGGTTATGCCTCCATCGACCGTCGAACCGTGGGTCCGGTCAGAGATTGCTTCGATTGACCCGACTGTGCCGGTTGATATGGCGCCTATTAAACAGATCATCGGCCGATTGGCGGACCGTCCGCGTTTTGAAACAGCACTGCTTGCATTTTTTGCCTTCACAGGGCTGGTACTGGCTATCGTCGGACTCTATGGACTCATAGCGTTCATGACAACGCAACGGACTCACGAGATCGGCGTGCGGATGGCCCTCGGTGCTACAAGGGGAAATATTCTCTGCCTGATAACAGGCGACGGACTTCGCATCGTGGCAACTGGTGGGGCGCTCGGTCTTAGCTCGGCTTTGGCGATATCAAGGATGCTAAAGGCGCTGCTCTTCCAGGTCAGCACGTACGACCCTTTTACGTTCATTGTGGTCCAGGTGCTTCTGTCGCTGGTAGCTCTGGTCGCAATCCTCATCCCAGCCCGCACAGCAATGAGCGTAGAGCCGGCCGTCACTTTACGCGCTGAATGAGCGTCCATGGATCGACTCGCACTTCAGTTGATGTGACGTAGCCAAAGTCGACTGATGACAACAGGCCAAAGCGACGTATCAAGCCGACATCGTGCCCCTGATCCGGGAGCACCACAAAAGGGCGCAGTCTCGCTCACGGCGATGGCTACGTCCCTGAATCGAGAACACACTCCGCTTCTCGCAGGGGTCAGTGGTCGGCGGTTCAGGTGAAGCGCATCCTCGACAGCGGTGCTGTTCAAGCAGGTGGAACAGACGCGCGTCTGAAAAAATGCAGGGTGATCACTCATACCTCAAAGCTACGAGAGGGTCTACCTGCGTTGCTCTTCTTGCGGGAACATAACAGGCAGTCATTACTACAGCCACCAAAGCGAATCCCGCGCTACAAAATATCAACGGGTCGTGCGGAGTCACGCCATATAGTTGGCTGCTGATCAAACGTGTGAGGCCCAGGGTAAGAAAGACACCGATCCCAATTCCAAGAGCCACCATCACAGCTCCATCACCAAGAATGAGGCGCAGGACGTCATCTCGTTCTGCTCCCAACGCCATGCGAACACCAATCTCGTGAGTTCGTTCCTCGACCAGGTATGAGATGACTCCATAGATGCCAACGCAGGAGAGGACCAGTGCGATTCCAGAAAAGACACTCAGCAGAATCATCGCAAGACGTCGTGCCGCCAGCGAGTTCGAAATTACACCGTGCATTGTTTCTTCGGCGTAAATCACGGCGCCTGAGTCGAATTCAGCTGCGGCGTCGCGCACAGAGCTCATGATGGAAGCGGGATCTCCTTTTGCCCTCACCACCACAGCGACTCCATTCGCAACAAGCCGCATCAGCTTCGGAGGCAGTTGCATGAACGGATAAAAGAACTGCGCTTCAATGGCAGTCTTTGGATCGTTGCCTGGACCCCACTGTCGAATGTGTCCTACCACTCCGACAATCTCGGCTTCTACATCGAAGCCTGCAATATGAATGCGCTGTCCAATTGGGTTCTGATTGGGGAAGTACGTTCGGGCAAAAAGATCATCGATGTCGATCACAACCGGAGCATGTTCATTGTCTTGTTCGCTGATAAAGCGGCCGCGCTCGAGCGTAATACCCATCGCTTTCTGGAATCCTGATTCCACCAGGTAAAACATCGACTGGGGCATGTCGTTATTGCTGGCAGGTTTCGGCTGGCCTTTGATCCAGAACGGAAGTTCCGAGTCATGGATCATCGGACGCGATCCCAAAGTTACTGAGACTGCCTCGACGCCAGGAATCGATCGCATCTGTGCGTCAAATCGCCGAAGTTTCGCCCGCGTTTCTGCTTCAGTGGTCGCGCCAGACGAAGGCAAAGACATCGAAAACGTGACTGCGTGATCGGGATTGTAGCCAGGATTGACTCGCCATAATGCTGCAAGAGAACGAAGCATGAGCCCGGCTCCGACCAGGAGTACCAGGGCCATGGCCGTTTCGACAGCTACAAACAATCCGTGTAAGCGAAGCCACGGTCCCCTTGCTCCGCGCGTGGTTTGTCGCAAAACTTGTTGCAGGTTCACGCGCGACGATTTCAGGGCGGATGCAAGACCAAATCCAATGCCGCAAAGCAGCGATACGCTGAGCGTAAAAAGCAGTACCTTCCAATCAATTGCAATATCTCCAGAGCGTGGCAAAGTAGCTGGCAGCATGCGGACAATAGCTTTCGTGCCGAAGAATGCCAAGAGAAAACCAGTAGTTCCGCCCAGCCCGGCGATAACTAAACTCTCGGTGAGTAGTTGTACAATGATTCGTCCACTTCCTGCGCCTATCGCCACACGAAGTGCGAACTCGCCAGAACGGCGCATGGATCGCGCAAGCAGGAGACTCACCACATTGGCGCAGGCAATCAATAACAAAAATCCACAAGCCACTAGAAGCGCCAACAGGATTGGCTGTACGTTACCTACGATATCTTCCTTCATGGGAATCGCACTGATCCCGACGCCCTTGTCCGCTTCCGGGTATTCAACAGCGAGGTGGCGGGCGATCGAATCCATTTCGCTGCGGGCCTGGGCCAGCGTGACTTTGGGAGATAGCCTGCCCACGGCGTGCGAGCTCACATCGACGCGGCGGTCAAGAAACGATGGATCACTCCACTGGCCAATTGGAACGAAAACATCGCGATCTACGCCATAAAAACGGAATTCCGCTGGAATAATCCCGACAATGCTGTAGCTGTTTCCGTCCAGTTGCATCGATTTGCCAATCACATCGGGATTGCCGCCATACCGCCTATGCCAGAACCCATCGCTTAGTAATACGACTGGCGCCGCTCCAAGCCGATCGTCGGTGGGTTCGAAGTCACGCCCGAGCGCAGGATGGATTCCCAGCGTTGACAAGAATGATGCAGAGATCATCAAGCCACTTACCCGCAATGAACGATCCGTACCCGTTAGGTTGTAGTCCTCATGCCGGTAAATCGCCATTGAAGCGAAGGTCTTGGTATCGCGTTGCCAGTCGAGAAAATTGAGGTAGCTGATTGGCGCCTCGGGCATTCCTGCGTTCTGCTCATAGAGAGCGACAAGCCGCGAGGATTGCGGAAAAGGGAGCGGATTGAGAAGCACACCATTTACTACGGAAAATAGTGCTGTGCTTGCACCAATACCCACCGCAAGAGTGCCTACTGCAATGGAAGAGAATGCCGGAGATTTGGCAACGAGGCGAAAAGCGTAACGAATGTCCTGCAAGAGGGAGGCCAAAGCAGTCACCTCCATGAATGGAAGTTTGAATCGAGGGTAACTACGATCCTTGACAGTCAAATATATCCGGACAGCAAGTAAACTGCTAATACAATTGCCAATCACACAAAGGTCAAGTGGAAGCGCTCTTCAACTTATGGTTAAACAGGGTCCAGCCGTTGCAGCAACCGAGCCGGGAATCATCGTTTTGAAAATCCTGCAGGACTCTTCAATGCGAATCCAGCCCACTGAGCACAAAGGCTGTCCCATTGCTCAATTCAGATCGTTTTTTCTTCCGGGCGATTTAGTAAACACTGCGCAAGTTATTGGGACAAATCCCGCTTTCGATCGCCAGACGATAGAATCTGGAAACAGCTTTGCATGCGGTTTTTCATTGACGCAGACTCTGCTGATGCCCTCAGAGGTACGACTGGTATCTGACGAGCTGGCCTCCTCCATCTTTCCACGCGACGAACCGATAGAATGTCGCCCATGCTCGGATGAGCTCGGTTAGCATTCGAATGAGCGGTTTCTTTCCTTGATTTCCTTGATCGGGAACTAGTTCATCGCTGAGGTGTAGTGGGATTCGAGGGAGGCGTTATGCCAGGCCTGTTCATGGCTCCCGATTGTGCGCGTTCGGCTTCGGCCTTTTTGTTGCGCAGGGCGACGATGCGAGCATCCTCTGCTGTCTGCACCGCTGCGCGGGCGTAGCTGATCTCCTGCTTGCGTTGGCTCTTGTGATTTTGAAGATCCTGGGCATCGCGAAGTTGTTCCTTCGCGGTGGCCAGCGTGTCATTGGCGTATTTGCCAGCCCCTTCTGCTTCTGCAATCTGCACGGCATTGATCGCCTCATATAACTCCAGCGGCCAGGCATCGTCGCGAGTGATCAATTCGCGCGTTGTGTGCTCGCCGGAAGTTTCCCCATAGGTTCCGCGCGGCAATAGCATGACATGAGCATTGATGGGCACGATCACGCCTTGCGACTTGTCTTTCAAGACGTAGTTCTGCAGGATAACCAAGTCGCTGGGCATTGTAACTGCATAATATGGCTCCGCAGTAATGATCAGCCCAAAGGACTGCAGATCTGTGGTCACGCTGATCTCGCTCGTTGATCCCTCCGGTAGCACCTCGCCAAGATTTACCGGACGACCTTCCGGTGTAATTGCCCACAGGACATAAGTGAGATACTCAGCGCCAAAACTGTTTGCCGGTTTCAGGCCCTTGAATTTTGCGTCGACGACTGTGCGCCCACGGCGGCTCTCGACTGTTGCTGAGCCCTTCGCTTCAGGCAGCAAGCTCGTGCCTGCAAGACCGATCTCTGTTTTGCCACTGCGATGGACGTAGTTAATTGCTGGGATGTCGCCTCCAACGACCTCGATGCGATAGATAGGGACCCCGTTCTGTATTTCGGCCTGCGGTTTCTGCTGACTTTGAGGCCACTTCTCCGTCGTGGTGGGATTCGGCTCCTGCGCGACGGCGATTCCACACAGCGTACACGTAATAAAAACTGTAAGTAGATTTCGTTTCACAATTTGGACTCCTTTACCTGCTAAGAAGCGAAAAGGCAATCACGCAGCGATGGTTTGCTGGCATGATCACCACACTTGCTTTAGATGCACTGTGGCGGCACCGAAAACGGCTCTGAAGTGACGGAATACCAGAAAGGGTCAGGAATCGGAGGCAACCAATTGCTGCTTGATGGCATATAAGACGAGTTCAACTCTGCGTTCTTCTCAAAGCGCCGTTACTGCACGCTCAACAAAGATGGTGGTTGTCAACCGTGGCCGTTTCCGAACGAACCCATCCAGCGTCTAAAGGTGGTTTACCGACCTGCCTCGAGTGCGGCTCGCGATGGAGGCAGGAACACACTCGATTCGGCCCACGAGTTCTGGGATGGCGAAGATTTATTCGGTGTGCAATACAGGCAGGTGCTTGGCTGGCGTGGCAATGCATGGGACGTGTATATGGTCTATGGTCCGAAAGCACAATGGAACGGCGAACTATCACCCGTTCCCGACTTCTTCATGCACCAGACTTCCGAGAACGGGCCGCTGCTCGATGCCTCGGCCTTTGGGACGAAGCTGAAACAACTCTTGTAAGAAGCCATTTAGAGTCTAATCAATTTCAGCAGGCCACACGGCCAACAACTTCGGCTGGAATCGGCAATGGCACGCCGTCGAGCGCCGAGAGTTTCTGGGGAGCACAGCATGCCTTCGTTAATCTCGATAGATCAACCTGCATCGCCTGGTCTTCACGGAGAACAAAGAGCGTTTCGCGCAAGATGCGCGCTGCGCCGGCGTGCTTCGGCGGAACAATCTTGTAGTGCATCCACTTCCCCTCGCGACGAGCCGCAACGACGCCCGCACGTCGCAGGTAAGCAAGGTGCCGCGAAATCTTGGGCTGACTTAATCCAAGAATTTCCACGAAATAGCAAACGCACACTTCTTTGCCATTCATCAGGTTCAACAACCTGAGGCGGGTGCGATCCGCCAGCGCGGCGAACAGCAGAGCCAGATCATAGTTTTTTGGAAAATGACTCATACCCCAATAGTATACGCCTTGACGGATATGTCCAGAGGGAAATATATTCGCTTTAGCGTATGCGAGGAGGCTCTTATGGAATCGATAACAGTTCAGGAACAAGTAAAAGAGAAGTACGGAAGTGCCGCTCGCTCTGTGGCGCAATCCGGCAGCGTGCAGGCATGTTGTGACTCTGGCCTTCGCTGTTACGATCCGATTACCACCAATCTCTACAGTACGGATCAAACGGGAGTGATTCCGGAGAATGCGGTTCTGGCTTCGCTTGGGTGCGGTAATCCAACTGCATTGATTGATCTTCGCCCTGGAGAAACAGTTCTCGACCTGGGCTCCGGTGGTGGAATCGACGTTTTGCTCTCGGCTCAGCGCATCGGTCCAACCGGCAAAGCATATGGCTTGGACATGACCGATGAAATGCTGGCGCTGGCCCGCGAAAACCAGAGACAGGCAGGCGTTACGAACGTCGAGTTCCTGAAGGGCGAGATCGAGAACATCCCACTCCATGACAACTCGGTTGACGTCATCATCTCAAATTGCGTCATCAACCTCTCCGCTGACAAAGATCGTGTTCTCCGTGAAGCCTTCCGCGTGTTGAAACCAGGCGGACGGTTCGCAGTCTCCGATGTGGTCGTGCGCGGCAGTGTGCCGGAAGCGGTGCGCAAGAGCATGCTTCTCTGGGTGGGCTGCATCGCCGGAGCACTCGAAGAGAGTGACTATCTCGCAAAGCTGAGAGCTTCTGGATTCGAAGATGTGTCCATCGAGCCAACGCGCGTCTACAACGTTGAGGATGCCCGCCAGTTTCTTACGGAGGCAGGCGTTGATGTGGACACCTTTGCCCCCCACGTCAATGAGAAGTTCTTCAGTGCCTTCGTGCGGGCCAACAAGTCGAAAGCGGCCTGCTGTCAACCTGGATGCTGCACACCTGCAATTACAGAAACAAGGGAATAACAAGATGGCCGATCATTACAACGTTCTGTTCCTCTGCACCGGCAACTCTGCGCGCTCGATCATGGCTGAAGCGATCCTGAATCACAAGAGTAAGGGTAGCTTCACGGCCTATAGCGCAGGCAGTCATCCGACCGGGCAGCCACGGCCGGAAGCACTTCAGCAGATTGAATCAGCGGGACTCTCGACGTCGGGCCTGCGCAGCAAGTCGTGGGACGAGTTCTCGGGTCCGACAGCGCCGAAGCTCGACTTCGTTTTTACTGTATGCGACAACGCCGCGAAGGAGCAGTGTCCTTACTGGCCTGGGCAGCCAATGGCCGCGCACTGGGGTATTGCTGACCCGGCCGCAGTCAAAGGTACTCCAGACGAAATTGCCCGCGCGTTTCGTGATGCCTTCACCGTGCTCGATCGCAGGATCGGGCTGTTTCTCTCGCTGCCCCTGGCAACGCTCGAATCCATGGCCATCAAATGCGAAATCGACTTGATCGGTCAGTCGTAGGAGATTAACGGTGAAAAAGAGTCGGTTGTCTTTTCTGGATCGCTATCTGACAGGATGGATCTTCGCCGCCATGGTGTTCGGCGTTGCTATTGGCTGGCTCGCTCCCGGTGTCGTGCCGTTCCTGAACCGCTTCAGCATCGGCACAACATCAGTGCCGATTGCGGCGGGCCTAATTCTGATGATGTACCCGCCATTCACACGGGTCCGATACGAAGAACTCCACGGAGTGTTCCGCAACAAGCGCGTGCTGGGCCTGTCACTGGTACAAAACTGGCTGATCGGGCCGGTCCTGATGTTCGTACTCGCCATCGTGTTCCTTCGCGGATACCCCGAATACATGGCCGGGGTCATCATGATCGGGCTGGCACGGTGCATCGCTATGGTGATCGTGTGGAACGAACTTGCGAAGGGCGACACGCAATATGCGGCCGGGTTGGTAGCATTCAACTCGCTGTTTCAGGTCTTCTTCTACTCCGTGTACTCCTGGGTGTTCATCACGGTTCTGCCCGGCTGGTTCGGTCGGCGTGGAGCGGTAGTCAATATCTCCATCGGTGAGATCGCAAAGAGTGTCTTCATTTACCTGGGCATTCCCTTTATCGCCGGTTTCCTCACACGCACCGCGCTGGTTCGAGCGAAGGGGCGAGAGTGGTACGATCGGAACTTCGTGCCGCGAGTTGCACCGATGACGCTGGTCGCCCTGCTGTTCACCATCGTGGTGATGTTCTCTATCAAGGACAATTACATCGTGCGTCTGCCTCTGGACGTCCTCAGAATCGCGATACCGCTGCTGATCTACTTCGTCGTGATGTTTTTGGTGTCGTTCTACATGGGCCGAAAGCTCGGAGCGGATTACTCGAAGACAACCACGCTGTCGTTTACAGCCGCTTCCAACAACTTCGAGTTGGCGATCGCTGTTGCCGTTTCGGTGTTCGGAATCAACTCCGGCGCGGCGTTCGCGGCCGTGATCGGCCCACTGGTTGAGGTGCCAGTGATGATCGCTTTTGTGAATCTAGCCCTACACTTCCAGCGCCGGCACTTCGGAGGGTCGCAATCCGTGGAGTTCCAGGGAGCCTGCGCCTCAAACCGAGGTTTATAAGCGGTCCCATCTGCTTCCATGCAGTTTGAGTCGCCAGTCGATACGTGCATGATCGCTGTTCTACGATTTTCCAATGAGGATGCCCGTAATAAACACGAGTGCTCCGCCAAGCCCGACCAGACGCAGGCTTACAGAAAAGATTCTGCAACCGGAGACAACCTCCGATTATCTTTTATACGGAGACTGTCTCCGTATTATTAGACGGGGACGGGATGTCAACTCTGGCGCGATCTTCATAGGTCGCGTCATAATTGCAAGGAGGACAACCATGCGTGTATTTGTGACAGGATCAACGGGTTTCATTGGAACGGAATTGGTGAAGGAACTGATTGCGGCAGGGCACGAGGTGCGCGGCCTAACGCGTAGCGATGCAGGGGTGGAGCAGCTGAAGGCGGCGGGTGCGGAGGTTCATCACGGCGATCTGCAGGACCTCAATAGTCTGCGCAGCGGAGCGAAGGGAATGGATGCGGTTGTCAACTTGGCTTTCAGCCACGACTGGTCGAAGTTTGCGCAGAACGCGGAGGATGAGATTAAGGCGATTGAAACGCTGGGATCCGTGCTCGAACCGGGCAAGCTGCTGGTGGTGACCTCGGGAGTTGGATTGACGAGTGGCGGTCCGGGTCACGTGCGGACGGAGACTGATCCTCCTGTCGATTCGACATCGATTCCACGAAGGCCCGAGAAAGCGGCACGAGCTGTCGCGGAGAAAGGTGTGAATGTCGCGATTGTGCGGTTGCCCCAGGTGCATGACACGCGCAAGCAGGGGCTTGTACCGCTGGTGACCCAGACGGCGCGCGAGAAGGGCGTATCAGTGTATGTGGGCGATGGCGCGAACCGCTGGGCCGCTGCTCCGCTGAAGGATGTGGCACACCTGTACCGGCTGGTCGTCGAGAAGACAGGGCCGGGCGTGACGGTGTACAACGCGGTGCAGGAGGAAGGGGTGTCGATGCGGGAGATCGCGGAGACGATTGGCAAGGGGCTGAAAGTGCCGGTGATGTCCATCACTCCGGAGCAGGCAGGCGAGTACTTTGGGTGGTTCGCGCACTTCGCAACGTTGGATATGCCTGCTTCGAGCGAGTGGACGCGCAAGACGTTGGCGTGGGAGCCTACTGGACCGGGACTGATCGAGGATTTGGCGAATATGAAGTACTGACGATTTCCGTTGAGCAATTATGATGGGGCGTAGCGAGCCCCGGTTCATTCCGGGGCCTCGCTACGCCAGTTCGCCGACTCAGTCGGCTCGTAAGTACTGTGCCGTCTAAAATTTGCGGTTTGATCTATCCCATAGCATGGAAGAGGTGGGTGCGTTGCAACTTTCACGGCTGCTGACTGGTAACGTGAAAGAATCGCAAAATGATACAACCGAACCGCACAGAGTATGAGGCGGACTTCGGTCTGACGCCATTTGAAGATGGCGGGTTGGGTTTTTGACGGCCTCAATCCGGAATGCGACGGTCACTCGTTGGAGTACCCCAAAATCTAGCGAGAAGTGTTTATTTGCGTGGTCGCACGCCATCGTGCCTATAGGCAGTGTTGCAAGTTTCAAATGCAGCCAAGTTTTTCGCATTCTAGAAAGAGATGTAACGGAGCTTGTTGCGCCAGCGCGCTTCTGGAAGGCTGGCGACCTTCGCTTGCAAGACACTCAGGTCGTTTAGCCGCGTCACGCTCTCTGAGCGCCACTTGCACTCGCCGAAGAGAAATGTTCCGTCATCGAGTTCCGCCATGAGGTCAATCTCCGTGCGGCCATCCCGGCTCCAGTATCGAGCCATCTGCCGAACGTTGAGACCAAGGCGCTGTTGAGCGTTCCGTTGGAGCCATTGGCCGCATATCTCTTCGAAAACCGACCAACCAATGTATTCGGACAGCCGCGGGGCGACCTGTGCGGCGTAAACCGAAGTCGGGTCGGAGAATTGCAAGGAGCTGGCCAACGACGCAACAAAACGATACCAGAAGGTCATAAAAGGATCGGCAACACCGCGAGGGATGGCTCGCTGGAATGAGTACCGCGGGCCATACATCACTGCCAGGGCTGGCATGGGGCTTCTGATCGAAACGGCAAGCTTCGCGCAGGACGATGTGAGCAAAGAACAAATCAAGATGTCACCGGACCAAAGACTTCGCGACTTCCGATTCGTTCTGGGAGGTAGCTTTCCAAGCCCCCCGCGCAAAGTGACATGGAATGTCGGGATCATGTACGACGGTCCAACGCACTCGTGGCTAATGCGTCAGACCGGCGTTATGATCGCGGTCCCCGAACTGTGGGGCAACATCTTCATCGGCCGCTCCAAGGAAGGTTTCTCCCTGAACAAGGTGATGGTCGGCTATGACAGATGGACGATGGAACGCTCCACGATGAGCGATGCGACCATCCCGATTCTCGCAGACGGTTTCAAGTGGCTCGGCTACACGCCCAAGCACGGCTTTCTATGGAACTTTGGGTACTACAATGACTGGCTCTCTCACAACCAAAACTTCTCTACGTACCATAATCAGACCGTTCTGCGTGTCGCGTGGCTTCCGATTCATTCCGACGAAAAGCGCGCGGTGCTCCACCTAGGAGTGAATCTGAGGAACGGAAGTCCGGAACAGGGTCAGATCCAATTTCGCTCACGCCCTGAGGCATTCCCCGCTCCTTATTTTGTGGATACGGGTAGATTTCGCGGCCACCAACACCAAGATGGCGGGATATGAGACTTACTACCGTAAAGGTCCTCTAGTGCTGGGCAACGAATACTGGTGGGTCGGCGTCTCCTCGCCCTCGACTCACAATCTGACCATCCACGGCGGCGACTTCGTTGCTACGCGGTGCATCACTGGAGAGGCACGTGCTTACAATACAGTACAAGGAAGCCTTCAGAGAGGTAATACCCAAGAGGCCAGTCTTCTCTGGCGGTCCGGGCGCCGTGGAGTTGGTCGCACGCTTTTCCGACATTGACCTGGACAGCGGAACGTTACAGGGTGGGAAATTCAAGCGATTCACGCCGATGGTGAACTGGTATCTGACGGATTATCTGAGTCTTGACGCCGCCTATGGCATCGGGCGTCTAGATCGCTTCAACCTCAAAGGCAATACCCAGTTCTTCCAGACCCGGCTCCAATTCGAGTTCTGAAGACCGGTTCGCCTAGACGCCACAACGCCTCGGATCGTTCACGACAATCCGGCATTATGCAAATTGTGAGCTAAGGCATTGTCTGTTCGCGCCAAATCCGGATTACTTCTAAGAGTTCGGGCCGAGAAAACTTGCTGAGCTTAGTAATTGGCTCTCCCGCCTTTGCGTTCATTGGGCGCACAACCGTCGCTTCGTTTACTCCAGGCCGGATGCGCAGGAAAACGCCGCGCTGTTGCCTCGGTCCCGGAATGGGTGATGTCGAAGCCATTCGCAACTCACCATTTGGCTTCATATGCGGCACTGCATAAACGGCACAATTGCCGTCCTTGAGAAGCTCTCGAACTATATCTTTCACCAACTCAGACTGATTGGCATTGAATTCAATACCATGCACATTCGGCATTGAAAATACCTCCTACCAACACAAATTTGATCCTATCGTTCAACCGCTAAAGAAGGCGTAAAGTGCGAAGAGTCGCGATGAAGCGGATCAACATCGTTGACCTGACTTATCGATCGCGAAAGCAATAGCCGAAACAGCTATGGGTAATTAGATAAGTTGGGTGAGACGGGTCATCCTCGAGCTTTTTGCGCAATACGCCGACAATGACACGCAGATGATAGCGGTGTTGCCTAGACTCCTTTCCCCAGAGAGTGGCAAGCAGAGCCGTATGGGATACGGGCCTGCCGGCCTGCTCCATCAATGTCTGAAGCGTGCGAAACTCGAGGGGGGTCAGCAAGACTTGGGAGCCCGACTTTTCGACACGTCGCTTAGCCGGATCAAGCGTAATTTCACCAACTACAAAACGCTCGTTTGTGCCAACGACTGGCGTACGAAAACGCCGGATCGCTGAACGAAGGCGTGCAATGATTTCGCGTGCCGAGAATGGTTTACTGATATAGTCGTCCGCTCCAGCCTCAAGTGCGTCCACCTTGTTATCCACGCAGTCGCAGTCACCCAGAACGAGCACCGGAAGACGCGGATAGATCCCGCGAATCTGACGGCAAGCCTCGATCCAGCCCACACTGGAGCCTCGTATATCCAGAAGTACGGCATCATAGTCAACCATCCGCAAGCGGATCAGAGCAGCGTCTCCGCTTGCGGCCTCTCCACAATCAAATTCAAGGTCCTCCAGGGTCTTTCGAAGGTTAAAGTACAAAGATGCATCTTTTGCAACGATGAGAACCTTGTCTGGGCGAATGCTCATAGATAGCGTCGATCGTTCCCTATTGAAGTGGGCAGCCATCCACCTCCTTGTATGAATGGCTAGCGGCGGATAGATTGATTTGCTGCAGGTGGCGGCCCATCGCGAAAATAATGATAGGCCGGCCACTTGGCATCTTGGTTAGTTGCTAGAAATCCAAGCGAAGTGCCACTTGCCCTGTACGGTTTCCAGCATTGTTTGCGGTCTGCACCGACGTCAGCACGCCAAACGTGCTGGCATTGCTGATGTTGGTGGCTGGGATAGCGAAGTTCGCGCGATTGATGACGTTTGTGAATGTGGACTCAAAACGCATATGCACGCTCTCGCTGAGGTTGAACACTTTGGCCATGCCAGCCGCGACGGCAACGGTCCCGGGGCCTTCCAGAGAACCGACCGCAGCATTGCCGGTTTGACCAAGTGGGGTATTGGTCGTGAAGGCATTGGCGTTGAAGTAGTTTGCAGCACTGCGGTGGACCGGTGTGGTAGAAACGCCGGGAACCCGGTCTGGCCGCGCAATCGTGCCGCGCTGTGAAATACCGACACCGGACGTATCGTTGCTGGGACTCATGGTTGGCGTCAACCATGGCCCCGTCTGCAGAAGCGAGATGGTGTTCAGGTTCCAGCCGCCAACCACTGCATTCAGGAAGCGGTTGTTGCTGTTCCACGCGCGACCTTGACCGAACGGGAGTTCGTAAGTTCCAGTCACAAGCAACCGCTGACGCGGCGTGCCTTCCACATTGCCACGGTCCGCATTCACGTGAAAGCGGTCCGAGACTGCGAGACCGTAGAAGACCTCTGTGGCGAAACTAGTAGGCGCATCGCCCTGCACATCGCTCAGACTCTTCGTCCAGCTATAGTCGCTCTGGAAAGTCAAACCATGAGAAAGACGATGCGTGACCTCTGCCTGCATCGAGTGATACGAAGTCGAACCAAGGTTCGTAGATTGGAAGATCTGAGCCCAGTTCTGGAATGGCGCGCGAGGGTCCACCCAGCTGCCGTTCGTATTATAGGGCTGGTCATTCTCAGGGAGCTGGTTCAGGTCAACGGTCACGTTCTGCCGGTGCCCTTCCATCCCTACATAGCTGAGACGCGCAGCTGTTGAGGAAGTAATCTCCCGTTCCACGGTCAGGTTCCACTGGATGACCTGGGGATCACGATAGTTGGGATCGTCGCCTTGTTCCAGTTCGCCTCCGCCAAACTCCACAGATTGACTCGGGGTCAGGACCTGCGGGAACTGGAATAGAGGCGAGCCACCGTTGTTGTTCTGATAGGTATGAACAGAAGCAGTCGGGGTGCTGGACATATTGAAGGCGAACGGCCCAAGGTTGGTGACCGAGAAGACACCAAAGCCGGCGCGAATCACAGTCTTACTATTCGAGAAGGGACGGTAGGCCACGCCGATGCGAGGATCACAGTTGTATTTGTAGTTCTGCCGCAGGCTCTGAGGAATGTGAGCCTGGCTCGCTGTCTCAAAGTTAGAACAGGGCAGACTCATGTTCCGATTCGAAAGCGTGCATGAGTTGAACGACTGCAAAAAAGCAGGGACTGCGCCTATACCATTGGCCAGTCTGTCCGGGATAACCACCGTATTCGTGGCAGGAAGGAAGTTCGCCATGTTGCCGATCTGATCCTGAAAGCCGGGAAGATATTCATAACGGAGACCGACATTCACGGTCAGATGATTGTTAATCTGCCACTGGTCCTGGCCGTAGAAGCCATACTGATGCGCGGTCGCATCATCGCGTGGGCCCGTCACGGCAAAGTAAGTGGTGTTGGGCACTCCGAGCAGCAGGTCACCGAAGGAACTACCGGTAAAGACACCTTGATTGAAGGTGAAGAGGCCAAAGTCATCCGACGGCGTCTCGAGAGATGGCGTAATGAAATTGACGATGCGGAAATCGATGCCTGCACGGAAGGTGTGACGGCCCTTGGTAAAGGTGACGTTGTCCGTCAGCTGTTTCGTATTCGACTGCAGCACGCCGGTAATATCCCGACCAATGGTGGAGAAGCCGGTTCCGTCAGAGAAGTTGATGGTGGGAAAACCACCCTGTGTAGGATGGTTCGTCGTGTTAATCTGTCCCGGCGCGGACCCTGTCGAGAACCCGAGGCCGTTCAACGCCTGCGTGCCTTGAATCGGAAAGTCCGGATTGATCAGCGAGTGAGTGAAGCCAAAGCGGAACTCATTGACTATCCTTGGCGTAATGGAATAGTTATGCGAAATGAGAAAAGTGCGATCATGTTCTATATCGGCATCATCAGGCAGTAATTGGTTGAACGAACTGGTGAGAAGGTTCTTCCAGCTAAAGCGTGCATAGACCTGCTGCTTGCTATTGATGTTGTGATCGATGCGGATGTCGAACCCATTGCTGTTCCCTGGGATCGGAATCAGCGCCTGGTAGTTATAGCCCAGAGTGGCGGAATCGAGTCCCGGCGTGGGCAACGGATAGTAATTGTTCAAGAGTGCGGTAGCTACAGGGTTGATGCACTGAGAGGGAATGGTGTTATTGGCGAATTGCATGCCTGCACATGGGGACCCTGCAGGAAGCACATTCGTCAACATGCCGCTGGCGTTGCCAATGGGAAGCCCATTCAGATTTCCTGCACGCTGCGCTGCTGTCGGAACCAGCAGGAACTCAGGCATGGAGGTGCTTCTGCGGTTGCCCTCATAATCAAAGAAAAAGAAGGTCTTGTCCTTGCCTTGATAAAGATGGGGGATCGTGACCGGACCGCCCAGGCTACCGCCAAAATCGTTATACCGCTTCGGTGCCTTCGTGCCGAAGCCATAAACATCTGCGTCCAGCGCGTCATTCTGCAGATATTCAAATAAGCTGCCATGGAAAACGTTTGAACCACCCTTGGTGGTAAAGGTAACGTCACCCACTTGGGCAAACTCTGCACTGTTGTTGAAGTCTGTGGCCTTGACCTCCGCGATGTTTTCTATCGACGGATATGCGTTCTTCAATGCACCATTGTGGAAGATATCGGCGGTCGAAATGCCGTCGACAGAGTAGTTCACCATGTTTGCGGTCGCGCCCGCCAGGGCAATATTCCCCTGGTTGTCCTGCTGCACATTTGGCAAGAGCGAAAGCGACGATAGCGGACTGGAGGTAGAGGCGCGAGAGTTGAGAGGCAACTGAACGATGGCTGAATTATCTTTCGACGCATCCAGAGTAGCCTTGTCCGTGCTGATCAACGTGGCAGTAGCCGAGACCTCGATGGTCTGTTGCGCACTCTGCACGCTCATCACAATATTTACACGCGCCGTCTGGCGCGGCGCCAGATCAAAAGCAGCTATTTGAGCATCAGCAAAACCTGAGGCCCGAGAAACAACGGAATAACGCCCTGGCTTGAGATTTACAAACTCAAAATCTCCAGTGTCATTCGAAGTTGCCGAACGGTCGCTATTGTCATCCTCGCTGTGCAGCGTCACCGCAGCGTTAGGCACTACCGCCTGCGTTGCATCCTGTACTGTCCCCACAACACTGCCGAACGTCGACTGGGCGCGGGCAGATACCGCAAAAACAGCGGCAAACAGCACGACCCATACTACCTTCGGAGTCTTAAAAACTTCATACGCTTTCATTTTTCCTGTACTCCTTGGCGCAGGCTAGCGAGAGCTGCCCGCTAATTAAGCATAGGAATGCATACGTGAAGAAGGCATGTGTGTGAGATAGAGAAACTGTATGAAATGTCTAAGGAAACCGTAAGTCAGAGGAAGCCACGCAGAAGGAAAGAGATTGCCGATGGTTTTGGATGATACGTTTTTCGATAGATTCGCTACCTGTAAAGCTCTGCAGCGGAAACTTCAGGCTCTGAAGCAAACAAGTCTGCAGCGGCAGGATTGCGAAAACGATAGCCTACCCTGGGCTCAGTCAAAATATACTCTGGCCTGGCGGGATCGGCTTCAATCTTCTTCCTAAGAGTCTTGATATAACTTCTCAAATAATGCGATTCGTTCCCATAGTTAGCCCCCCAGATCGTGCGCAGCAATGTCGTATGTGCCACCGGGCGGCCCTGGTTCTTCATCAGGAATGCCAGCAGTTCAAACTCTTTAGGAGTAAGGTGCAGCGCCTCGCCTGCGCGCCATACGGAGTGCCCTTGCAGGTCCATCTTGAGTTCGCCAGCCTTCAACACTGCAGGCTCCTCTTCTCTCTCAGAGTGAATGCGGCGATCGATAGCACTGAGACGCGCAATCAGCTCGCGCAATCCAAACGGTTTACTTAGATAGTCATCGGCCCCGGCATCAAGAGCAGCGACCCGATCCTGTTCCGCATCGCGCACCGAAAGAACAACGATGCCGATGCGTGAATGGATGGAACGAATCATCCCGCAGGTCGTCATACCACCCATTCCCGGCATATTCAGATCGAGCAAGACGAACTGAAAAGCGGAGTGCGAAAGCATATCCACAGCGTCTCCACCACTGCAAGCCTCTACCATATGGTGACCGGCAGCCGCGAGAGATCTGCACAAAGTCTTACGAAACATTGGTTCATCGTCGACAACTAATATGCTCCAAACGTGGGCAGACATCGTCAGCATTCCTTTACAGCGATAGGTATAGTGATGCGGAACGTCGATCCATCTTTATTTGAATCTTCAAGAGCCAACGTGCCTCCATGCGCCAGCGCAATTCTCCGTGCGATATCAAGACCAAGACCAGTGCCTGCGGTAGAGTCGCGTGACTGCTTTCCCCGGTAGAAACGATCGAATATCTTCGATTGCTCTTCTGTAGGGATACAGCCACAGTTCCGGACGCGAATGGCAACCGAGTCTTCACTAGCGTGCGCGCTCACGTCAACGTTCGAACTAGGCTGCGAATACTTGCACGCATTCTCGATCAGTTGCGACAGGGCCAGACGCAGTAACTCAGGGTCCGCTATGACGCTGACGATGGCATCGGTATGGTCTCCGTCCTGGACGAGTGAGAGCTTGTGGTCGGCGAATTGCCGAGACACCAGGTTTAGTTCCTCTGCGACGAGTCGTGAAACATCCACCTGTTGCAAGCGCAGCCGCACTTGCTCACCGTCCAGCGTGGCCATGCGCAAAAGCCGGGTTGTCAGGCTGCCGAGCCGAGCAGTTTCCGTTTCAATCACGTCCACGAATTCCAAGCGATCGGATTCGGGCACACCCGTTTCACATAACCCGCCGATCGCGGCAAGGATAGTGGCTAGTGGGGTCTTAACAGCATGGGCAAGTGCATCAAGCACCATGGTGCGCAAGCGTTCGGCTTGGGCGGCTGCCGCAGCTTGCGTCGCGGCGTGAAAGGCACGGACTCTTTCTAGTGCAGTTTCGAGCGCGGACAACGAGTCTGGAGTGAACTCTTGATGATCGGGCCATTCAAAACCCAGTGCTCCGATGGGTTGTCCAGCTACTCGTAGGCAGCGAATGGAGATCCGACACAGAACATCGTCGCGATCCTCTCCGGCAAGATAGCCTATGAGCGTTCGCGCTTCAAGATCGTAGCGGGGATCCCCGACAATATGCGAGATAGCGGTCTCGTTCTCAAACAGGCAAACGGCTCGCAGCGCAAAGACATCGCGAAATAACCCGAGCAGCCGTGGTGGATCAATCTCTTCCGGCGTGAGCGCAAGCAGTTGCCGTGCCAGCTCATAGAGCCGCTTCATTTCCCTCCGCTGAAGTTCGGAATACTGTCTTTCACGGTGCACCCGTGTCATCAGATACGTGATGGCCAGAGTTGTTGTCAGAAAGGTGGCCAGAGCAAGAACGTTGAGCGGATCTGATATGCGCAAAGAGAGAATCGGTGGAGCAAAGAAATAATCGAGCCACGCGACGGCCACGACGGAAAGAATCGTCGCGGATATCAGGCCACCATAAAGAGAGAGTAGAACAACAACAATCAAACAAGGGAAGCCTGCTGTAGCGAGATTCAAGTGAAGGCGATAGCCGGCATATGTGAGAGCTCCGAGAACAACGAAGCCGAAAGGCGCTAGTAAAATGATTGGCCGAAGTTTTGCGCTACCGCTATCCGTCATGATTTGTCCAGCCTCTGCGCATGCATCCGGAAAAATTCGAGATCATTATGGCTCTTGCGCCATTGAACAATGCCCTCAGGCCAATCTCGTCTTACATATGTCAACGCAAACAAATCTAGCCGCGTATCAACACTACAATTAGCAGAGCCAAAAGAAAGGCAAAGAGGAATCCACATGGGATGAGTACTCCTTCGTACAGGGTGTTCCATCGACTGTCGACCTGTATTCCATCCTCGGCGCGAATATTTGATTGGTGGAGCGAGGCGTCGCCCTCTAGTTCGTGGTATTTCATAGTGCTTTCTGTACAGCGTCTGTCCGGCCCGTCAGCAGGCGTGATCAGACATTGGGTCAAACATGCAGTTGAACGGGATCTCCTGGGCGTGTGGAGTCAGCGTAAAGTCATCAGGCGCCAAGATAGATCGCTTGTGCGTCCCACAATCGGGCTTTACGCATTCGAATAGATGCTTTTCTCTGCCTGTAAACTGCGAGGGTTTGTGGAGGAACAGATAACTCGTCGAGGAGGTTTACCAGCAGGGCGCCGACCACTCCGGGCATCGTTGGGAATCTCGCGCTTGATGCGGAGAGCGTTTGAGATTATGAGGAGAAAGACAATAGCCAGAAGGGTGGGAAACCCACATACGAGGAAGGTTGCCATACATCACCGTGCTTTTCTTTTTGCCTGACTTCTCTCTGAAGGTGCGGGGTCAGGCAGGTTGTTGCGACAATTCGAGTGCAGGACGACGGATGTCTAGCATCCGTAATGGCGTCCTTCGTTCGCAGGCTCCCAGAGGATCGGCGCAAAGGTGCGCTGGAAGAAGGCGTCATCTACAACATAACGTTCGTGATTTTCACCTTCAATGATCCAGTCACCTGGATGAATGTTGCGTTCTCCGAGATCGGTAACGATCGAAGACGCCTGAGTGCATTGCGTAGCCCTCACCAAGAGCGGTCTGCGCGTACGAAATGTATCCATCGAATATCTCCGGTGCGCACATTCTGCGACAAGATATATTTCAGTACTTTGTTAATAAAAAAGGCGTAATAAAGCCGATAAAAAGTCGTAAGCATCGCAAATCATTATTCTTCTGTTGGTTGAGTCTCAGACACCGATACCGCGGTCAGCGACAGAAAGGCCGGGGCCGCCCTTTTGGAGTTCCCATCGAAGGGTGCAGACATGACTCAACCCTCCTAACCACGACAAGACTCGTTTAGGTAGCTAGAGTTGGCGGCACAGCAACTCATTACGAAAAATCATGCACACACGGTGAGTTCCACTTCAGTGTGCGATCCCCCTAGACGAATATCGCGTCCGGAGAGAATATGCGTAAGGCTTTTGTAGTACTTATTTGGATCACTGTAACCACTCTGGCCTATGGTCAGCTTCCCAACAGCACAATGAACGGCAGAGTAACCGATCTTCAGGGAGCCACGACAGCAGGCGGGCTCTTCGGCTCCGGCGACCCAGGGCCTTTCAGTTCGCTGCGCGCCTTTCCTTTTGACCTGACATAAAATCGGCAGGAGCCTCTCGAGCAGGAAGAGCTCCTGCAGATCGGCCAAACGGAGATTTTCTGTGAAGAAATCGCAAGACTCTGCCAGCACGGGAAATGATCGAGCCATCACTCGGATCGTCACCAACCTGCCCATCGTGCAGGAAGATGCAGCAACCGACTCAGTGGCCAGATCCTATGCCAACTATCGCGAACGCTTTGGCCGCCCGGATGTGCCAAGTATTCTGAAGTGCTTTGCAACCCACCCGCCACTGCTCGAACAGATGATTGCCCTGCCCTCCAACCTGCTCTTCAACGAAGGCCATCTTCCACGCAGAGTCAAAGAGATGATCGCAACCTATGTCTCAGCACTCAACGATTGCCCGTACTGCCTCGATAGCCACGCCTCTTTCCTCCGCACTCAAGGAGGATCCGACGAGCTGTTAACCGCTCTATCGAATGGCAAGCTGGAGGTCCCATCCATCAGCGCTAAAGAGCGTCAACTCCTCAGCTTTGTGCGTAAAGTGACAAACGAGTCCTACAAAGTGACTCCAGACGATATTCGCGAGCTCAACGACGTGGACTGGACCCAGTTGCAGATCGCAGAAGCCACGCACATCACAGCTCTCTTCGCATTTTTTAATCGTGTCGCCAACACCTTCGGACTACCATCGCAACATCGCCTCGACCTGGATCCAGCTTCAACGAACTCAAAGGACAACTGATGAACACATTGAAAGTCGCACAGAAACCTATGTACCTTCGGGAGGTTGAAGAAAATCCCAAGCCCTGTGTCTACCGCGACCTCCTTGAAAACGCAGAGACGTCCGGCGGCGACTACTGGCAGATCTGGCATCTCCTCGCCTTCGATCCCGAGCCCGCGCATCACCTCGCCGCGCTCTCTCACACCCTCATGCACAAACCCAGTCCCCTCAGCTCCGGCCTCCGCGAGTTGATCGCAGCCTACACCTCGTCTCTCAACAACTGCGAGTTCTGCATGAAGGCCCACGCCGCCGTCGCCTCGCAGCTACTGGGCGACGAGGCACTCGTCTGGAGCGTAATCGACAATCTCGAGACCTCTACTCTCGGCCACAAAAGAGAAGGCGCTCCTCCGCTTCGTGCAGAAAGTCACTTTGGCGCCAGCCTCAATCACTGCAGTCGACACCCAGGCCCTCAACCAGGCCGGCTGGGACGATGCCTCCATCTTCTACGCAATCTCCGCCTGTGCCCTTTTCAACTTCTACAACCGCTGGATCTCCGCCAGCGGTGTCCATCCTGTAAGCGATGAAGCATTCAAACGATTGGGTTCACGAATGGTGGTTGCAGGCTATGCCAGGTAATCTCTCGACTCGACCTTCACTCTCAATAAGACAAACAGCAATCCAGCCGCTACGACAGGTTGAGGTCGGACCGACAATACCATTCCTCCGTCTCCATCTTTTGGTGGATGTTGAACCTTGGAGTTTCCGCGTACGATGTTCATTCAATGGAACAGCATAGGCAATTGGGATTGGCAGCTACCATCGCCGTCGTAACAGGAGAGTCCATCGCGCTCGGAATCTTCCTGACCCCCGCAGCCATGGCAAAGTCCTTGGGCTCACCTCTGCTGCTTACCGCAGTATGGTGCGGTATGGGACTCATGGCCATGTGCGGAGCGCTTTGCTACTCGGAACTGGCCGTACGCTTCCCCCTTGCCGGCGGCGAGTACGTTTATCTCCGCGAAGGATACGGCGGCCGCGTGGCGTTCCTCTACGGATGGATGTCTGCGGCTGTCATGGATCCGGGCCTTGCGGCCGCCTTGGCGATGGGTGCTACGCCGTATTTTCTCTCGCTCATCGGGATGTCTCCGCAGGTTCGACTATGGATTCCTGCCTTGCTCCTGCTTAGTCTGGCAGCACTAAACTATGTCGGAACCCGGCTTAGCCGGCGGGTGATGGCAGCCGCTAACCTGCTCAAGATCGCGGTGCTGTTATGCCTTGTCGCGTGGGCATGGATCTCAGGCCATGCAGCCACCTCTAACCTCATGCCTCTGGCAGAACGCCGTAGCGGGTCAGAGCCCCTTTTTGGCGCGATTGCGGGCGCAACCGTAAGCGCATTCTTCAGCTTTGGCGGATGGTGGGAAGCAGCTAAGATCGCCGGAGAGGTTCGCAACCCGCGACGTAATCTTCCGCTCGCCTTCACCTGCGGGGTGTTCCTGGTAACGCTGGTATACCTGCTCGTGAGCTTCGCCTTCCTCTCGGTTGTTCCCGTCGAACGCATTGTCTCGAATACCGCCTTTGTCGCGCAGTTCGGTGACGCGCTTTTCGGCAGCATCGGCGGAAAAGTTCTCTCCGCTTGTGTCCTGCTCGCGGTACTTGGTGGGCTGATGGCGCTCACTATGGCCGCGCCGCGTGTCTACTACGCGATGGCGAAGGATGGCGCTTTCTTCTCACCGTTTGGGCGACTGCATCCGCGCTTTGGCACGCCAGCAAACGCAGTCCTGTTGCAGACAGGGCTCGCTCTTCTCGTTCTCTGCTTCGGAGCCTTCGATCGCATTCTCTCCTTCATCATTTTTTCGGCTATCTGCTTCCTTGCCCTGTCCGCTGCATCGCTTTTCCGACTCAAAGAGCCTGTCATCCGCTGGTGGTATCCCGTTGCGCCTCTACTATTTCTCGCGGGATGCGCCGTAATTAATCTTCTGATTCTCATGCACGATCCCATCCCTGCGCTGCTAGGCCTTGCCGCCGTTCTTTGCGGAGATCCCATTCGGCGTTTCTTCTTCTCCTCGCCAAAAGTTGTGGCCGCGGCCGTCACCGAACAATCTCTTACCTGAAAGGACATACCGTCGTGCCCCACATACAACTCCCCGAAGGATTGCCTGGCATTCGCGGCGCAATGGCCTTTCGGCCTGAGACAGCGAAACCGCTCAATGAACTGGTTGAGGTTCTGTTGCATGGGCCCAATTCACTTACACCGGGTGAGCGCGAACTCATCGCAACCTACGTTTCATCCGATTGTTACTACTGCCAGACTATCCACGGCGCAATTGCTGCCGCCAGCTTGAACGATGATGAGGCGCTGGTTAAGAAAGTTAAGCAGGACTTCATCAACGCGGCTATTTCCGACAAACTGAAGGCTCTCCTCGTTATCGCCGGACAAGTACAGCGTGGCGGCAAGCATGTAACGACCGAAGCTGTCACCCATGCTCGCAACATGGGAGCAACCGACCTGGAGATTCACGATACCGTCCTCATCGCGGCTGCGTTCTGCATGTACAACCGCTACGTCGACGGACTGGCGACGACACAACCTCGGGATGAAGCGATGTATCGTGAGCGCGGCAAGCGCGTCGCTCGCGACGGCTACGTCACTGTCAGCAAAGAGTATCTGCCAGCCGAGGTAGCTCACTAAGAACAAACGTAAATCAGGAGGAACAGCACTGTGCCGCATATATCGCTACCCGAAGGCCTGCCAGGCATCAGCAGTGGCTTCGCCTTCCGCCCTGAAACCGCCAAGCCAATGCGCGAGTTGGCCCACATTCTCCTTCACGGCCCCAGCACTTTGACACCCGGAGAACGAGAGCTCATCGCGACCTTCGTCTCCACCCGGAATGACTGCTATTTTTGCCAGACTAGTCACGGCGCAGCTGCGGCGGCTCATTTGGGAAACGATTCGAAGCTCATAGAGGAGGTACAACATGATTTCTTTCGCGCCAAGATCTCAGACAAACTCAAGGCGCTCCTTGTAATTGCAGGCCAGGTGCAGCAAGGAGGCAAGAACGTCACCGCAGAAAGCGTGGAGCAGGCGAGACTGCATGGCGCGACGGATCTTGAGATCCACGACACCGTCCTCATCGCGGCTGCATTCTGCATGTACAACCGCTACGTCGACGGTCTCGCTACCTGGCAACCTCGTGATCCCGCGATGTATGCCAGCATGGGAGAGCACCTCGCGACGCACGGATACTTGACGCCGTCAGTGAAAGCGCCTGCTCTCGAGGTAACAAAATAACTAGACCATATCGTAAGCTTCTGGCCGCTGCCTTCTCAGGCCTGGTTCACAGCAGTGAGCTGACATTTGTGCCGTCGTGTAAGGAGCAGCCGCAGGGAGATCTCAAGGATGTTGACTCCACGACGCTCCAGCCTTCTCGAAAGTTCTTCGCTACTAGCGCGGAGGGTTATCGGGGAGTCTAATGTGATCACGAAGGAGCATGCTCACTCTCAATTTCCATCTCATCAGGCTGCCTTATTGGAGCGTAGAGTAGCTTCGATTTCCTGGCAGAGATTCCTGTTGACTCGGACAGAGCTGATCCAAAATGGCGCACTGACGCACTCCACCTCTAATAGCTCGGCAGTGGCATCATAGTTCCATTGCAATTTGATTCCATCTTTCACCGCTTCTCCAGTCGGGCCAACGATGTGGATGCCGCGCTTGGCGGCTTTTCGGCGCAAACGGGCAAAGATCGCACATGTGATTCCGCGAAATGTTTGCTTGGAACTGCCTGACATCAAAATTACCTCTCTGTGATCTGCATCGGGAGCCGGCCAGCCGCGGCAGGGTCTCTGCCCGGACCACCAACGGTTCTGCAACCAGTCCTACAAACTAGACGGAGGAAATATAGGATTGTTTGCGGTAGTCCAATCAATTTCATATTTTGGTTAAGCCGGTTACTTTGCCGTTCATTGTGCTGCTGGGAAGCTGACCATAGGCCAGAGTGACAACTGCGATCCAAATAATTACCACAAAAGCCTTATGCATCTTCTCTCCAGACCTTCCGTGTTGACCGTTACTCGGGAACCGGGCATGCTTTTGAGTCGGACAGGCATAGAATTAAAAGGTTGGGGGTATTCAGATGCTATACAAAAAGATCAATGTCGAACTGATCGTCGTCGCCGATGAGGCCGACGCGGTCGTCGCTGAGTTGGAGACGGCGCTTGATCGGCTGGAAGAGAGGCACACACTTTTCGGTGGGGGAGTCGAAACCGTCGCTTTCGAGCATCTGGGAAAACGGAAGAGATCCGCGCTCGCGCATACAATGGCCGCAGCTGAGACGGCCGCTGCTGCTGTCAGGACTGCGCGTAAGAGCGTGGCGGTTGCACTCCGCGCAGTCATCTGATGTAGCCAATCCTGGCGAAGCGAAGACCATAGAAAGTGGAGAGTCATAAGAAGGACTGTACTTGCTTACTCGGTGTGAGCCCCTGCGCGCTCTTTACTGGGTGAGAGAATCCCATGACCGCCAAACGTCCCCGTCGTTGTGGAGAAGAACGGGCACCCAGAGCGAGGAAGTCATCAAACCCACGTAGTACATCCTACGAGGGAAAGTCCTGAGATGCTTGAACGGAGCGATGGTGGAATGAGCTATCAGGAACAATCCTGTGACTGTCCTTCACCTGGTGGTTCTCTATTACGCATGAACCACCAGATGAGTGATTACTTACTGGAACTTACTAACACTGTGAGGCGGTCGTCGGATCAATTACCTCGCCGATCTCAGTTATTTTTTTCACCGGAATACCGCTTAACTCTGAGTGCCGATGAATCAATGACTCGTCTTCGGCTAGATAGACGCAGAATGTTTTGTCCTCTGCAACATAGGATTCCACCCACTCAATATGGGGTGCGAGCTGCCGCAACGCATCGTTCGATTTGGCAGCGACTTCCCGCAATTGTTCGCGCTCGAGAGTTCCGATGTTCGGGACCTCCCGCTCGATAATGTATTTCTTCATAAGCCCTCCGTGTAATCTTCCGCAAATGAGCCGCTTCAGACTTGTTTCAAGAGTAGGAGCGAAAGGGGCTTGCCACAAGATGGCAGATTTGCCATTATAGGTAGGTAATTCAGCCACCTTACAGGTGTAACCGATGATAGACGTCACAGTATTGTTTCTCGACCAGACCTTCTCCTCCACCGCGACCGGTCCGATGGAGGTCTTCCGCCATGCGGGCACGCTGTGGAACAGCTTCACCGGAATGCGGCAGTGTCCTCAATTTCGCGTGACAACAGCATCGACAGACGGACGTGCGGTTACTTGTGACGGACCAATCCATATTCAGCCGGCCGCTGCGCTCACAGGCATCCGTAAGACGGACCTCATCTTCATCCCATCGACTGGGATAAGCGTGGACGACGTGGTTGAGCGCAATGCGCCAGTTGTACCTTGGCTTAAGCGCTGGCACAAGCGCGGAGCTGCCATCGCCAGTGTGTGCTCAGGCGTGGGCCTGGTCGCAGCCGCCGGCTTGCTTGACGGCAAACGCGCCACCACACACTGGAGCTTAGCTGAGCGCTTCCGCGAAAAATACCCGAAGGTGCGGTGGATGCCGGAATTGATGGTGACTGAAGACCATGGCTTCTACTGCGGCGGAGGTGTGAATGCCTCTCTTGATCTAAGCCTGTATCTGGTCGAGCGCTTCTGCGGTCACGATGTTGCCATGCAAAGCGCGAAGGCACTCCTCATCGAGATGCCACGCGCATGGCAGGCCGGATTCGCCATTGTGCCGTTAAAAACCAAGCACTCCGATGAGACTATCTCCGTCGCTCAGGAGTGGCTGCACCAGAATTTTCATCACACCTTCCCGATCGAGACTCCGGCAGAGCGCGTTGGCATGAGCCCGCGCAATTTCGTCCGTCGGTTTAAGCAGGCGACCGGCGACAGTCCGTTGATCTACTTGCAGAAACTGCGCGTCTCCGCCGCTAAGCGCTTGCTCGAGAGTGACCACCGTACTATGCAGGAGATCAGTGACGCTGTCGGCTATCAGGATGTCGTGTTCTTCCGCGAAATATTTCAGCGGCACACCGGAGTCTCTCCCAGCGCGTACAGGCATAAGTTCGGTATATAGCGGATTCACTGCACTGCTGGTTCTATGTGATTTCTTTCTAGATAGCAAATACACCAAGGATATCTCCCACACTTACCGCCAGTCTCAAAATAGTTGGATCTAGATAGTCCAACTTTCTGGGGAAGTGATAGCGCACCTGCCTCCTTTATTAAGATTTCATCCAGCCGACTCGATTTCTTTCTTCTCAGGTGTCGTCTTTTTACCTGCCGTTCTCGATATCTCAAGTGAGGCACATCTGAGCGGCATGAAACTTCGCTCCGATAGCCCTTATGCTCATAAGTTTTATTTGTGCCTCACTACGGGGAGTCACAGGGCGCATTCAGAAGAATACGCCATCAAAAAAGGAGATGTCCGTCATGAAACGAATCATCGCAATAGCAATCTTTGTACTGGCAAGCCTCATAACCATTCGCAGTGCGAACGCGCAAGATCACAAAATCCGGGTAATCATCCCGTTCAACTTCAACGTTGACAGTACTCTTTTACCTGCCGGAACTTACACGATCACTTCGCGAGATCTTATTACAGTCCTTATTCAGAATGGCAAGCAGAACGTCTCTTTGCTGAGGAGCGCTCCTGTGGACGACAACAAATGGGGCTACAACAAGCTAGTCTTCAACAAGTATGGCGATCAATATTTCTTAAGCAAGATTCTCTGCTCGTATGCCAATATGAACCTGGAATTGCCTGTCTCGAAGATCGCGAAGACGGCTCGGCCTCAGGAAGCGAGCCTCTACGGAGATGTTGATACTTTTCTTGCTCTAAATCGATAAGAGAGGGTTGTCGATTGCATGACCCGGGACAACGGTCGCCGGGTCTTTCCTTTTTCTGGACCTGCTGGGTCGATGGACTTTCTACCAATCACGCACCACATCCAGATCACGCCGTCTCGCATCTTTGAATCGTCTCATCGATCTCACAAATATCAACTCAGAGCTTGTCGTCTTTTGCTGCCGGTTTCCGATTTCTTCGGTAGAGGAAAAAAGGAGACCAAAGTTCAATGAGTACAAAGCAGATTCGCGCAATGAATGCAAAAATCAGACAATTCACGACGCAATTCCAGTATTCCGTGATTGCTCTCGCTCTATTGAGCGTTTGTCCTTTGCGCGCCGTGGCGCAAGATGGCCACTCACATACGATGACACCGCAACATCAAGAACTAACCCCGGCCCAGAAGCTCAAGGCGAACGCCCTGGTCAAGATTGTTCGGGAATCAACCGAGCGCTTTAAGGATGTCTCAGTTGCTGAGTCGGAGGGATATGCTCTTCAATTCGGCTGCGTCAGCGGACCCGACTCGGGTGCAATGGGACTGCACTACGTGAATGGGACCTTGGTGAACCGTGGTGAACTCGATCCCACGCATCCCCAGATCGTGATCTACGAACCGACGTCAAACGGAGGCCTGAAACTAATTGGGGCCGACTTTCTGGTTCTCGCCGACGCATGGGACAAGAAGAATCAGGGCCCACCGGAGCTCATGGGGCAGCTTTTTCACTACTTCGAGTTTCCCAATCGCTTCGGTCTCCCAGCGTTCTACACGCTGCATGTCTGGGCATGGAAGGACAATCCAAACGGTGCGTTCGTGAATTGGCATCCCGACGTTTCGTGTGAGCAGTACAGCGGCCAGACTCAGTGAGTCGACCAGCAATGGTGATTTTTTAGCTGTGCCTGCGGGAACTAACACGCAGCGCGGGCACAGCAGCAACAGAATGAGCACCACTTAGAGAGGAAGACAGGTCAACATGAGCACAAAACAGATTCCATCTATTGACATGAACAGACTGAATGTCTTTATGGGTCAGTTCGTAACTGATCTCGGCGCCGCGGTTCATGCCGGCATGGTTGTCATTGGAGAAAAGCTGGGGCTCTACAAAGCTCTCGCCGGGCACACGCTGAGTTCAGCGCAACTTGCCGCTAAGACAAAGACTGATGAGCGCTACCTGCGCGAGTGGCTGGCTTCACAAGCTGCAGGAGGCTACATCACCTACGATGATAAGACCGACAAGTTCAGCCTGAGCAACGAGCAAGCCTTCGCGCTGGCAAAAGAAGACAGTCCCGCATATCTGCCCGGGGCGTTTGAACTAGCTCTGGGCTCGCTCGCCGCGGTTCCACGAATCGCAGAAGCATTCCGCACAGGTGCAGGCATGGGTTGGCATGAGCATGTGGATGGTGTCTTCCACGGGTGTGAAAAGTTCTTTCGCCCAGGCTACGCCGCGAATCTTGTGACTTCATGGATTCCTGCCTTGGACGATGTCAAAGAGAAGTTGGAGGCGGGAGCGCGAGTGGCCGACGTCGGCTGCGGGAAAGGTGCATCCACCTTATTAATGGCAGAAGCATTTCCTAAATCTCAGTTCTTCGGATTCGACTATCACGACAAGTCGATCGAAGCGGCACGCGAGTCCGCCAGGCGTAACGGTGTAGCCGACCGCGTCACCTTTGATGTGTCAAACGCGAAGAAGTTTCCCGGCAAAGATTACGACTTCGTGGCCGTCTTCGATTGCTTGCACGACATGGGCGACCCGGTCGGCGCGGCAGCCCACGTCCGGCAGTCCTTGGCAACGGATGGAACGTGGATGATTGTTGAGCCATTTGCAAATGATCAGTTGAAGGACAATCTGAATCCCGTTGGGCGGGTCTACTACTCTTTTTCAACGCTGCTGTGTACGCCTTGCTCACGGTCGCAGGAAGTTGGACTGTGCTTAGGCGCCCAAGCTGGCGAGACGCGCATTCGGGATGTGGTGACCTCGGCCGGCTTCAATCGCTTTCGCCGAGCGACGGAAACGCCCTTCAACATGGTTTATGAAGCGAGGCCATGATTCCGGACCGGTAAAATCAGGCCTTATTCTCTTGCCCTTGCAAGGCTCTCCAAGCCGGTCGTTTCCCGTCCGGATTCACAACATCTTTATTGCTTCGGCAAGTGCCGATCGCCAATCTGGCAATGCAGTACCAAACGATGATTGAAATTTCTGATTGGAAAGAACGGAGTTGGCAGGACGCACCGCCGGAACAGGATATTCCCGCGAAGGAATAGGAAAAACTTGCGGCAATTTGCCATCTGCCTGCAGCTGATGCTGGGCAAAGATTTCTTTCGCAAATCGGCACCATGTTGTCTCACCGCCGCATGTCAGGTGATACACACCAGAAGGGATTGTTTCACCTGTCGCTGCTGCCCTGTTTACTGCCGCTCGCGTGGCATCCGCAATGGCTATAGAAGAAGTTGGCGCGCCGAATTGGTCATCGACTATCTTCAGCTGGTCGCGTTCGCGACCCAATCGCAACATGGTCAGCAGAAAGTTGTGCCCGTGTGGCCCGTAAACCCAGCTCGTGCGAAAGATAAAATACCGTCCGCCAGTCTCTTCGATTGCCTGCTCACCCGCCAGCTTGGTCTTCCCATATACATTCAGCGGATTCGTCGTATCACTTTCGACCCACGGCGATGTCTTCGATCCATCGAAGACATAATCCGTCGAATAATGTACGAGCAGCGCATTCAGCTTAACTGCCTCTTCTGCCAGGACGCGCGGAGCCTCGCCATTGATCCTCAAGGCAAGTTCAGGCTCTGACTCTGCCCGATCAACAGCGGTATAGGCCGCTGCATTCAGAATCACATTCGGCTGAAGTTGATGAATGAGAGGTCGTAATTCTTCCGGCTTTGAAAGATCGGCGGTCTTGCGATCCAGTGCAGTCACGTCACCCGCATTTGTAAAACTGCGCTGCAACTCCGTACCGACCTGGCCGCCCGCACCTAGAATCAGAATTCTTTGTGCATGACTCATACGAACAACTCAGCATGATCCAAAGTTTGGCCTTGTTGATCCTTCCCCGAAACGATGGCATCTTCACCGGAAACAGGCCACGAAATGGCGATGGATGGGTCATTCCACAGCAGCGTCCGTTCGTCGGCAGGGGAATAATATTCGGTGACCTTGTAGGCAAAGCCTGCCGTCTCAGACAAAGCGACAAATCCGTGACCAAATCCTTCAGGGATCCAGAACATACGGCCGCTTTCGCCGGATAGCTCCACGCCGACATGCTTTCCGAAGGTTGGCGAGTTGCGCCGAAGGTCAACCGCGACATCCCACACTGCGCCATGCGTCACACGCACCAGCTTTCCCTGCGTGTTCCGAATCTGGTAGTGGATCCCGCGAACTACATTTCGTTTGGATACGGAAAAATTATCCTGCACCCAATGCGTCGGCAGCCCAACCTGCGCCATGATGTTCTCGTTGTAGGTTTCACAGAACGCGCCACGCTCGTCCTTGAAGATCCTGGGTTCTAATATCAAAACCCCAGGCAATGCAGTTTCAATGACTTTCATCGTTTATATGCCGTCGGAAGGAAAGTTCGGCTCATGGAGCAGAGACAAGAGGTATTGGCCATATCCACTCTTACGCACAGGCTGCGCCAGAGCTTCGACCTGTTCGGCTGAAATATATCCGTAACGAAACGCAATTTCCTCAGGGCACGCAATTTTCAGACCCTGCCGCCGTTCAATGGTCTGAATGAACGATCCGGCTTCGAAAAGTGAATCGTGCGTCCCCGTATCGAGCCACGCCATACCCCGGCTCATCAGTTCAACATCAAGCGTGCCCCGCGTCAGATAGCAGCGGTTCAGATCGGTGATTTCAAGCTCGCCGCGTGGAGAGAGCTTAAGAGTGGCAGCCAGTTTGACGACATCGTTGTCGTAAAAATAGAGCCCGGTGACTGCATATCGCGACTTTGGGGCTGTGGGCTTCTCTTCGAGGCTGATGGCACGTCCATTTTTGTCGAACTCGACCACTCCGTACCGTTCCGGATCGTGGACAGGATAAGCGAAGACAGTTGCGCCCGACTTCTTATTCGCCGCCTTCACCAGTTGGGATGAAAGAGACTGGCCATAAAAAATGTTGTCTCCCAGAACCAGCGCGCACGAATCCGCTCCAATAAACTCTTTGCCGATGATGAATGCCTGAGCCAGTCCATCGGGACTTGGCTGCACAGCATAAGACAGCTGAAGACCCCACTGTTCGCCGGTTCCGAGCAGGTCAGCAAAGCGTGATGTATCCTGCGGCGTGGAGATGATTAGAATTTCCCGGATACCCGCCAGCATAAGCGTCGTCAGCGGGTAGTAAATCATCGGCTTGTCATAGACCGGGAGCAATTGCTTTGAAACCACATGCGTCACCGGATAGAGGCGTGTTCCTGAACCGCCTGCCAGCACAATTCCCTTCATCGCGTAACACGCTCCGCATAATTTGTTTCAATCCACTGCTGGTAGGCGCCGGAACGCACATTTTCAACCCAATCGCGGTTTCCCAGAAACCACTCCACCGTCTTGCGAATTCCCGACTCGAAGCGCTCCGCCGGCTCCCATCCCAGCTCCTGCTTAATTTTGCGCGCATCGATCGCGTACCGGCGGTCGTGGCCCGGACGGTCCTTCACATACGAGATGAGTTTCCTGCGCGGTCCAACCGTTTCATTCGGCGACAGCTCATCCAGCAGGTCGCAGATTGTCATAACCACATCGACATTCGTGCGCTCGCTTGAGCCACCGATGTTATAGGTTTCCCCAAGCCTGCCGCGCTCCAGCACCGCCCGAATCGCCGAACAATGATCTTCTACAAAAAGCCAGTCGCGAACATTCTTCCCATCGCCATAAACCGGCAATGGTTTGCCTTCAAGACCGTTGAGAATCATCAAAGGGATGAGCTTCTCCGGAAATTGATAGGGGCCGTAATTGTTGGAACAATTCGTGGTCAGAACCGGCAGGCCATACGTGTGGAAGTACGCCCTCACCAGGTGATCGGAAGCAGCCTTCGAGGCAGCATAAGGGCTATTCGGCGCGTAAGCCGTCGTTTCAGAAAATGCCGGATCGTCGGGGCCGAGAGTTCCATATACTTCGTCGGTAGAAACATGCAGGAACCGAAACCGCTTCTGCTCCTCCGGGCCCAGTTCCCCGTAGTATGCACGCGCAGTCTGCAAAAGGGAAAACGTGCCAAACACGTTTGTTTGAATGAAGGCATCCGGTCCGACAATCGACCGGTCTACATGGCTCTCTGCGGCAAAGTGAACAATAGCCTGCGGCCTATGCTCCCGAAGAAGATTGCTCACTAATTTCTCATCTGCAATGTCACCGTGGACAAAAACATGACGCGAATCCTCGTCCAGTGTTTGCAAATTATTGCGATTGCCTGCGTATGTCAGGCTATCCAGATTGATGACAGGCGTGCCAACTTCTTTGAGCCAGGTTAAGACAAAGTTGGAGCCGATAAAACCTGCGCCTCCTGTTACCAGGATCGAGTCTTTTTTATTCATAGTTTTCTCAGACTGTTTTCTTAGTCCAAATTGCCTTGCGGAGTATATCGAGGCGTTCACGCTGTTCAGGGTTTTGCCGCAATCGCCCCAAACCTTCCCTGAAGAGAACCACAAAGATGCCGATAAATAAGCCGGCAACAGCCGCTGCAATTGTGATCAATCCCCGCTTAGGCGATGACTTGTAGTCCGGAACGATCGCTGGATCCACGACCTGGATCAGCGCACCCTCTTTTGCTTCGTCTAATTTGGCCATTTCAAACTGGCGCGCCAGAATCTCAAAAATCGTCTCGTTGTATTTCACGTCGCGCAGCTTGCGGACATATTCAATACCTGCCTGCGGCACCTGCCCCTTGGGCATAATCAAACCGGCACTGCTGTCGTCGGCGTTACCGCCTAGTTTTGCCAGCTGCGTGCGCAGGCTTTCTAATTCCTGCTGTGTCTGCACAACATCGGCATTCTCGCTGGTTCCATACGTACGCATACCCTGCAGCTGTACTTCCTTTGCGGTAATTTGCGCTCGCAGTCCCGCGGCGGATTCGATCAGGGCACGGGCCTGACTATCCAGTTGGATCATGCCTGTCTTCTGCTGCGTCTCCTTCAAAGCTTCTTCCGCATTGGCCAGGTTGTCTTTCGCTTGCTCCAGTTGCTGTTCGAAGAAGAGCCTGCGCTGTGATGCTTCGCTGATCGCCAGGTGTTGCGAGAGTTCGCGATATTCCTCAACATAAGCGTTGGCCATCTCGGCCGCACGCTTTGGGTCTTTGTCCTCAACGGAGATGTGGATCAGGTTGTCTTTCGTGCCGCTGTCCACCGTGGCATGGCTTTCGAAAGCCTTTCGCGCAGTGGACATGTATTTCTGGCGATACTCCTTCATCAAATCGAAGCGCTGAATCATTGCATCTTCTACGGTGCGGCTCTTAAACATCGCCACATACATGTCATTGGGATTCTTTAGTCCCATGCTGGACCCGGCGAGGGCACCCAGCGAACCCAGATTTCCGATCTGCGACATCAAAGCTGAACTGAGCGACGAGCTCTGCTGCGGCGGTAAGACCGTCGTGAGAGCTGTATAGCACTTGGGCAGGAAAAGAGAAATGATAAGCGCTGTCAGGCCTAATCCAATCGTAATTCTGATAATGAACCACTTGCTTCGCGCCAGAATGATCAGGAGATCCAGAAGCGATACCTCGTCGTCCTGCTCCTCGTGAGGCGCGTTCGCTGGATGCGTCTCCGTTTCAAAATGCCTGATCTCTGTAGTCGTTGTGTCCATTCGTTGTGGTTCTAAGCAGATTGTCTCTCTCATCAAGCTACCAGAAGACTTCCGCCTTGTTCCATCTCCGTCCTTGTCCCAGCATGGCACACTGAAGAAACCACGCTCGTCGCCATACGCAAAAAGTTGTTACTGTGCTTTGCTTGATTTTATCCGCAAGCGCACCTCTCTTAAAAAAACTTCCAGGAGATTCGCATTGGATGGCTTCAAGTTCTAACACCACAGTCATATGCGAGACGGGAGGTCTAAGACGTCTTCCCCGGGTGTCCGGTAACATCGCCTTGTCCATCGGCATCTGCGCAGTGTCCACGCGTTGCCCACAATAGGCCGCCAACGAATACGATTGCAAATAGAAGGAGTACAGCCACGGTATTCGGCATAATCGCCTCCTTCTAATGGGAGTTTGAAAGAGACAGGCAGGTTGCAGGCGGATTTTGTCAAACGCTTGCCTTCTCTGCCTCAAGTTCTTTGGCTTCTACACGAATGTGCGACGATGTGACGAGGGCTACAGCAATCACCACCGCTGCCATTCCGATGTATTCGCTACCCGCGAAACGCTCCCTAAGAAGAACCGCTCCCAGAATAACTGCCACTACCGGGTTTATGTACGCATGCGTTGCCACTTTGGACACGGGGACATGCTCAAGCAGCCAGACGAATGCTGTATATCCAACAAGCGAGCCGAATGTAACAAGATACGTCACGGATTCAATCGCGCCTCGGGTCCAGTGCGCGGCATGCCATCCGCCCACGGCTAGGGCTGCGACTGAGCTGACCATGCCTGCAATAAACATCTCCCATCCGGCAGCTACCATTGGGTTTACCGGTAATTTCAATTCACGCGACAGCACCGACCCAACTGCCCACGAAAATGTGCCACCGAGTGCGATGATGCAACCCAATACCTGCTGATGTTGTACATTCGCTTGCCGTATTCCGGGCCACAGCAAAGCCCCGAGACCGATAAATCCAAGACCAAGGCCGAGCCAACCCCGCGCCGATAACTTTTCGCCGTGCGGCAGCAGCATGGTAAGAATCGCAACATAAAGCGGCATCACAGCCACCAATAAAGCCGCAAGGCCGCTGTCAATGTATCGTTCTCCGAAAACGAGCCCGATGTTCCCTCCAACCAGGAGCAGCAGTCCAACCACTGACAACCAGCCAAGCTGACGCGCAGGCAGCCAAATGTGCTTCCCTCGGACGGCACAAAAGGCCAGCATAAGTGTTCCCGCAATCAGAAACCGGGTACTGCCCAACACCAGGGGATGCAGATATTGCACCCCTACTTTAATGGCGGTATAGGTCGAGCCCCAGAAAAAATACACGCAGCTAAATGCAAATGGGATGGCTAATGAGCTTATATTTCGGCGATTCATGGGACGGAATGCCTCCATCTACACGGCGCTTTATCAGGAAGTCTGAATTCAAACCAGGTGCCTGGTAAGTAGAAGATGCGGGAAGCTGGCATTTTCATCATAGATCGTCAAGATGCGAACAATCTACCCAGGAGATGATTCCCACGTTTCACACTACCGTTAGCAGAGCTGCACTCACTCCATCACTCGTCACAGCAATTTCAGAAGGTCCGCTATTGTGGGCGAAGGAGATCACTGCCCGTCCGTTGTATAACTCCAGCAAACGTGACCCGGTTGGGGTGCCAAGGTTATCGACTAAAGTTCCAGCTCCCGCAAGAGAGAATCGTACCCGGTTCCGTGCGTCCAGGCATGGAACGTTCTGTGCATCAAAAATTCTGGCCTCAACCGTTACTACGCCCGCGTTACGCGACATCTCAGCCAGCTTTAAAAGCGCAGGTTTGCCCCACTTTTCCGTCTGATAAGTAAAGGTGACTTCATCTGTCACTTCAAGGTTGCTATTTCCTGATACTGCTCGAAGCGTGTTCTTACCTGGAGCAAATTTACAAATCCAGCGCAAACCGGCCGCAGGAAAGTCCTGGCTATTCCGCTTCTTCACGCCACATGACTTTCCGTTCAGAAACAGCTCGATTTCCTTGCAATTCGAGTACACCTTCACCCATCGCGGCTCATCAACATCCCCCCAGCGGATCGGCCAGGTATGCCCGTAGATATGCACCATCGGCGCGTCTGACCAATAGGATTGAAAGACGTAGAAACCTTCCTTCTTCGTCAGGTCTCTCTCGGCCAGTCCTTTCTGATTTACTCGCGGTACAGGGTTCTCAACGCGCATTGGCGTGCTGAAGTCCTTGAAGATCCACTGCGCAGACCCGGCAAACCAGGGCAGCGTCTCCTGTACCTTCAAGTGCCAGTCAAAAAGATCGCAGGCATAGGTTTCCGACCAATCGCCATCGCGGGAGACACGTGCATCACCGCCGGTCGGCAGGTAAGCAAGGCCGCGTTCATCCGTTCCTGGCCCCATCGGGATATTGTCGAGCGGCTTGTACGGATTTTCCGCATGGCGACGTGC
>Ga0206946_1059_pt1 | contig 40083 bp, 31 predicted proteins | sample Alteio_BWOrgHeat_2_FD_152965 | JGI IMG/M metagenome (GOLD analysis project Ga0206946, IMG submission 152965) | Enriched cells from forest soil in Barre Woods Harvard Forest LTER site, Petersham, Massachusetts, United States -... | ecosystem: Environmental > Terrestrial > Soil > Temperate forest > O... | reverse complement strand
CGCGAATCACTCCATACAAGACTCCGACAAACAAACCCACTGCAAATGAAATCAGCAGTACCTTCATCAGTTGCTCTCCCTTCCGGTTCTTCAGGCCATTCTTTCGTCCGGTTGTGTTTTAGAACGCGAAACAGTCACAGCCTAGACTCCAAAGGCCGGATTTTCCGAATACACGGACGTGCCCATTTGGCCCCTCCTCCGCGTGACTCAGCTCTGAGTGCTGGCAAAAGGTGGAATGAGAGGCTCCAGCCAGTGATTTTGAAGCCTTGGTATAACCGCCATAATGCGCGATGGGCGACCAGTCAGGACTGACTGGAAGCTCGGGAGGAGCAAGGCTTGCGTGCTCTTCAGTGGCGTACACAACCCTGCCACCGACGATGGTCAGCACAGATTCGAGATCTTTAATTTCTTCCTCCGGGATCGAGAAATAGTCGGCAGAGAGAACGGCCAGATCAGCGAACTGCCCTGGTGCGAGTGCTCCCTTCTTGCCATCTTCTGTTGAAAACCAACTGCTGCCCATCGTGTAGAGCTTGAGCGCTTCCGCTCGATCGAGCCGATTTTCTTCCGGATACAGACCAAGACCGCCTATGGTCTTGCCAGTGATAAGCCAATACAGGGAGAGGAAGGGGTTGTAGCTTGAGACGCGTGTTGCGTCTGTGCCAGCTCCAACCGGAACGCCGCTCTCGAGCATTTTCCGAATTGGCGGTGTGCGTTTAGCTTGCTGCGCCCCGTATCGCCCGACAAAATACTCACCTTGGAATGCCATGCGGTTCTGCACCGCGATTCCGCCGCCCAGCGCTTTCACACGTTCGATATTGCGATCAGTAATCGTCTCGCAGTGATCGAAGAACCAGTGCAGGCCGTCAAACGGAATCTCTCGATTCACTTCTTCATAAACGTTCAATGCTCGCTCGATCGTCTCGTTGTATGTCGCATGTAAACGAAATGGCCAGCGGTTCTCGACCAGGTGACGGATCACGGCCTTCAGTTCACTTTCCATGACAGGCGGCATATCAGGACGCGGCTGCAGGAAGTCTTCGAAGTCTGCGGCAGAGAATGCAAGCATTTCTCCCGCTCCGTTGACGCGGTAATGGTCATCGCCGTCGCCGGGTTTTGTGATCTTGGTCCAATTTTGGAAATCCGCCAGTTCATGCTTCGGCTTCTGCGTAAACAGGTTGTATGCCAGGCGAATAGAAAGCTCGCCGTTGCGATGAAGCTCACTTACAACCCCGTAGTCGTCGGGGTAATTCTGAAACCCTCCACCCGCATCAATGGCGCTGGTGATGCCAAAGCGGTTTAGCTCGCGAAAGAACAACCGCGAAGAGTTGAGTTGATCTTCGCGCGACAGCGTAGGCCCCTTGGCCAGCGTTGAATAGAGTATGTTTGCATTCGGCTTTGCCAGCAGAAGACCAGTGGGATTGCCGTGCCAATCTCGCTGAACTTCGCCGGCAGGAAAATCCGGTGCATTCTTGTCATAGCCCACAGCACGAAGTGCCGCTCCGTTCAACAGCGCTCTGTCGTACAAATGCATCACGAAGACCGGTGTGTCGGGCGCTGCCTCGTTGATTTCGTCCAGCGTCGGCATGCGCCGTTCGGCAAATTGAAACTCTGTCCATCCCCCAACAACGCGCACCCACTGTGGAGCGGGAGTTCGCGCAGCCTGCTCCTTCAGCATGCGCAGTGCATCGGCGAGCGAGGGCACCCCATCCCAGCGCAACTCCATGTTGTAGTTCAATCCGCCGCGTATCGGATGCATGTGCGAATCGTTGAGGCCTGGAATGATGGTTCGCCTCCGGCCGTCGATGACGCGCGTCGCCGGCCCGCGTAGACGTAGAATCTCTTCATTGCCACCGACGGCAGTCACTTTTCCATCAGAAATAGCGATCGCCTCGACAAACGAAGGCACCCCATTTGTGGCGATCTTGGCGTTGTGCAAGATAATTTCAGCTGACACAGGAATCTCCTAGTTCGTTTTCCATCGCCTTGTGAGAGAGGACGGAAGCAAGCTTCCGCCCCGCTTGTTCTTTACTTGTGCGCTACGGCGTCAGTGGGCACGGCGTATTCCGGGAACTTCGTGGCTGGAGCACCGTGCACCATGGTGTACGCGTACTCGACTCCGATCCCATACGCTCCGTAATGGTTCTTCACAATGTCCATCACGGCATCGTAAGTTTCCTTGTGAGCCCAATCGCGCTGCCATTCCAGCATGGTTGAAAGTGAAGTCACGGGTTTCGCGCCCGCCTGGATTACTCGCTTCATAGCGTTGTCATGAGCAAGTGGACTCACGTCACCACAGCAATCTTCCACCACGTAGACTTCATAACCGTCGTGGATCGCCTGTATCGTGGGAAGCGCCACGCAAGTCTCGGTCCACAGCCCAGCGAGCACGATCTTTTTGCGGCCTGTCTTTTCAATGGCCGCTACGAAGTTTTGGTCGTCCCACGAGTTCATGGAAGACCGCTCGATGGGTTCGTGCCCCGGGAATACGGCTCGCAGCTGCGGCCACATGTTCCCGCTGAAGGACTTCGTTTCGACCGTGGTCAAAATAACAGGTACATCGAACACCCTTGCGGCTTTTCCGATTGCCACGGTGTTGTTGATGATTCCTTGGCGATCGAAATTGCTTGTTCCAAACAGCATTTGGCCCTGATGGTCGATCAGCGCCACAACGCAGTTATCAGGTGTAAGAAGTCCCTTCTCGCTAAGTTTGGGACGATTTCCGTTTGATGAATAACTCATTTCATTTCTCCTTCTCGTACTGGCGATACCAGCAGTCCAAAGTTGATCGCGAGGATCGCGACATAATGTGAGAGTTTGCGGAGTGTTGGTCGGGTCGTTTCTTCGCAGCTAGGGTGCGCGGTGACTTGCGCATCCAACGTGGCCGAAATTTACTCTGCACCTTCGCTCACGAACATTGCGTTTGCACATGGAGGGCCAAGATGGAACGGCAATCGAGATGTGACGCAGCATATTGGCTGCTCCCTCCTGTCTTGCTTCGTTCAGGTGGGCGTTGCGCATGTTTCGAGCCGCGATCGGTTCGATACGCAGGACTCCATCTTTCTCTCTATCGAGTGCCTTGTTATGGGTTTAGCAGCTGCTACTGCAGAGGGTGCGGTTCGTTTGCAAACAGCAAACACCGCGGCGTGCCGGGTGCGCCACCTTAAGTTGAATTTTGATTAGAAGAGAATGCTTGCGGTGCTAGCTCTTTGGCAGTTGCCAACAGGCCATCATGCTGCGTGAGCAGACAGACGCTCATTCTCAATTTCACTTGCCCACAGCTTTGAGAGTTACCAACTTGGGAACACGTGGGCTCCAGGTTTTGAGGATCTCCAAAAGATGGAAGTCGAACCGGCTACCAAGCGGATGTCCTTCAGCCTCGATTTAGCAATTTTGAGCACAAGGTGAATGCTTTGTCCTTCAGGGATCAATTAGACGCGGGCTAAGAGTTGCAAAACGGGAGCAATGTATTTGTGAATCATCCAGACGAGTGGTCTACTCATATACCCCAATTGTGAGGTAACTTCGAAAAGCCAGTGCTCGGACCTCATTGAGGGTGCACCCCAGGACTCAGTGCGGTAAGATTTCGATCCAAGCACTCTTGCGGGGTGCCTCACCTCGGGCATCCGGCAAACTATAGTGGGGTTACATGCAACTGCGACTGTTGGTCCAAGTTTTCTTGCAGCGATCGCTGCTGCTGGCTTTCTGCATTGCGCTGAACAGTTGCCAGTCGCATAAAGCCAATTCCGGACCTTCGATCGAGTTCACTCATATTCCGCCTGCGGCGCAAGGTGGACGAGAAAGAATCGACACGATCTCTGGACGGGTAAGAAACGCTCGACCAAAGCAGCAGATTGTTATTTATGCACACAGCGGAACGTGGTGGGTGCAGCCTTGGCCTGAGCATCCCTTCATTCCCATCAAAGCAGACTCGACGTGGAGCACGGAAACTCATCTGGGATTTGAGTATGCTGCGCTATTGGTCGAGCCGGATTATCATCCGTTGCCCGAGTTGGGGGTAGCTCCGACCCAAGCCGGCTCCGTTGCTCTCGTGACAATTGTGAAAGGTGTTGGAACGCCGCAATTAGCCCCCACCGGATCGCTTAAATTCAGCGGCTATGATTGGGGTGTTCGCATGATTGAAAGTGACAAGGGAGGCACGGACAACCTCTACGATCCTGAAAATGCATGGACAGATGCGAGCGGGGCGCTCCACATGCAGATCAAGAAGAAATCGGGCAGGTGGTCGTGTGCGGAAATATTCTTAAATCGCAGCCTCGGGTACGGCACGTATTCGGTAACTGTGCGTGATACTTCTCACTTAGAACCTGCCGCGGCCTTCAGTATGTTTACCTTCGATGACCCGGCTAGCGAGCAGCACTTTCGCGAGATGGACGTAGAGGTCAATGGCTGGGGTAGCGCTGCGAATAAGAACAATGCACGATACATTATTCAACCGTTCTACATTCCTGGGAACCTGTACCTTTTTGCGACGCCCTCAGGCGCCTTGACGTATGTCCTGCACTGGGAATCTGGACATGCAACATTCCAAACCTTTCGTGGAAGATCTGCTGGTGCCAGAGCGCAACTTGTTTCTGAACATGAGTTCACGTCCGGCATCCCGGTACCGGGTAAGGCAATGCCCCGTCTGATCTTTTACGTTGTTGCGAGTTACAAAAATCCTATGCAGAAGCCAAGCGAGGTTGTGGTTGAGAAGTTTGAATACCTTCCGTGAGGATGGTTTTGGAAGGCGCTGGCTACTTAGGTGTGCCATTGCCGGACTCGCGGGCCTCTGCTTCGCTGTTTCGGCGTCTGCGCTCGATCCCACCCGGACCGTGTCGCAATATCTCCACGACTCGTGGGGAACTGAGAGAGGTTTGCCGGGCGGATCTATAACGGCAATCGCACAGACTTCCGATGGCTATCTCTGGATTGGGACAGATAAAGGCCTTGTTCGTTTCGACGGTTTGAATTTTCACCAGTTCGAGCGGGCACATCCTGATTCGATCCAGATTGGTCCTGTGCGAACACTCGTGGTTGACGCGAGCGACAAGCTCTGGATCTTGCTACAAAACACCCAAGTCCTTCGTTACCAAAATGGAAACTTCGAGCTCATCCGCGGCGAGACGGAGAACGGCACAACGGCAATGGCACGGGGGACGTCGGGTGCGGTTTTGCTCTCATCGTTAGCTGAGGGAACTGTCACATACAGTGACAACCGATTTCGAAGCCTGTCGTCTGCAGCTCTTCTCACCGACGCTGCAAGAGTCGCGAACGGCCAAGCTGCTGACCAGCGAGCAACTCCCTTCAGTTGGTTTGATCGTCTAGCGGCGCCGGTGGCGATCTCCATGGCGCAGACTGACGACGGAAAGATTTGGCTTGGCACGGAGCGTCGGGGGCTCCTCTATCTCCGGGAAGGCGGCGTTTCGAGTGCCTCGAATGGGCGGGTTGATACGAAGACTAACTGCCTTCTTCCTCTTCAAAACTCGGAATTGTGGGTAGGAACGGCGAAGGGTCTGCTGCGCTGGAATAGAAAAGATCTTTCCTCGGCAGGTGTACCGTCATCTCTTCGCAATCTCAACGTGCTTTCCATTCTTCGCGACCGGGACTCGAATATCTGGGTTGGCACGAGTCGCGGACTATTTCGGTACAACGCGAACGGCGTTTCTTTACTGAGTGCTCAGGAAGCCACTGGACCGGTAACTGCGCTCTTCGAGGATCGGGAGGGAAACATATGGATCGGTAGCGCGCGCGGCCTCGATCAACTACGAGACAGCGCCTTCGTTACGTACTTTCTCCCCAATTTGAAATCGCAGAGTATGGGGCCATTGCACGTTGACTCCGGCGGACGCACCTGGGTTGCGCCCATTCAGGGCGGTTTGCGATGGCTAAAGGAAGGAAAAAGCGGGATTGTCACCGCCGATGGGATCGCTAACGATGTCGTCTACTCGATCGCCGGCACTGGCAAGGATGATGTCTGGGTGGGACGACAGCAGGGTGGCCTTACCCATCTGCGCTACTCCGGCAATTCATTTACAGCCAAGACCTACACGCAGGCAGACGGCCTCGCACAAAACAGAGTGTACGCGGTCTATCGGAGTCGCGATGGTACTGTCTGGTCCGGGACCCTCAATCGTGGTGTAAGCGAGCTAAAGAACGGCCATTTCACAAATTACACGACTACAGAAGGGTTGGCGGCGAACACCATATCGTCGATTGCCGAGGGCCCTGACGGAACGATGTGGTTCGGGACCCCGAAGGGCGTCAATGCGATGTCGCAGAAGGGGTGGCGAACCTATACCGGCAATGACGGATTACCCTCCGAGGATGTCAACTGCCTCCTGCAGGATTCAACGAGAATCCTGTGGATAGGAACGGCCGAAGGTTTCGCTTACCTCAGTGATGGGCATGTGCATGTGCCCCGCGAAGTACCTAAGTCCCTCAAAGCACCAATATTCGGGATTGAAGAAGACAAAAACGGCTGGCTCTGGATCGCGACCTCAGATCATGTCTTGCGCATTCCGCGCGACAAACTGCTAAGCGGTGTTGTGAAAGCAGCCGATGTTCGCGAGTATGACCAGGCCGATGGTCTCGAGAGCACTGAAGGGGTGAAGCGGAGCCGATCGGTGGTCTCGGATTCAGCGGGCAGGATCTGGTTTTCACTCAGCAGCGGCTTGTCGGTTGTGAATCCATCCCAGATCAATGACAATTCAGTTCCCGCGCTGCCTCACATCGAGGTGATCGCCGCCGATGACAACATCGCAAACCCCGCCGCCTTCGTTCAAATTCCTCCATCTCCCAGGAGAATCACATTTAAGTACACGGGGCTGAGCCTCGCGGTCCCCGAGCGGATTCGCTTTCGATATTTCCTCGAAGGCTTCGACAACAGCTGGAGCCAGCCGGTTGCAGCGCGAGAAGCCGTTTACACCAACCTTGGGCCCGGCTCCTATCGATTTCGGCTAGTCGCCAGCAACAGCGAGGGGCTGTGGAACGGGCCAGAAACTGCGATCGCTTTGAACGTCGCTCCAGCCTACTATCAAACTTACTGGTTCCGATTGTCGTGCATCGCCGTCTTTATTGTGCTGCTTTGGGCACTTTATGGATGGCGCGTTCAGCGACTCAAGAGTCAGGAAAAGCGTCTGCGGGACGTTGTGGAAACAATTCCGGCGATGACTTTCACCGCGTTGTCTAACGGCTTCTGCACATTTGTAAATAAGCGCTGGACTGAATACACCGGGCTTTCTGTCGAGAAGTCTTCAGGCGCAGATTGGCAGCACGCGACCCATCCCGAGGATCTTGTGCGCCATTCCGAGAAGTGGCGCATCTCTGTTGCTACCGGACAGGTTTTCGAAGATGAGGCACGGTTCCGTCGCGCCGCTGACGGAGAATATCGGTGGTTTCTGGTGCGTGGTGTCCCACTTCGGGATCAGCATGGCAACACTATTAAATGGTACGGAACCCTCACCGACATTGAGGATCGCAAACGTGCAGAACAAGAGCGCGAGAAATTGCGACAACTCGAGGCCGATCTGGCACATATCAATCGCGTGAGCACGTTGGGAGAACTGGTCGCCTCCATCTCGCATGAACTCGCACAGCCCATCACAGCCACAACGAATAATGCCAAGGCATCTTTGCGGTGGCTTCAGCGCGACCCTCCCGATCTGACGCAGGTTCGCAAAGGGACAGAAAGAATCATCGAGGCGGGCACTTTTGCCTCAGAAATTATCAACCGTCTGCGATCATTGTACAAGAAGGCCCCTCCCCAACGTGAGTTGATCGACGTGAACGGAGTCATTCACGAAATGCTCACGCTGCTCAAAGGTGAGGCAACGCGATACTCGATTGACATGCGCATGGAGCTGGCCGCTCAACTGCCTAAAACCATGATAGACCGTGTGCAGCTGCAGCAAGTGTTCATGAACCTCATGCTTAATGGGATTGAGGCCATGAAGGACTCGGGCGGAGAGCTTACTGTGAGATCGCAGCTCCAGGATTCTCAACTGCTGTTCTCGGTCATCGATACAGGCGTAGGACTGCCAACGGACAAGGGCGATCAGATCTTTTCTGCCTTCTTTACCACCAAGACCCAAGGTAGCGGGATGGGTTTAGCCATCAGCCGTTCCATTCTAGAGTCACACGGCGGCCGCTTGTGGGCGACCGCTAACGATGGACAAGGTGCAACCTTTCATTTCACCCTGCCGACCGAGGTAATGGAGCCAAGCCCCTTGGTCACCTAGACTGTTTACCTCTCCTCGATGCGAGCCGTAAGATCTGACGCGTTCAGAGAAACTCATCAAAGCTCACGTTCCAGGGATAAGATCGGCCAGGGCAAGGTTTATACCGGGACACCGAATGTATGTCCAAGTTCTACCTTGGTTCGCGGATGACCGATGGCGACAAAAAGAAAATCGAAGAAGCCCTGGCGCAACTGGCACGTCATGGAAGGTTAGTTTCAAGGCGACCTACCTCCTGAGTCTGCTGCAGTAAGTATTGCTTCGTGCCATTGAGAGGCAAAGGGCTTTCTCGAAAGGGATCGGGAAATTACGTTACATATTCCTGCTAGTCCACACCCACGATCGTGTTTCGATCCAACGTGTTGGTGACCATATCGCATTGCCCGTCGTAACCAAATTGAGTTACTAGGAAGATGTAATGGGAATTGCAGCGACATCTTCGCTACGATTTCATCGAACGTATGTGTTTAGACGAGGGTTTTATGAGCACTATGGATGTTTGGGCAGACAAGAATACTTTCGCTGCTTCAGCTGCGGCTGACGCGACATCGTTCGAATACGCTCTCACACGCACGCAAGGCTTCCTGAAGGCTGAAAAGGACAGGCTTCAGCTCCTTCTTGATCTGACCTCCCAAATTGCATCCAACCTGGAGCTCCGTCATCTTCTTCGCGCCGCGTCGGCAATCATTCGCCGTATTGTCCAGTGTGATGCTGTTGCCGTCCATTTGCCTGATAAAGAAAGCAGCGCTCTGCGGCTTTTTGCGTTTGACTCTCATGAATGCACGAGCATGGATGAAGGAGACGATGAGGAGCATCAAGGGAGCGGGGGCGCAGAGATCTACGAGGTCTTCCGATCCAAAAAGCCGATTGTCAGTCGAGCGAGTACTCGATGCGTCTTGCCGCTTATCAGCCGCGACCGGGTATTGGGAGTTTTGGTAACCGACCGGCTTAAGGAGCGGGTTTTCCTGCAGCAGGAAATAGATTTCGTAAAACAAATTGCCACCCAGCTAGCAATTGCAATCGAAAATGCTTTGGCCTATGCCGAAATCAAGGAGCTGAAGGAGCAACTCTCAAGAGAAAAGCTGTACCTCGAAGACGAAATCCGAAGCGAGCAAGGCTTCGAAGAGATCATTGGCCGCAGCGATGCGATCCGGTCAGTGTTGCGCAAGATTGAAACTGTTGCGCCCACTGACTCCACAGTATTGATCTACGGCGAGACGGGCACGGGGAAGGAACTCGTGGCCCGGGCGATTCACGAGCGCAGTCCCCGTCATTCAAATGCGTTCGTGAAGCTGAATTGTGCCGCGATACCTACGGGCCTTCTCGAGAGCGAGCTTTTTGGCCACGAAAAAGGGGCATTTACGGGCGCTATCATGCAGCGGATCGGCCGGTTTGAACTGGCGAACAGGGGGACCGCCTTTTTGGATGAGATCGGTGAGATTGCGCTTGAACTCCAGCCGAAGTTGCTACGCGTGTTACAGGAAAGAGAATTCGAACGGCTCGGAAGTACGCGCACGATTAAGACGGATGCTCGCCTCATCGCTGCGACAAATCGAAATCTGGCGGCTTGCGTCCAAGAACAGACATTTCGCGCGGACCTTTACTATCGGCTCAATATTTTCCCCATCCATGTGCCTCCTCTTCGTGAACATCCCGAAGATATTCCTTTACTCGTGAGGCACTTTGTACAGCACTTTGCGCGCCGGATGAGTCGCGCAATCGATACGATTCCATCAGAAACGATGGAGACCCTGGTTCGCCATTCTTGGCCTGGAAACATTCGAGAGTTGCAGAATGTGATCGAGCACTCTGTGATTCTCTCGCCTGGTCCGGTGCTCCGCGTGCCTCTTACGGATATTCATGCCAACAGCGTGCCCAATCAGGAAGGTACCAGACGCAAGACTCTCGAGGAGGCTGAACGCGAACATATCCTCGCAACATTGAAAGAAACGAGGTGGCTTATCTCCGGCCCTCGCGGGGCAGCTGCGCGGCTGGGAATGAACCGCTCGACACTTCAGTTCCGCATGAGGAAACTCGGAATCGTCCGGCCCTGGACCCAGTGATGCGCGAATTCGCCGTGAATTTCAAAGACGAATATTGAATAGACCGGTAGCCGGAATTATCGGGGTCCTTCCGCGAAAGTGATGTCACCAGAGCGAGCCACGTAGTTAATCCACCACCCTGCACGTCATGACCGAGAAGCTAGATATAGGAGCTTCCGTTCAGGGTTCGCCCTGCGATTAGTAGATCGATTGCGGAAGCACATGACGGAACGCTCGTTGTTACCAACCGAAGGGCCAGTGGCGCATGCTTCAGTCTTACCTTACCTTTTTGAGCAGTTGCCAAGGGTGAACAAGGAAACGCGGAGGAGCCGGTCATAGGACTGCGGTCTCAACTGCCCCGTGGCTGTGGGGCCGACTCACTACTTCAAAAACCATGGCACTGCCTATTCCATATTCATGTAATGGGCTGACTCGAATGCGTTTGGTTTCTCAGGTCGTATACTTACGGACATAGATGGGCATAAAAGGCAGATCTACGCAGTCGATTTGCGGCCTCGACAGGAGAATGGCGGCTTCCAACGCACTGTCTAAAACACAGGTGGATGCCTGACCGCGGGAGATCGTATGGGACCGAACGAGATCGTGTATATCGTCGACGATGACCTGAGCGTCGGAGAGGCCTTGTCTACTCTCTTACGCGCGAATGGCAGGAACGTCCGAATTTTTACTTCAGGACGAGAGTTTCTTGATTTCGAGCGCAATGACGGCTGTGCGTGTTTGATCCTGGACCTCAGAATGCCTGGGCTGAACGGGCTAGAGGTACAAAAGCTGATCTCTGCCGAGACAACGATTCCGGTAATCTTCATCACTGGGCGCGGGGACGTCCCATCGACGGTGAGAGCGATGAAGGGAGGAGCGATTGACTTCCTTACGAAACCAATCGATGAGGCGGCGCTGTTGACTTGCATCGAACGAGCACTGGAACAGGATCGGCTCGACAGAAAGGATGCACTTGAGCGGGCAAGCTTGCTCGCTCGGTATCAGTCTTTGACTCCGAGAGAACAGCAAGTGTTGCCGCTTTTAGTCAGAGGCATGTTGAACAAGCAAGCCGCTGGCGAGTTGGGTATAACCGAATACACTGTGCAGATACACCGCGGACACATTATGCGAAAGATGGGGGCTGATTCTTTTGCGACGCTGGTAAAACTCGCGGGTAAGCTAAATCTCGAGCAGACCATTGGACCCTAACAGGAATGTGTAATAGACCGTTGTCGTTAAGCTGTAGATATTTGGTAGAGGGCGGGTTGAGATGGGCGTGCAGGCTCGCACGATTGCGGTCATTGATGACGATCTCCGAGTGCTCGAATCACTCGTCAATCTTCTCGCTTCCTGCGGATATGAGGCAGAAGGTTATTCTTCAGCTGAGCAGTTTCTTGGGTGTGATGGACTTTCCAGGAGCTGCTGCATCATTACCGACGTCGAAATGCGCAAGATGAGCGGACTCGGTCTTCTGCAGCATGTGAAAAGTATCAGGAGTCCCGTGCCGGTTGTCATCATCACGGGGAAGCCTTCCGAGAACTCCGAATCTTTCTATTTGGAAAAGGGTGCGATTGGCTTCTTCAGAAAGCCGGTGGACGGGGACGCACTCATAAACCTCATCCGTTCGGTCGCCTGTTAGGTAGGTCAGTCATCCGCATAAACTGTATGACATAGTGTCCTCCCCTAGGTCGCACGCGCATAAATTTCTCGCAGTTTCTGACCGACACCTGAGAACGAAGTGGCTCAAAGGATCCACAGTCATGCGGCGAGTGCGATACCAGCTTTATGTAATTGGTACAGCTGTGCGCCGTGTCTATTATCATGACAAGCCAGAGACCGATGACCCAGGTTCATCAAGTCGCGATCGTCACTCCTTTGATTGTGGGTGCTGGCGCTGTTCTTTGTACGATCTTCATTCACGCTCTGGCTTTGGGCGCAACAGTGAATTTCTTTCGTCGTGAGACAAGACTCCACCGTGCTGGCCTGAGGTACCTAATCGATCTCACGATCGTTGTACTGGTAATGTCATTTGCATTCCTGGCACACTTGATTGAAGTCGCCGTGTGGGCGTGGCTATTCATGATTTGCGGGGAATTTCAAGAGTTTGGAGCCGCGTATTATCACTCAGCGGTGAACTATTCAACTCTCGGCTATGGCGATGTAATCATGTCGTCTTCATGGAAGTTGCTGGGACCACTCGAGGCCGCAGATGGATCACTGATGTTCGGGGTGTCGACAGCAATGATTTTTGCCGTCATTCTGCGTTTGATTGAGACTCGATTTGCGGATCTCAGAGGTAAGTAAGCCTTGGCGCACGTGAATCTCTATACATCTCGTTGGCCGCCTATTCGAAAATATGCTGACAAAATTTGCTCCGAACAGCATCTGAAAGGGTCTCCTGCGGCAGCGAACCGTTCGGTTCAGGCAAATTCTCAGGCTCCAGTAGGGTTTCTACTCACTGAAGAGAGCGGTAAAGCTATGCTGAACGTCGCACCGCCGTGTGGGTTGTTTTCGCCCCAAGTCCGTCCGCCATGTGCTTCAATGATTGAGCGCGACACGGCCAACCCGATCCCCATCCCGCTTTCCTTCGTAGTCACAAAAGCGTCGAAAATCTTTTCGGTATCGTCGACTCCAGGGCCATTGTCGATCACCTGTATGAGCATCTCGTTCTGATCTGTTAAGGCTGCCCGAATCTTAACCAGCGGAGGGATGCGACTACCCTCCATTGCTTCGATCGCATTCGAAATCAAATTACATAACACCTGCTGGATCTGAATCTGATCGACAGAGACTGTGGGAAGATGGGCGTCGAAGTGGCAGTCAATGAGAACGGCACGTTTGTTTGGACCCTCATGCACTAAACGAACAGCCTCCCCAATTATGTCCGTGATGTTTGCTTCTCTCTTTTCAAACGACTCCCGTTTGAAAAGTGCTCGAATGTGCTGCATGGTCTTATCAGCTGAGCAAATGTCTCTCAATATTCGCTCAATCGAGGCGTTTGTTTCAGTTAGATTAGGCGGACTGGCTATCAACCAACGCTTCGCGGCTTGCGCATTTCCAAGTACAGCCATAAGCGGTTGATTGAGTTCATGAGCGATCGATGCTGAGAGCTCAGCTACGGTCGCGATTTTCGACGCTGTGCTGAGCTTCATGCGCGTATTCCGAAGATGGTCTTCTGCCCGTTTCCGTTCATCGATGTCGATCGAGAGGCCGTACCACTGAATGATCTTGCCGTGGGGATCGCGCAAAGGTTCCCCTCTCGTTTGGTGCCATCGGTACTCTCCATCTGCACGTCGCACGCGGTGCATTACGTTGTATGACTCTCCAGTTTTGATTGCATGGAAGAACGCCTTCGCACTCTCCTCTCGATCATCAGGATGAATGAAGCTCGCCCACCCGCGATTAACGAATTCTTCGTGGGAGGTCCCAGCATATTCAAGGAGTCTTTGAGAGTTATGGGTTGGTTCTCCGGTCGGCGACGTCGACCAAAGCATTGAGGGAATTGTTTCGATAATGCCAAGCAGCTGATGCTCCCTCGTTTGAAGAGCGCTTTCAGTCTCCTTCAATGCATCGATGTTCGTAAGAGTCCCGTACCACTTAACAACGTCTCCTCCATCATCACGGAAAGGGAGACCTCGATACAGGAACCAGTGATAGGTTCCATCCGCGCGCCGGCAGCGTAGTTCATGCTCGACGGGCGCTCCGGCGGCCAATCCGGCCCGCCAATTGGCTACCACTCGGTCGACATCATCCGGATGTATTGCGCTCCCCCACCCCCAACCCACCCCCTGTTCTCTGGAGAACCCGGTATAGTCCAGCCAACTTTGACTGATGAAATCGACCGATCCGTCCGGTAGAGCCGTTCCCACATAGGCGGGGATCGCCTCAACGAGAGCCCGAAGTTCCCTCTCGTTGCGCCGGATTTGTTCCTCTGCCTGCTTCGCCTCGGTTATGTCGATGACCGCCCCTGAAAATTCGAAGCTTTCGCAGGCATTTTGCAACGGCTTTGCCAGAATATGGAGATGTTTTACGCGACCGTCGGCAAAGAGCAGGCGATACTCGCAATCGATGGCGTCGCCGCTGGTAGAAGCTCGTTCTACGATCTCAAGCGCCAAATTACGATCCTCGGGGTGGACCCGTTCCATGATTATGTCAAACGTGACCTTCTCCGCTGGATCGTATTCGAAAATGCGGTAGGTTTCCTCGGACCACAGAATCTCACCGGTGTCTGGTGCCCACCCGAAACTGCCTGTGTGGCTCAACTTTTGTGCTTCCGCTAAATAGGATTCGCGACGCCGGAGCTCCTGAGTAAGGATCTCGTGCTCCGTTACATCTATGGCGCTGCCCACGATTCTTTTCAGAGTTCCGTTTTCTACAACAGGGGCACCGACGCAACGGATATGCCTGAGTTCGCCGTCAGGTCGCACGATACGCTTGGTGACATCGCATCCCAAACCTTCCGCAAGCATTCGCTTGATCAGCGATGCCATGAATTCACGATCGTGCGGATGGACACGTGCCAGGTATTCCTCAAGAGTAGGGGCGTGTTTCTCCGGATCAAGGCCGTATATATGAAAAAGCTCGCGAGACCAGTAGTCGAATCCCCCTGTGGGATCAAAAACCCAGCTGCCGATATGGCCAAGACGTTGCGCTTCGGCCAGATAGAACTCGCTTGTTTGCAGCACTCGGGCGCTCTTCCGTAGCTCTTCTTCGGCGCGTGTTCGGCCCTCGATATCGATACTCGATCCATGCCACTTGATAATTCTTCCATCGTCGCCGCGCATCGCAAGTTTGTGGTGCAGCATCCAGCGATATTCCCCATCAGCCCGCCGCACTCGCGCCGCACCCTCAAAGCTCTCTCCCGTGGCGATCGACTCCCGCCACTTCTGTACAAAAGCTTCGACATCTTCCGGATGAATAAAGAAAGTCCATTCCCATCCCAACAGCTTCTCCAGCGGCTGCCCTACGAAGTTGAGCCACCCCTTATTGAAGAAATCAAGGTAGCCATCCGGTCGGGCGGTGTGGATCAGCGCAGGGGCCGAGTCGATAATCTGACGAAGACTCAGGCTCTGACCATCGACGGAGCTGTGCTCGTTGGCTCCCATGCTGCATATGGTACAACGACAAGAAGTCGGCCATGAAGGCTTCCATCTGTGGCATTCGGTCGCGCCAGACGTGGGCTCTGATTGGAACTGCGTGACGCAATCCAGCGGATTCCTTTTGAGTTCTCCTGCGAGATCCCGACCGAGCAGCGGTGGGGCGGGGCTTCAGAAAGGATTCGGTGGTCGACCAATTGGGCAGCACCCTCGGCTGCCTAATCGACGCATCCGATCGCACTGTCGCTACTGGCAAGCCTGTTTGCTATTCTCTCCGGATGTTTGCTTGCGGTCACTGGTAAGAAGAGGGCTGTGGTCGGGCAATGTGTTGGCACGTTCGCGAAGCGCAAGCAATACATGTCTCCAAGTCCGTCGCGGACCTAGAACGAGCAGTGATATTAGGGACGCTGTCCCCAATACTATGTGCATCAATCCAGCCACTAGTCTCCCTTCTGATATGAACGGGTCATCGTGTGGACTCGACGCGCTGCGCCGGATGTGGAGAGTTGTCGTACCGCCTTTCGTGCGCGCGACAGTCTGGATTTCGCAGCTGCAACCGAAATGCCGAGCACTTCAGCAATTTCAAGCGCTGAATATTCTCGTTCATGTCGAAGCTCAACCACTTCCCGGAAGATAGGTGGCAAGCGGAGAATTGCACTCCTGAGTAATTCTTCTTTTTCTCGTCTCTCGCAGTAAACTTCAGGCGTCTCTGATTGATCTGGTATCTCTCCAAGTATCCAATTCGCCGAATTGTCGGACGATAGCTGGATCGGAAGCCCCGAGGCCCGTTTTTTCCGCAAAATTCCGAGAGCGGAATTGATTGCGATTCTGGTGAGCCAGGATGAGAAGCTTGACCTGCCTTCAAAGCGCTTGAGGTTAAGGAACGCTCTCAGAAGCGTGTCCTGAAATGCATCCTCGGCATCTTCGGGATTCCGCGTGATTCGATGAATTCTCCACCGAATCTGGCTGGAATGTCGCCCACAAAGCTCCATGAATGCTGTGCAGTCGCCGGAGCGAGCCGCTGAAACCAGCAGTTCCTCATTCATCTCTCGGAGGCGCCCACCGATGATGACATTGTCCTGTTCCGAAACTGATCCCTGAATTGAATTACTTTCTCTGAGCAATGAGCACCTGCCTATTGAGTATTGAGTGAAGAACTCTAGTGAACTCCAAGAACACTGCAAGGAGCGTTCTGCGCAATTTCGAACGCCTTGTTCCACAGACGCGATATGTGCGAAGTGTGCCGATGAAGCCCGATGACGAGGAGATCCGCTATAGACGACGCAATTCTCTGAAACATCCGCCACATCCTCTTGCTGTAAGAAAGCTTGTCCGCGATGACGCTAACGGTCGGTCTCTTCATAGTGTTTGCGTATGCAAATGAAGAACCAAGCCCAAACGATTGAAAAGGCGAGCGACGGGCACAAGGTGGGCGATATTGGACTAGCAACTGCTAGCTGATCGGCGGACGCATCAAGGCCGACTACTGTGGCTCGAACTGTTCAAAACTGTGCTACCGTCGAGGCCGTCCGACACAAAAGATTTCACTGGTACGGTGTGGTGCAGTCCTCATCAGGCCGTGATCGTAATTCATTGACACTCCGTCGACTGGCTCGCGATTGCGGATTGGCCACTGAAAAACTGGCACTCATTGTTCTCATCAAGAGCCTCACCAAGCTCGAAGGAGACAAAGGAATGCAGCATGTGAGACCAGTGCTAACCAGCCGACAAATGACAAGCCATTGGCAACAGGGCTCTCGGATCGGTCTAAACCGCGTCAGCTTATCTTTGTGAACTCAGGTCATTGCGACAAGGAGGATTGATCTCGGTCTGGCCTCTCACATGCTTGTTATGCGGGCAAGAAAAGTAACTCAGGGCAAAACCGAGCCGTCAACAGTTTCAGGCTTTGTGGGAGCAACTGACCTCAGATGCAATCGTAAATAGACAGACAAAGAGGAAGAAATGATGACAATTCATTCACGTGTCGTCTTCGCAGCCATTCTTGTGGCAGGCATGGCAGCAACTGCACAAGATGTCGCGTCGGATACTGGCAAAGTTGCAAAGGAAACCGGCCGTGCAACTGTGAAAACAGCTGAGGCTACTGAACATGGCACGACAAAAGCAGTCGACAAGACCTCCAGTGCGACCGATCACGCCGTCAAGAAGACTGCACATAGGGTGAAGAAAGGTGTCCAGAGCGTGGGCCATGAAGTCAAAGGTAATGAGACCAAGACAACTGAGACGCAGAAGTAGAGAATGGAGTGCGCTGTGTCGCTTTATGCGCAACCTCACCTCATCTGATTTCCTATAACGAAGGGAATTCGAGGAGACCTTCAAACTCAGGCCGGGGAATGCCAGGCTCAACCCAGCAAGGGCGCCCGGTCTGGAGGTTTCTGTCCGTAGCTCTCGCTCGACGGTCAGCTCGCGTCTTCGGCGCAGTCCACCTCAGAGAGACGGATCATCCAGACATCCTTGCCTGGATGCTGGCCCTCCACGATTAGTGCGGGAATTTAAGCAGAACGGGAGCCGTCGTCTGGACCGTGTGCGCAATCCAGTCGTCGAATATCAATACACGGAACGCAAACTCGTCGTCAACGTGAGGAATACTGCCGTTCAGGGGAGCATCCAACAGCTTCTTGCAGGTAAGCGGGAACCGCTCTCGAGCACAGGGTAAAGCAACGCGTTAGAGGGTGCCAATCGATCAGCAATTGCTAATCCGTGACCAGCAGTCTCGACCGTAACCCTCTGCCATGTAGAGCGGTTGACGGCTTAACCCACGGTTTAGCTGCTTTCTCCGTGCTGGCTGTGAGTCCAGAATTATGGCACTCGCGTTGCACACAGGCAGTACGCGAGGCTATGCAGGAGTGCACTGCTCGGCTGTGCAGAAACCCGTCCCCTGGCGAAAGAGGTCGTAGCCTCGCGATGAAACGGACAGCAACCAAAGAAAAAGCGATCGCATTTCATATTTTCGCAAGCAAACGGAGACAAAAAACGTGGCCGTAGAAACAGAGAGTCCTGCAACCAAAGAACCGCCGAATGCACAACCTCCGGCGACACCGCCCGCGTCTCCGTCACGTTGGCAGAAATACCTTACGCCCGTGTTGGTGGTACTCCTCGCTCTGGCTGTCCTGGTTGCTGTGACCCGGAACTGGAATTCCTGGGAAGGTGGCCATCTCGAACAAGTTACCGACGATGCCTATGTTCGCGGCGATCTCACTCCCCTCAGTACGAAGGTGGCCGGAATCGTTCAAACTGTAGCCGTTTCCGACTATCAGCAGGTACACAAGGGAGACCTCATCGTTGCACTTGAGGACAACGATTATCAAGCGCAGGTTGCCCAGGCGAATGCGGCCGTGGAGGCGGCCAGGGCTGCCATCGAGAACAATCTTCGCCAGCGTCAGCTCGAAGACGCTCGCATTGACAAGGCGCTTGCCGGAATCGATCAGGCTAAAGCCCAGATTGAGGCAGCGCAGGCCGGCAAGGACGCTGTTGAAGCTCAATGGATACGTGCTCGCTCTGAGAGAAAGCGGCAGGAGGACCTCCGTCATGCTAACGCAGCAACTCAGCAGCAACTTGAAACCGCGGTTGCTAACGAAGAACAGCTCGCCGCTCAGTTCGCTAGCCGCGGCGCCGATTTGTCCGAGGCCAAAACCGGGTTGCGCAGCAGTGAGTTGGCGGTTGAAGCGGAACGGCGTCAAAAGACTGTCCTCGAGTCTCAGGAGGCACAACTCGCCGCCGATCTTCACGCCAAAGAAGCCAGCCTCGTGGTCACTCAGGTAAATCTCGGCTACACGAAGATCTATGCGCCGGGCGATGGAAGCGTCGGAGAACGGCAAGTTCGCCCCGGTCAGTTGGTGTCTCCCGGCACGCAGGTCATCGCCTTCGTCGAGCGCATACGGTGGGTGCAGGCCAATTACAAAGAGACCCAGCTCACCAACGTCAAAGTGGGTGATCCTGCCGAGATTCGCGTCGACCAATTTCCTGGACAGGTCTTCCATGGCAAAGTCATCGAAATCGCACCTGCCAGCGGATCGCAATTCGCATTGTTGCCGCCCGACAACGCAACCGGCAATTTTACAAAGGTGGTACAGAGAATCCCCGCGAAAATTGCGTTCGATGATGCCAACCAGGCCGACAAGTTGCGGCCGGGGCTTTCGGTTACCGCAATCGTTCGCACGAGACGGTAAACGCAGTCCCCAGAGTGAATCACAGATCCTGAAATCAGAATGAACACAGTCGATACACGGCAATAACCGGACATATTATGGCTGCTTCTGTCACAATCAATCGACCTCCCACGCCGCTGGAGATTGCGCAGGCAACGGCCAAGGCGATGCCCTTTGAGATTTCCCCCCGCCCCCTGGTGGGGATCATCGGCGTCCTCCTTGGAGCCCACCTCGTCACGCTCACCGGTCGCATGTTAACCCTGGGTCTTGCGGATCTGAAGGGTCACCTCGGCATCAGCTACGATGACGGCGCTTGGCTCGACAGCGCCTATAACGCAGCCATCATGTTCATCGGGCCGTTTAGCGTTTATCTTGGAGGCTTGCTCGGACCACGCCGCGTCCTTCTGTTTGCGGCAGCAGTCTTTGGCGCGACCTGCGCTTTCCTGCCGCTCATTCACAGTTACAGCCTGCTGGTTGCGGCATTGATTGTCGCGGGGCTGACATCCGGCACCTTTTATCCGCTGACTCTAACCTTTGCGCTTCGCGTTGCCCCCCTGCGCTATCTACCTTTCACCATGGCCCTCTATGCCACATTTATCGAGGGGGCAGTAAACGTGGCGCCATCTCTTTATGGCTGGTACCGCGAGCATCTTTCCTGGCACTGGATGTTCTGGAATTCAGCCGTCGTCGTGCCGGTGATGTTTGTCTGTATCTATTTCGGAATACCGGCGCCGCCTCCCCGGAAGAAAGATAGCCATGCGCCGCCCAGCTTCGTCGGATTCCTATATCTGAGCGCAGGATTGGCCCTGATGTTTATTGCCCTCCAGCAAGGCCAGAGGCTCGATTGGTGGCGCTCCGGAGTCTACAACGCGCTGTTCTGGTCTGGCGCATTCTTCACGCTATGCGCTCTGATACGACGCATGCGCGACCCTAACTGGCTGGTTGCGCTTCCTTATCTCCGGCAGCGGAACACCGTGCTACTGGGAAGCCTGCTCTTCTGGTTTCGGTTCACTCTCACCTTAACCATCATCCTGATCCCGCAATCGCTGGCCATCCGTGGTTTCGAAGCGGATCAGATTGGGCCGGCTATCATCTGGAGCGTTGTTCCGCTCTTGCCCATCGCGCTTATCGGCGGCCTTCTATTGCTTCGCGGAGCCGATCCCCGATTGCTCTTCGCTGTCGGGCTGACATGCACCGCCCTGTCGGCCGTCCTGAGTGCTCAATACACAAGCGCGTGGGCGGCAGAAAACTACTATCGTACCGAGTTGCTCATCGGCGTAGGACAGGCCTTTGCCCTGATAGGGCTGGTGGGATGCATCATTCTGCAGGGCGTGTTCACGGGGGGCCTGGCGAAGCCTGAACGGATCTTGACCTTTTCCGCATACTTCCACACCATTCGCCTGTTTGGTGGAACTGCCGGCGCCATATACATGGGCCACTTCATCGCGGTACGCGAGAGGCTGCATTCCAATCTTCTCGGCCTGCACGTAAGCCGCGGCGACTGGATTACCGATGCAAACATTCACGCGATGACGGCTGGACTCTTCGGAAAATCCTCCGGGCTGCCATCGGCCGGTGAGCGTGCGGTCGATCTTATCGCGTCCCGGCTGCGCCTTCAGGCCTATTCCTTGAGCCTCATTGACGCCTTCCTGCTGGTCGCGTGGACTTGCGCCATCGCGCTTTTCCTCATCGCCGCACTCCGGAAGTCGCCTCTCAACTACGCCGACCTCGCCAGGCTGCAGGCGATTAAGCAGGAGAAATCATGAAGCGTACAATGCACCTCATATCGATAGTGGCTCTGACTATCGCCTCTGCCTGCGACGGGCAGGAGCGCAAGATCGGCCTGCAGGAAGCGATCGATCTGGCTGTCCGCCAAAATCATGCCGTGAAAATGGCTCATTATGAGGTTGCGGCAGAAAAAGAGAAGAAGCGCAATGCGTATTCCGATTACTTTCCGAGCATCACCAACGAATCCAATGCGATCCATATAACGAACCTGGAGCGTATCGAAGTGCCGCCTGGCGCTTTCGGCGCCGTCCTGGGAGGCCCGCTCATCCCTTCCGCGACCACCTATCTCACGCAAGGAAACCTGGATTACCAGACAAGCGGTACCATGTTGGCCCAGCCGATCACCCAGCTCATCAAGATCCATGATTCAAACAAAATCGCGGAAGCGGATCTGAAAACGTCCGAGGCATCGGAAAGAAAGACTATTACCGACGTCGTTTACAAAGTGCAGGAGCTCTATTACCAGGTACTAACTACACAGCTCCAGCGAAAGGCAGCCGTGTTGCAAATCACCTCGAGTGAGGAAAGCCTGACCGAGGCGCGCGAGCAGAACAAGAGCGGGGAATTACTGCAGGTGGCGCTGGTTGAAAACCGCGCCAACTCCCTCGAAGCCAAGCAGACACTGCTGACCGCCGACATGCAGATCTCCACCCTGACAACACAGCTGAATGATGCGCTCGGCCTCTCGCTCGATACCAAGCTGGATCTCGATACAGACGTTAACACGGCCTTTGATGTGCCGGCACGAGACGAAGCACTGGGCATCGCGCTGAGAGACAACCCTGACATCCAGGAAGCAATCCAGAAAGTTGCGAAGGCGCGAGCTGCCGCAGGAGCAGCGAAGGCGGAGTACATTCCCGACGTCACAGGCTTTGCACGTTACAGCTACCAGAATGGCGTTCCCTTCGTCGATCACAACTTCGGGACCTTCGGTGTGCGCTTCAGCTATGAGCTGTTCGATGCCGGCAAGCGGCGATCGCTGGTCCGCGAACGTCGTGACGAAGTGTCGGAGGCTGAAGAGAACCTTGCCCGAGTCAAGGATGAGATCGGCGTTCGAATCACGACCATCTACAACCGTCTGGAGACGACCCGGACTATGATTGACGTGGCCAAGGAAAGCCTTGCCGCGCACCAGGAAAGTGCCCGACTTACCGAGAATCAATTCAAGGAAGGGGTTTCATTAGCTTCGCAGCGCGATGCTGCGCACGCCCAGGAGACGAAGGCTCAGGCTGGGCTGCTCGAAGCCAGCCTAGATTATCTGCTTTCGCGGGACGAACTGGACCGTGTACTCGGCTCCTCAGCCAAATAGCATCAGAGCATTTGCGGTAATTCCACCAACACAAAGTCACGAATCCATCTTAAGATGCCAGCTCTCGACGACCTCCAGGAGATCGTCAAGAATCCTTCCACCTGATCCGATCATCTGCACTCCTCGTTCGTGAATCAGTAGCAACAGGTATCTGCCGGCAGCGTCAATCCTGACTACGGCGGCGAGATCTACGCAGACGGCGCGGCTGGTTCCGTCTAGAATTGCCGCGCGACAAGCATCTTCCAGTTCCGAAACCCACGCGCCGCTCAGGCTGCCCTCAAGCTTCAAGATGATCTCTCGGGGAGTCTCGTGCATTGTGATCTTTAGCATCTGCAATTCCTATTCGTTCTATTCAGCAGCAAGGCCAGTGCTAAAAGAATGCTGAACCGGAATCGCTCATGGAACGCACCGGTGAGGACGGGAACCGGAAAAACGCCTTCGGCCGAAAGAAGTCACTTGATTCTGAAATCGCGCGGCGATGCCCAACCTGCTTCCCCTGTAGTGTTGTGAGTCTCAGGCTGTCCCGACCCGACTATGCCTCTCGCGGTTTCCTCGACGTGTGACAGCATGAGTGAAAATCCCGGCAGCATCTCGCTCCTCTCCGCCGGCAATTCGAGTTTGGCAAACCTGCATTTTGGCGAGCTGCGTTCCAGGTGTGCTCGATTGGCAACTATAAGGGGTATGAAAATCGCTTTCACGATTCACCTCCAACGAATTTCACCCTGGGTGGATGCAACGCGAATGCCACATTCATCGCGAAGAGAGTGTCAACGGCAAGCGATTCAAAAAGCGAAGCGATTTTCTGCTGCAGGTCTTGCTGGTATTCACCGCCAGGGTCCCGGCATTGCTAAGAGATCGGCACATGCTGATAGATGGGCGCGCTAGTGGCTTCTGGCAGTGGGCTACATTTTGCGCGGCAAAGCACAAGACGGCCCAGGTAATCATTGCGCTGGTAATCGCCCGGAGTTGGCGTTTCGTCATGCAGGTTCTCCGCTCAACTGTGCAGAAGCTTGCTCTTGAGACTCACGTCTCGATCGCTTCAGCTCGGATTTCGTGGAGACACGGGAAGGTTCTTCACAGACTTTGGACCTTTTCAGTGGCGCCGTCCGGGCGCTCCATTTAACGCCTAGGGCGTGCAGGATCAGGCGGTCACCAATACTCAGATGACTGGGATGTCGGGCGGCGTCATGAGCGTAATGGACGCGGACATTGACCGATTCACACCATGGCATGCAAAGCACCACGCCACCGCATCGCGCGCAGGTCCAATCCTCATCCTGGAGACAGCTTTGCCACTGTCGACTTTTCTTCCCTACTCCCACAATCTCCTCCCGCGAGTGTGAATAAGCGCCGTCCGCATAGCGAACTTCAGAGCTGCGCTGGTCCAGTGGACTCCCTTCTCCCTAATAGCAAGTTCGGGACCATTCGGATCCGGACGACTTCGCCCGAGAAAAATGCTTAATGCGGTAGGGGAAAAGTAGATTCAGCCCTCTGCCCTGATGGACTGAATACGCCACTGGTTGTCAACGCTTGAACAGGTGCCAAGTGGCAAGCATCGATCCGAAGCGACAATTCGGCATTCACATAAAAGCCAATTGAAGCGAAAGCGGATAATGATCCGACGCCGTGATCGAAGTGTGGACACAGGCACAGTTGGTTTTGACTGATCCTCGCAAAAATACCCAATCGATGGTCCGCCTCCGATCGAAAAGCGAATGTGGCGGTGTGGTCCGGTCTGGCAGCTGCGAAAATGCATTCTGGAACAACGCCTGGCTAAGGGCCTTGTCAGCGCCAATGCGGGACACGTCCATATTGAGATCGCCCGCCAGCACAATCGGCATGCCGGACTTATATCGGAGAGAGTCTTTGAGGCACTCCTCAAGTTGAGAACAACGCAGCCTGTCGTCTCCACGGCTCTCCAGGTGCAGGTTGTAACTCACGAGCATTCTCCCGCCAACCGTTGTCTCGGTCACCAGGGCCATTCGTCCGCCGATCCGTTCCTGCAACGGCTCGATATCAGGAAGAAACCAGCGCGGACGCCAGAAGGTCGACTGTCTCTCGAACCGAATGATCCGCGGATTCGATAGTGGCCACCGCGAAAGTGTCACCTGACCGTGATATGCCGGTGAACGGTCCGACCCCTGCGTCAATTCCTGAAATTCTCGTCCGAAAACATAGTTCATCTCCAGCTTCTGCGCGATCTCGCGCGCAATGTTCAGCCGATGTGTCCGCTTGGCATTGAGATCGGACTCCTGTAGCAGGATAAGGTCTGCCCTGACCCCTGCCAGAAAATCGAGTATTCCGTTCAGTCGCAAACCGCGGTTGATGTTCCAGTCGACGATGCATATCGAACCGGGCGGCCAAAGGACTAACCGCCGTGGGGCGAAGTTGCCGACCTCGATTTCCCTATCGGAGCTCACATTCATGTTGGAACTCGAGAGAACTGTTAAAGCTATTCCAAACGGTACTTAGTCTGCCCGAGCTGAGCGGACTCTGTCAGTGCCTAATCTGGAGCACCCACGACATCCTTCAAGTTGGGTCGTGTGACCGCGAACGACGAGTAGGAGTATAGCGCTATTAACCAGACCAAATTCGCGCCGATCGCCGCAAGGAAGAACGCAACCTTCATTATGTTCAATAGGGCGAAAAACAACAGAGCGTATGGCAGGAAGCACCGGCGGACGATAAACTCCGTATTTCGTCCGATATATAGAATCGGATTGGAGGGCCGGCTCTCTGCCTTTGCCTGCCAGATTGCCAGATACTGCTCGGGCCGCTGGTTTGCAAGCCTCTGCCGGCCAAGGCCGGTGACGAGGAAGCTCATTACCGCTCCGAGAAGAAGCCAGCTTCCCCAAGCGACAACGGTCAGAGGCTCCAGAGTTTTCGTAAGCCCGACGGCGATCCCACCGAAGATGAACAGGTAATATAACCAGTCGCATACTGTCTCGAGCCAACACCCGAAATCGGTCTCCATCAGCTTCAATCGCGCGACTTCTCCATCGCAGCCATCGAGAATGCTCGCCCAGACCGATAGAACGGCGCCAGTGAGCATGTTCCAATAGTCCCCACGCGCAAAGAAGATGCCGGCGACCAGCCCAACGCCGAGAGTGAACAGGCTGACCATATTCGGCGTGATTGGCAGCCTTATGATCTGCCTGCTGATTGGTATTGAAATCCTCCGATTCATGCGCGCGAAGATGCCGTCTGTCGGCTTCACCAGCCATCGGTCCAGTTTTCGCTCAGCGACGAGCCGGTCTTCCGAAGTGTCGACTCGCTGCCAGGTTTCTGGCTGTACTTCTTCAAGCTGAACTTGAGAGGTCGACACGAGCCAAGCATGCAGCTCCTCCAGGGTGTGAATGTCGGAGGGGCAGAGATCTGCGGCTTCAAGTGCAAAACTGGCCGAGAGGACATCGATGCCGATGGGTTTACCGGCCGTGGTTAGTGACAATGCGCCGTTCTCCTCGCTCCACTCGGAAGCCTTGCGAAAGAGACCCGGATAAAAGGTAATGTTCCCATCCACCACGAGCAACTGGTTTGCTCTCGATTCGAACGCGATCTGCCTCAAGATTTGAGGTAGTGTCATGTCCGAACTTACCTCAAGCCAATCTACAAAGTGAGGAAGACGCCCCGTGTCCAAAAGTCCACGCTCTACTTTGTGTTTTGTGTCCGCATCTGCGCATACCATGATCCTCTGCGCGGCAATCTTCTGTATCGCGAAGATGGCACGGAGCAAGATGGGAACTGTGCCGACTCGGAGTAGTGATGATCGGTTTCCGTGAATGCATATGCACGCGGCGATCGATCGGCCTGCATCCTCGGGCGGTATTTCGCCGTCTGGCCTCTCGAGGATAGTTCCGGACTCGCTCCGAGCTTTCGGCCTGGACAACAAGATGAAACATATGATTCCGATCGCCGTCCAGAAGATCGCCCGCGCACGCCTGGCAATGGCAACAGCTAGTCCCATGGAGGCCGGCAGAGCGAACATTCTGGCGATGAGTATATTGCCTCCCTCATACGTCCCGAGATTGCCGGGGTTGAACGAGCCCGCGATATTCACAAGCTTCGTCAGGGCTTCGAACACCAGCGCTCCTAACAGTCCAATCTTGACTCCCAGAAACAGCAAAACGACGTACACCTCGAGCACGGCCAGGCCATGGCCTACCAGATTCAACACCAGGCTTGCCCAGAAGGCGAACGGCGTACGACGATGAAAGTCGAAGAGTCTGTTCTCGACCGAGTGAATCAGCGGGAGTATGCGCTCTATATGTCTGCCGATGTAATGGACTCGCCTGAGTGCTCGCGCAGGAGCGGAAAGAAACGGCCACCGCTTGACCATGGCGATGGCAACCGCACTGATCAGAATGATGAGCGTGACGGCAAAGAGCACCGCATATACTCGCGTCGCTGGAGTCAACGGCATCACGAACAATGCTGCCACTAGTCCAACGAGGCTAACGATGGCTCCCGAGACAACAAAGAGAGCGCGATCGAGAGTGACCGACGAGACACGGTTGTCGATCGGTATTTCCGCGCTGAGCGCGGAGACGCGCAGGCTCTCTCCGAAGAATTGTCCCAGCGCACCCACCTGCCCGGCTGCTTCTGATATCAGCCGAAGCTGTAACATGCGCCCAAGGGAAGCCCTGTTCCCGCAGCCTGTCAGCGTTAACTTCCAGGCATAAGTTTTCACCAGGTGTGAAACGCCTCCCAGTGCGATGATCAGCGCGAGTCCCCAGCCAAGGCGGTGGAGGCTTTCCATCAGTGTTGCCGGGCCGGCTCGTGAGATCAAATACGTCAGCAGTGCGATTCCGAGAATCGCGGCGAAAATACGTAACGCCAGGCGCTTAGGCATGAGTAGATGTCTCCTGGATTACCGGTCGGCCCAACTGAGGGTTGAAAATGCTCTCCGCGTAGGTCAATGCCTCCGGAGTATCGACATCCTGCCAGAAAGCATCTCCGATATCGAAGGCGCGGAGCCTGCGTCCCCGCCCAAGTATCCGCATGCCGTCGGATAACGAACAGTTCCCGTTTTTCTTGGCCGATTCGAGAACGTCGAACAATGCCGGACTGCACAAGAACATGCCCGTATCGTAAGCATCGTATTCTGGAATCTCTTTGCCAATCGTGACGATATGGTCGCCCTTGCGTTTGACCTTCGTGACATCCTCTAGGTCGAAGATATTGTCGAGCTTTGAGTCCACCGCGAGAATCACCTCGTCCTTTCTCAGTCGTTGGTTGAGCAGTACTCTGGCTGTGTCAGCCTCGAAGATGTGGTCGGCCATGAGCAGCAGAAACGCCCCATTCAAGTAGTTCCGGGCCTTGAGGACAGAAACACCATTGTCCTTGTGATATTCCGAGTTCTCCACGAGCGTGACGGACATACCATCAGGCGACCAGCTGGCGAACCATCGGCGCATAACATCCGCTCCGTAGCCAACCACAACCACAAACCTGTTGATTCCCGCTTCGTGCGCGTCAAGCATCACGTGCTCGAGCAATGGCTGGCCGTGGATTTTGACCAGTGGTTTGGGCAGTCCGCCGGACATCGAGGTGATCCGACGCCCGTTCCCCGCCGCCAGGATCAGGCACTCTTCGACTCGGGTCTTGTGCCTTCTAAAAGTGCGTAAACGATTCATGTCCCTCATTGCTTCTGCCCTCCTCCCGCATCTGCCCTTGCGGTGTCAGGCGACGGCTGCAGATTCGGTGTGTAGTCGAAATATTCGATCGTTAGAGTCGTCGCCCCAAAGATGCGTACCTCGGTGGTGCTCTCTGTGGCGAGTGGAAACCATATGGGCCCGCTTTTTTGGTATGTGTGAACAAAATGAACGCCACGGATCCAGAACGACGGGCTCTTTGCTGGCTCGCCCTCAATGCGCGCAACCGCATAGTCCTGGGCGTCGATCCAGACGCGACCCTCGAACAACCTCTCCTCGTGCCGCTTGGGCGTGACCTCGACCAGGTAGTCCATCCGGTCGTCCAGCAACGCGGCCCTCAGTATGTGAAATTCATAGTTATCCGGGCTGAGGCGAATTCGAGAGCGGACATCCGGGTGTGAGGCCTCCGCCTCCGATTCGAGCATCTTGCTCACAACGTGCTTGTAAGCACCTTTCCAGCCCGTCTGAGACACCAGTTCGAAGTGCTTGATCCCGTCCGCGCCACAATCAATATGCACAAGAATCTCCGCGTGTTTGTGCGTGCGCTCGTTGTCGAGGATGTAGCGGCGCATCCCTTGATACCCCGCCACGAGGGCTTGCCGTTGCGCGTCCCGCTCCATCATCCGTGCCGCAACCACATCGCCGCTGGGGAAGGAACTGCTGTCGTCCGCACCGGAAGCACTTGCCGTGAGCACTAACAACAAAACGCTGGTAACGATTGGAAGTCTCATAATCAGAACTGGAATACAAACTTGCCGCGGTATTCGCGCCATGCATCGTTAAAGAATTCGCCAAATCGGTCGCTGTCGAGGTTGTTCTGCACATCCCGAGGATTGAAGTGGTTGAAGACATTGAAAACGCCGAACCCAGCTCTCACTTGAAGGTGCCGGCTTTCCCCAACGTGCAGGGAAAATGGGCGCGATATCTGCAAATCCATCGATGAAAATCTCGGATACCGCCTGTCATTCCGAGGTCCGACGTATTCACGAACCTGGTTCCACGTCGAGTAAGGAAATCCGCTATGCAGGTCATAAACGGGGATCAGCGTAAGCTTGAACGGGCCCGATATATCGCCCCAGAACAGAAGGCGGTTGGGCACATCGAACGGCAGTCGCGCACGTGCATCAGGCTGAATCACGGCTTGCGGATTATTTCCAAAGAAGAGCGCAGGATCGTTCAGGTTTCCGAAAGCACGCGAGCGTACATAGGAACCGTTCAGAGTGAAGCGATCAGCGCGGTATCGCCCAGCCACCTGGTATTCCCGGTAGCTATCGCGTCCCGTATTTGAAAGCATGACGCTGGAGATCGCGCCAGAAACCGGTGAGACAGTGAAGTCTTTCGTTGTATTGCGTTGCTCGTATGCTGCCTTTATCGTCAGCCGTTCAAGTACCTGTCTTTCGATAGCCGCATTCCAGGAAATGCTTTCCGGATTGTGAAGTCCCCCGCCGATGCGATTGACATATTCAGTCGCGCTCGAGACTGCTCCGTTCTCGTCGAGTGTCGATACTGTCCGTTCTGGCATATGCTCAAACACGGGATCGATGAGGGGAACGCGATCGTAGAACATCCCCACGCCACCCTTGAGCAGCGTCTTGCCGTCGTTAGTCAGAGCCAGGATGAAGCCTGCGCGTGGAGCCACATGCGTTGAGCCTGCCACCGTATCGTTGTCGAAACGCACTCCCAGATCCAGAGTCACGCGATTCGAAGGAGACCAGTGATCGCCTGCAAACCACGCGGTTTCGTCCTGATCGACTCCGAAAGAAGTGGGAGGCGTGAAGGTGATGCGCTCGACAGGCAAACCGGAGACGCCAATAAGTTCGACAGGAAGAAATGTCTGCTGTCCGTCGTAAGAGGAGTGGGCATAGTTCAGCCCGGCTTTGAATTCATGCGTTCCCAGAAAATGGCGCGGCGCAAACTGGTAGCTCTCCTGCCATTCCAGCCGCCAAGTCCGGCGCGCCTGGCGATTGAAGTATCCTCCCTCCGTAGTTTCGATAAAGAGTTTGTAGGGATCGTCGCTCTGCGCGCTAACGTCCGCGTCGTAGGTCTTATAACTGAACTGCGATATCAGTGCACTCTCGTCTCCGGTCAGGTAACGGTGCTGCGCGTAAACTTGGTACCCGCGCTGATGAAGGTCTGCCGTCGCTGGCTGCGGCGTGAATGTATTCAGGCCCATGTACTTGAGCTTCTGGGGATACACGGCTAACGAGAGTGTCGCTGTCTGCGTAGGGCTTATATTCAGATCGCCTTGCGTGTAAGAGTCCACGCTCTCCAGCGTGGTATCTCTTTCGAGCGGAGGAAGGCTGTTGACTGGCGTGCGTACAAAGCGATACTCGAGCGACTGCGTGAACGCCAGCTTGTCTCGGACAAGCGGCCCTGTAAACGTAGCCCTCGGAGTAGCAGCGCCGATGCCAACAATGCTGCCGTCCCGGTCTCGCAAGCGCGGGAGAACATTCTGGATCGAGTAGTGGTATTTTTCATAATTTCCTATTTTTGTCTCGACCGATGAGACGGCTCCCGTAAACTTGCCGTACTGCGGATCGTAGGGATTCGATACAACCTCTACCGACGAAACCACGTCGATCGGAAGATTCATTGCCGGACTACCTGTAGCCGGATCGGTAACGTTCGCGCTGTTGACCAGTGCGCCGCTCTGGGTGTTGCGGGCGCCCTTCATGTTGATGTGGCCGTCAGGACCTCGAACTACTCCTGGAACGAGAGGAAGCAGCGTTTCGAGTCGCTCGTTGACATTGGGAGCGTCACGCAAAGTCTTTTCCACGATGGTCTGAGTTGGGGCCGGAGTTTTCTGTGCTGTGTCTGCTGACGCAACGTCGATCGTAGTTGTGGTCCTTACTGGCTTAAGTTGAAGCGAAACCTGCATGGCCTGACTGGCCCCTAGGATCACCGTTTGTTCGGCTTCCAGGCCTGGGGCATTGGCTGTTAGCGTGTAAGTGCCAGGAGGCAACTCGTCAAATGCAAACTTGCCCTCTCCGTTTGTCTCTGTTTGCATCGTGACAGAACCGCTTGCTTGTACCTTTGCTCCTGCGTACAACCTGTCCGCTGTCCCCGTCGAAACTGTTCCACCCAGCCTTCCAGTCCCTCTTCCGTCGTTTGTGTCCGCATTTCGAGCGGCAAAACATGGAGTTGAGAGGAAAAGCAGGATGGCACAAGCGCTCAGCATTCTGAGACAGAGGTGGTCGTTGGGCACTCGCTTGCGAGGCCGCTCCAACTCACGCCTTACACAGATTTCGGGCACGTCACCTTCCTCTCAACTCTAAGGAGTGCATTCCTGATACCAGAGAGGACTCACCTCGCCGTGACGTAAGTGACTGGCTCTAAAGATGTGAGGGATTTAGTCAGATCTAGTGCTCATTGCTGCCGAGGTGAAAGGTTGGCACTTGAATCGAGCACTGGCAGGTCGGTGCTTCCAGTTGTCCGTCGTGAGCTGCGATGCTCAAGCTTGGGTCGCCATGTCGATCTCATGGCCGATATATCCGGACCACTTCCGGCCTTGCATGTTTCTCCGAAGCAGGAAATTCGAGCGGCTTGATCTACCCCTGGCGGATTATTTCTTGAGCAGTCGAAGTAGCAAACATGGGAGTTGGTTAATCACTAACACCGCCTACCTGATGCCTTCCAGCTATCGAATGTGTTGAATTAAGTCTTGGACATTTGTGGAAAACCGGGTCATTGTGAGAAAAAAGGAGGCCGCCATGGCGGGTCCATTTCCCCCTGTTTCTCTTAAAGCTGATTCCAATGGCAAGATTAGTGTTACTGAGTTCGAGCCTCTTCTAAACAGTGAGCAGGCTGCGGAACTACTCCAAATTCATCACAAAACGCTGCAAAAACTAGCGCGACGCGGCGAAATTCGCGCGATGCATGTAGGCAAACTATGGCGCTTTAGAACGTCTGATCTTAACGATTGGCTTTGCAATCAGCGAGTCAGCTAATCCCTGGATACGAAGACCTCATGTCCTTTTTTGATGACTTTCAAGATTGTCGCGTGCTGGCTATCCTAAGAGGTAGCCAACCGCTCCCGTGAATGGAGGAACCATTGAAATTCACGAGAGATCGCTATCAGCAAGGCTCTCTGCGCCGGGTTCGTAGAGCAAACGGACCTGATGTTTGGGAGTTCAGATTTAGCAGTTATGAGAATGGCGTGCGTAAGCAGCGCCAATTAACCCTCAGTGCGAAGAAGTTTCCATCTGAGACAGCAGTACGTAAAAAGGTTGAGGCTTTGGTCCTTAGACTCAATTCTGATAGTCCTGCTTCCGCCTTGCAGGAGCCTACTTTAGCGGCGGTGATGGAAGTGTACACACGGGAAGAGATGCCAGACCGGCCGAAGAGCCGAAACAACTATCGTCTACTGATGAATCGACATATCCAGCCCAAATGGGGATCGAAGGTCATCTCCGAAATTCGGCCTCATGCTGTTGAACTCTGGCTTAAGGACATGCCTTATTCACCAGAGACCAAAAGGCATATCAAGAGCATGCTTTATAGGCTGTTCGAAACAGCGATGAAGCGAGACTGGTTCGAGGCCCAGAGAAATCCTATGAGTCTCGTTCGAGTAAAGGGAAGAAATAGGATCGTAGAGAAAGTCGTTCTGACGCCTGAGCAGATGTTGGTCGTCCGCCAGAATCTTGAAGACCCGTTTCTCTTGATGACGGAACTCTCGTGCTATCTGGGCCTTCGCATCTGCGAGGTGCTCGGCTTGATGTGGGAAGATTTTGCCCAACGACCAGAACTCCTTCGATCAAACGGTCGGCAGTCGACGGTGTAGTCGCAGATGTGAAAAGCGAAGCATCGCGAGATGTCATCCCGCTGAGCGAGAATTTTCTTGGCTTTCTTTTGAGATGGCAGCAAGCCGCGCCATATTCAGAAGAGGGATGGATGTTTCGAGCGTCGTTACGGGCCGTCCGTATCACGCCGGAATTTTGATGCGCCGGCATCTGAAGCCCCTAGCTTCGAAACTGGGTGTTTCGCGGCTCGGGTGGCATACTTTTCGCCACACGTTTCGCAGTTGGTTAGATTCAGTAGGAACGGCGGTAGGCGTTCAACAGAAGTTAATGCGTCATGCCGGTGTTACGACGACCATGAATGTATACGGAAAAGCAATGATGGACAGTAAGCTAGAAGCACATACTAAACTGCTTGAATACGCTAAAGTGGGGTTCTGTGGGGGTTGCGGGCCATCGGCCGACAGGGTTAAGTAATTGATTCTATTGGTCGGGGCGGAGGGATTCGAACCCCCGACCCTCTGCTCCCAAAGCAGATGCGCTACCAGACTGCGCTACGCCCCGACTTACTCCATTGTACAGGAAACATTATGCTTACCAGGTAGCTGGAGATTAGCACTCAGGGCAAAACGCGTGAGGGCGGGCTTCTATATGCGATGCGCCAGCCATTCTGCAAGCCAAATGAGCATGATCAGCGGCACAACGAAAATAGCGGCTAAGCAGAGGGCCAGAAATAATAGAAATATCCAGTCTTTCCATGTGTGCCGATGAGGTTGCTGCAGGTGGCGCGTCATCAATGCATAGTTGCGGCGGTTAGCTTTCCAGGCAATGTCGAACATATCGCCGAGAAGCGGTATAGAGCCAATCACGACATCGATGCCCAGATTGACGACCATGCGCGTCAGCGTAATATATGGAACGCCGCGAAACCACGCAGCCACGATAAAGATGCACGATGCAAGTCCTGCGACCACATCGCCGACCCAGGGCAGAAGGCCGATGATGCCGTCCAGTCCAAAGCGAATGGATGTGCCGGGAATAAGAAACCGGTCGTCGAGAAGATGCGCCAGCCAGTCAAGATTCTCATTGGCGAAGAGGCTGCCGCCCCGCCGCGTACGCGGCGGAAGGCTCTGGGTGACTGGCGAAAGGATATCTGGCTTCATGACGGGTTTATGTAGCTCTATGGATTCGATGCTGCCTTTGAAGGAGCCAGCCCACAGTATCGTGTAGCCAGCACACTACGGTGGTCCAAATGCTACAATGGATCTTTGTACGGCGGCTATAGTTCAGCGGCAGAACGCCTGACTGTGGCTCAGGATGTCGTGGGTTCGATCCCCACTAGCCGCCCCACCCTGTACGACAGATGTTCCGTATGTCCCCGTTCACATTTCGCGATTGGCACGAGAATTAAGGGAGAAACTTTGTGTACTCAGCCATGATGTCGATTTACGCGACTGTGGCTGGCTGTTCGACGAGACGCCGCTTGCGATCATCGAAGGTGATCTTGGAGAGGCTTTTAATTAACGGCTTTTCCACGATCAAGTGAAAGATGACAGAAACTGCAAGTGCAGCCAGCGACGTGGCGATGTAAACAGAATAATTCGACAGGTGATACTTGTGCTGCAGTTTGAGCATCACCTTCAACGCGCCGGAAATCGCTGGGAAATTCACGAGATAAATGGAATAGGACGCCTCTCCCAAGAAGACGAGCCATCCTGGCACCTGCAGGTATCCTGCTGTTTCGATCACTACAAGGCCCAGCATCATCAACGCTGCCCCTAGTCCGTAGAACAGGTTGAGCCCATTTCCATCCTGCATGGCGTTCACGTCATGCAGGATCCAGGCTGCGGCAAACAGCGTGAATCCCGCCGCAAAGATGATCGCCGGCCTCTTGATCCCGCCGCGCAGGAAAAGCCAGCAGGTCAGTATCCCCAACCCGAAGAGAAGATTGAAAGTCGAAAAGAAAAAATTGAGAGGATATCCGATGTTGAAGCACGGCAGGATCGCGGAGAGAGCGAGCCATGCAATCATCGTAGCGTTGCCCAGTCTCTTGTTTACGATTGAAATTGAAAAGACCAGGTAGAAGAGTACTTCGCGGCGCAGTGTCCATTCCGGGTGCAGGATCAGATCCTGTTTCGCGGGTCCGACGAGGAATGCGGAAAGAATCGTCGACGGATGCGTTTCGCCGCCCCATCCAAACGAGGGCACGATAAAAAAAATTGCCGTGGAGACAATCAAAACCGCCCACAATGGTGGGTAAAGGCGGCGAAATCGTTTCCAGAGATATTCCTTGAGCACCGCAGCGTGGCCAATATCTTTTCGGTGCGCCAGCCAGATCACGAAGCCGCTGAGCACGAAAAAAAATTGGACTCCTGAGTTGCCGCTGCGAAATGCCAAGAAAGTGTTTGCATGCAGGTATTTCGGCAACATGGTGGTGACGGTTACGTGATACAAAAGCACCGTTACAGCAGCGAGTGCTCGTCCAGCTTGGAGTGTGTTCAGGGATCTGGATGCCATTTATCTCGTCAATTGTGTCGCAGAATGAGGGTAAGGAATGATTCCATCCTATCAAGGGAAACGATTCTTCCAGCATGTGAGTTGCGTCTGAAGGGATGGATGCCGACCATCGTCCTGGGTTAATCTTTAGACAGGCATCTAGCTTAGCTAACGCCCATATACACTTGACGCCAGCTCTGCCAACCAATTCGCAGGTCACACCAGGGGCCATCTTCATAGGTTGCTCAGGCTGGGCTTATGCGACCTGGAAGCCCGGTTTCTATCCTGCGAAGCTATCGTCGAAAAAGTTCCTAGAGTACTATGGCTCCCGGCTCAACTCTGTAGAGGTTAACTACACTTTTCGCAGCCTGCCGAGCGCAAACACTATGGCATCGTGGCTTGGGACAGTGGGAGAAGGCTTTCGGTTTTCCTTCAAGGCGCCGCAGCGAATCACGCACTTTCTGCGATTGAAGAGTTGCGGCGAAGCGCTCGCAAGCTTTGCCGCATCGATCCAAGCCGCTGCCGACGCGAGACGCCTCGGCATCATCCTCTTTCAGTTGCCCCCTAACTTCAAGGCCGATGTCTCGCGTCTCGACGAGTTTCTTGCCGAGTCAAAATCGACTGGCCTGCGTTTTGCATTCGAGTTTCGCCACGCTTCGTGGTTTGCCGACGAGGTTTACGCCGTTTTGCGCAACCATGGGTCAGCGCTTTGTATGGCCGAAAGCGATGAGCTAGTTACACCCGATATAGAAACAGCAGCCTTTGCCTGCTACCGTTTTCGAAAGAGCGATTATGACACGCGCGCCCTCGAAGCCGTGCATACCCGTTTGCAGCAGCGTGCCCAATCGGGCGATGTGTTTGCTTATTTCAAACATGAAGAAGAGCCAACCGGTGCCTTGCACGCCGCTGCCTTGCTGGAAGGCCTTCGCAACATATGAGCATGAAGACATTTGCGAAATTCGCGGCGGCGGCTCTTGTGAATGGCTGGCATAGTGACTTCACGCCTCGCCGTTTCCTCAACAACGGGCATTTAATGACCCTGGCAGGTAATTTTCTGCCGCGTCCGTGGTCGTTGCCCGACGCCGAAAATCTGTTGGTGGAAGTAGAAGCTCCAGTTGAAGGCCATGCAGCATATGGGCCAACACGTGTGCTTTGCCATTGTCACTGGCAACCTGCTGATGTTCGCAGTCAGCGGCTTACGATCATTCTTGTCCACGGGCTCGAAGGCTCATCCAATTCCCAGTATGTGCTCGGCAATTCCACGCGCGCCTGGGCTGCGGGTTGTAATGTTGTCCGCATGAATATGCGCAGCTGCGGTGGTACGGATAAATTCTCACCTGCCATTTATCACTCCGGATGCTCGAATGATGTTGCGCGCGTCGTTGAGCAGATTGTGGCCCAGCATCATCTACAGTCAGTCGCCCTTATTGGATACTCCATGGGCGGTAATCTTGTGCTGAAATATGCGGGCGAGCTTGGCCCAAACGCACCATCTGTGCTCAAAGCCGCGGTCGGTATCTCACCGCTCATGGATCTCGCCGCATCTTCCGCCGCGCTGCATGAGCCTCAGAATCGCTTGTACGAAAGATATTTTCTGCGTTCCATGGTCGATCGCGTACGCCGCAAGGCAGAACTTTTTCCGGAGATCTATCTGCAGTTTTATGCCAGCGGCATACCCAGCAAACTGCGTAGCATGCGCGACTTCGATGAACACGTTGTTGCCCGATTTGGCGGCTTCGCCGACGCCGATGATTATTATTATTCTGTCGCCAGTTCGCGCGTCGCATCGCATCTAAGCGTGCCTACGCTCATCCTCCATGCGCTTGACGACCCGTTTATTCGCATGCTGCCGGAGACCCGGCAGGTACTTATCGATAATCCACATGTCAATTTCTTCGAGACGCAGCACGGCGGGCACTGCGCGTTCCTGGCTCCAGCCGCGGGTTACGACGGTTATTGGGCAGAGAAGACACTACTGGGCTTTTTGCTCAACACGGTACAGGGTTAGCGGGTATGGAGGCTGACTGGTCGGTTGAAATCGGTCCCGATCTTCCTGTCATCACGGTTCCATGGGAAGGTTTTGTGGATCTGCGTCATACGCCGTCGCTCGCCAATAGCCTTGAGGAAACGGTTGCCACACCCGCGTTAGCGCAAGCTCTTATCACTCTCAACTCGGCATCTTCGCCGGTGTTTACTTCCAAATGCGATCTGTGGCTGCTCGGTCCGGATGAAATTGATCCCTTGGAGTTTGAGGCAGGCAGAGAAGAGGCACAACGGGGAATTGCATGTTATATCGACATTGTCGGTCGCAGGGCGGGACTTTTCGCCTCTTTCGTTGAGCATGAAGCATGGGTGCGAGCCGCAACGGCGGAATTACGCGACACGCTATTACCCCAGGCTCATGCCGAGCTTGTTGTGCGCCAGTCGTATTTGAATGATCTTGAGGGATTCGCGGCGACACTTTATACGGCAGCCTGCGCTGCGACAGAAGCCGATGCCCAAAGCGTATTTCGCGCCGTGTTGGAGACCGCGATCACCATTACAATGGTGAAAGCAGTCACAACGGGCGAGTAGCTCAATTGGATAGAGCACCGGCCTTCTAAGCCGGGGGTTGTGGGTTCGATTCCCGCCTCGCCCACCATCATTAGATTCAATCACTTAGGAGCTTTCGGCTCCCTTGGAGGTCCAGACTGTGGGGGATTTTGTGGGGACCCTGACCGCGGGGACGGCGTCTGGGAAGCTTTCCGCCGGCTTCGCGCTTTGCTTGATCTCTGATGTGTGAATACCTCTCCAGCATCTGGCTGACATCCAGCTAGATTCCTTATTCCGACGGGCAAAGCGATCGCGACGACGACGTCCTGATCTTATAAGCCGTGCTGCGATCGCGCACGCCATGCACCACCTGTTGAAGGCGCGACAGCGCCGCCGGAATTTCATTCGAAAAGAGCATGAGAATCTCGTTGGACGTGAAGGCCACCGATGTGAGCCCGATCCGCCCGATCAGCAGCTGGTAAAAGTCATTGAGAAACGGATTCATCGCCGCGAGGTTGTTCGCCTCGAAGACGAAAGGTCACACGCACTCCCCTTAGAGGGTTTGGCGGTTGCTTTAGGGGCCGGGTTGCGGGCAGGAACAGGCCGCAGAGATTCTCTCTCGCTTGTCTAGGCTTTTCTTTTCTCTTTAGGGGGTGTCCAGAGGGGATATTTCTCTTTTCAGAGGGAGCGCAGCGAGATCATGAAAGCAGACGGATTGCTGATCTCAGCCGAAAAACTTCCCTGGCGGAATCCCGATTTCCGCTTGCCGATCACGGCTAAATGAGTGACTCGGCGATATTGTGACAGTTGCGCAGGTTTTGCGCCGTTGCGATTCGCGCCAGATTCTCTGACAGAGCTTGCGAGGGCTAATTCGTGAGCGCTGGTCCGCAGTTTTCCAACACGCAGACTCCTCCCCACGGCTTGTCGGGCTTGCGGCCAGCGGGATCGGGTAGAAGCGATAGCAGCCGCATCCCGAACGACAGGCGCTTCAACTTCGCCGCGGTATGTAACAGAGAACGCGTCTCGACCGACTGCCACCCGTATGGGGCAAAGAATTCCGGTCCTTCCCGAGGCGCGAATTTCAGCGGCGACCCGGCATCAACCAGCGGGCCACCAATGGTCTTCTGGAGCATCTTGAGAAGCGCAGGTGACGTAAGGTCGGTGACCCAATGCCGGAAGCTGGGACGGGCTGCCAGATCGCGGGCCAGCTCAGCAGCCCCTTCGGCTTCAAAGTAAATGATGAGCCCTTCGCTTACCACCACCACGCGCTTCGCTTCGTCCCCGAGTCGCTGAAACAACGCACGGCGCCCTGCAGTATCTTTCAAATCCAGTGGCACGCGCTCCAGGGTGCAGAGCGGACGTTCAGAGGCGAGAACGTCCTGCTTGTAATTCAGCATATCCGGCAGATCGATCTCGATCCACCGAAGCGAAGCGGGAAGCTGCATCCGGTACGGTCTGGAATCGAGCCCAGCAGCCAGGTTAATGACCATGTCCGCGCCTTGCTGCACTTCGCGCTCGATGACTTGATCGACCAGCCAGGTGCGCGCAGTGTAAGACCATGAATGTCGCTGGGCGAATGGCATCGCGGCGGCGATTTGCGTACCGCGATCTCCAGCTAACTTGCGCGCATAGGGGTCGCGAAAGACGGCGTCGGCGCGCTCGCTCTCCTGGGCGCGGTACACCGCTACCCACAGGGCGGTATCCGAAATATTGCGAATTGGGCCTGCCAAGCTCACGGCAGCAGAATCATACCTGTTTGCAGTTGCGGAAGGCACGCGGCATTCCAACTCCACACCATATGAATGAACGTACGTGCCGAAATCAGGCCGATGCTCATTGAAGGCCGTGTAATCGCCGAAAGACCGATTCGTAATGAAAAACGCCGCGGTGTTGACCGCTGCGTCGATAGCGGAAACGGAACAGAAAGCAGATCCGCACAGCCGCCCTTCCCGCTGCCTGCCTGACAGGAACTGTGGGTCGAAGTCACAGTTCCCCCCAACGGTCCGCCACGACCCATCCAGATCGCCCTCGCG
>Ga0206946_1058_pt1 | contig 40292 bp, 34 predicted proteins | sample Alteio_BWOrgHeat_2_FD_152965 | JGI IMG/M metagenome (GOLD analysis project Ga0206946, IMG submission 152965) | Enriched cells from forest soil in Barre Woods Harvard Forest LTER site, Petersham, Massachusetts, United States -... | ecosystem: Environmental > Terrestrial > Soil > Temperate forest > O... | reverse complement strand
ACTCCAAAAAGTCGTAACCCGGCAGATTCGTCTTCAAGGTACGGCAGCTTCCGCAGGAGAGTACCTGCAAGCCATCGATTTGATGACCAGCGAAAAAATCCGCGTGAAGCCTTTGATCACTGCAGTCGCGCCTCTCAGCGATGGGCCACAGTGGTTTGAACGTCTCTATTCCCGCGAGCCTAATTTGATGAAAGTCGTACTGGAGCCATCACCAGCTGCGGCAGAGGCTGCTCGATGAGCAAAGCGCTCTTTGATCTCACCGGACAGGTCGCGCTCGTCACCGGAACCAGCCGCGGGCTGGGCCAATACTTTGCCCGCGCTCTGGCTCGTGCTGGTGCTGACCTGATTCTCACCAGCCGCAAACGCGAATCCCTCGCATCGTTTGAGTCTGAAATAAAAGCGCTGGGCCGTCGTGTCGTCTCGCTCGAGCTCGACGTGCGCGATCAGAGGAGCATCGAGAACATGGCTGCCGAGGCCGAATCCGCATTCGGGCAGATTCATATCCTCGTGAACAATGCAGGTTGCAATGTGCGCAAGCCTGCTCTCGATATAACGTGGGATGACTGGAATCTTGTGCTCGATACGAACCTGCGCGGCAGTTTTTTTGTGGCGCAGGCCGTTGCGCGAGGCATGGTGCCGCACCATTACGGACGCGTTATCAACATAGGGTCAGTAACAAGCGTTGCGGGCTATGCAGGCCTTGGGCCCTACACGGCAAGCCGTGGAGGCATCAAGCAACTCACTATGAGCCTTGCCGATGACTGGGGTACACACGGCATTACCGTGAACTGCCTGGCGCCCGGCTGGTTCAGAACCGAGCAGAATAAAGTCCTCTATGAGAACAAAGAATGGGTCGATTACCTTGTCGATCGAATTCCATTAAAGCGGCCTGGGCGGCCTGACGATCTCGATGGAGCCATCGTATTTCTCGCCTCGGAAGCAAGCCGCTACATCACCGGGCAAACGCTGCTCGTAGATGGCGGCATTTCTACCGGAGCAACGCGGGCAACCGTTGCGCAAAAGGAGCCATGATGGACATTCTCCAAAAAATGACGCTGCTGTGCTGTCTATGGAGCTCTATATGTGGAGCATCTATTGCGTTAGGCGCCGCTCAGAGCGACGGTAAACTGCAAATTTTCTTTGTTGACGTAGAAGGTGGTCAATCAACGCTGTTCGTTACCCCGACTGGTGAATCTCTGCTCATCGATACTGGCTGGCCCGGCCACGAGGGTCGCGATGCCGACCGTATCGCAGCCGTCGCCAAAAAGGCTGGCATCAGCAAGATTGACTATGTGCTGTTCACCCACTATCACGACGATCACGTAGGAGGCGCGCGGCAATTGGTGGCTCGCATTCCCGTGGGCACATTCATCGACCATGGCCCCAACCGCGAGACGTCGGATGCTGTCACCGAGCACGGTTATGAGGCCTATCAGCAAATCCTCGCGACAGGGAAGTACAAGCATATTGTCGCTAAGCCCGGTGACGTGCTTCCAATTAAGGGCATTAAGGCGCTTGTCATCAGCGCCGATGGCAATCTGATTGATCACGCCTTGCCCGGTGGCGGAGAGCAGAATGCGTATTGCAAAGCATCGGAGACCAGAGCCGCGGATCAGACAGAAAACTCCCGCTCTCTTGGCGTGTTGATCACATTCGGCAATCTGCGCATTCTTGATCTGGGCGATCTTACCTGGGATAAAGAGATGCAGCTGATGTGTCCCATAAATAAGCTCGGGCATGTAAATATTCTCGTCGTTTCGCATCACGGCTGGTATCAAAGCTCAAGCCCGGCGCTGGTCGATGCGATTCATCCGCAGGTTGCCATCATGGACAATGGCGCAACCAAGGGCGGTTCAAGGGCTACGCTGGAAACATTCAAGAAGGTCCCTGGACTGGAAACTCTCTGGCAGCTGCACTATTCCGAAGAAGGCGGGGCGGCTGACAATACAGAGGCACAGTTCATCGCCAATCTTCAAGGAGCGGACAGTGGCAATTACCTGGAGCTGGATGCAGCACCAACCGGCAACTTCTCAGTGTTGAATCCACGCACGGGGGAATCCAAAGCCTACAGCGCAAGATGATCTTCGCCGGGGATCGGCTCGATATCGCCGAGTAGAAATAAATACCCTGCGATGCCAATCACCAGGTAGACCGCAGCAACGCCGAAGGCAAGAGTAAAGGATTGGCGCGCGGCTACAAGATATCCGGTTGCAATCGGTGCCGCGATTCCTGAAATCTGGTTCGCGAAGTTCAGAATGCCACCGACTGCGCCCACTCTTCCGCGCGGCGCAATCAGTGTCGGGATAGACCAGCCGACAGGAGCTGCAGCGGCGAGCCCTCCGATTGAGAGGCTGATCCAGAAAAGCGCTTGCATAGGAGTACGTGCGTTGGCCGCGCCCAATATGCCGAGTCCGAGCGCAGTGCCGCCAATTAAAACCACTCTGCGCACGAGATTGGCATTCCAGCCCCGCTGAATCAGTGCGTCCACCATCCAGCCACCTACGATCAGATCGGTGAAAGTGGCAAAGAGCCAAGGTACTCCGGTGTAAAGGAAGGAATGCAGCAGGTCGATATGCAAAGATCGTGCCAGATAGCTTGGCAACCACGTCAGCAATAAATAGAAAACGTAGTTATAGGACCCGAAGCCGAGCGCCAGTCCAATCACTTTACGGCGGCGCAGCAGGTAGCCAAGCGATGCACGTTCTGCTATTGCCGTATCTGCCTGCGCACCGGCTGACTCGGAAAGAATGTACGCATGCTCAGTCTTGCTCAATCCCGGATCGTCTTTGGGGTCGCGATAAATCCAATAAAAGAGCAAAAAATAGAGAAAGCTGATGAGGCCGGTAGCCGCAAAACTTAACCGCCAGCCCATATGCAGCAGCAGGATACCGATCAGCGGAACCCCGATAGCCGGAGCAAACTTGGCGGCGGAGTCAAAAATACTGGTAGCGAAGCTGCGCTCTTTCGGCGGAAACCAATAGCCGATCGCCTTTGCATTTGCCGGAAAGGTTGGGGCTTCGCCGATGCCTAAGAGAAAACGTGCGCCAAAGAACCCGCTGATCGTAGGTGTGAGAGCAGCGGCGAACGATGCCATGCTCCAGATAAACGTGCTGATGCGACCGATACGGCGTACGCCGAACCTGTCGATCACCACCCCGATGGGAAGCTGGCAAAGCGCGTACGTCCAGTTATAAGCAGCCAGCAAATAGCCAAACGTGATGTCGGAGATGCGAAAGGTTGCGTACAGGTCGCTATGCGAAACGGAAAGATTCACGCGGTCAAAGTAGTTGACCAGCACACCTATTCCCAGAAGGACGGCGATCCTCCAGCGGCGGCGAGGAACAGTATCGATGGATAAAGCTGTTTCAGCAGGCAAAAGTCGTCTCGCTTTTCTCAAGCAACAGTCTAGTCGCTCGCTGCTCGACTAACATATCGTAGAGCGTTATTTCATGCAGCCCGTCTCTTTACAAACGCTGATCGCACAGGAAGCCGCGAATGCCGGCTTTTCGGCCGCGGGGATTGCTGCCGTTCCCGCGCCCGGCTCGCCGGAAGACCAGAACGATCGCCAAAGCTTCGCCGAGTGGATTGAGCAGGGAAGCGCCGGCGATATGGAGTATCTGAAACGTCGCAATGATGCGGGAGAACTGGTGCGCTCGTCCCTGCGTATCGCTGTGCCCTGGGTCAGGTCTGTAATTGTTTGCGTTACAAATTACAACGTGCCGCAGCCTCTTTCGATCGATCCCGCTCCAGACGGTACAGGGTGGGTGGCGCGATATGCTTGGACTGGGCAGTCGAGCGTCGATGGCCTCATGCCCTCCGACTATCACAAAGTCCTGCTGAAGCGGCTTGAACGGCTAAACGCTTCCCTTAAAGATGCACTCGGTCCATTCGCATCAAAATGCTATGTCGATACAGGCCCGCTGGTGGAACGCGTTTATGCGCGCTACGCCGGGCTCGGCTGGACCGGTAAAAACACCTGTATTCTCAATCAGAAACTCGGCTCATGGCTCTTTCTCGGGGTAATTCTTACATCTCTTGAACTTCCACATGATCAGCACGCCGAGCTGGCTGCCGACCGATGCGGAAGCTGCACTCGTTGCATCGATGCCTGTCCAACGGGAGCGCTTACCGCGGCACGGCAGATGGACGCAAGCCTCTGCATCTCGTATCTGACGATCGAAAAGCGCGCATCCATTCCGCTGGAACTGCGAGAGGGAATCGGCCGGCAGATCTTCGGCTGCGATATCTGTCAGGATGTTTGCCCATGGAATCGCAAAGCGCCTATCGCCGTTGATTCTGAGCTGCAACCTCGCACGGAGTTGGTTAACCCGGCGCTCGACTGGCTCGCAGAACTGGATCAAGCGTCTTTCGGTCAGCTATTCTTCGGCTCACCAATCAAGCGGGCGAAATTCGAGGGCCTGCGGCGCAATCTCGCCATTGCCATGGGCAACAGCGGACTAAAGCGCTTTCTCCCAAGACTCCAGGACTGGAAACGAAGCGACGACCCGGTGCTTGCGGACACCGCGACGTGGGCGATCCAGCAGATTGAGAAACGCATCTCTTAATCTGAGACAGGTACTAATTGTTTCTGATGCGCAGCAGTGCGTAACACCGCTGATACGTAGTGGCGTTTATCACGCAGGAAAGATGACAGATGTAACCAGAAGGGTCATCGATTGAGTAAAGACATTTCAGCCAATTGAGAGGCGGTCCTTTACAAATTTACGAGACGTTTAGACATCCAGTCCTATCGAGCGCATTAGTTTTAAAGCGTTCGCGGTCTGGACGACTCCTGGGGTGAGCCTATAGTCGAAGCGCAGTTCTCCATCTTCCAGATGATCGGCGAAATGAAAGTTGGACGCATGCCCGCTCAAGCTCTCAGCAATCTCCGCGAGCGCAAGATCGTGTGTAGTAATCAGTCCAACGGCTCCGCGTGAGAGCAGACTGCGAACGAACGACTCCGTTCCAACCCGCCTGTCGTGCGAATTCGTTCCCGAAAGCAATTCGTCGAGCAGAAAGAGCACCGGGACCGGACCTCGGCTCAGCTCGTCAATTGCCTTAAGACGTGTAATCTCCGCATAAAATCGTGAGAGACCGCCTTGCAGCGAATCAAGGATGCAAATGGAGGCAGCTACAGCGAGACGCGAAAGCTTCAGTTGCCGAGCACATACGGGCGCTCCGGCCTGCGCGAGAACAACGTTGATTCCGACACAGCGAATAAAGGTGCTCTTGCCGGCCATATTCGGCCCGCTGATGACGATCAATTGAAGATCGCTACCGAGCTCCAGATCGTTTGCTATTGCTTTACGAGACGGAAGCAAGGGATGAGAGAGTGCTTCAGCATGCAGGTACGGTCCTGCGTCCACGAATTCCGGAAAGGTGTTTTCAGGGTGTTCATAGGCATAACACCCCAGAGCCGTCAGTGCCTCGATCTCGCCTGTAACAGCGATCCAGTTGCGCACATTGACTCCGTGTAGCGCGCGCCATGCTTCGGCGGCCATGACCCACTGCGGCGTCCAGAAGACAAAAAGATCAAGCACCTTTACAAACCAGTTCTCGTGCGCGTCGAGCCACGTTACCCGTTTGTGCAGTCGATGAATCGCCTGCGATGGGTTCGCTCCTTGAGACTTGAGCCCGCTTTGCAGCCTTGTCAGTTTGTCTGATGTAAAAGATGCCTGTTCAATCTCCATCAGGATCGAAGCAAGCAGATCGAGATTATGAGATGCTTCGTCAATTCTGCCGATGGCCACCTGCACGCGCGGACGGAGCTTATAGGTGAGCGCCAGGTTGAGCAGACTTATGCAGAGTGCGATCGTGCCCCAGTCCCACATGATCCAGGTTGCCAGACTTATCACCCAGCAAAGAGCGAGCAACGGCAAAGCAATGCGCAGGAATTTATGGGGGCCAACGCGCATCGTCGATTCGCTCCAGTCAATCAGAGGCTCTGGGTGCAGGCCGATGCGAACATCCTCGCCTGCAAGGGCCAGGCGTTCGCGAAAGTCGAGCTGCGACGCGAGCTCTTGTACGGCGGCGTGGCGCTGTCCTATTTCTTCAGCGGAAGCATGGGCCAGCAGCCATTGAGCAAGCCTGTCTTCGCCTGCGCGCGTGCGTGCTGTGCACAGCAGCTCAAACAGGCTGCCCTTGCCAAAGAGATCGAGATCACGAGCGTAGGGATGAGAAGTATTAAGAAATGCCTCGCCCTGTTGCCCGGCTCCGGCCCAGCGATCTTCCAGCCGCGCTATGCCCTGCTCGTAAAATCTTCGCAAACGTACACATCGCCGCAGCGCCCGCAACACACGTTCGTGCGCAACGAAAAGCGCCAGCAGAATCAGAAGCGGCGCGAATACGTAAGCGATTAGGGCGGTATGGTACTTCGCCAGCCAGATAATGGTGCTGACCGTCAAGAAGCCGACGGCAAGCTTTGCCCCCACAAAAACCCTGTCCTGCTGCGAGTGGCGAGTTTCCACGATCCGTAGAGCGTTGAGCCGAGATAGGTACACATCTTTGGGGCTTTCAGCTGGCACTTGATCATTATCGCAAGCAGCTGTCTTTGGCTGCATCACTGAAAATATCCGGTCTTGACAAGCCGTTATAGCGAAGTAATATATGTTGCTATGAAACATATGGGAGCGCAAGCTGTTGATCGTGAGCTGAAAAAAGGTAGCGCCGAGTTGCTGATTCTGTCTTTGATTGAGAACAAGGCAAGGCATGGATACGAGATCAGCAAGCTCATCGAAGAGCGCTCGGACGGCGTTCTCAAGTTCAACGTCGCCTCGTTTTATCCTTTGCTTTACCGGTTGGAAGACCGCGGCCTGATTGCGGGCCGCTGGGTGGAAAAAGCGGGCCAGCGCCGCCGGCGGTATTACCGCCTGACCGCGCAGGGAAAAGACGTCCTGAAGACACAGCGCACAACCTGGCTCGATTTCGTGAACGCAATCCACCGCATTACGGAGGCGGAAAATGCCTGACTGGCCGAAAGAAATACGTGCTGCCATTGCTGGCCTCAATCTAGAGCCAACGCGCGAAGAAGACGTGGTCGAAGAACTGAGCCAACACCTGCGCGACCGCTATGACGAGATGCTGACGAGCGGCATGGATGCAGATCAGGCATACCGGATACTGCGTACCGAACTACAAGATGGACGCCTGCTGAAAGGGTTAGCAAACACCGTGGCCCGAGCCCGTGAGCCATTGGCAGCCGGCAGCAGCGGCCGGAAAAGGTTCTTTGGCGGCATGGGCAGAGACATTCGATATGCGGCTCGTCAACTCTGGCACAATCCCGGCTTTGCTGCAGTCGCGATTCTATCGTTGACCCTGGGCGTAGGGGCAAATACGGCCATCTTCCAACTGCTTGATGCCGTGCGCCTCCGCCTGCTTCCCGTGAAATCCCCGGAGCAGTTGGCAATGATACGCATTACGAATGCCGCTAACGGCCGGACAGGCAATTTTGTAACAAACCGATCGGACCTAACCAACGGGATCTGGACTCTGCTTCGGGTGCAGCAGCAGGGCTTCTCAAGCATCGCGGCATGGTCTCCTGGGCAGCGCAATCTCAGCCAGGGAGGCGAGGCCCGCAACGCCAATACTCTGATGGTCAGTGGCGATTTCTTCCCCATGCTAGGCCTCCACCCGGTGATCGGACGATTATTGTCGTCCGCAGACGACTATCGTGGCTGCGGCACGCAGGGCGCCGTGCTCAGTTACTCTTTCTGGCAGAGAGAATATGGCGGCCGCGACGCGATACTGGTCAGCAAGATCGCACTGGACAGGCAGCTATTCCAGATCATAGGTGTTACGCCGCCTTCATTTCATGGCGTCGATGTAGGCAGAGATTTTGATGTTGCTGTTGCACTGTGCTCTGAACCAACCGTTACCGGAAAAAATCCGTGGAGCGACAATCCTCAAACATGGTGGCTGGCTGTGATTGGCCGTCTCAAACCGGGCTGGACGTCTGAGCGCGCATCAGCGCAACTGGCGGGTATTTCGCCGGGTATATTTGCGGCGACATTGCCTGCGAAGTATGACGAAATCAACAAGAAGGACTATCTGCATTTTCAGCTGGGCGCGTCGCGAGCGGACAAAGGTGTTTCATCCCTGCGCGGCGAAAATGACCCGCTGAATATCCTGCTTGGGCTGTCGGGCCTGGTGCTGTTGCTGGCCTGCGCAAACCTGGCCAATCTCCTTTTGGCGCGTGCCAGCGCACGCCAGCGCGAAATGGCACTCCGCCTCACGCTGGGCGCATCGCGTTCACGTCTCATGCGGCAGGTGCTGGCTGAAAGTTTATTGCTGGCGGTTCTCGGCACGGCAGCAGGAGTGGGCCTCGCCCAACTGCTGAGCCGCGCCCTGATATCCATGCTAGGCTCCGGCCAGCGCAGCATTGTCCTCGATATGACAATCGACTGGCGGGTCCTGGGCTTCGCTGCAGGCCTGGCGGTGCTCACGTGCATCCTCTTCGGACTCACGCCCGCGATATCGGCCTCCCACACCGACCCCGGAGCTGCGATGAAAGCGAACGGACGTGGCGCGACAGCGGGTCGCGAGCGCTTTCTTATGCGACGCATTCTTGTCGTGGCGCAGGTGGCGCTGTCCCTGGTCCTGCTCACAGGTGCTCTGCTATTTGCCAGAAGCTTTCGCAATCTGCTGACGCTGGATGCAGGCTTTCAACAAGACCACCTTCTCGTCGCGAGCTTCGACTATTCTCCGCTGCAAATCCCGTTAGAAAGGCGTGTAGCCTACAAGAGGGAATTAACGGGACGCATGAGCGCGATTCCAGGAGTGGAATCAGTGGCTGGGACTTTCATTGTGCCGATCAGTGGCAGTGGATGGGACGACAACATCGATATTCCCGGCGGACCGCAGCGTCAGGACACACAATTCAATTCCATCTCATCTGGTTTCTTTCAGACGATGCGCGTGCCGATGCTCGCAGGCCGCGACTTCAACGAGACCGACAAACCCGATTCGCCGCGTGTGGCCATGGTGAATGAGACTTTTGCCAAAAAATACTTTCAGGGAGCAAATCCGGTAAACAAAGTCTTTTACGATTCGGGAAAACCTGACAAAACATACCAGATCATTGCCGTGGTAAAGGACACGAAGTACCAAAATCTGCGGGAAGACTTCCGGCCCATTATCTTTGTCGCCACATCGCAGGAAAAGGAGCCAGGCGAAGGCTTAACCCTCATGATCCGATCCAGCGAATCCATGGAATCGCTCGCAGCGACCGTGAAACGCGTCGCTAGTGACATGAATCCAGCCATGATTCTGACACTTACTGTGTTCAAAACTCAGGTCCGAGACGATCTGGTAGGCGAGCGGGTGATGGCAACCCTTACCGGCTTCTTTGGCATACTTGCCGTCACTCTAGCCATGGTCGGAATCTACGGCGTGATTTCGTACATGGTCGTTCGCCGTAGGAATGAAATCGGCGTGCGCATGGCGCTGGGAGCTGCCCGCGGCAAGATCCTGTTCATGATCTTGCAGGAATCAATCGTCCTTCTTGGAATCGGTTCAGCGATTGGAGCCGGCCTGGCACTCGCCGCCGGCAGTGTGGCCAGTACCATGCTCTTTGGATTGAAGCCTCGTGACCCGTTGACACTCGGAGCGTCAATCCTTGGCCTGGCTGCAATCGTCATCCTTGCCAGCCTTGTGCCTGCCCACCGGGCCGCGACTGTCGATCCGATGGTGGTGTTGCGCGAAGAGTAGGACGTTTTAAAATACAAACGGTCTCCCTGTTTCGATGACAGGGAGCCGTTTGCAGAAGAAGTTGTGCAAAAGTCTAGGCGTTACGTGTCACATTAGCTGCGTTTAGCCCTTTGGGGCCTTGCTGACACTCGAATTCCACTGCCTCGCCTTCATTTAATGTTTTATATCCATTGTCCAGAATCGCGGAGAAATGAACGAAAACGTCCTCCCCGGTCGAACGCTGGATGAACCCATAGCCTTTGGCTCCATTGAACCACTTCACAACACCATTCTCTTTCACACGTACTCCTTTCTGCTATTGCTCTGCAGAGACCCATAAACACCAAGAGCCGCCGTTACTGCATCGGCAGCCCAACGCGTCGACAGTTTTCCGCAGAGTAGACCCACAAACAAACAAAACGGCCTTCCGACAAATACTTGACCTGCCCGTCAGGGCAAATCGTGCATATGTTATGGCAGGAAACAGTTGTGGACGCAAGAAAAAAATGTGTTGCAAATGCAGGAGTTGGATTTAATTACGAAAGGGCAGTGGCCTAAAGTACCCATGGGCCAAAGCCTTGAGAAGCGTGAAGGAAAGGCGATAGTGAGACGTTCTGTTATGGCGGTTTGGTAGCATCTCGCTTAAGAAGATATGCAGGCAATCCCTCAGAAGATTGAAATCAAACAGCCGGATGCTTTACCACCTGTTGCAAAACCGCCGGCACACCCGTCCTCTGAATCAGGCATCTGGGCGCAGATTGTCTCGCTCGTCAGATACCTTGCGCAGACGGAGGTGCATACCTACGCCTTTAGCGTGGCTGCAAACGCAATTCTGTCGCTCTTTCCTTTCATTGTGTTGATGTTCACCATAGCACGTCGCGTCTTTCATTCCACGGCCATGGAAGATGTGATCGGAGACATGCTGCGCTATTTTCTGCCAACCAATCAGGACTTCGTTGTGCGCAACATGAGCCTGCTGGCGAACCCGCGGGGCGGAGTGCAAATCGTCTCAATTCTTATGCTGCTGATTTCATCATCGGGTGTTTTTCTACCGTTGGAAGTAGCGCTCAATCGTGTCTGGGGCGTAGCGGAGAACCGTTCCTACTGGAGAAATCAACTGGTATCGCTAGGTCTGGCATTCACCGTAGGCGTTCTGGCGCTCACTTCTATTGCCTTCACCACCGGGCAGAATAAAATACTTACACTCCTGTTCTTCGGGAAGACCAACAACATCTTCTTCTCGTTTTTTGAGGACGCCTTCCTGCAAATTTCCGCTGCGTTTCTAAGTGTCGCTATCTTTTTCGTTATCTACTGGGTTCTGCCGAACCGCAAATTGCCGGTGCGCGCTGTGCTTCCTGCGGGAATCGTCACCGGCCTTATGTGGGAAGGCGCTAAAGTGATTTACGTCAAGGTCCTTCCCTGGCTGGATCTGCGCTCCGTGTATGGGCCGTTCTCGGTCTCGGTTAGTTTGATGATGTGGGCTTTCCTTACAGGACTGCTGTTACTTGCCGGAGCGCAGTCTTCTGCGACCCGGTACACCCTCCGTTTAGCGCACCAGGCAGACGTTGAAGCTGCCCAAAAAACAGATAACTGACGGACTTTTCTCGATTTGCGCAGACTCGCGTACACTCACTGCATTAAGGCGAAGCAAGAGCGAATACATAAGAATGGGACAGGTTAAAAATTTCGAAGCCCGCATTTTCCGCGCACTCCGTCGCGATCCGCCGCAGAGCAAAGTGCATCGTCTCGCATTCTGGCTGCTGATCATTTACTTAGCCCTCATGCCCGGGCGACTGCTGCCCGGCTCCGCAGGTCAGGTTTTCGGCGGGCTAAGCTTCTTCACATTCATACTTCTGCTGGGATTTTGTGTGCCGCTGGTTTGGCGCTGGATCTTCGGGCGTTTTCTCTGGAAGCTGCGCAATCGGCTCATCATGACCTATCTGCTGATGGCGTTGACGCCGATCGTGCTCTTCGTGCTGTTGGCGCTGAGCGCGTTATACATATTCAGCGGGCAGTTCGCTATCTTTGCCGCCAACGCTGAAATGCGAGCACAGCGCGAGCATTATGCTGCAGAGAATCGCGCTTTCGCCATGCATGTGGCGCACATCCTTCATATGGATCCGAGCTCCAAGACCGTTGCCCTGCCGGAAATGGAGGACACCACGCCCGGAAGTCAGGACGCGAGTGTGAAGGTCGCCGCTTTCCATGACAAAAATCCGGTCCCGATTACTCCGGTCAGCCTTCAGGCCGCGAATATTTCGCAAGTGCCGTCATGGGCGAAAGATCGCTTTAGCGGTGTCGTGCTCGATAACCGCAAACTTTACCTGCGCGCCATCGATATGCAGACGATCGACGGCCATACGACGACTTTGATTACCAGTGTGCCGCTCAATGAGCAAAGCATCGATCAGGTAGCTCACGGCATTGGAACAATCGAAATCGCGCCCTATCTTCCGGTGAGAGATGAGACATCCGCAGGTGGCGAGCCATCGAAAAGAACCTCGAACAACCCATCGAATTCGGGGCTGACGGCAAGGATTGATAACCGCAATTTGACCCGGCAGCAAATGAGAGAAAACTCGATCATTGGCGGCGTGCTTCCGGCGGCCCAGCACTTTTACGACATCCCGATTACTTTCTATGCGCCTATGGAAACGACCGACTGGGCCACGGGTAATACTCGGGATACGCCACAAATTGTTACCTCACGTCCATCGCTGCTCTATCAGCGACTTTTCATTACTTCTCTGAATATCGCTTCGGTCTTTCAGAACATATTGATAGCCATCGCAGCCTTCTTCGGACTGCTGGAACTGATCGCCTTCATCATGGCCGTGCGTTTGAACCGGACGATCACACGATCGGTGAGCGATTTATATGACGCGACGGTGGAAATCGACCAGGGCAACCTGACGCATCGCATCAAAGTCACCCGGAACGACCAACTTGCTGCGCTCAGCCGCTCCTTCAACCGCATGTCGTATTCGCTGGAGCGTTTGCTTGCGGAGCAGCGCGAGAAAGAGCGGCTGCAGGGCGAACTTGCCATCGCGCAGGAGGTACAGGCAAACCTCTTTCCCCGCAGCACCGTTTCCATGCCCACTCTGGAATTGCATGGTGCCTGCTACCCGGCACGCACGGTCAGCGGCGATTATTACGACTTCCTCGTCTTTGGCGATTCCGGATTAGGGCTTGCGTTGGGTGATATCAGCGGCAAAGGGATCTCGGCCGCATTACTGATGGCGACACTGCACTCGGCGGTGCGCGCCTATCGCTATGCGGGCGAGGATCTTGTTACAGCGGGATCACAGGTCGCTGCTGCGATCACTGAAAAGCTCGGGGTCGGCGGTTCAAATGGCCGTGGCGGTGATCCGTTCCTTCAGCCGGCAAAGATCCTGACGCAGCTCAACCGCCATCTCTATCGCAGTACGCAGCCGGAAAAATATGCAACGCTCTTTCTTGCTCACTATGATGGAGCAACCAGCCAGCTTACGTACTCCTGTGGCGGCCAGCTTCCTCCTATGATTCTGCGGAGCGATGACAAAATCACCCAGTTGGGTTGCGGTGGCACAGTCGTCGGTTTGCTGGAGCATGCAACCTACGAGCAGGGAACCGAGACTCTATACGCAGGCGACATTCTTATTGCGTATAGCGATGGCGTCACGGAACCAGAAAACGACTTCGGAGAATTTGGCGAAGATCGTTTGATCGATGTCGTGCGTCGCCACCGCCACATGCCGCTCGATGCCATCTCCGAGCAGGTTATGCAGTCATTGCGTAACTGGATCGGCGGCCAGGAGCAACCGGACGATATCACACTGGTGCTGGCGCGCCAGCGTTGACGGAGCGGAGATGAAACAGGCTGAAACAGGCAAAGTCTATATGGTTGGCGCAGGACCGGGTGATCCTGATCTGCTAACCGTGCGAGCGGCTGCGCTGATTCGATCCGCCGACTTTCTGTTTCACGACGATCTGGTAGCGCCGGAAATTCTGCAACTGGCGCACACGGATGCTACGGTTCAAAACGTGGGCAAGCGCTGCGGCAGCAAATCTATTACCCAGGAAGACATCAATCAACTGCTGATTCGCAATGCACGGTTAGGGCATAGTGTCGTTCGCCTCAAAATAGGAGATCCGATGCTCTTTGGCCGCGCCGGCGAAGAGATGGATGCCTTGCAGACCGCGTCGATTGCATTCGAAGTGGTGCCCGGAATCACTGCCGGTTTTGCCGCCGCATCCGCGCTTCAAGTTTCTTTGACCGACAGACGACTCGCTTCCAAGGTCATTTTTCTTACGGGACATCGTGTCGGTACAGACGAGCCTTGCTGGGGCACTTTGCCGCCCGATGCGACGCTCGTCATCTACATGCCGGGCTCAGACTACGCGCGGCTCGCCGCGCAGATCACCGAATCGGGATTCAGTCCGCAAACACCTTGCGACATCATTTCAAATGTCGCCACACCGCAGGAACGAAGAGTCTGCACACGCGTCGATGAATTGGCACAGATTGCTTCTCTGCCAGCGCCGTGTGTGATCCTGGTAGGCAATGCCCTTGCGGCGGCGCAAGATACGCTCCCGTAATTAAGCAGCTATCTTAAAAAGCATCCTTTGTGGGACGATGCTGTCGCTGCAAATTGACCAAAGGCTCAAAGTACAAAAGACCGCTGTCGCTGGACAAGCAGTGCTTTACTGTACGCGGAAGGCCTTCACCACAATCGCATTCGGCTGCTTTCCTGTGGGCAGCATGGTGAAGAGCGCGCCCGTGCGATTGACCCCAGCAGGTGTGCGACTCATGATGCGCACGACGGAAATCCCTCCTGTGCGCGCATTGGCGGCCAGCAGCAGATGACCTTCGGCGGAAAAGGCCAATGTATCCGGCCCACCGCCTACATGCACAGTGTTGATCCGTTTCCCATCGTCAATCGAATAGACCTCGATGGAGTCGGCGTTAAACTTGCTGATCCATAAAGTGGAATTGTCTGCGCTTACGATAGCGCTCGCCGGATGTGCCCCAACAAGATAAGCGCCGCCAACCTCATTCGTTTGCGTCGCAATTTCCGAGATCGTCTCGCTGTCGAAATTGGAAACAAATATCTCGCCGCCATCCGGCTTCAGCGCCAGATGTACGGGCGTCTGGCCCACATCAAGAAAGGTAATCAGACGGTCGACATGCTCACTAACGATGGGGCTGTCAGGCTGCGCCAGCCCAACCACCATCACCTGATGTCCACCCGAGCAGGCAATAAACGCCTTCGATGAATCGGGCAAAATTACTGCATGGGTTGCAGCCGGGCAGCCACCGAACACGCTGCGCACTTTATAGGATTGCGGGTCGATGATCGTGACGCTTCCACTGGCGCGGTTGGTAACCACAAGACTCTTGCCGTCCGGAGAAATGCGCGCCATTCCCGGCGCTTCGCCTGTGCCCACGACGGCGATCTCACGCCGCGCCGCAAGGTCGATCACCGATACATTGTTTGACCCGGAGTTGGCGACATACGCGCGCTCGCCTTTCGCGTCCACGTCAATAAAATAAGGCTTGCTGTGAACAGGGATGCTCGCCACCACCGCATTCTTCTCAGAGTCAATCACGCTGATCGAATTGCTGCCTGTGTTGACCGCATAAATCTCGTTTTTCACCGGATTGGCTGCAATGCCGGAGGGGTTGTTTCCAACACGGATCTCGCGGTCCTGCCGGAGGTTCACTAGATCCAGGACCGTGACCGTATTGCTGCCGCCATTCGTGACGTAGGCGTATTCGCGGTAGTCTGCCGAGTATTGTGGGAAGTCGCGCCGTCTGCATGCCGAAAGTGGAAGCAGTAAAACAAGAAGTATAGGAAGCAGAACAGCAGCACGCCTTCTGCCTGCAATGGGCAGAAGACGAGCTGCCCCCATATCTTGCTGGATGGACCGCATGCGCCTAGCGTGAAGCAATGCTTTCGGTAATCTGGATGCCGCGAGGCACGTTGCGGCTGAGGACCGTGGCAATCTGCGAGGTTTCATCCATCAGCTGGACAAACTGCTCGGGATAAATCGACTGCATGCCATCAGAGAGTGCTTTTTCCGGCTGATGGTGCACTTCTACAATCAGCCCATCACAGCCCACCGCAACCGCAGCGCGGCTTAACGGAATCACCTTGTTGCGTTTGCCGGTGCCATGGCTGGGATCGACCAGAATCGGTAAGTGGCTCAGGCGATGAACTGCCGGGACGATGCTGAGGTCGAGCGTGTTGCGTGTGTGGTCGGCAAAGGTGCGCACACCTCGCTCGCACAGAATCACCTGGTAGTTGCCCTCGCTCATGATGTATTCAGCCGCCATCAGGAACTCGTCCAAAGTCGCAGCAATGCCGCGCTTCAGTAGAACAGGTTTGCGCTTCCGTCCCGCCGCCTTCAGCAGCGAGAAATTCTGCATATTGCGTGCGCCAATCTGAATCACGTCCGCATACTTGTCGACCAGTTCCAGTACTTCGTTGTCGATGGCTTCGGTCACAATCCGCAGACCGAACCTGTCGCGAATTTCAGCCATGATTTTAAGCGCTTCCTCGCCCAGACCTTGAAAGGCGTAGGGAGAAGTGCGTGGCTTGTAGGCTCCGCCGCGAAAGAACTGCGCGCCTGCCTTGGCGACCTGCTCGGCCACGGCAAAAGCCTGCTCACGCGTTTCAATGGAGCAGGGGCCGGCAATGATGGCGAGATCGCGTCCGCCGATCGAGGCATTTGTGCCCGGAAAGTGGATGACAGTATCCTCTTCCTTCACATCGCGGCTTACCAGCTTATAGGGCTTGGAGACGCGTATGACCTCCGCTACGCCTGAAAGTTCATCGATGTTGCCGTGGTCAATCTCCCCTTGGTTGCCGGTGATGCCGATGGCGGTACGCTGTGCGCCGGGCAGGGGATGGGGACGAAACCCTAATTGCTCAATGTGTTCGCAGACCGCCTGAATTTCCTCCGGCGTAGCCTGCGCTTTCATAACGACCAACATAATGAGGCCTTTCTTCAACTTTCAAGTGTATCGGGAGGCTGCGTCGGGCGCAATGAAGCCTTATGGTACAAATCCTGCGCCATCATATGCTTATATGGACGCAAACGAAACCCCGACGAGAATTCATAAAGAAGTCATAAATATTATGAACGCTGCCGAAACTTTTCCAGCAGAAATATGTTCTCCGTATATCAGAGAGGCAAAACACTGTAAAAGTGCTCAGGCTTCTTCAATAGCAGCAAACCCTCCTCGGACAACGAGGTTGCCCCAAGGCGGCCTCGTTGCTTTTTTTAATGACGGGCAGGACCACCATTCCACCTGTACTTTTCTTTTATCTGCAAGTCTCCGATGAAAAAATCACGACAGTTTTGCGACGGAAACAAGTACATTCGCAGATCAGCTGTTCTGACGAATACCGGGAGGTGTGTTAGCGTCGCCGCCCCTTGTCATACTCGGGAGACTGTGAATGAAAGATGGAAAGGTGTTGTTGTGTCCGCGACGCGAATGCCTGGAAGCTAGTTCCGGCCAGATCTCCATTTCAAGGCAATATAGGCAAGATATCCAAGCTGGATAACCCACGTTACAGCGTATGCCAGTACAAGATGGCGATGAAACATTGGATTCATAGTTGTTATCCTGCCACTTCCAGTGCGTTCAGCGCAGCATTTTGCTCGGCTACCTGGTCGCGGTAAGCAATGCCATAGCGGAAGCTGACAAGCAAAGCACCCCACGCCAGCCACGCTGCCAGGTTCCACCACACCGCCGGCATCATGCTGTGATCGAGCCCCGCATTCGGGCCGCCGAAGAAGACGGGAGCCGGATGCTGCGTTCGCCACCAGCGCGTAGACATATAAACGATCGGTACATCCGCGTAGCCGAAGATGGCCATCACTGCGGCCAGTGTCTGCATCTGCGGCCCGGCGGCAAAACGCCGCAGCAACAGGTATGCAACGTAGATAAGGTAAAGTACCAGCGTCGAAGTCAGACGCTCATCCCATGTCCACCAGATACCCCATACCGGCCGTGCCCAGAGCGACCCGGTAATCAGTCCGACTGTGCAAAAGACGACACCCATCTCCGCCGTCGAAACTGCTAGCGAGTCGGCTTTCATGGCGCGGAGGGTATTTCGATGGCGATAGACGAGGTAGACAATTGATGCGCCGAGATTGAGGGCGAAAAAGACGCTCATTCCACTCCACGCTGCGATGTGATAGTAGAAGATGCGCTGAATTTCGCCCTGGGCTTGATCCGGCGGAACAACAAACATCGCAACGCGAAAGCCCTGGGCAAGCAATCCGAGCGTAACGAGAACCCATACCCAGCGAAACAACTTCATTCCTGGTCCTTAAACGGAATACGTACCACTCAGTGTATCGCGTCCAGTGCACTCAGCGCAGCCGCGGGCGACTGTGCCAATGCATCGGGAATTGGCCAGCTTAGCCGTTCCAATGACTCACGATGTGCATGACGAAGTGGGTTGCGAAGATAATCGCCGACAGCAAAATGCCTATGGCCATCGGTCTTTTCTTTTGCCAAAGCTTCACTGCTCCAACAATGAAAATTGTTTCCGGTATAGCAAACACAGTCAGCCACGCAAGCCATGGTATCCCGCCAAATTCCAGCACAGGAAAGAGGTGAAGGGACAGGCGCAGGAGACCGTAGGCGCAAAGAGTCACCGTGATGGCCATCGCGACCCCTAATAGAAGACCGGCAATCTCTTTCACTAAGTCTTTCATCGTCAGTTCGTCAGTTCCTCCTCCCACCCGAATATTTTCTGAACCATGCCCTCAAACCCCGCGACTGGAATATCTACAAATCGCGGTCGTGCTTCCCAGTGCCTAAAACAACGCGGCCCAGTCGCTCTCGATGAAATCCAGTTCTCGCAGCATCGCGTTGGCCCAGTCTTGGCTGTTGGCCGGTGCGCGACGAACATGTCCGGGAGCACAAGACTTCGCGCTTTACGGGTGGCTTAAAACGGCCAGCATGGAGCGATTTGACGTGTTTTAGGGGGGCAGGCGCAAATTCACGCGCCAACTCTACATATGTAGAGTTGGCGCGTCAACAGCTTTCTTGGGGCTTACTTAAGGTCCATTATCAGGAAAGGATAGTTAGATCGGAACCCAGTTGGGGCGAGTAATTCTCCGTTGTCCACGGAGTGCAATGTCACAAGGTTTCTTTCGTTGCCGCGTTTTCCCTGTACTTAAGTGCCTCAGGGGATTGGAGTCGATTTTCCCGCTTCCCAATCGTTAGTGAAAAAGAGTACATTGCATCGCTATGGCAGTTACTACCCTTATTATTGGCATTATTCTTCTTGGGACCGGGATTCTCGGCCACACTTTTTTCACTCGCCAAAAGCGCGCGCTGCATCCTGACGAGCACAAGGCCCGCAGATGGGTCGTGACGATCGGCTCACTCGTGGCGGGACTTTGGCTTGTAGCTTTTTCTGCAGCACAGCTCCTGCGCTACTATCGCGGACACTAAAAATTCGAAGATCCATTTTTAGTTCCTTGATCGGACTTCGAATGGGCGTGCCTTCAGCCAATGGCTGAGAGGGAAGGGCAGTTGTTGCTCATTCTTCGAAGATAGGCGATTGGGACCGTGCATATGCCAGTACCGCTCAGTGAGACAGTGCAGTCAACATGACATCACGTGTCCAATGATGACAGGTGCCCGCAAGTTACTTCATTCCAATGATATACATCGCTTCTGTCATCTTAGGAGTGAAATGTGTATTTCTTTAATAAAAATATTCTTGACACGCAGACCCCCTTCCTATAACCCATGAAAGGACGAATAAGTCTGTTCAAGACATTCGGCCGACTCACTGTTTTACGGTCGAGTTGCAATATGTAACTCGCCTCCCACGGCAGCCGCACATTGTGTTGGGGCTGCCGTTTTTTGCGTTTTACGGTTGATGGCTGAAATCGACGGGAAGCACGCGTCCCAGACTGCTGCTTTCTCGCGCCAGTTCGATGAGGCGTGTCGTACGCCACGCCTGTTCTGGGGTCACGGCGAGTTTCGTTTTGCCCAGCAGCGCGTCGCGCACATTGGCATAGATACCACGATAATCGCCTGCTTCGGTTTCTATGCTCTGTGGCTCCGCATTCTCCAGATGCAGCTTTCCCCATTCTGCTTCCGATTCGTGTCCGAAGCCCGGAGTCTCGAAAGTTGCGCCGCCCTTCAATGCCTCTTCCTGCGGATCGAGGCCAAATTTTACGAAACTGCCCTCCGTGCCATGAAGGGTAAAGCGGGGTCCCGGTGCGCGGGCTATGGTTGAGGCACGCAGATAAGCTGTGAATCGCGGGTAAAAGAGTGTGATGTCGAACGCATCGTCTGCGGCTCCATTATCGCGATCGATCCGCACGCTGGCAAAAATACTGTCTGGTTTGTCAAAGAGCGTGAGCGCCTGATCGATTAAGTGTGCTCCAAGGTCGAAAAGTGTTCCACCGCCTGGCCCCCCGCTTTCGCGCCATACTTCGTGACGCGGCTTGGGACGAAAGCGGTCGAAGTGCGATTCAAATGTCACGAGGCGTCCCAGTTCTCCGCTGACTAGTATTTTTTCGACTGTTTTAAAGTCGCCATCCCAGCGCCGATTCTGGTACACCGTCAGCAGTCGCTTGCGCTCCCGGGCCAGATGAATCAGCTTTGCAGCCTCGTCTGATGTCAGCGCGAAGGGTTTGTCGATGACGACATCGCGATCGGCCCGCAGACACTCTTCCGCCACCTCAAAATGCGAGAAGCTCGGCGTAGCCACTACAATGAGCCGAATGCTCGCATCGGCCAAAAGCTCCTCAATTGATCGATAAATCTGAACATGAGGATAGGCTTTAGCTGCTTCGTCGCCTTTACGCTGCACGATCGCCGCCAGTTCCAGCCCCGGTGTGGCATGTATGACCGCGGTATGAAAGATCCGGCCCGCAAGACCAAACCCGATGACTCCAGCACGAATTGTATCTGTCACGGTTGCAAATCCTCGAAGGAAGATGAACGCACTCCATTCTCTCTGGAACCGAACGAGTGCGCAACAGCCTACTCAACGACGGTTGGCTTGGTCTTCTCCCGCTCCATCAGCAGTATTAGTGTGCGTCCTTCCAGCCGAAGCCGTCGCCTCGCCGTCGATTTCTTAAACGGAGTTTCAACATGGTTTGTATTCAGAATGCACTGCCATACCCCATCCTCTGGCGGGGGCGGCAGTGCAAAATTCACCGGTTCGTGGTGCGCATTCAATAGCAAGAGAAAAGAGTTATCGGAGATGCTGTTCCCTAACTGGTCGGTGGCATTCAGTGTCGTGCCGCCCAGCATCATGCCTAGCGTCCGTACCCAGCCCGCATTCCACGCATCTTCATCGAGTTCTTTGCCGTCCGTGCTGAACCACGCAATATCGCGCGCCGCCGAATTGTGTATTGCACGGTCCTGGAAGAACTTCCGCCGTCGCAGGTTAGGGTGATCTTTTCGCAGAGCGATCAACCGGCAAGTAAAATCGATCAGCAATTCTTTTTCTTCGCTCGGTGTCCAGTCGTACCAGCTGATTTCATTGTCCTGGCAGTAGGCATTGTTATTGCCTTTTTGCGTGCGCCCCATCTCGTCGCCGCCGGAGATCATGGGCACTCCCTGCGAAAGCAGCAGTGTTGCCAGAAAATTCCGTATCTGGCGTTCACGCGCGTGAATAATATCAAGGTTGTCGGACGGCCCCTCTGCACCCATATTCCAGGAAGCATTGTCATTCGTGCCATCCTGATTGTTTTCGCCGTTTGCTTCGTTGTGCTTTTCGTTGTAGCTCACCAGATCGCGCAGCGTGAAGCCATCGTGCGCGGTGACGAAATTGATGCTGGCGTAAGGACGTCGTCCATCATGCTGGTAGAGATCGCTCGATCCCGTAAGGCGGTAACCGACGTCTGAAAGTTGTCCATCGTCGCCCTTCCAATAGCGGCGAATCGTATCGCGGTATTTACCGTTCCACTCCGCCCACTGTACGGGGAAGTTGCCGACCTGATAACCGCCTTCGCCCACATCCCAAGGCTCCGCAATAAGTTTCACGTCTGCCAGCGTCGGGTCCTGATGAATGATGTCGAAGAAGCCGCTTAGCCTGTCTACATCGTGCAGTTCGCGCGCGAGCGTGGCTGCAAGATCGAAGCGGAATCCGTCCACATGCATCTCGATGACCCAGTAGCGCAGCGAATCCATAATGAGTTTCAATACCTGCGGATTTCGCACATTCAGGCTATTGCCGGTCCCGGTGTAGTCCATGTAGAAGCGCGGATTGTCCGGGACTGTGCGGTAATATGTCAGATTATCGATGCCCTTCAACGAGAGCATCGGTCCCATTTGATTGCCTTCCGCCGTATGGTTGTACACAACATCCAGAATCACCTCGATGCCCTCGCGATGCAGTGTCTTGACCATCGCTTTGAATTCGGCCGTCTGATTGCCGGCATCCCCGGTTGAGCAATAATTTCCATGCGGAGCGAAATAGGCGAGCGTGTTGTAGCCCCAGTAATTCTTCAGTCCTTGTTCCACCAGACGGCTGTCATTGACAAAATGATGTACCGGCATCAATTCGACCGCTGTTACCCCAAGACGTTTCAGATGTCGCAGGCTCGCAGGCGATGCAAGTCCGGCATACGTCCCTCGCAATGGTTCCGGTACATCCGGATTCTGAATACTAAAGCCGCGCACATGGGTTTCGTAAATAATAGAGTCGGAGAGCGGCGTGCGCAGCGGGCGATCCTGTTCCCAGTCAAAATAGGGATTCACAACGACACTCTTCGGAATTCCCGGCGCACTATCCCGCTCGTCGCGGTGCAGGTCCGCATCATCGCCGCCCAAAACATAAGGGAAAATGGCCTGCGACCAGTCAACGCGTCCCATCACTGCCTGAGCATAAGGATCGACAAGAAGTTTCGCCGGATTAAAACGCAAGCCTTTCTCCGGCTCCCAGGGCCCATACACACGATATCCATATCGCTGTCCCGGTTGGATGCCCGGGAGATAGCCATGCCAGACAAAAGCCGTCACTTCCTTCAGTTGGACTTTTTCTACCTCTTTGTCTTCTCCGTTGAAAAGGCAAAGCTCCACACACGTGGCTTGCTCCGAATAGATGGCGAAGTTTACGCCTGTTCCGTCCCACTTTGCGCCCAACGGGTAAGGCTTGCCTGGAAGAAGCGTCATTGGCATATCGCAAAATCTCTTTCTGCTGATTGTTGAGGATGAGGTTTTTCAGTTATCAGAGTCACATGCTGCGGGAAACGTTGCTCGGCTAAGGCTTTACCTTTTTCGGCGTGCGAATTTTATCCCCGACCATCGCGCATCCACGGAACAAATCTTATAATCTACAAAACCGCGCGCCAGGGCCAGTTCGCGTACATCGTTCTGGTTGAAATCCCGGTGCTGTTTTGGAGCAGCTTTAGGGAAAATAATCCAGAAAGACGCGCCCTCAGGCAACAGGGATTGCGCATGATCGATTGCAGCATCGAGTTCCCGCTGGGAGTGGGCAACATACAGGACCAGCCGCGTTTCAGCAGTAACACGCGGCGTCAGCGAAGCACCTTCTGGCAGGGTTCCGATGATTTCTTCCAATCCATCTTCTACACCACCTATCAGCGCCGCCTTCATGTGCGGGGAAATGCCCAGCTTCTGCGTCAGGCTGGCACGATCCCACCGCTCCATGTGCGGTATCGGGCGAACTGGATCGATTGGAGGCGAAGCAACGGCATGCTTCAACGCGGCCGCGATCTTCCTCCATGGAGTGAATACGGCGTCGGGAAGCTCGGCTCGTAAACGCGCCACTTTCTCGTCCACCCCGCCAGCAAAAACGATGGGAATATGACGCGTAGTCTTACTGCCGCGCAACACAATGGCCACCTCTCGCCCATGCGAGGGCAGGCGATCGAGATCGATCACCGCGGCGTCGGGGTTTAGAGTGCGAAAGTGGCTGATAAATGCGCTCGAACCATGCAGGGATGATGCGTCAACGCGATAGCCAAGCTTCGTGATTTCATCGGAATGCTGCTGCGCCAGCTCTTCATTCCAGCAAACAAGACGAACCTTGTGGATCGCGCCTGTCATGTGCTGTTCAAGCGGAGACTCGGAGCTCCGACTCCTCGTGCTCCGACGCCTCTCCGGGTTGAAGCGGTAGAAAAATACGGAAGACGGTTCCATGCGGGCGCATTTGTCGCGATCGAACCTGAACCGATCCGTGATGCTTGCTCAGAATCTCCAGGCTGATCCAAAGTCCCAGCCCCGTGCCGGTCAGACCTTTTGTCGAAAAGAATGGCTCGAAAATACGATCGCGTGTTTTACGGTCCATGCCGGGGCCGGTATCGGCAACCGTGATGGCGACACCGTGTTGGCCGGTTTTCCACCGGCGTCCAATGCGGGTACGCAGCAACAGTTTGCCTCCATCGCTCTGCATTGCGTCCACCGCATTCCCGATAAGATTGGCCAGCACCTGGCGAATCTCCCCGTCATGTGCGACGATGCTGGGAATATTGCCAAATTCACGCAATGCCTGGATATTCTGCGCGCGCATGCGAATGTCGTAAAGGGCAAGCACTGTTTCCAACAATTCGTGGATATTCGTTTCTGTGGCGCGCGTGCTCTGCCGGTAGAAGCGCAGGGTCTGTGTCGTGATATGCGTGACGCGATTCAGCTCGTGCTGAGCCAGCTGCAAATATTGGCGCCCCTTATCGTCAAGCTGGCACTGGTTCAACAGATACATACAGTTTGTTACAGCTTCGAGGGGGTTGTTAATCTCATGCGCGACCGAGGCTGCGAGCCGGCCTGCCGCAGCCAGCTTCTCAGTATTGCGCAGGATCTGATGACTGCGTTTTTGTTCCGTGAGATCGACGAGGAATGCGGCGATCTGGCGGTCTTGCAGTGGATTTTCCGGATTCAACACCGCCGCGCCAATCAGCACCGGCACTATCGTGCCGTCACGTTTTACGCAATCAACTTCGTAATGCTCTCCAAATCCCGATGACCAGGTGTGCAACAGGGAGTTCGCCGTGTCTATGGCCGCGGGCTCAAAAATCCGCTCAATCGTTACGCTGCCGTCTTCAATCTCTGGCTGTGAATAACCAAGCAGACGCTCGACTCCCCTATTGGCATAGACCACGCGGCCACTCAGATCGCTGATTAACAATGCCAGCGGCATGGCTGTCACCAAACGATGAAATCGCTCCTCGCTCGACCGCAGTGCGCGTTCCGCTGTGCGCTTGTGATGACGCTCTTCCGCTTCTTTCATCTCGCGTTCAATCGCGGGAACAAGCCGGGCAAGATTTTGTTTGGAAACGTAGTCATGTGCTCCGGCGCGCATCGCCGCAACTGCGGTCTCTTCCGACACAGCGCCCGACATCATGATGAAGGGGACGTCGTACCGTGTGTGCTTGAGCAGCCGCAATGCTTCTGGCGCGCTGAAATTGGGCAGGCTATAGTCGGCCAGAATAATGTCCCAGCCTTCGGCCAGCTGTTCCAGGGTCTGGACCATCGCGTCGGCAGTCTCTACCCGTGTAATCTGCGGCGTGTAGCCGGCGCGGCGCAGGTGTCGCTCCAGTAGAAACGCATCGTCAGCGTTATCTTCTACAAGAAGCACGCGCAGCGGTTTGCCCATCAGTTGCTGTTCGGCGGACATTCGTTTAGCACCAGCCAGTACATACCAAGCTGCCGCGTCGCCTCCGCAAATTCCGTAAAACTCACAGGTTTGCGAATATAGCTGTTCACGCCAAGCTTATAGCTGCGAACAATATCGCTTTCTTCGTCGGAAGAGGTAAGAATGACGACAGGCAGCATGCGAGTGCGGTCGCTTTCGCGGATGCGGCGCAATACTTCGAGGCCATCGACTTTGGGAAGCTTCAGATCCAGTAGGATGACCTGCGGAAGAAGCGCATTGGTAGCGTCAGAGAACAGCACCTCAATGGCCTCTTCGCCATCTCGCGCTACTTTGATTTCATTGACAATGTTCGACTTGCGCAGGGCGCGAATCGTTAAAAGTTCGTGGTCCGGATCGTCTTCCACTAGAAGAATAACGCGCTGATTCTCAGCCATATCCGTTTATCCTAACGTAAACCGAAAGGTTGCCCCTTGACCGACGATACCTTCCGCCTGCGCCTGACCCCCATGCCTGCGTATGACGCGCGACACCGTAGCCAGGCCAATCCCTGATCCTTGAAAGTCACGGTCGCCGTGTAGTCTCTGGAATGCGGTGAAAAGTTTTCCGGCATATCGCATATCGAAACCGGCGCCATTGTCACGCACGAAAAACTCATTTGATGTCGAATCGTATTGTATTTCGATAACGGCTTCCTCTCTTTTTTCTGTGAATTTCACAGCATTCCCCAAAAGATTTTCCAACGCTACGCGCAATAAGCGTGGGTCGGCATTCGCCGACATTCCCGGCTGGATGCGAAAAATCAGGTTGCGGCCAGGATTCTGCTGTCGCAGATCGCTTGCGACCTCTTCAGCCAGAGCGGTGAGATTGATATCTTCGCGCACTAGCTCAGCTCTTGTGATGCGGGAAAGCTGCAACAGGGCATCGATAAGTTGTCCCATTTTCTGCACTCCGGCTCGAATACGGCGGAGAAAATCTCGCGCCTCCGGCGTCAGTTGTTCGCCATAGTCTTCTTCAAGCGCTACGCTGATGCCATCCACGCTGCGCAACGGCGCACGAAGGTCATGGGAGACCGAATAGCTGAATGCCTCAAGTTCGCGATTTGTAGCTTCCAGCTCGGCGGTGCGCTGGCGGACACGTTCTTCCAGCTCCGTATTCAATGCCTGGACTTCCGTAGCGCTGGCCTCAGCCAGTTTGCGTGCATTGCGTTCGGCCTCATAGGCGTTGACGCGGTCGAGCGAAAGCGCGATGCGATCCGCCACCACGGTGAGCAGTTGCTCGTCCGTATCCTCAAATGCATTGGTCGCTCGCCGTCCAGCCATCAGAATACCGACAACGCGATCGGCAATTGTCAGCGGCAGCAGCAGTACTGCGTGCATTTCGCGGCTCAATCCCTCCAGTGGAATATGCGCCGCGGACGTGCCGGTGAGCGTGACGACACGGTTTCCAACTGCAGCCTGATACAGAGGATCGCTTTCGCTGAGCTTGATGCGCCGCCCACGATTCACGGCAATTCCGTTCGCTGCGCTCACTTCAATCTCGCCATCGTGCCACATGCATAGCACCACGCCATCGGCATGCGTCACAGTGCGCACCCTATCCAGTAACTCGTCCGCTAGCTCTGTCAGAGTCAGTCGTGTCAGCGCAACGTCGCTGACGGATTGAAGTTCCTGCAGCTGCTCTGCCGCTTCATCCGCTTTTTGGCGCAGCGCGCGTTCGCGACCCAGGTTCAGAAAGAGCAGAATGAGCAGGAAGATATCCAACGCACTTGCGCCAATCAGCGTGGTATCAGCTTTCTGACGCGCCGACGTCGACGCTGCGGTGCGTTCATGCAGAAGCTGTTGCTCCGTGTCCTGCATGGCTGCGGCCAAAGCCCTTGCGTGGTCCATTTCAGCTTTTCCGGTGCCCGTCAGCACAAACAGGCGAACACTGTCCGTGTTGCCTGCTTCGCGCTCCTTAACGCCCTCATTCAGAGTCCCAATTCGTTGATCAATTACTGCCCGCATCTCGATGATGCGTTGCTGCTGCTGAGGATTATCCGTGGTCAGCCGTTTCAGCAAATCCAATTCGTCCGGCAGGTTTGCCTTTGCCAGCGCAAAGGGAGCGAGATAGCCGTCGTCACCTGTAAGCAAATAGCCGCGCGTGCCCGTTTCCGCATCTTTCAGTAAGCCGAGCACACGTTCTACTGCATTCATCACTTGCCAGGTATGGGCTACCCAGTATTGGCTTTCACTGAGGGTAGCAACGGCACGATAGGACACCCATGCATTGAGCGTCACAATCAGGAGAGCCCCGAACAATAGACTCGAAATGATTAACTGGCTGCTTCGTGCCTTCATGAAAACCAATTTGCTGGAACTAGGATGCCTGTTCGGAGATTCTTGCTGTATCGCAGGCTCAGCCATCCAGCCTGTATTTCGTCTCAGCCAGCTTGTATAGCGGGCGCCACACGAGCCGATTGATCGTAACCACCATGAGCGCCATAATAATCGTCGCCAGCAGCAAGATCGGAAAATCTCCGGCATCGCTCGCCGCGCTGATCTGTGCGCCGAGCCCAAGCGTGTGCAGGGTCTTGTCTCTTAAATGAAAATATTCAGCAATGATCGATGCATTCCATGCACCGCCGGAAGCAGTTACAAGTCCGGTAATCAGAAAAGGGAAAATTCCTGGGAGAATCACCGTCGTCCAACGCTGCAGGCTGGTGAAGTGAAAGAGCGTCGCAACCTCGCGCAGGTCCGAAGGGATCGCCATCGCTCCCGCAATCACATTAAAAAGGATGTACCACTGCGTCCCCAGCATCATCAGCGCGACGGAACCGATGCCCAGCCCAGCCCCCAGTTTCATCAGTCCAAGCAGAATGACAGGGAAGAGTGCTGTCGCCGGAAATGACGCGGCAATTTGTGCCAGAGGTTGAGCGATTCTCGCGAACTTCGGGTTGAAGCCAATCGCGACGCCTGCCGGAATCGTCCAGGCCGCAGCCAGCAGGAGCGAAAGATTCACGCGGAGAAACGTCATTCCCGCCCCTTCCAGGAGGGTTCCGAATTCCGATCGAGGCACCTGCCGCAAAAGCAGGATCGCCCTGAAGGCAGCGAAACAAATCAGCGCCCCCAGCACAAGGACCAGGAAAATTGTTATTAACGTGGCACTTTTGTTCTCACCCTTCGGCTCGACTACATCCTGTTTTCGCAATCTGCGGCGTGCAATGGACCGGTAGAGCTGCTCGCCCAGCGGCGCAAAGGTACGCTGATGAATCGCTCCCAGCACGTTCGATTGCCGAAGAGCAGCCAGCACCGGCGATTTCACACGGTCTGCGGTCTCAACGTTCTCAAACTTGAATTTATCTGACCAGTCGATGATCGGACGCCAGATCAGCTGATCGGTAAGCACGATGATCGCCATCATGGTAAGCAGGCCATAAATCATCGCCAGCGTATTGCCCGTCGAAGCAGCCGTTTGCAGATACGATCCCAGTCCAGGCAGCCGAAAATTGCGGTTGCCTACCGGAAACATCTCGCAGATCATCAGGAAAAACCATCCGCCCGCGACGGACACCATGGAATTCCATACCAGGCCAATCGTTGCGTAGGGAAGCTCCAATTGCCAGAGCCGCTGCCACGGAGAAAAGCGATTGATCGTGCACGCCTCCAGCAGTTCACGCGGAATGCTCTTCAGCGACGAATAAAAGCTGAAGGCCATGTTCCATACCTGGCCTGTGAAGATCAGCAGAATGGCGCCAAATTCAATGCCAAGCTGGCGGCTTGGAATGAGGGACATCATCGCCAGCATGACTCCCGGTAAAAAACTCAGTACCGGAATGGATTGCAGGATGTCGAGAGTGGCAATCATCAGCGCTTCCACGCGTTTGTTGTATGCGGCAACGTAGCCATAGCCAACCGCAAACAACAGGCTCAGCAGGTAGGCCACGCCGATCCGCACAATCGAATAAAACGCGTAGAGCGGCAGCATGGCCGGGGATTGCGATATCTCTACTTCCGGCACGGCACCGCTCAGCCAGTACCGTGCAATCTGCAGCACAGCGTAGAAGCCTGCTAGCAGTCCCATCGCCACCGTCAGATCGAGAAAGAACGGCCACGAGCGCTCGATGACCAATGAGCGCGAGAGTGTGTAGCGCATCTTCACTGGTCTTCACTCTCCTCGATCGTCGCTCCTATCGCTTCCGTCTCCGGCAGAACGAAGCGTCGCTTTGCAGCATCGAAGTCGAATAGTTCTGCATAACGTCCCCAGTTGATCGCCGTCTCCAGTTGCCGCTGCGTCTCCTCTTCGCTGAACTGTTCGTCGAGCATATCGAGAAAGAATTCCTGCGGTACCGTGTGATCTGATTTATTGCTGAGTGCACGCGTGATCTGTCGCAGCAACAGCACATGCTCCACCGCCGCGGCGCGGAACAATTCTTTCTGCTTCAAAATCTCCGATTCCGCATAAGCGCGCCCGGCAGTCGTGATCGCAACATCGCCTTCTTCCACCGTTAGGAAGCCAAGCAATTGTGCCGCATCCACAATCGGCAGTAAGTCGTCGATTTCGAAGGAAAGCTCATCTGCCAGACGATAAACATCGATATGTCCCCCAAAATCGATAATGAACTCGAGCAGGCCGGCAATGCCTCCTGGCCGTGCATGCGGCAGCATCTCATAGCGCATTTGGCGCTGGTCGCGCACCCTGCGGCCATCCGTATGCAAGCGCGGCACGTCGGGCGTTACATCGGGCCGCGTCAGCACGGTGTAGATGTAGTCCACCAGTTTGGTAAAGGCCGCGTTCTTCTTATCGCGTGGATGCGGGATGGCTACTTTGAAATCAGTGCGTACATGACCCGGGTTGCGTCCCAGGACAATGATCCGATCGGCCAGCAACACGGCTTCCTCAATATTGTGCGTGACGATGAAAATAGCTTGTGTCGGAATGGTCTTTTTTTGCCACAACTCCAGCAGCTCACTGCGCAGGTTCTCCGCCGTCAATACATCGAGCGCGGAAAACGGCTCGTCCATAAAGAGCACTTCCGGCTCAACCACAAGGGCGCGTGCAAATCCCACACGCTGCCGCATGCCGCCAGAGAGCTCTTTCGGATACGCTGCCTGAAAACCGTCCAGACCCACGGTGTCCAGAATCTTCAAACTGCGTTCCCTGCGCGCTTCGGGTTCCACGCCGCGTGCCTTGAGAGGAGCTTCCACATTTTCAAGAACAGTCAGCCAGGGGAAGAGAGCAAAGCTCTGAAAGACAATCGAGACGTTGATTTCAGTTGATTCAATCGGCTTTTCATGCCAGAAGACGTGGCCGCCAGACGGCTTCGAGAGGCCGGAAAGCATACGCAGAAGTGTCGATTTCCCTGATCCGGATGGTCCGAGCAAAGCGACGATCTCTCCCCGAAGTATGGAAAGGTCCGTCGGGGCAATGACCTGAATGCGGTTCTCGCTCGGTTGAGCGTAAAACTTTTCTACCTGATGCGCTCGAATAATCGCTTCCGTCATCACCGGCTCCGTCTACATTTCTTAAAACCTCTGAACGGGGGATGGCTCCGCGACCAAACCCACTGATTTGGCTGTTTCCTGTCCGGAATGCCAGAGCCCTCCGGAGCGACGCACCCGTTCTCGCGTCTAGTGTAAGTAGATAGGATTGCAGGAAGATGAAGCATCCTCCTGCACACAGCGTATCATCCTAAGTAGCAGTTTTATGCTGAGCGATGCATATCTGGCCACCATTTTGACGGTATCTTTTGGCCGTCGCAGGCAACCCGCAAGTGTTTTACCTTACCGGAGATAGAGAGAGTCGGAGAAAAATGCAAGACAACAATCAGGCGAAGCCAAAAGTTCTGGTGGCAGATGACGAGCGCGTCATTGCCGATACCCTTGCCATTATCCTGAATCAGAGCGGATTCGAGGCCACAGCCGTTTACAGCGGTGAGAAAGCGGTGGAAGCCGCCAAGGCCCTTAAGCCGGACATGCTCATCAGCGACGTCATCATGACCGACCTGAACGGCATCGACGCCGCCATCAAGATTCGCAGCCTGCTGCCATCCTGCAAAATCCTGCTCTTTTCCGGACAGGCTGCCACAGCCGACCTGCTCGACCGGGCACGGAACCAGGGCCACGAGTTTGAAATCCTGGCTAAACCCGTCCATCCCCAGGATCTGCTGGCTAAATTGCGCAGTTGATCCGCGGCAGGCACCAGTGCATAAGAATTAGCGTGATATGGATGGGACGCAGGAGCGGAAAACCTGTTTGTCTTGAAAGTACAATTCGGACGCCCCATCCTGACGCAGAGTGGGGCAGTCTTCTCTATTTTCTTCACATCTCTCGTCTACCCTCAAGCGCCCTGGACATCGTCACCTCATCCGCATATTCGATATCGCTGCCCGCGGGAACTCCGGTTGCGATCCGTGTCACACGCACTTGCGCAGGTCTCAGCATCTCCGCCAGATACCCGGCGGTCGCTTCGCCTTCCACAGTAGGTGAGGTCGCCAGAATCACCTCATCCACATCGCCCCGAGAAACCCGCGCCAACAGATTGCTCGTCCGCAGATGCTCTGGCGCAACTCCGTGCAAAGGCGAAAGCGTTCCATGCAGCACATGAAAAACTCCGTTGTAGTTACGTGTTTTTTCGATGGTGGCAATATTTGTCGGCTCTTCCACCACGCACACCAGCCGCTGATTGCGTGTCGGGCTGGAACAATACACGCATGGATCGACATCCGTAATATTGTTGCAAATGGAGCAGAGTCGCAGCTTTGCCTTCAGATTGCGAATGGCATCAGCAAGCGCTTCCGCATCATCGCCACTTGAACGCAGGATGTGAAACGCCAGCCGCTGCGCATTCTTTGAGCCGATTCCGGGAAGTTTGCGCAGCTCCTCGATCAGCCGCGCCATCGGTTCTGCAAATCGTGACAAAACGATACCTCTCCGCTGTTTTTAGCAGGATTCGGCCCGCTTTGCCACGACCGCTAACCAAGAAGCTGTCATCACTCGAACAATGTCACCTTGAGCGAGTGGAAGATATGCTGCTCTTTCCGTTGCCGTGGAGTTCGATCAAGCCGTCTCCGCCTTTTCCACAGGCACCTGAATCTCTGTCACGTAAGACTCATCGTCCTGACGCACGGGCGCTGTGCAGTAGTGATAGAGCTCGCGAAAGGATCCGGCTACCCGATAGTGGTTCTCTTCCACCCAGCGCAAAACATTCTGATATGCCTCACTCAACCGGTTGAACGGGCCATGATGCATATAGCTGGCCACCGTCACGCCGGTCAATTCATACATATTGGCGGTACCGTGGGCAGTGAGCGGCTGTTTGAGCAGAAATCCTGCTTCTCCATCCACGTCCCGCTCTTTGTGCTCCATGTCATGCCATATGGCTATGGGCAAATTAAGCTCAACAGGATTGCCAACCTGGCTGATCACTTTCGGATAAAGCGCGCCGACCGCCGGATAGTTCGCAATGATTTCCCGAACCGATACGATCCATTGTGGACTTACTTCCTTGATGACAACATCCGCACTCATAATCGACTCCTGTTCCATGAATTTGATGAGTATCTCCAATCGAGTGAGTCGTTCCCGCTCTTCGCGCACGCGGTTTTCCTGCTCTGCCCGACGCAGCGTGACCATGCCGCGCAATTCCTGCGGCGTGACATGGTCACACAAGACGGTACCGATCTGCTCAAGTGAAAATCCCAGGTCTTTGAGCACCAGGATTCTGTGCAGTCGCGGCAATTGCTGGGCGGAATAGTAGCGATAACCCGTCCAGTTATCTACATGAGCCGGTCGCAACAATCCGGTTTCATCGTAATACCGGAGCGTTTTGACCGAAATGCGCGTAAGTGCGGAAAACTCGCCGATCTTGAACACAGCTCAGTTCTAAGGCCTCCCGTAACGGGAGAGTCAACAGGTTCGTAAAAACTTAAGCTTTAATTCGAGGTATAGTCCCTCGATACCAGCCCGCCATGCTGCTCCGAATTCCTTGCTCTCGAATCACGATAAACAGTAAGCTAGATTCACTCTCAACGAAGAAATGAGTTTCTTTACCCTCAGATGACAAACAAGCTCAAGTACAGGCTGCTCGTCTCTATTCCGCTGCTTGTTGCTGCTGCAGCCGCTTGTGCCTCCGATCCTAAGATCGTGGTCCCCAGTGCCTTCCACGGCCAGATTCACATTGATTTCTGTGCCGATAAAGGCTCAAGCGCGCCTATCCTTGTTGACTCAACGGGTCATGGATCCTCGGCTCTCTGCCAAAAATCGCTCACCAAATTTGCCCTCAAACGGGCGAATGGAGAATCGCTCTCTGCACCGGATATGCAGCTCATTACCACGGGCGACGGTATCGTAGTCGGCGCAAACTTCAACGTTCGCTGAAGGTATAGCTTCTCAAGTCAATCATTTTAAAGCTTGAATTTGTGCCGCCGCCTGGCTGAACATTGCTATTTTGCTGGATATGGGAGAAACCGGCTGGAAAGCGAATTGCAGCGCGGCTTCTCTTAATACCTCAGCTTAGAACCGTCTGGCGGGAGAGAGCGCGGCGCAAAACCGTTTCGAGCGCCGCTTTCTGCTCTGCGTATTCGGATTCGCTCAGCTTGCCCTCCAGCCGCTCAGTTTCAAGTGTGAACAGCTCCTCCTTGAGAGCTGCCAGCAAATCGCCACGGCCATTGGAAGAGGGAATCGGAGCAACCGGCGGGATTCCGCCAGCATTTGGAGACGTAACGGCAGCTTCAGGCTTGGCACGCAGCAGAAATGCTGCCGCAATGGCTAACACGAGCGCCAGTCCGCTCAGGATCCACCACTTGTACTTGTTCAGAGGATCGGGCGTGTCAATCGGGTTCCCCAAGCCGCCTCCGGGACGAGTATCGGCGCTCGCAGAGCTGGCCTGTCCAGCTTCAGGGCCAGCCTCAGGACCGCCTGCTGCACCTGGTTCATTTGGACCCTGCGCCTGCGTCTCGCGTGGCATAGAGCCTCTACCGGAGACGCTGAACGCCATCGCCTGCGAAGGCGAAACGTTGCGCGCCAGGAAGGTCTGTGCGTTCACATCGTCGTTGATCGATTGAAAAGACACCGATCCGCCGCCGGCAAACTTCATACTCTTCGGCAGCATGACAGCGACATTCTGCGTCGGCATGGAAACTTTAGGCGTGAAGTTGAAGCTGCCGTTGTAAGGCAGGTGATAGCTGATTTGAAAGCGCGTTTCTCCTGGGCGCACCGGGAAAACAAAAGAGTAATAGTCCTTTTCTCCTGTTGGTACTGGGGAAGAAGAAACTGGCATTCCGCCCGGCCCCATCGCCGCTGAGCCTTCGATGCGCGCATCCGGCGGCAGGTAGATTTCATAGGCTCGCGGACTGAATTGCGTCCGCGGCGGATTGGAGTCGTTCTTGACGAAGTAGTTTTCAATGACGTGCAGGCCCTGAGGATCGGTCTCGATCCTCATCACATCGGCTTCGGTGCTCACGCCATCAACTTTGGGCAGCACATCGTATACGTCTACATCGGCGCTGGTGGAACCAGGCTGGAGAGGCTGGAAATAAGCGGCCTTTTGATGGTCGACGCGGATCAGGTGCATGCCATTGTCCGGCACCTCAATCGAATAATGTCCTTTTGCGTCGGTCTTTGTGCGGGCCGCCTCCTGCATACCCTGTCCAAAGGCGATCAGCACCACATCATCGCCTCCGGAAGGCTTGTTGACCGTCTTATTGGTAACTGTTCCGGTTACAGTGGCCGCGAGCGCGGCAATAGGAGCGGTAAAGGCAACAAGCGCCACCACCCCAAAACGCAAACGTGAAATAAATGTCATCAAAATATGGTTCCAACCGCAATTCTAGTGTGTCTTTGAAGAGGCATGGCTTCAGCCGTGCCGTAAAGCCGATCGTGTATGGGGGCTTTAGCCACCAAGGGACGAAGTCCGCACTTGCTGTACCGCAGGCGTCTGTCGCTCCAACAAATCAATCTCAGCCAGTACCTCAGCCGCCTCATTCTCCATGGCCGCGCGCTGCGCCGCATAATCTTCTTCCGGATATTTGCCAGCGCGATACTCGAAATTAAGATCGCGCAAGTTGTCATAAAGCATCTCTTTGCGTTCGCGCAGAAAGTCGAGCCGCGTTTTCTGCACCTGCGCCTCGACTTTGCGCTCCGGATAAAAAACGTAGAAGAAGATGCCGATCAGCAGCAGCCCGCAGGCAATCATAGTCAAAATTCTGTCTCCTTCCGAATGCGTTCGCGAGCGGCCTGAAAGGCAGTCGTTGTTGGAACTGCCGGCATTTCAACCGTGCGCAGCTTCCATTTGCGAACCAGGGCAATCGTGGCGACAATACCGATCAGCAATACCACCGGCGGCACGAACCATGCCACTAGATTGAATTTCGTAAGCATCGGAGCAGCCAGCACAGTCGGCCCATACTTCGCCTGAAACGACTCAAGAATCGTGGTGTCACCATCGCCATGGCTGAGCGCCGCACGGAGTTCTGACAGTTCGCGGTCTGAATCCGGGCATCCGAGATGATTGCACTCAATCAGGATCTGGCCACATCCGCACACGCACATCATTTTGTGGCCCAAATCGTTGTAGCGCACAGCATTATCGGCCGACCCCATGGTGAAGATTGCCAGCAAAACCACCAGTCCGAGCTGCGAAAAACGAAACAGCAGCCGCATCAATCACCACCCTTGCTCATCGCCATTGCCGGAGTCTCGCCCACAGGCACACGGCTGCGGCTGGCGGCAAAGGCTGCCGTCATGTTCGGAGTGAGCGCAACGAAGGTACCCGCAATCACGATCAGCACGCCAATCCATATCCAGGCAACCAGCGGGTTCAGGAAGACTTTTATAATCGGCTGTCCGGTGTCAGGATTTTTCCCCGCATAGATCACATACAGATCCCAGGCCAGCGTCGAGTGATTTGCCACAATCGTCGAAGTGGTCTGGCTTGCCTGGTAGAAGCGCTTTTCCGGCGCAAGCTGCGTAATCTTCTTGTCGCCGCGATAAACATCGAGAATCGCATACTCTGTGTCGTAATTCAGGTTCGAGTCTTGCGAGTAGTCCTGGCATACAAGACGGTACGGACCCATCTTCATGCTCTGCTTGAAATTCAGTTCCTGCTCTGTGCTCTGATTAAAAGCCGAACCTGCAAGGCCAATGAAGATGACCACCACCCCAAAGTGCACGATGTATCCGCCATAACGCCGTGTATTGCGTCGCGTCAGCTGAATCATCGATGCGAAGAGATTCTGGCCGGTGTGCCGTGAGATCACACCCGCGCCACGCAGAAACTCTGAGCCGACTGCTGTTACCACAAGCGCGCCTAAGGACCACGCCATCAGCGAATAAAGAGAGCCCTGGCCCTCACTCCAGTTTTGCCACGGGCGAACACCGCAGGCAATTAGCACAATCGCCGTCACCACGGCAGAAACCACAGGCAGAATAAAGTTCTTGCGAACACTTTTGAATGAAGTGCTGCGCCACGCCAGAATCGGGCCAATGCCAGTCAGGAAGAGCAGGAACAAGCCGATCGGCACTGCCACGCGGTTATAGAAAGGCGCGCCGACCGTAACTTTATTGCCCTGTACGTACTCGGAAATAACCGGGAATAGCGTGCCCCACAGCACTGTAAAGCAGGCTGCCAGCAGGACGAGGTTGTTAAAGAGAAAGCTTGACTCGCGTGAAACCAGCGACTCCAGTTTGTGCTCACTCTTCAGATGGTCGCGCTGCAAAATGAACGTGAAGAGGCAAACCGCGAGCACGATGACCAGAAATGTCCAAAACCAGGCGCCGATGGCAGATTCAGCAAACGCGTGAACCGAGCTCACCAGCCCCGAGCGCGTGAGCAGCGTTCCCAGAATTGAAAGCGCAAACGTAGAGAAGATGAGCCACACATTCCAGCTCTTCATCATGCCGCGTTTTTCCTGCATCATGACTGAATGCAGGAACGCCGTGCCAGTCAGCCACGGCATCAGCGATGCATTTTCTACCGGGTCCCATCCCCAGTAGCCGCCCCAGCCAAGCACCGAATAGGCCCAGTGTGCGCCCAGAAAGATCCCGCATGTGAGGAACAGCCACGTCACCATCGTCCAGCGGCGTGTAATGTGGATCCATTTCTCGCCGGGATAGCGCATCATCAGAGCGCCCAGAGCAAAGGCAAAGGGGACACTGAAGCCCACGTAACCGAGGTACAGCATCGGCGGGTGAATCACCATCTCCGGATACTGCAGCAATGGATTCAATCCAAAGCCGTCCTGTGGAATCCTTCCTGCAACCAGAGAAAACGGCGGAGCGGCGAAATTCAACAACAGCAGAAAGAAAATCTGAATTCCCGCAAGAATCGTCGAGGCATATGCTGTCAGCTTTACATCGACTTTATGCCGAACGCGCAGTACAAACCCATAGGCCGCAAGCAGCCATGCCCACAATAGCAAAGAGCCTTCCTGCCCCGACCACAGCGCCGCGAACTTGTACGGGCCAGGCAATGCCCGATTAGAGTGGTGCAGGATGTAGGAAACGGAGAAGTCATTTGTGAAGGCAGCCCATACGAGGGCAAACGCTGCGCAAGTCACAGCAAAGAAGCTGCCTATGCCCGCACGCCGCGCGGTTTCCGCTAACCGTTCCGGGGACACGCGCCCGCGTGCTCCAGTTGCCAATTGACGCAGGGCAATTGCGCCTGCAAAGAGGTTGTAGCCGCTGAGGGCCAGCGCAAGCAGGAGGGCGAAGCTTCCGAATGCAGGCATAAAGCTGTTTAGCAGACCCGTTTCATGGGAAATATTCGGTTAACTCTTTATTGTCGCAGACGCAGAAGAGAGCGGCAATCATCCAGGGGGAATTGTCCGGAGCGAATTTCTCGTCCCGCGATCACTACGATCCGTCACAATACCAGCGCGCGCCCCTGTAAGCGGAGTATCATGAGGCACTGCAGCTGTCAGCATTCACGCGAATACCAATGAATAAGGCCAGGATCGCCCAAAAATGAAAAATAGATTGTCACTGATATCCCTTCTGCTCCTGATAGCAGTTTCCAGTATTGCGCAAACCGTTTTCGTCTCCGCACAAACTAGCTCCTCCGCACCCGATGCCGACAAGAAATATGAGCTCATCCCTGGCCTAGATAAGAGTCTGATCGACACCTCCTCCGACCCCTGCGCCAACTTCTACCAGTATGCCTGCGGCAACTTTGCCAAGCTCCACCCCATTCCATCTGACCAATCCAGCTACGACTCCTTCGCCATCCTCTACGAATACACGCAGCACGAACTCTATGGCCTGCTGGAAAAAGCCTCCGCCAACGATCCCAGCCGCACGCCCAACGAGCAGAAAATCGGTGATTTTTATGCCACTTGCATGGACTTGAGCGCCACAAACAAAACTCTCGCCGCGCTCCAGCCTGACCTCGACCGCATTGCCAATCTCAAAAGCAAAGACGAGCTTGCCCCGCTGCTCGCCCGCTTCCAGTTGATCGGCGTCAACGCCTTCCTGGGCTTCGGCGAACAGCAGGATTTCAAGGATGCAACCAAACAGATCGCCGCTGTCGATCAAGGAGGGATGGGTCTTCCCGAGCGCGATTACTACCTGCGCACGGGTGACGAGGCTGAGAAAACACGCCAGCAGTATGTACAGCACATCACCAACATGCTCAAGCTCATGGGTGAGTCCGATGACAAGGCCGCGGCCGATGCGCATGCCATCATGCAGCTTGAAACCACGCTCGCCAAAAACTCAATGGACGTCACCTCGCGGCGCGATCCGAAGAACGTCTACCACCCCATGCCCGTCGAGCAACTCGCCGCGCTGACGCCGCAAATTTCCTGGAACCACTTCTTCGACCACACCGGCGCGCCTTCCGTCGTCGAGCTGAACGTAGGCAATCCCGACTTCTTCAAAGGTCTCAACTCCCTCATCGCCACCACCGATCTCGACACCATCAAGGCCTACCTTCGCTGGCAACTCATCAACTCTGTCCCCGATATCACCTTGCCGGAAAAATTGGATGCCGAGAGTTTTGACTTCTATGGCCGTAAGCTGCGCGGCCAGCCCGAACAACAGGCCCGCTGGAAGCGCTGTTCCAGCGCCACCGACAGCGCGTTGGGAGAAGCCGTTGGCAAAGTCTACGTCGAGAAAGAGTTCCCGCCTTCCAGCAAGGCTGCAACATTGCAAATGGTCGAAGACATCGAGGGCGCAATGGACAAGGACATCAACACTCTTGACTGGATGAGCGCCGACACAAAAGTTAAGGCGAAAGAAAAGCTGCACCTGGTCGCCGACAAAATCGGCTATCCCGACCATTGGCGCGACTACTCCTCGCTCACCATCACCCGCGGCGATGCTCTCGGCAACGCCCTGCGCTCCACCGAATTTGAAAGCCGCCGCCAATTGGCAAAGATCGGCAAGCCTGTCGACCGCGGTGAATGGGGCATGACTGCCGATACAATCAATGCCTACTACAACCCCAGCATGAACGACATCAATTTCCCCGCTGGCATCCTGCAGTCGCCTTTCTATGATCCCCATGCCACCGACGCCGAAATCTACGGACACGGTGGCAGTATTGTCGGCCATGAGCTCACACACGGCTTCGATGATCAGGGACGGCAGTTCGACGGTCACGGCAACCTCACCGACTGGTGGACCAGCGAAGATGGCAAGAAGTTCGAGGCTAAGGCCGATTGTGAAGTAAAGGAATACGGCGACTTCACCGCTGTGGACGATGTGAAGGTCAACGGTAAGCTCACTCTCGGCGAGAACACAGCGGACAACGGTGGCATTCGCCTCGCCTACATGGCTTTCCTCGAAGACGCCAAACGCAAAAACATCGACCTCGATCAGAAACAGGATGGCTACAACGCTATTCAGCAGTTCTTCCTCGCCTACGGCCAGAACTGGTGTGATAACACCAGGCCTGAAACCACCCGCCTTCAGGTCCAGACCGATCCGCACTCCCCCGACAAGTTCCGCGTCAATGGAGTGGTCCAGAACATGCCTGAATTCGGCAAGGCCTTCGGCTGCAAAACCGGTCAACCCATGGTGCCCGCCAACGCCTGTCGCGTCTGGTAAGCGC